>Ga0265314_10004923_pt1 | contig 12197 bp, 9 predicted proteins | sample 4126metaG_FD_203106 | JGI IMG/M metagenome (GOLD analysis project Ga0265314, IMG submission 203106) | Rhizosphere microbial communities from Carex aquatilis grown in University of Washington, Seatle, WA, United States - 4-1-26 metaG | ecosystem: Host-associated > Plants > Roots > Rhizosphere >... | reverse complement strand
TGATCCGCTATGTGGCCAATGTCTTCGCCATCGAAGCGAATGCGGCTACCGACAATCCGCTGGTGTTCGATGGCGGTGATGTCCTCTCGGGCGGCAACTTTCACGCCGAACCGATTGCGATCGCCGCCGATGCGCTGGCCATCGCCATTTCGGAAATCGGCGCGCTTTCCGAACGGCGCACCGCGCTCCTGATCGACTCGTCTCTCAGCGGCCTGCCGCCGTTCCTCATCGCCGACAGCGGCGTCAATTCCGGTTTCATGATCGCGCATGTCACCGCCGCGGCGCTGGCCTCGGAAAACAAGTCGCTCGCGCATCCCGCTTCGGTGGACTCGCTGCCCACCTCCGCCAATCAGGAAGACTTCGTGTCGATGGCGACCTTCGCGGCGCGCCGGCTGACACAGATGAACAGGAACACGGCCAACATCCTGGCGGTCGAGCTGCTGGCGGCTGCGGAGGGAATCGAATTCCATCGCCCGCTCAAAAGCTCCGTTGCGCTGGAAGCCGCCCATGCCGCGATCCGCAAAGGCAGCGCGCGCATGGATCGCGACCGCTTTTTTGCGCCGTCGCTCTCCGCGACACAACAACTCGTTTCAAGGCGCGGTTTTGAAACTTTATTGACGCAGAGTCTGCGGCTTCCCTCCGCGGACTGAGCGTTCGCCCCCAAGCAGGGCAACTGCCCGCACAACAAGCAGCGGAATTTCGTACGGTGTCGGACCGACACCGGCTTTGGTTAACACTTTGGGAAAGCTTTGAACCGATTATGCCTCGGCCCGCGCCGCGGACGCTAACGCGTTGACAGCGCAGGGAGACTCAATCGACCGTCGCGCCCGCCCGGGACCGCGATCTTCGATCCAGGCGGGGGATCAACGGCTGCATGTGGCCTTATGCGATACGGCGAGTGCTGGGTGCCATCCCCACCCTGCTGATCATCATCGCCCTCACCTTCTTCATGATGCACATCGCGCCGGGCGGCCCGTTCGACGCGCAACGCCATTTGCCGCCGGAGATCGAGCACAACGTCCGCGCCGCCTATCATCTTGACGAGCCGGTGTGGGAGCAGTTCTGGTTCTATCTGCGAAATCTCATGCATGGCGATCTCGGCCCGTCCTATAAGAACCACGACTTCACCGTCACGCAGCTGATCGAAGTCGGATTGCCGGTCAGCGCACGCCTTGGCATTTCCGCCATCATTCTGGCCATCGCGCTGGGCATCACGCTGGGAACGGTCGCCGCGCTCAACCAGAACAAGGGGACCGACTACGGCGTGATGGGGCTTGCCATGATCGGCATCACCATTCCCACATTTGTCACCGCCCCGGTACTTGCGCTGATCTTCGGCATCTATGGCCTGCATTTCTTCGGTTACGATTTCTTCCTGCCTGCGGGCGGCTGGAACGAGGGCGCGCTCGCCAACATGGTATTGCCGGTGACGGTTCTGGCGCTGCCCCAGATCGCCATCATCTCGCGGCTGGTGCGTGGCAGCATGGTGGAAGTGCTGCGCTCCAACTATGTGCGCACCGCGCGCGCGAAAGGTTTGCCCAACCACATCGTCATTTTCCGCCACGCCTTGCGCGCCGCACTGCTGCCGGTGGTGAGCTATCTTGGCCCGGCCATCGCGGGCCTGCTGACCGGATCGCTGATCGTGGAGACGATCTTCGGCATCCCCGGCATCGGCCGTTATTTCGTGGAAGGCGCGATCAACCGCGACTACACGCTCGTGATGGGCGTGGTCATTTGCTATGCGGCTTTCGTCATTCTGCTCAATCTGCTGGCCGACATCCTCTACGCCCTGCTCGATCCGCGCGTGAGGTTCGCCTGATGAGCGCGCCCGGCATCACCACCCGCAACACCGAGACCATCGAGCGCGCGCTCGACATCGAAGGCCGCAGCCTGTGGACCGATGCCCGCCGCCGCCTCGTGAAGAACCGGGCGGCGCTGACCAGCATCATCATGCTGACGGTGATCGCGCTGGTCGCGATTTTCGCGCCGTTCGTCTGGCCTTACGGCTATGCCGACATCGACTACGCCAACATCGCCTGCGCGCCGGGCTGGTGGCCGGGCGCGAACGTGCCCTGCTACGCCGGCGGCTATCATATCTTCGGCATGGATCAGAACGGCCGCGACCTCTTCGTGCGCGTGCTTTACGGCGCGCGCGTGTCGCTCTCGGTGGGCGTCGTCGCGACGCTGGTCAGTCTTCTCATCGGCGTCACCTATGGCGCCGTGGCGGGCTTTGTCGGCGGCCGCCTGGACGAGCTGATGATGCGCTTCGTGGACGTGCTCTATTCCCTGCCTTTCATCTTCTTCGTCATCGTCCTGATGGTGGTGTTCAACCAGAACTTCTTCCTGCTCTTCGTCGCCATCGGCGCGGTGGAATGGCTGACCATGGCGCGGATCGTCCGCGGCCAGACGTTGTCGATCAAGCAGAAGGAATTCATCGAGGCGGCGCGCGCGGCTGGCGTGGGACCGCTGGCCAACATCCGCCACCACGTCATTCCGAACGTGCTGGGTCCGGTGGTGGTCTATGTCACGCTCACCATTCCCACCGTGATCCTCTCGGAGAGCTTTCTGTCGTTCCTCGGCCTTGGTGTGCAGGAACCGCTGACATCTCTTGGCGTCCTGATCGCCGACGGCAAGGACCATATGGAAACCGCGCCATGGATGCTGATCTTCCCGGCGGTGTTCATGGCGGTGACGCTGTTCTGCTTCAATTTCATCGGCGACGGGTTGCGCGACGCGCTCGATCCCAAGGATCGTTGAGATGGCCCAACCGATCCTGCAGATCCGCGATTTCAACGTATTGTTCGACACGCATGACCACGAGGTGCATGCGGTCCGGAATCTGAATTTCGACATCAATGAGAGCGAATGTGTCGGCGTCGTCGGCGAATCCGGCTCCGGCAAGAGCCAGCTGTTCCTCGGCGCGCTGGGCCTTCTCACCTCCAACGGCCGCGCCACCGGCAGCGTGAAATATCGCGGCAAGGAACTGCTCGGCCTTTCGCAGAATGCGCTCAACAAGGTGCGCGGCTCCAAGATCACGATGATCTTCCAGGACCCACTGACCTCGCTCACGCCGCACATGACGATCGGCGCGCAGATGATGGAAGCCCTGCGCACCCATCAGCATGTGCCTTATGCCGAAGCGCAAAAGCGCTGCCTCGAAATCCTCGATCTCGTGCGCATCCCCGAAGCGCGCAACCGCATGGGCCAATATCCGCACGAGCTCTCCGGCGGCATGCGCCAGCGCGTGATGATCGCGATGGCGACCGTCTGCGGTCCCGATCTGCTCATCGCCGACGAACCCACGACCGCGCTCGACGTCACAGTGCAGGCGCAGATCCTGGAGATCATGCGCGATCTGAAGAAGGAATTGAAAACCGCCATCATTCTCATCAGCCACGACATGGGCGTGATCGCTGGCATGGCGGACAAGGTGCAGGTGATGCGCCTGGGCGAAGTCGTGGAAAGCGGAAATACGGAACAGGTCTTCTATGCGCCCAAGCACGATTACACGAAGGCGCTCCTCGACGCGATGCCGCGCATCGACCGGCCGATCCGCGAGGGCCATGCGATCCTGCAGCCGCTGTCCACCATCGGCGCCGAAAAGCGGCTGCTCGATGTCGAGGATCTGAAGGTCTATTTCCCGATCAAGACCGGCGGCTTCCTGATCTCCAAAACCAAGCCGCTGCGCGCGGTGGACGGCGTGAGCTTCTCGCTGCGCCAGGGCGAGACGCTGGGCATCGTGGGCGAATCCGGCTGCGGGAAATCGACGCTGGCGCGCGCGGTCATGAAGCTGATCGAGAAGACCGACGGCGCGGTCGTCTGGGCGGGACGCGATCTCAGCGACCTGCACGGACCGGAAGTCCGCGCGCTGCGCAACGAATTCCAGATCGTGTTCCAGGATCCGCTCGCCAGCCTCGATCCGCGCATGACCATCGGCGAATCCATCGCCGAACCGCTGGCCACCCTGCATCCGGAGCTGTCGCGCGCGCGCGTGCAGGACGAAGTGCGCGCCATGATGAAGCGCGTGGGCCTGGAGCCCGGCTGGATCAACCGCTACCCGCACGAATTCTCCGGCGGCCAGAACCAGCGCGTCGGCATCGCCCGCGCCATGATCATCAAGCCCAAGCTTGTCGTCTGCGACGAGGCGGTGAGCGCGCTCGACGTTTCGATCCAGTCGCAGATCGTGGATCTGATCCTCAACCTGCAGTCGGAATTCGGCATGTCGATGATCTTCATCAGCCACGACCTGTCGATCGTGCGCCAGGTGGCGCATCGCGTGATGGTGCTGTATCTGGGCCGCATCGTGGAACTCGCCGATCGCAACTCGATCTACGAAGATCCGCGCCATCCTTATACGCGCGCGCTGATCGCCGCCGTGCCGGTGCCCGATCCCAAGGCCGAACGCGGCAAATCCCATGTCACGCTGGCGAGCGAACTGCCGTCGCCGCTGGACAGCCGCGCGCAGCTGAGCTTCCTCAAGTCGAAGATGATCGATGACCCGGACGCCGAACAATACCGGCCCAGGCTCATCGAGGTCGCGACCGGCCATTACGTCGCCGAACACGACCCCGCTTGAAAAATCGACCCTCCCTCAAGGGGAGGGGGGATTCATTTGATGCGCGTGACCTTGTAGATCTTGTTGCCGTCATTGATGCGCATGTTGTAGCTGCCCATCATTCCGCGCTCGATGGTGACGGTGTTCGCGCCGCCCTTGTTGAAATGCGCAAGGTCCGGATCGATCTCGCGCCACACCTGGCCGTTGTCCAGGAACACGATGAACTTGCCGAACGGATTGAAGGAATAGTCGGTCACCGCGGCGGTGATGCTCTCGATTTGCTCCGGTGGCGGCGGCGCGGCGCTTTCGCCGGCGGCGGGCGGCGGCGTGGGCACTTTGTCCGCGCCGAATTGTTGCGGCGTAGTCTGCGCCGCGGGTGGCGTGCTGCCGCCGAACCAGCTGCCCAGATTGAAGCCGAACCAGGATTGCTGCTCCTCCTTCGTCGGCGGGTGATCCAGTGTCTGCGGGGGGACGATCAGCGCGTCGCGCAGGCGCGGCGCCAGCCCGTCGTAGCAGGCGAGCCTCGCCTTATCGTCTGTGAGCGCAGCGCATTGGCCCATTGCCGCCAGAACGTCGTCGCGTGGTCCGGCCTGTGCCGCTGCGGAAATAACCGCCAGAAGGCCCACGGTAGTTACCGCAATAGTGCGCATTTTCATCAGTCATTTACTCCCTTCTGGCTTAATGACCGCAGCAAGACGGTCGTTGGGGCGGTTGCGCTGCAAGCATAGGCTTCCGCTCCATTCGATGCGAGAGCGCTCGGCAGAGCGTGAGGAGGCATCATGGCACAGGCCCGCACCGGGTTTAGCCGCCGCGCCCTTCTGGGCGGAGGCGCTGTTGTCGCTGTTGTGGGAGGCGCCGCCTTCTCGCTGCGTGGCGGGCCGATGCGCCGCACCAGCTTCGATGCCAAGACCTTCAACCGCGGCAACGGCGCGGAGCCTGACACCCTCGATCCCCAGAAGACGCAGACCAGCTACGAGAACAACATCGTCGGCGACATGTTCATGGGCCTGATGACGGAGGACGCGGCCGCGCGCCCCACCTATGGCGCCGCCGAGAGCATGACGGAAAGCGGCAACGGCCTGACCTACACATTTAAGATCCGCAATCACAGCTGGTCCGATGGCGTCCCGGTCACGGCGCACGATTTCGAGTTCTCGTTCCGGCGCATTCTCGATCCCAAAACGGCGGCCCCATACGCGTCCCTGCTCTATCCGATCGTGAATGCCGAGCAGGTCAACGGCGGCAAGCTGCCGGTCACGGCGCTCGGCGTGCGTGCGATCGACGAGCGCACGCTGGAGATGAATTTCGAATTCCAGGTTCCTTATCTGCGCCAGCTGCTGACGCATTACACCTGCATGCCGGTACCCAAGCACGTCGTCGAAAAACACGGCGAGGAGTGGCTGCAGCCGCAGAACATCGCGACAAACGGCGCCTATATCCTGAAGGAGTGGGTGCCGAACGATCACATCACGAGCGTGAAGAACCCGCGTTTCTACGATGCGGACAATGTGCGCGTGGAAACGGTCAACTATTATCCGGTTTCGGATTATGCGGCGGCGCTCAAGCGCTTCCGTGCGGGCGAGTTCGACGCGAACTGGGGCGTTCCGTCCTCGGAAATCGCGTGGCTTCGCCAGAACATCCCCGGCGCCCTGCATGTGTCGCCTTATGTCGGCACCAGCTACATCGTCTTCAACGTCACCAAGGCGCCGTTCAACGACGCGCGGGTACGCCAGGCGGTGAACATGGCCATCGACCGCGAGATCATCGCCAGCCGCGTGATGCATGCCGGCGAGAACCCCGCATACGCGATGGTCCCGCCGGGCATTCCGAACTATCCCGGAAAAGCCGCGTTCGGCTTCAAGCACATGCCGATGAACGCGCGGATCGCGAAAGCCAAAGCCCTGCTGGCGCAGGCGGGCTACGGTCCCGCCAATCCCCTCAGGTTTGCCTACAGCTTTCAGGGCAACAGCGACGCCCGTCTGGTTGCGGTGGCGCTGCAATCCATGTGGGCGGGCGCCGGCATGGAGGTCGATCTGGTTTCCGCCGAACCGGCGGTCCACTACAACCAGCTTCGCCGGCAGCACTTCGAGGCCGCGTGGGCGGGCTGGAGCGCGGACTATCTCGACGCGAAGGATTTCCTCTTCCTGACGCAGACCTCATCCAACGACATGAACAACGGGCGCTATTCCAATCCGAAATTCGACATGCTGGTGGACCAGGCCGATGACATCCGCGATCCTGTCGAACGCGGTGTGATTCTCCAGCAGGCGGAGCAGATAATGCTTGACGACGCCGCGCTGGCGCCGGTCTTCTACATCGTGTCGCGCAACATCGTCTCCCGACAGGTGAAAAACTGGGTGGACAACGAGTTGAATATCAATCGCACCCGGTACATCTGGCTCGACCGCACCGTCGCGGACACCTGATCGCGGCGTTCAGGCTTCATCGCATCGTTCGCGGCGCGCTCCTGTGCGCCCTCTGCGCCTGCTCGCCCGCGCCGCTGCAAGGCCCCTATCTCAATCGCGGCAATGGCGGGGAGATCAAGAGCCTCGACCCGCAATTCATCGACGGACAATGGGAATCCAACATCATGGGCGACATGATGATGGGGCTCGCCACCGAAGATGCGGCCGGCCGGCCCATTCCCGGTGCGGCGCAAAGCTGGAGCCTGTCGCCCGACGGCACGACCTGGACCTTCCACATCCGCAAACACCGATGGTCGGACGGCGTGACGGTGACGTCGCACGACTTCGCGTTCGCCTGGCGGCGCCTGCTCGATCCCCGAACCGCCACGCCCTACGCCTATAACATGTGGGTGGTGAAGAACGCCGAGGCGATCAGCGCCGGAAGACTTCCGCCATCCGCGCTGGGCGTCGGCACGCCGGACGACAACACGCTGGTGGTCCGGCTCGAGCATCCCGCCGCCTATCTGCCGCAACTGTTGATGCATCAGACGGCCTTTCCGATTCCGCGTCACACCTTCCTGAAATTCGGCAATGCGTGGTCGCAGCCGCAGAACGACGTTTCCAATGGCGCCTACAAGGTGCAGGAGTGGATTCCGAACGATCACATCACGCTGGTGAAGAACCCCTATTTCTATGACGCGGCGCATGTGCGTATCGGCACCGTGCGCTATTTCAACACGCCCGACGCGCAATCGGCGCTGATGCGCTTCCGCGGTCACGAGCTGGACACGCAAAATCCCTACCCGGCCGCGCAGATCGCCTGGATGCGCGCGAACATGCCGGCCGCCGTCCGCAGCGTTCCCTATCTGGGCGTCGACTACATCGTGGCGAACTTCAAGCGGAAGGCGTTTCAGGACATTCGCATGCGCGAGGCGCTGTCGCTCGCCTATGACCGCGAAGCCATCGTCTACAAGATCCGCAAGGTCGGCGAGACGCCCGCCTACAACATGATCCCGCCGGGCGTTGCCAATTATCCGAACGTGGCATCGCTCGATTTCAAGGCAATGCCCTATCCCGCGCGCGTGGCGAAGGCAAAAAGGCTGATGCGCGAGATGGGCTACGGCCCGCAGCATCGTTTCCACCTGGTCTATGCCACCTCCACCAACCCCGACCAGCGGCGCATGGCCGCGGTGATCCAGCAGATGTTCGCGCCGATCTATATCGACATGACGATCAGCTCGGTGGAGATCGCCCAGCATCTGCAGCGCATGCAGCAGCATGACTTCGACATCGCCAATGCTTCCTGGATCGCGGATTTCAACGACGCCAGCAACTTCCTCGATCTGCTGCGCTCCAATGGCGACAACAACTACAGCGGCTATTCCAATCCGAAATTCGACGCGCTGATGAACAAGGCGCAGCAGACCGTGGACCTGAAAGAACGCGGGCGGCTGATGGAAGAGGCCGAGCGGATGGCGCTCTCCGATTATGCGTGGCTGCCGTGCTATTTCCTGCTGACGATGGACATCGTACAGCCCTGGGTGAAGGGCTGGATTCCCAACATCCGCGGTTTCAACCGCACGCGCTGGCTTTCCATCGAGGGCCGTCCGAAGGATTGATGCCGCGCGCTTGCCCCAGCCGGGCGCTTCCGGCAATTTCCCGCCCGTGCGACCCCGTAGCTCAGCAGGATAGAGCAGCGGTTTCCTAAACCGCAGGCCGGGTGTTCGAATCTCCCCGGGGTCGCCAATCTACGCTGCGCGAGCAGCGAAGATTGCCTCCCAAAGCGCGATAGCGCGTAGGGAGGCTGCATGGGTCGCGCGCAGCTTCGGCCGGCAGGCCATCCTTCATCAAGTTCCGCGCGGAACCATTCTACACCCGCCGGAACATGGCCCCTTGTTCCACCGTTCGGGAGACAAGCGCGCACCGGCGCGCAAAATCCGCAAATCCCATGAACGAGGAAACGACATGAGAAACACAACCATTCGGACCGCGCTGCTCTGCGGCGCTCTGGCATTTTCGACCTCCGCCTTCGCACAGCTCGGCGGAGCGGTGCACGGTGCAGCGGGCGCGGCCACGTCGGCAACGCCGTCCGCCATCAGCGGCACGGCGGCCGGTCAGGTCACCGGTCCCGGCATGTCGGGCGCCGCAGGCATCAGCAACATGACATCGCCGAACGGCGTGACGAGCGGCGTGAATGCGAACACGGCGTCGCCCGCCTCCGACACCAGCGTCAACGGTTCGGCCTCTGCCACGCGTCACCGCAAGGCTTCACCCGCCAGCGACACCAGCGTGAACACCGGCGTGAGCACGCCGAATGCCGGCACATCGGTGGAAACGGGCGCGACGGCCACTCCCAACGGCGCGACCAGCAACACAAGCACCGATGCGAGCGTATCGACGCCGCACTAGCAGTTGTAATGTGAAATATCCGCGGGGCCGGAGCCCTCTCCGGTCCCGCTTTTCTCGGCGAGAATTGATGAGGTCTTATCGCGCCAGGCGCTTCTTCGCGTCCGGCGAAAAGAAGAACACAACATCGCGGTCCGGGCGCGTGATCTTCTTGTCCCGGCCCTTGTAGTCGAAGCTCGAAAGCAGGTCGCGGATGAGTTCAAGCCGCGCGATCTTCTTCACGTCCGTCTGAACGATCCGCCAGGGCGCGGAAGGATGATCCGTGCGCTCGAAGGTCTCATCGCGCGCATCGCTGTATTCTTTCCACATCTTCTGCGCCCTGGCATCGACGGGCGATATCTTCCAGCGGGTGAGCGGGCTTTTCTCGCGTTCGGCGAGCCGCTTCTGTTGCTCGTCGCGGCTGATGTCGAGATAATATTTGCGGATCGCGATGTTGTCCCGCGTCAGCATGTCCTCGAACGGAATCACGGAGTGATAGAAGGACTGAACCTGCTTCTTCGTGCAGAAACCCATCACCTGCTCCACGCCCGAGCGATTGTACCAGGAGCGGTTGAAGATCACGAATTCCCCGCCGGACGGCAGATGCGGGACGAAGCGCTGGAAATACCATTGCGTCTCTTCGCGATTGGACGGCGTGCCCGGCGCATGAACCCGCGTCTCGCGCGGACTCATATGTTCGGTGATGCGCTTGATGGCGCCGTCTTTTCCCGCCGCATCGCGGCCTTCCAGAACAAGAAGTATCTTGTTGCCGTTCGCAATCAGCTCGCGCTGCAGCTTCACCAGCTCGATCTGAAGATCGCGCAGGGATTTCTTGTAGTGACGATCGTCGTCATCATCGTCGTTGTCGTCGTGATGTTTTTTGTGCTTGGCCATGTGGAGATTAAACGTGCGGAAAGCGGTTGCTGCAACCTAAACCCGCGACCATGGCAGCACGTTCCCGTCCAGGCGTTTTGCCGCAATGCCGAAAACCTGCGCCAGCGCGGCATCGGAGAGGACTTCGCCCGGAACGCCCTGCCCGGCCACATGGCCGTTTCGTAACACAATGATTTCGTCGCAGAAGCGCGAGGCCAGCGACAGGTCGTGCAGCGTGATCGCGACCGCCACGCCCCGCGACGCCTCCGCGCGCAGCAATTCCATCAGGCGCAGCTGGTGGGCCGGATCCAGATGCGCCGCCGGCTCATCGACCAGCAGGATCGGCGCCTGTGTCGCCAGCGCGCGCGCCAGCAGCACGCGCGCGCGCTCGCCGGCCGACAATTCGTTCAGCCGGCGCGACGCGAATTGTAAAACATCTGAGCGCGTCATCGCATCTTCCACCGCCGCTGCGCCGTCGTCGCGCGGGCCATAAGGCAGACGGCCCAGCGCCACCAGCCGGTTCACCAGCATCGGCCATTGCACCGCGCTTTCCTGCGGCAGATAGGCGATGGAGCGCGCCAGCCATTCGCGCGAACAATCCCTGAGCGACCGCCCCAGCAGGTGAACCTCGCCGCTCTCGAACGGCAGCAGGCCGAGCGCGACGCGCAACAGCGTCGTCTTGCCGGCGCCATTGGGGCCGACGATACCGGTCACCCGCCCGGCGGAGAATTGCGCGGACGCATCGTCCAGCACGACGCGCGCGTCGTAAGCGGCGCGGATGTGAGAAAGAGACAGCGCGCTCATATCGCCTCCCGCCGCATGCGCAGGATGAGCCAGACGAAGAACGGCGCCCCGATCATCGCCGTCATCACGCCGACCAGAAGCTGGCCGTCCGGCGCGATCAGCCGCACCGCGATATCCGCCGCCGTCACCAGCGCCGCGCCGCCCAGCGCCGACGGAATGATGAGCCGCGCCGGTTCATAGGCATAAAACGGCCTGAGCAGATGCGGCACGACGAGGCCGACGAAACTCACCGCGCCCGCCGCCGCCGTCGCCGCGCCGGTGGCCAGCGCCACGCCGATCACCACGCGGCGGCGCACGCCATGCACATTGACGCCCAGCGATTGCGCCGCTTCTTCGCCCAAGGTCAGCGCATCGAGGCTGCGCGCGGCGCTCCACAGGATCGCAACGCCCACCACCACCGGACCGACGGCAAGTTCGAGGTCGGCCAGCGTGGAATCCTTCAGCGACCCCATCATCCAGCGGATCATCTCCGTCATCGCGTAAGGATTGGGCGCGAGCGACATCGCCAGCGCCGTCATCGCCGTGGCGAGGCTCGCGATGGCCGCGCCCGCGAGGATCAGCGCCGTGCGTTCCGCGCCCGCGCGCGAGAGAAAATAGAGAATGGTCGATGTCGCCACCGCGCCCGCGATGGCAGACGCCGGAAGGATCAACGGATGGATCGCCGCAAATCCGAAATACATCGCCACCACCGCGCCGAAACCGGCGGAGGACGTCACGCCCGTCACGCCGGGATCGGCGAGCGGATTGCGAAACAACCCCTGCAACGCCGCCCCGCTCGCCCCCAGCGCTGCGCCCACCACGAGCGCCAGCAACGCGCGCGGCAAACGTATCTCGCGCGCGATAATGGTGGCCGTGCCGTGTTGCGCGAACAATCCGCCCAAGAGATCGCCGATGCCGATCTGCGCGGGACCAATGGCGAAGGAAATTACAGCAAGAACGATCGCGAGAATTGCGAGTGCGATCGTGAGCGCGTGTCGTCCAAATAAATAACGAACCTCCCTCTCCCCCTTCAGGGGGGCGCTAGCGACAGCGTCAGCGCGGCTGGGGTGAGGGGGGAAGTCCCGCGCCGGTGGAGAGGGCCCCCCCCCCCCCCCCCCCCCCCCCCAACGGGGGGGGGGGGGGTGTTTTTTAAAAAACAAAAAAATCGGGGCCCAAAAACCCCCCCCCCCCCCACC
>Ga0265314_10004921_pt1 | contig 12201 bp, 12 predicted proteins | sample 4126metaG_FD_203106 | JGI IMG/M metagenome (GOLD analysis project Ga0265314, IMG submission 203106) | Rhizosphere microbial communities from Carex aquatilis grown in University of Washington, Seatle, WA, United States - 4-1-26 metaG | ecosystem: Host-associated > Plants > Roots > Rhizosphere >... | reverse complement strand
GCCGGGAACCGGAGCGCCTTGTTCGTCGAGCACGCGGCCGCCGGCGTTCCGGATCGTGGCCCGCTCCTCGTCGAAGGGGACGCCCGGCAGGGCGACGCCGCGGTAGCCGACGCTGCGGAAGACGATCCCGGCCGTAAGCGTCTCGTGCTCGTCGGTCGCGACCGCGCGCAGGCCGCCACGGCCGTCGGGCTCGAGCCGGTTGCGCACGAGCTCGACGGCCTCGACCCGCCCGTCGCCCTCGAGCGCGACCGGGGAACGGAGGAAGCGGAGCACGAGGCGCTTCGGCTTGCCCTCCGGCTTGCGGGCCGCGTACTCCCGGAGCACCTCGAGGTTCCGCTCCGCATTCGTGTCGCCCTCGAGCGCGGCGGCACTCGCAGGATCGAGCTCGAGGTCGGCCGGATCGACGATCACGTCGGCGCCGGCCAGCTCGCCGAGCTCGAGGAGCTCGGGATTCGTGAAGGCGGCTTGCACCGGGCCGCGGCGGCCGACCATCACGATCTCCCGGATCCCCGAGTCGCTGATCGCCTCGATCGCGGCATCCGTCGTGTCGGTCGGTGCGAGCTCCTCGGGCGTGAGCGCCAACATCCGAGCGACGTCGACGGCGACGTTGCCGTTGCCGATCACGACCGCCCGCTCGCCCGACAGGTCGAACTGGAGGTGCTGGTGGTCGGGGTGGCCGTTGTACCAGGCCACGAACTCGGTCGCCGGCCACGATCCGGGGAGGTCCTCGCCGGCGATCCCCATGTGGCGGTCGCTCTGGGCCCCAACGCAGTAGACCACCGCGTCGTAGAGCTCGAGCAGATCCTCGTGCCTGAGGTCACGGCCGACCTCGACGTTGCCGAGGAAGCGGAAGCCCGGACGTTCGGCGATGCGCTCGAACGCCTTCGAGACGGACTTGATCTTCGGATGGTCGGGCGCGACGCCGAGGCGCACGAGGCCCCACGGGGTCGGCAGGCGCTCGATCAAGTCGACCTCGGCCGGGGGATCGGCCCCAAGCAGAGCGCCGGCGGCATAGAAACCCGCCGGCCCCGAGCCGACCACGGCGACCCGGAGCGGTCGTTCCGTCTCTGACGCCCCCATCAGCGCCGATGCTACGCGGCGGGCAGGTCGAAGGAGCAGCTCAGGTTGCGACGGCGTCTTGCGGCAGGCCGGGTGCGAACCGTGCGGGCTACGGCTCCGGCTGATCGCACGGCGCGTCTGCGACCGCGTCGAGCGGTGCACGAGTGGAATCGGGGCGGGGGACGGGCGTCGTGCGACGCCAGCGGACGATCGCCACTGCCGCGAGCAGCAGGAGAATCGTGCCGCCCTCGAGAGCCGGGCTGCCGCTGTGCCGGGCGTAGATCGCGAGAACGGCCGCGGCTCCAAGAAGGAGCCACCCCCACCAAGGGGGGTTATAGGCAAGGGTCCTCGGGAGCGCCGCCAGCCGCGCATACTCGGGGTCGTCCGCAGCGAACGTGCTGACCCGCGCGTCCTTCGCGACGAGCGTGCTCCCTATCGTCGTGCGCCGAATGCCCCCCAGCAGCGCGGTGGTACCCGCAGCACCGGCGCCGGCCGTGATGTACATCCCGAGGCGATCCGCCGCCCCGACGGCGCTCTGAACGGCCCAGAGCACGCTGCCGATGCCGGCCACACCGAAGAGGCCGAGGGCAATGTTCAGGTACCGGTCCGCGTAGCGGCTGAATAGGGCAGCCCAGCCGGCGTAATCGCGTCGCGGGTCCGGTCTGCGGCGTAAGACCGACATGGTGGGGATATCGACGACACAGGGGTTCCGCTAAAGCTCAGGCTCGACCCCGCTGGAACCGATAGACAGGAAATGCGGCTCTCCCATCTCCTCCTCGCAGCCGTCCTCGGCGCGTTCGTCCTCGCCGGCGGCGCTTCGGCCGCGGCGCCGGCGCCCGTGCCCGGCTTCGCTCTCTTCGACGTCCACACCGATCTCGCGCACGCCTCGCACAACGCCTTCGGCGACGTGAAGATCTGGAAACGCAAGACGGCGCTGGCGAAGCGCGCCCACGGCGCGACCCTCGTCCACTGCGGTGCAGCCTGCACCTTCGGCGAAGGCTGGCTCGCCTTCGCGGTCGGCCCGTCGCTCTCGGCTCGCGACGTCGTGGCGGCGAAGGCGTACCGAACGAAAGTCGGCTGGAGCGTCGTCGTGACGCTGACACCGCGCGGCCAATCGAGCTGGAAGACCTTCAGCCGCCGCGCATCCCTCTCCGGCACAACTCGGGGCGTGCCCGACGCGCTCGTGGTCGTCCTGAACGGCGACATCGTCGCCCAGCCGCTCACGAATCAGGTTCGGCATGGGAAGACGAGCGTCGAGCTTCCCGGGCTCAGCCACGCGAACGCGCTCCGCGCCGCGAAGCTTCTCAGCTAGAGGAGGAGCTCAGCCCGGTTAGTGGCTGCAGCCGGAGCCGCAGCCGGTGCCGGCCGCCGCTGCATCGTCCGGCTCGTCGCCGGCCGCGCTCTGGAACGAGGAGCCGCAGCCGCAGGACGCGACGGCGTTCGGGTTGTCGATCTTGAACCCGGACTCCTGGATCGTCTCGAGGTAGTCGACGCTGCAGCCGCGCAGATGCGGGGCGCTGAACGGGTCGACGACCACCTTGACGCCCTCGCACTCGAACTCGTGGTCGCCCTCCTGGGCGCCGCGGTCGAAGCCGAGGCCGTACTGGAAGCCGGAGCAACCGCCGCCCTCGACGGCGACGCGGAGCACCGAGACCTCGGTGTCCTCGGCCATCAGGTCGCGGATCTTCGCCGCCGCTGCGGGCGTCAGCGAGATCAGCATGTCGGTGCGCTCCTGCAGTTCCATTGCTTCCACTGTACCAAGGGAAGCGGCTTCTGGGCCGAGCCGACACCGCGGACAGGGCCTGGCAGGACACGTCCGACACCTGGTACCGGACAGGGCTCCGCGAGACACGTCAGGTACCTGGTACCGGACATGTCTGGCGCCAGGCACGGGACGTGTGCCTGCAGGACATGCGCCGACGGTCGGACCGGGATGAACCCGCGCCTCCAGCGGCGCTCCGGCCGAGCCGACATGTCCGCCCCTCTCACGTCCGCTGCCAGGCACGGGACGTGTCCGCGAAGGCCGAGTCGAGCGGTCCGCAGTCGCCGCGCCCACACCTCGGATCCGAGCTGAGGGGCCTACCTTGTAACAGCCGTCTCACGCATGGCTTCTTGGATTTCGCTTGTCCAAGTGCAGCGCTGCCGCCCTTGCTAACGTCCGGCCTTCGGTGGCCCCCTCGCTCGTCGCAGCGGTTGGAAAGAAGACGCGCCGGTAATGCTGCGCGACTGGCTCCCATTCCTCATCTACGGCCTCATGGCGCTCGGGATCCCGGCCTCGATGATCGCCATGTCGTTCGCGTTCGCGCAGCGGCCGAAAGCGCGGACGAGCGCCCGGCGGATCCCCTTCGAGTCGGGCGTCTCACAGGGGCAGATGAAGCCGCAGCGCTACACGGTCAGCTTCTACCTCACCGCAATGCTCTTCATCGTCTTCGACATCGAGATCGTCTTCCTGTACCCGCTCGCCGTGCAGCTGAATGCGCTCGGCTGGTTCGGATTTCTGGAGCTCTTCTTCTTCGTGATCATCCTGCTCGTCGCCTACGTCTACATCTGGCGCAAGGGCGCACTCGAATGGTGACCCGTCTTGGCTGACGCGCCGAAGCGCCTGCGCGACTACGGGCTCCAGTCGGAACGGCTGCTCTGGCCGACGAAGGGGCCCTCGAAGTTCGAGGAGCAACTCGGCGCCGACGAGCTGGAGCGGGCCCTCGGCCTGACGACGCTGGACAAGGCCGTCCGCTGGGCGCAGACGAAGTCGATGTGGCCGGACACGTTCGGCCTTGCGTGCTGCGCGATCGAGATGATGTCGATCGTCGCGAGCCGGTACGACCTCGCCCGCTTCGGGATGGAGGCGTTCCGCTCTTCACCGCGCCAGGCCGACCTGTTGATCGTCTCCGGCCGCGTCGCGCACAAGATGGCCGCGCCGCTGCGACAGATCTACGACCAGATGCTCGAGCCGAAGTGGGTGATCGCGATGGGCGCTTGCGCGAGCTCCGGCGGGATGTTCAGCAACTACACGATCCTCCAGGGCGTGGATCGCATCGTCCCCGTCGACATCTACATCCCCTTCTGCCCGCCGCGGCCGGAGGCCCTGATGGACGGGATCATCCGGCTCCACGAGGCGCACCTGGCCGGGATCGATCCCGCCTACACTCGGCGCGAGGTTGCGACATGAACTATCGCGACCTCCCGGGCTTCGTCTCCGTGAAGGAAGCCTTCGGTGAGACGACGGTGACGATCGAGCGCGAGCAGATCCGCGAGGCCTGCGCCCGTGCGCGCGAAGACGGCTTCACGTTCCTCGCCGACATCGTCACGACCGATTACCTCGGCTGGGGAGACAAGGGCGTCTCCGGCTACATCGGGAGCGCGGCCGGCCGCGACCTCAACCACCCGTCCACGCAGGGCTATCAGGCGCTGCCGCAGCTGAAGCCGAAGCGGTTCTCGCTCAGCTACCACCTGCTCGCCATGGAGCAGCCTGCCCGGCGCGTCCGCCTGCAGTGCTGGCTCGACGAAGGCGACCCGGTGCAGAGCGTCGTCGGCGTGTGGCCGACCGCCGACTGGCACGAACGAGAGCAGTTCGACCTGATGGGCGTCGTATTCGACGGACATCCCAACCTCGAGCGCCTGCTGATGCCCGAGGACTGGGAAGGGCACCCACTGCGCAAGGACTATCCAATCGGCGGCGAGCCTGTGCGCTTCTCGGACGCTGAATGACCGTCGCGTCCGAGACAACCGCAGGCAGCATGCGCGACTGGCCGATCGTCTTCCCGCCGCCGTACGAGGGCTCGCGCATCCCGAAGCGGGTGCCGACGATCCTCGACGTTCCGCCCGCGCTGGTCGGCAGCGACGACATCCTGCGGATCAACTTCGGGCCGAACCATCCTTCGACGCACGGCGTGCTCCGCTTGATTCTCGACCTCGACGGCGAGCAGGTCGTCGGCCTGAACGCAGTCATCGGCTACCTGCACACCGGCTTCGAGAAGACGATGGAGCAGAAGACGTGGTGGAAGTGCGTCACGTATCCGGAGCGCATCGACTACGTCGGCTACCAGAACGCAGAGCTCGTCTTCGTGCTCGCAGTCGAGCAGCTGCTCTCGCTCGAGGTCCCCGAGAAGGCGACGTGGATGCGCATGCTGCTCTGCGAGTTGAACCGCATTCATTCGCACCTCGTCTTCCTCGCCACGTCGGCGCTCGAGCTGGGTGCGATCTCGATGTTCTGGTACTGCTTCCGCGAGCGCGAGACGATCCTCGACCTGTACGAGATGGTCACGGGCGCGCGCATGCACACCCGCTACTTCCAGGTGGGCGGGCTCGCGGAGGACATCCCTGACGGCTTCTACGACGAGTGCCGCAAGTTCGTCGAGTGGATGCCGCACGCACTCGACGACTACCTCGCATTGCTCGACCGCAACGCGATCTGGCTCGAGCGCACGAAGGGTGTCGGCAAGCTCTCCGCCGACGACGCGATCGCGCTCGGCCAGAGCGGGCCGAACCTTCGCGCGTCGGGCGTCGACTGGGACCTCCGCCGCGACCAGCCCTATCTCGCGTACGAACAGGTCGACTTCCGCGTGCCGGTCTATGCGGGCGGCGACGTCTACGACCGGTACCGCGTGCGTATGGACGAGATGGCCGAGTCGACGCGCATCGTCGACCAGTGCCTGCGACGGCTCGAGCGCCTGCAAGGCCGGCCGTGGATCGCCGACGACCGCAAGGTCGTGCTGCCGCCACGCGAAGAGCTGCACACGTCGATGGAATCGCTCATCCATCACTTCAAGCTCGTCACCGAAGGCTTCCGCGTTCCGGAAGGCGAGATCTACGTCGCTATCGAATCGCCGCGCGGTGAGTCGGGCTGTTACCTCGTCTCCGACGGCGGGCCGAAGCCGTGGCGCGTGCACTTCCGCGCACCGTCGTTCGCCGCACTCGAGGCGACGGCGACCTGCACGCATCACGCGCTCATCGCCGACCTGATTGCGATCGTCGGCTCGCTCGACGCCGTGATGGGAGACACCGACCGGTGAGCCTCACCACCGAGATCCAGGAGCTCGCCGCGCAGTACCCGGAGTCGCGCTCGGCGATCATGCCCGCGCTCCACCTCGCGCAGCAGAAGTACGGCTGGCTGCCGCCGCACGCGCTCGAGGAGGTCGGCGAGGCGCTCGGCCTCACACCCGCGTACTGCATGTCCGTCGCGAGCTTCTACGACATGTACCACCTCGAGCCCGTCGGCAAGCACCTGATCGAGGTGTGCACGAACATCTCGTGCGCGCTCGTCGGCGCGCAGGCCACGCTCGAAGCATTCGAGAGCGAGCTCGGTATCGGCCCGGGCGAGACGACGGCGGACGGCGAGGTCACGCTGCGCACCGTCGAGTGCTACGGCGGCTGCGGCTGGGGCCCGGTCGTCGCGGTCGACCACCGCTACCGCGAGCCCGTGAAGCCCGAGGACGTCCCGCACATCGTTCAGAACTTGAGAGACGAGCTGCGGAATGCCTAGAGGGAACATCGTCCTCGAGGGCGCCGAAGAGCGCCCGCTCACCGCGATCGCCGACTACCGCGCCGCGGGCGGCTACGTGCAGCTCGCCAAGGCGCGCCAGATGGAGCCGCAGCAGGTCATCCAGGAGCTGCTCGACTCGAACCTGCGCGGACGCGGCGGCGCGTTCTTCGCCACCGGACGCAAGGCGAGCTTCATCCCGCGCGACTCGCCGAAGCCGACGTACCTGACGGTGAATGCCGACGAGTCGGAGCCCGGCACGTTCAAGGACCGCGAGATCATGCTGCGCGTGCCGCACCGGCTGATCGAGGGCTGCCTGATCACGGCGCACGCGATCCGCTCCAAGAACGTCTTCATCTACATCCGCGGCGAGTACCTGGCGGAGTTCGAGATCGTCCGCGCCGCGCTCGACGAAGTGCACGCGGCCGACCTCCTCGACGGCGTCACGATCGTCCTGCACCGCGGCGCCGGCGCCTACATCTGCGGCGAGGAGACCGGCCTGCTCGAGTCGCTCGAGGGCAAGCGCGGCCAGCCACGCTCGAAGCCGCCGTTCCCGGCGATCTCCGGCCTCTACGCGTCGCCGACGCTGATCAACAACGTCGAGACGATCACGACCGTGCCGAAGGTGCTCGAGCTGGGCGCTGCCGAGTACGCGAAGATCGGGCCGCCCGACTCGACCGGCACGCGCGTCTTCTCGCTCTCCGGCAACGTCGCGCGCGGCGGCAACTACGAGCTCGAGAACGGCACGACGCTGCGCGAGCTGATCTACGACCTCGGCGGCGGCATCCCGGACGGGCGCGAGCTGAAGGCGATCATTCCCGGCGGCTCGTCGACGCCGATCCTCACGGCTTCAGAGGTCGACACGCCGCTCGACTACGACGCGCTCACGAAGGCGGGAACGATGTTCGGCTCCGGCGCGATCATCGCGATCGACGACCGCTGCTGCATGGTGCAGCTCGGCCTGCGCGTCGCACAGTTCTATATGCACGAGTCGTGCGGGAAGTGCACGCCCTGCCGCGTCGGCACGCGCTGGATGGTGCAGATCCTCCATGCACTCGAGGATGGCAGCGCGAAGCAGGGAGATCTCGATCTGTTGCTCGACGTCTGCGACCGCATCCTCGGCAAGTGCCTGTGCCCGCTCGGCGACGCGGCGGCGATGCCGGTCGCGAGCTACGTCAACCGCTTCCGCAAGGAGTTCCAGGACCACATCGACCACGGTGCGTGTCCATACGGAGGCGAGTCGTCGCTCGACCACGTGTTCGCGCCGGTCGATCAGCATCATCACGCGGCGGTTGCGCAGGAAGCGCCCGTATGAGCACACCCGAGCTCGTCCGCATCACGATCGACGAGAAGGAAGTGCATGTTCCGAAGGGCACGGGCCTCGTCGAGACCGCGCTCGGCGCCGGTATCGAGATCCCGGTGTTCTGCTACGAGCCGCGCCTCGGCGCGCCTGTCGGCGCGTGCCGCATGTGCCTCGTCGAGATCGAGGGGATGCCGAAGCTGCAGGCCGGCTGCACGCTGACGGCGCAGGACGGGATGGTCGTGCGCACCGCGCGCACGTCGTCGAAGGCGGCCGAAGGCCAGAACGCGACGCTCGAGTTCATCCTCGTCAACCACCCGCTCGACTGCCCGGTCTGCGACAAGGGCGGCGAGTGCCCGCTGCAGGACCTGACGTTCCGCTACGGGCCGGGCAAGACGCGGATGAACTTCGAGAAGACGACCTTCGAGAAGCCGATCCCGATCTCGCCTGCGATCTCACTCGACCGTGAGCGCTGCATCCTCTGCTACCGCTGCACGCGCTTCAGCGAGGGAATCGCCGAGGACGGCCAGCTCGTCGCGCGCAACCGCGGCGCGCTGTCGGTGATCACGACCTTCGAGGACAAACCGTACACCGGCGCGTTCACCGGCAACGTCACCGAGCTCTGCCCGGTCGGGGCGCTGCTGCCGACGCAGTATCGCTTCGAGGCCCGTCCGTGGGAGATCGTCGACGTTCCGACGGTCTGCGGCCTGTGCCCCGTCGGGTGCAACACGCACGCGACGGTGCGCGAGGGCAAGGTCAAGCGCATCCTCTCGCGCAACCATCCGGAGATCGACGAGGGCTGGCTGTGCGACAAGGGACGGTTCGCGTTCACGCACCTGCGCGCGGCCGACCGCGTCGTCGATCCGATCCATCGCGTCCGCCTCCGCGGCTTCGAGCCGGTCTCGTGGGACGAAGCGCTCGACGTCGCCGAGGGATTGCTGAAAGCCGCGGACGGGCGTGTCGTCGTCGCGCTCTCCGGCTCGGAAACGGTCGAAGAGGCCTACGCGCTCGCGAAGCTCATGCGCCAGGGCCTCGGCTCACACCACGCGGTGCTGCCGGAGGAGGTCTCCGACGGCCTGGACGCATACCGTCTGCCGCTCTCCGCGATCGGCGATGCGCAGACGATCGTCGTGCTCGGCGACGTCCCGCTCGCCGAGAGCGCGCCGATCGCCGACCTCTGGGTGCGTGCGGCGCGACGCAAGGGCGCGAAGATCGTGCACTCCGCCGACAACCCCGCCGTCGGTAGCGCGGAGCGCGTCGTCCTCATCTGGTCCGGCCCCGGTGGCCGCGGCGGCGCGCGTGTCGGGGCGCTCGCCGAGCGGCTCGGCCTCGCCGGCAAGGACGGCTGCGGCGCCTTCTACATTCCCGCCACTGCGAACGCCCGCGGTGTCGCCGACGCGTGGGCGGCCTGCTCGGACGAGGAGGCGGCACACGAGCCCGACTCGATCGGCCTGCTGCTCGTCTCGGGCGACGAGGCCGCCGGCAACCCGAACGTGCGCGCGCTTGCCGAGCGCGCCGAGGCCGTGATCGTCGTCTCGATGTTCCATGGGCTCTCCGCCGGCTGGGCCGACCTCGTCCTGCCTGGCACGAGCTATCTCGAGCGCGACGGCACGTACGTCAATCTCGAGGGGCGACTGCAGCGCCTGCGCCAGGCGGCGACGCCGCCCGGGCCGAGCGAGCTCGAGTGGATCTCGCAACTCGCGTCGCGCTTCGGAGTCGAGATCCCGGCGCACGCGTCGATGGTGTTCGCCGAGCTCTCGGCGCGTTGCTACGGCGGCCTGACGTTCGGCGAGGTCGGCGAGCAAGCGCCGCTGCGCGGTTACGTGGAGGCTCCCGCCCACGTCGAGGTTCCGCCGGTGCCGGAGCCCGAGACGCCGAGCGCCGAGGGCCTGCAGCTCGTCGCCTACAGGCCGCTCTTCTCCGGCCCCGCCGTCGAGCGCGTGCCGGAGCTGCAGTTCCAGAGGCCGCAGGCGGAGGTGACGCTTGCGCGCGCTGACGCGCGCGCTCTGGGTATCGCAGCGGGCGACACGGTCACGGTGTCGACGAACGGCACATCGGTCGAGTTGAGAGCACGTCTCTCCAACGAGCTGCGCGCAGGCGTCGTGCTCGTCGCCGAAGAGCACGCGCAGGGCCTGAGCAGCAGCGTGGCGATCGCGCTTTCGCCGAGGAACGAGGCGAAAGCGCCGTGAAAGAGCCGTGGTGGATCGCGCTGATCGAAGCGGGCGTCATCGTCAACGTCGTGCTCGTCATGTTCGCGTACCTGACCCTGATCGAGCGCAAGATGATGGGCCGCATGCAGCTGCGCTACGGGCCGAACCGCGCCGGGCCCTACGGGCTGCTGCAGCCGATCGCCGACCTCGTGAAGCTCGTGCGCAAGGAGGCGTTCTCGCCGTCGGGCGCGATCGAGCTCCCGTACATCATGGCGCCGATCGTCTCGGCGTTCACCGCGATCGCCGCGTTCGCCGTCATCCCGTGGGGGCCAGGCTGGACGGTGCACGGCTGGCGGATCAACGGCGAGGTCGCAAACGTCTCGATCGGCCTGCTGCTCGTGTTCGCGCTCGGCTCGATCGGCATCTACGGCTTCATCGTCGGCGGCTGGGCGTCGGAATCGAAGTTCTCGATCCTCGGCTCCATGCGCACGTGCGCGCAGCTCGTGTCGTATGAGGTGTCGCTCGCGCTCAGCGTGCTCGGCGTCGTGATGCTCGGTCGCTCGCTCAACCTCGCCGACATCGTGCACCGGCAGGGCGTGTTCCTACCGTTCATCGTGCCGCAGTTCATCGGCATGCTGATCTTCTTCGTCGCCGGCATCGCCGAGACGAGCCGTGCGCCGTTCGACCTGCCCGAAGCGGAGCAGGAGCTCGTCGCCGGGTACCACACCGAGTACTCGGGCATGCGCTGGGGCCTCTTCCAGATGGCCGAGTACATCAACCTGATCACGCTCTCCGCGCTGATGGTGACGCTCTTCCTCTCCGGCTGGCACGGGCCGTGGGGGCTCGGTCCGCTCTGGTTCATCCTCAAGCTCTTCGCCGTCCTCTTCGTCTTCATCTGGCTGCGCACGACGTTGCCGCGCCTGCGCTACGACCAGCTGATGCGCTTCGGCTGGAAGGTCCTGCTGCCTGCGGCAACGATCAACGCCGTCGTCACGGCGCTCCTGGTGGTCTGGCTATGAGCACGTCGCGCCTTCGGCATGCTCCCGAGGGGGAAACCATGTTTCCCCCTCGGACCCCCTTCTTTGTGCTTGCCGTGGGGGAACCTCCCGGTTCCCCCCTCCCCCCTCCCCGAGCCCCTCGGCCGAAGTCAGAGAGCAGCCGATGAGCTCCGTGCAGCCGTTCTCGACGCTGAAGGGCTTCGGCGTCACGTTCAAGCAGATCTTCAAGAAGCCGCTCACGCAGCAGTACCCGGAGTACAAGCGGCCGGTCTATCCGCGCTTCCGCGGACGGCACCGGCTCTGGACGCACGCGAACGGCCTCGAGAAATGCGTCGGCTGCTCGCTCTGCGCGGCGGCGTGCCCGGCAGACTGCATCCGCGTCGTCGCGGCCGAGAACACGCCCGAAAACCGCGTTTCGGCGGGCGAGCGCTACGCGCGCATCTACGAGATCAACATGAGCCGCTGCATCTTCTGCGGCTACTGCGAGCTCGCGTGCCCGTTCGACGCGATCACGCTCGGCAACGAGTTCGAGCTGTCGGAGTACAACCGCGACGACCAGATCTACACGAAGGACATGCTGCTCGCGGCGCCGGTGAAGCAAGTGCCGGTGGCCGACGCGACGCTCTACGACACGCCGATCCCCTTCTACAAGTCCAACTCGTGACTGGAAAGGCCGACTCCTCCGTGTTCCGGGGCCGCCGCGGCGCTGCAAACCGGCGCGCTGCCGCGTCCTCAGTCGGGTCGATAGAAAACCACTATCGACCCTCCCTGCGTCCTTGCATCGCTTGGTTTTCGCGGGCTGCGACCGCGGCACACGAAGGAGCCGACCTTTGACGCTCCTCGCTGCCAGCGCCGGCAACGTGCTCGTCTGGGCGGTCTGGGTGATCGCGGGCTTCTCGTGCCTTGCGTCGGGCGTCGCCGTCGTCTCGTTCTCGAATCCGTTCTTCTCGGCGCTCGCGCTGATCGGGAACCTCGGCTCGCTCGCCGTCCTCTACCTGCTGCTCTCGGCGGAGTTCGTCGCGGCGGCGCAGGTGCTCGTCTACGCGGGCGCGGTGATGGTGATGTTCCTCTTCGTGATCGCGTACGTCGGGCCGCAGCAGGAGACGCCGTGGAAGGGTGGGCCGAGTTGGCAGACGCTCGGCGCGGTGCTCGCCGCGGGCGCGATCTTCGTGGAGATCATCGTCGTGCTCGGCCTGAAGGCCGGCGGGCGTCTCT
>Ga0265314_10004919_pt1 | contig 12206 bp, 11 predicted proteins | sample 4126metaG_FD_203106 | JGI IMG/M metagenome (GOLD analysis project Ga0265314, IMG submission 203106) | Rhizosphere microbial communities from Carex aquatilis grown in University of Washington, Seatle, WA, United States - 4-1-26 metaG | ecosystem: Host-associated > Plants > Roots > Rhizosphere >... | reverse complement strand
TCGCCGAAGGAAGAATTCGAGCAGGGCCGCGCCTCGCCCGCCGTCGAGATTCCCGAGCGCGTCGGACAGGTGAAGCGCCGGATCGAAGAGCGCAAGATCGGGCCACTGCTGAAACCCAAAGCTTTCAGCGACGAACCCATCCTGCGCATCCACGACAATGATTTCGTGCGCTTCCTCACCGGCGCCTATCCCAAATGGCGCGAGAAATACTGGAACGACGACGCCGATGCCGTCCCCTCGGTGTGGCCGGCGCGGGGCCTGCGCGAAATGCGCGACGGCGACATCGAAAAACAGCTCGGCTCCTATTGTTTCGATACCGCGACACCGATCGGTAAAGGCACCTGGAGCGCCGCGCGCGAAGCGGTGAACATCGCGTTGTCAGCGGCGGAAGCGGTGCAGGGCGGCGAGCGCGCGGCCTTCGCGCTGGCGCGTCCGCCCGGCCATCACGCCAGCAGCGATGTCTATGGCGGCTATTGCTATCTCAACAATGTCGCCATCGCGGCCCAGTGGCTGCTGGATCAGGGCCGCCGCCCCGCGATCCTCGATGTCGACTATCATCACGGCAACGGCACGCAGGCGATCTTCTACCGCCGCAGCGATGTGTTCTTCGCCTCCATCCACGCCGATCCGTCTTTCGCCTATCCGCATTATCTGGGTTACGCGGACGAAAAAGGCGAAGGCGCCGGTGAAGAGCAGAACATGAATTTCCCGCTCGCCCGGAAGACCGCGTGGCCGGAATATTCCCATGCGCTCGACCGCGCGCTGAAGGCGGTGAAGGATTTCGGTGCCGACGTGGTGCTGGTCTCGCTGGGGCTCGACACCTTCGAAGGCGACCCCATCTGCCGCTTCAAAATCCGCACCGAGGACTACCTGCGCATGGGCGAAGCCATCGGCCGCGCCGGTCTGCCCGCCGTCTTCGTCTTCGAAGGCGGCTACAACATCGAGCATCTGGGCGTGAACACCGTGAATGTGCTCGAAGGCTTTCTGGGGGCGTGAAAATAATTTTCGCGGATTTGTTTGCCGCCCGTTTCCCGGCGGGTGTGAAAATTCGCCGAAACAAAAGTGGATTCAGGGCTTTAGAACAATTTCCTGAATGCAGGATAATTAGCTTGACACCGTGACGGTCGAAGTGTACAAAACTCCCAATTCTCGAATTGCGCCCGAAATCCAGACCCGCCGCGAAAGCCGCGGGTTTTCTGCGTTTTGGGCCATCAAAAGTTTGGCACGCGGAGGCGCGGAGCCGCGGAGAAGAAAAAGAGATTCACACAGAGACGCAGAGCCGCAGAGGAAAAGAGGAAGGCACGCAAAGACGCAACGAGAGTGGAGTTCATGTCGGGCAGGAATGCTCGCTGACACAACAAGCCTGGCGCGCATAGCGCGCCTATAGGAAGGGCCTTTGCGAACAGGGCTCCACAGGAGACACCGCTCCGCGCTCGTGGCGTCTTTGCGTGCAGATTCTTTCTTCTCCGCGCCTCCGCGGCTCCGCGTGAGACCCTTCTTCTCTGCGGCTCTGCGTCTCTGTGTGAATCATCTTTCTTGAGGAAAACACCGATGCAGAAACTCTAGCTCCGCCCTCGCCCTGACCGGGCCTGGAGCCAACACCGGAAAGACCATGGGGAAGCCGAGATCGCGCTGTAGCGGGTCAAAGACGCCGAACCGTGAACCCTGCCGGCGAAGGCAACAGATCCGTTCGCGCCCTCATAAGCGAGCAAAGGAACCGCGTGGCGTCAAAGGTGGAGGGAAAATGCGTCCGCATCGCGCCGGCCACAACATGTGGCGAAACGTGCGAAAACGGACTCGAAAAAATCGACATTCAATTCCGTTTTCAAAAAGCGGATTCGGCCGGCGCGAAAATCATGTCCGCGCGGAGGTGCAAATTTCAGCTTTCATCGGAATTCGATCCCTGCTTCGGCTTGAACTTCTCCGCCGCACGCTGGATCGCGTCGTCGAGTTTTTCTTTGTGCCTGTCGCCTTGCGCCTGCATCCCGTCGATGGCGCGGTCGACGGCGCCCTTGATGCTGGCGGCGGTGCCGCCCTTCTCATACTCGCGCACGATCACATTTTCGACGCGCGCCAAAACGGCATCCACCGTGTAATTGCCGTACATGTCTTTCTCGTTCTCGTCGCCCGTGGCGTGATAGCCGCCGATCGCGCTGTAGACATTGATCATCTCGTCGGTGCGCCGGCCCCAATCCATCACCTTGTAGAACTTCTCGCCTTCGCGATTGCCCTTCACAAAAAGGTCGAGAGCAGCCGCCGCCAGCGACACCGGCACCAGCGCGAAGTTCTGCAGATTGCCGAGGACCAGCTTGAGCTGGAACACCAGCACATCGCGCAGGAACTTCCAGCGCAGATGCGGATCGTTGGGCGGGGGGAGGGTTTGCGTCATGCGCGGGAACTTACGTGTTTTTGCGAACGCCTGCGACTGACGTGCGGTCATATTTTTGCGTTGACCGGAGTCTTCGGCGGTAGGACGGTTCGCTGCCCAGCCCGTTCGTGGTCTAGGGCAGATAGACGGGCCCGCCCGCCGGGCCGGTCGGCTAAAACGGAGCTACCGCGTGCAGCGTCTCCCGTAGCCTCAAAGCAAGGGCGCTGCCTTTCGCGACAGCGCCCTTCGTCTGAGAATCGCAGAACCCGCCCCCCGCCTGTCCGAGTTTCGAACAATGTTTGGATTTGCGCAGATTCAAGAGAAGCGGAAGTTGCGCGCGTTCGAAGCCGCGCGCGTGCTCGCCCATCAGGTCAGGCCGACCGGCGCGGCCGCAGCAGCCCATAGATGCTGATCGCCGCCCAAAACAATTCGATCACGGCGGACGGAAAATTCCACGCCGAAGTGAGCGAGGCCAGGATCAGGATGGAGCCGGCCAGATTGGCGCCGGGAAACCGCCAGTCGTCCGACGGCAGCCGCCCCATCTGATTGGCCAGATAGGCCACGACCACCAGCAAAGCCCCCGCGAATCCGGCGGCCATATACAAATCCAGTCCCATGAGGCGATTCTCCCGCTGCCTTGCCTCTATACCCCCGTTCCGCTATACGCCCGCCCTTCATGGCGGCTGCGGTCGCGGGGAGACCCTTTCGGGTCCATGCCGGATGGTCCGGCGTCCTTTGCGAACCAAGGCTTTGCCGGGCATCCCGCCGGGCAAGGTTCCGTAGCCAAAACAGGGACTTATAAGCATGGCTCTTTACGAGCATCTCCTGATCGCGCGCCAGGATATCAGCGCGCAGCAGGTGGACGCCTTGGCGACCCACCTCAAAACCATCATCGAAGGCGAAGGCGGCAAGGTCGAGAAGCAGGAATATTGGGGCCTGCGCGGACTTGCCTATCGCCTGAAGAAGAACCGCAAGGGGCATTATGTGCTCCTCAACATCAACGCCCCCGGCAAGGCCGTCCACGAACTGGAGCGCCAGCTCAAGATCAACGAAGACGTCCTGCGCTACATCACCGTGAAGGTGGACAAGTTCGAGCAGTCTTCGAACAAGAACCGCCGCGATGACAAGCCGGAAGGCGAAGTGGCCGTCGAAGGAGCAGCACTATGAGCTACGGTGGAGAACGTTCCGGCGGTGGTGACCGCGGAGATCGTGGCGGCCGCGAAGGCGGACGTGACGGCGGTGCGGGCGGCGGACGCCGTCCCTTCTTCCGTCGCAAGAAGACCTGCCCCTTCTCCGGCGCCAATGCACCGAAGATCGATTACAAGGACGTGAAGCTGCTGCAGCGCTTCATCTCCGAGCGCGGCAAGATCGTGCCGTCGCGCATCACCGCGGTTTCGACCAAGAAGCAGCGCCTGCTCGCCAACGCGATCAAGCGCGCCCGCTTCATGGCGCTGCTGCCCTACGTCGTGAAGTAGGAGAACCGCCATGCAAGTAATCCTGCTCGAAAGAGTCGAAAAACTCGGCCAGATGGGCGACGAGGTGAAGGTGAAGGACGGGTTCGCCCGCAACTTCCTTTTGCCGAAGAAGAAGGCTCTCCGCGCCACCAAGGCGAACCGCGAATTCTTCCAGACGCAGAAGTCGCAGCTCGAGGCGCAGAACCTCAAGCAGAAGGCTGAAGCGGAGAAGATCGGCAAGAAGCTCGAAGGCCAGACCTTCGCGCTGCTGCGCCAGGCCGGCGACCGTGGACAGCTTTACGGTTCCGTCTCGCCGCGCGACATCGCCGATGTCATCACGGCCGGCGGCTTCACGGTATCCCGCACACAGGTGCCGCTGGACAAGGCGATCAAGACGATCGGCCTCTTCCCGCTCGTCGTCGTGCTGCACCCGGAAGTGCGCGTCACCGTGACGATCAACATCGCCCGCACCGAAGAAGAAGCCGAACGCCAGGCGAAGGGCGAAGACGTCCTTGCCGAGCGTGCTCCCGAAGAGGAAGCCGCCGCCGAAGCCAAGGTTGCGGCCGAGGAGCTCTTCGAAGAAGGCGCCGGTCCGAAAGCCGAAGACGGCGAAGAGACCGAAGCCTGATCGGTTCGACCGACGAATCCGGAAACCGCGGCCCGCAAAGCCGCGGTTTTCTTTTTGGCCAAGTCCCTGAATTAACCCCTTCATCCGGCGTTTCCACGGATTGCCGGGGTTTCATGGGGGTTTGTGTTGCACGGGTGCGGGGGAGCGGCTAATCATCCCGCCCTATCAAGGCTTTGGCTGGGCCCTGCCCCCGAAAGGATTCCCGTGACCGACATCTTCCATGAAGTCGAGGAAGAAGTCCGCCGCGAGCGCTGGGAAAAGCTCTGGAAGGAATACAGCGACTACATCATCGCGGGCATCGCCTTCCTTGTGATCGCAGTGGCCGGTTGGCAACTCTGGCTTCTCTATCAGCACCGCGAGCAGCTGCGTTCGTCGGCGGAATATCTGGCCGCGCAACAATTGCTGGACTCGGGCCAGTCCCCCGCCGCCGCCGAAGCTTTCGGCAAGCTCGCAGCCAGCGCGCCCAGCGGCTACGCGCAGGTGTCGCGTCTGCAGGAGGCGGGCGCTCTGCTTTCCGCCGGCCGCACGGCCGATGCCGTGAAGCTCTACATGGAGATCGCGAACAGCGACGACGATATTCTGGCCAGTGTCGCGCGCATACGCGCCGCCTGGGCCGTCGCCGACACGTCATCGCATGCCGATCTGGAAAAACTGCTGGCGCCGCTGACCGATGCGACAAGCCCCTGGAATCCGATGGCGCGCGAAATTCTGGCCTATTCCGATTTTCGCACAGGCAAAATTTCGCAGGCCCTCGCCGAATACAAGAGGCTCTCGGCGGAAAAGAATTTGCCGGAGTCGCTGCATCAACGCAGCGCCGCGATGGCGACCTATCTGAGCGCCGGCGGCGGACAGAACTACGGTAGCGTGCCTGTGCCGCCGGCGCCGAAAGCAGCAGCTCCATCCACCGCGCCCACTCCGCAAGGCCCGCAAAAGAAATGACCAAAAAGACCTTACGCATCGCGCTGTGTCTCGCAGCGGTGGTGGCCTTGTCTGGCTGCGAAGCCGTGGATGCCGTTGGCGATCTCACCAGCGGCTGGTTCAGTTCGGCCAAGAAATCCAACATCAAGGGCCAGCGCATATCGATCATGGCGACCGACGAGTCGCTCAAGCCCGATCCGGATCTCGCGCAGACGCCCGTCGTGCTGCCGCCGCCTTATCGCAATCCGGAATGGCCGGAGCCGGGCGGCTATTCGTCCAACGCGATGTATCATCTGGATGCCGGCGGACCGCTCGCGATTGCCTGGCAGCAGGATGCCGGCAAAGGCTCCGATTCAGAGTCCCGCCTGACGGCCGCGCCCATCATCGCCAATGGACGCGTCTACGTACTCGATGCCGAGTCCCATCTCTTTGCCTATGACGCCAAGAGCGGCACGCCGGCCTGGGACAAGGAACTGGCGCCGAGCGGCGGCGGAGGCACCTTCTGGAACAATGCTTCGTTCGGCCTGTTCGGCCAGGACACCAGCATCGATCCTTCCAAGGGCTTCGGCGGCGGTGTCGCTTTCGATGACGGCAAGCTCTTCGTCTCCACCGGCTTTGGCACTGTCATCGCGCTTGATGCATCGACCGGCAAACAACTGTGGAAGGTCGATATCGGCGTGCCGATCGTGAATGCCCCCGTCGCCAATGGCGGGCGTGTGTTCGTGTCGAGCCAGGACAATCACTTCTATGCGCTGGCGCAAGTCGATGGCCGCAAGCTTTGGGACCATCAGGGCATCTCCGAAAGCGCCGGCATCCTGGAAAGCACCAGCGCCGCCGTCGCCGGCGAATATGTGGTCGTGCCGTACAGTTCGGGCGAACTGTTCGCGATCCGCGTCACCAACGGCCGCGTTGCCTGGAGCGACATGCTCACGCGTAATGGCGCCACCACGGCGCTGTCCGAGCTTGACGACATCGCCGGACGGCCGGTGATCGACCGCGACATGGTCTTCGCCATCAGCCATTCCGGCATGATGGTGGCGATCAACCTGAACACGGGCGAGCGCGCATGGTCGCGCGACATCGGCGGCATTCAGACCCCGTGGGCCGCCGGCGATTTCGTTTACGTGCTGACGACGGACAGCGAACTGCTCTGCCTTGCGCGCAAGGATGGCAAGGTGAAATGGAAGCACCAGCTGCCGCGTTGGGAGGATCCCGATAGCAGGGACAATCCGATCGTCTGGGCGGGGCCGGTTCTGGTTTCCGACCGCCTGATTGTGGTGTCCTCGAACAGCTACGCGGAATCGATCTCGCCCTATACCGGCGAACTGACAGGCCGCGTGGAAATACCCAATGGCGCCTATATCGCGCCGGTCGTGGCCGATGGTACGCTGTACCTGCTCACGAACAACGCACAACTCGTGGCGATGCGGTAAGGCGATCATGCGATGCCGCTTACAATTGCCATCGTCGGACGCCCCAATGTGGGCAAGTCCACGCTCTTCAACCGGCTAGCCGGCAAGAAGCTCGCCATCGTTCATGACACGCCGGGTGTCACGCGCGACCGGCAGGAAGCGCGCACGGAACTTGGCGGCGTGCCGGTGCGCCTGATCGACACCGCCGGGTTCGAAGAAGGCGAAGCCGGAAGCCTCAGCCAGCGCATGACGGAACAGACACGCACGGCCATCGCCGAAGCGGATGTCTGCCTGTTCGTGATCGACGTGCGCGCCGGCATCACGACCGGTGACGAGATCATCGCGGCGGCATTGCGGCGCGCGGGAAAGCCCGTCGTTCTCGCCTCCAACAAAAGCGAAGCACGCGAAAGACCGAACGAAGCCGAAGCCTACGCGCTGGGCCTTGGCGAGCCGATGGCTGTTTCCGCCGAGCATGCGCTGGGCATCGACGCGCTGGTGGACGCTCTGCTGGAATACGCCAAAGAGGATACCGAGGCGCCCGCTCCGGAAGGCGAAGAAAAGGGACCGCTCAAGCTCGCCATCGTCGGCCGCCCCAATGTCGGCAAGTCGAGCCTGTTCAACCGCCTGCTGGGCGAAGAGCGCGCGCTGACCAGCCCCGAAGCCGGGACGACGCGCGATGCCGTGATCGCGAAATGGAAAGCGGGCGACCGGGATATCCTGCTCCACGACACCGCAGGCCTGCGCAAGAAAGCGCGCGTGGCGGGGCATGTTCTGGAAGAAATGTCCGTGGACTCCACACTGGAGGCCATACGCTTTGCCGAATGCGTGGTCGTGATGATCGACGCGACGATGCCGTTCGAGAAACAGGACCTGACGATTGCCGACCTCATCGCGCGCGAGGGCCGCGCCATCGTCTTTGCCGTCAACAAATTCGATCTGGTGGAGCATCGCGGCGGCAAGATTTCGGAGCTGCGCGAAAAGCTGGACCGCCTGCTGCCCCAGGTCTGGGGCGCGCCGCTGATCGCGGTGTCGGCACGCACTGGCGAAGGCATCGACCGGTTGTTGCCCGCCATCGAGGAAGCGGATCGCGCGTGGAACCTGCGCATCAGCACGTCGCAGCTGAACAAGTTCCTGGAAGACGCTTTGCAAAGACATCCGCCGCCAGCGATCAGCGGCCGCCGCGTCCGCGTTCGCTACATGACGCAGGTGAAAGCGCGGCCGCCGACCTTTGCGCTGTTCGGCAATCAGCTGGACGGACTGCCGGAACACTACATCCGCTATCTGACGAATGAGCTGCGCGAGTCCTTCGACCTCAAGGGCATCCCGATGCGTTTCGTGCTCAGGACGTCGAAGAACCCGTTTGCCGATAATCAATAAGCGTGCCGTTCCCGGCGTAGTCCGGTGAGAGCATCTCCACGATCATCGGCGCCACGGCTTCAGGCGGCTGCAGGGACTGCGGGTCTTCGCCCGGCATGGCGCGGGCGCGCATGCGGGTGCGCAGCGGACCCGGGCTGAAGAGGTTCACCTTGATGTTCGTGCTTTCGCATTCCGCCGCATAGGTGAGCACCAGCGACTCCAGCGCCGCCTTGGTCACAGCGTAGGAGCCCCAGAACGGCGTATGCTTGCGCGCCGCGCCCGTGGTGACGAACAGCGCGCGGCCGGCTTCGGATTTGCGCAGCAGCGGATCGAGCGAGCGGATCAGCCGCCAGTTCGCCGTCACGTTCAGATCGAGCGCTTCCTGCCACATCTTGGGAGCAAGATGGGTGAGCGGGCTGAGTTCGCCCAATGCACCGGCATTGCCGAACAGGCCGTCCAGCCTGCCCCAGCGCTCGTGGATGGAGGCACCCAGCTGGTCGATGCCGTCGAAATTGCGCAGGTCCATCGGCACCAGCGTCGCGCCGTCGCCGCCGTCCCGCTTGATTTCGTCGTCGAGGTCTTCGAGGCCGCCCACGGTGCGGGCGACCGCGATCACATGCGCACCTGTCTTCGCGATGGCCCGCGCAGCGGCGCGGCCGATCCCGCGCGAAGCGCCGGTGACGAGAACAATGCGTTGCATCAGGCGACTTCGGCCAGCAGCGAAAGCTGTCCGTCCTTGCGCCCGCCGGTCACGTCGGTGAGCTCGATGGGATAGTCGCCGGAGAAGCAGGCGTCGCAGAATTGCGGCTTGGCTGCATTGCGGCTCTTTTCGCCCATCGCGCGATAGAGCCCGTTCATTGAAACGAAAGCGAGGCTGTCTGCGTTGATGTATTCGCGCATCTCTTCGACGTTCATGCGATGCGCCAGGAGGTCTTCCTTGTTTGGCGTATCGACGCCGTAGAAACAGGAGTCCGTCGTCGGCGGGCTGGCGATGCGGAAATGCACTTCGGTCGCGCCGGCATCGCGCACCATCTGGACGATTTTCTTGGAGGTGGTTCCGCGCACGATCGAGTCATCCACCAGGATGACTCGCTTGCCGGTGAGCTTGGCGCGGTTGGGATTGTGCTTGAGGCGCACGCCCATGTGGCGCACCGCGTCCGTCGGCTCGATGAAGGTGCGGCCGACATAGTGATTGCGGATGATGCCCAGCTCGAACGGCAAACCGGATTCGGCGGCGAAGCCGAGCGCCGCAGGGACGCCGGAATCGGGCACGGGGATCACCATATCGGCGATCGCGGGCGCCTCCTTGGCAAGTTCCGCACCGATCTGCTTGCGCGCTTCGTAGACGTTGCGGCCTTCGACGGTGGAGTCCGGCCGCGCGAAATAGACATATTCGAAGATGCAGAAGCGTTCGGGCTGCTGCGCAAACGGGAAATAAGACTTGATGCCTTCCTTGTCGATGACGAGCATTTCGCCCGGCTTCACGTCGCGCACGAATGTCGCGCCGATGATGTCCAGGGCGCAGGTCTCCGACGTCAGGATCGGTGCACCGTTGAGATCGCCGAGCACCAGCGGCCGGACGCCCCAGGGATCGCGCACACCGATCAGCTTCTTGGAGGTCAGCGCGACCAGCGAATAGGCGCCTTCCACCTGCTTCAGCGCGTCGATCAGCCGGTCCACGATGGGGCCGAAGGAACTGCGCGCCACGAGATGGATGATGGTCTCGGTATCCGAGGTGGACTGGAAGATCGCACCCTCGCGCACAAGCTCCGAACGCAAGGTGCGGGCATTGGTGAGATTGCCGTTGTGGGCGATGGCGATGCCGCCGCCGGCGAGGTCGGCGAACATCGGCTGGATGTTGCGCGCCATCGATCCGCCGGTGGTGGAGTAGCGAACATGGCCCACGGCGTTGCCACCACGGAGCTTTTCCGCATGCGGGCTGTTCTTGCCGAAGATATCGCCGACGAGGCCCGGATGCCGCTCGGCAGTGAACTGCGTGCCGTCATAAGTGACGATACCGGCGGCTTCCTGCCCGCGATGCTGAAGCGCGTGCAGACCGAGAACGGTCAACGCGCCTGCATCGGGATGCCCGAAAACGCCGAACACACCACACTCTTCGTGCAGCTTGTCGTCGTCGAAGGGAGAGGTTGTGCCGTTCATGGCTTCTTCCCACCGCCGCTGGTCGATTGGATGAGCCTGTCTAGCCCCTGGCGCTCGCTTTCGCCATAGCTCTTTTTCGCAGGTCTGTTGTGGCTTTTGGCCGCTTCTTTCGCGCCCGGTTTTGCGCGAGGCCGCGGCATTCCCGACCTGGTGACACGGGCTTTGTGCGATTGTGGGACGTAAACCGGCTCGCTGGCGGCGTAAGGATGATGCGACTCGCGTTCCGGCACCAGCGACAGCAGCACGTCGCCCGTGTCCTGGATCAGCGGCAGGGTCCAGGCTTTTGCGATCCATGCCGGCTGCTTCTTCACCGGAACGATCAGCGTGAACAGGATATAGGCCATCGCGATGAGGATCATCCCGCGGATGATGCCGAACACCGCGCCCAGCGAACGATCCAGCGGACCGACGGAGGAGCTTTGCACGCTGTCGGAAAAGCGCGCGCTGATGAAGGAGAGCGGAATCAGCACCACCAGGAACACCGCGACATAGGCGACGATCTGCGCCGCCATCGGCGACATCGACCCGCTGAGAAGGGGGGCCGCGGCCGGTGCGAAATAGAGCGTGGCGAAAGCCGCCGCCGCCCAGGCGAAGATCGAAAGCGTTTCGGCCACGAAGCCGCGATAGACCGCAAACACCGCCGAGGCTCCGACGATGGCGACCACCAGAAGATCCATCCAATGGAAACTGAACGCTGCCATTGATTCTATTTTACCACGGCGGCGGGCCTGGGACCGCGCGCGGCGCCGGCGAATTGTGCGAGTTCCGCCACATCGCTGATCGGGTGTAGCGACAATCCCACGCCTTCGGCCTTGGTGCCGGTGGGAACGATGGCGCGGCTGAAACCCAGCTTTGCCGCCTCTTTCAGCCGAAGCTCGGCCTGTGGGCCAGGGCGCACGTCACCCGAGAGGCTGATTTCGCCGAAATAGACTGTGTCTTTCGGGAGAGCCCGTCCGGTGAAAGATGAGATGAGGGCCGCCGCTGCCGCCAGATCGGCAGCCGGTTCGCCGACCTTCAAGCCGCCGGCGACGTTCAGATAGACGTCGTGCCCGCCCATGCCGAGACCGCCGCGCGCATCGAGCACGGCGAGAATCATCGCGAGACGGCTCGATTCCCAGCCGACCACTGCACGGCGCGGCGTGCCGTAAGCAGGCGCCGCGACCAGAGCCTGGATTTCCACCAGCAGCGGCCGCGTGCCTTCCATGCCCGCGAATACCGCATTGCCCGGCGCGTTGCTGTGGCGGTCGCCAAGAAACAGCGCGGAGGGATTGGCCACCTGCGAAAGGCCCATGCCGGTCATCTCGAAGACGCCGATTTCATCGGTGGCGCCGAAGCGGTTCTTCACCGCGCGCAGGATACGGAAATGATGGCCGCGCTCGCCTTCAAAATAGAGAACCGCATCGACCAGATGCTCGACGGCCTTCGGTCCCGCGATCTGTCCATCCTTGGTGACGTGGCCGACGAGCAGCAATGCCGCGCCGCTGGCCTTCGCATAGCGCACCAGATCGAAGGATGCGGTGCGCACCTGCGCGATGGTGCCGGGCGCGGCCTCGAGCGCGGAGGTCCAGATCGTCTGGATGGAGTCGATGGCGACGATGCCGGGCGGCGGTTGCTGCTCCAGCGTGGTCAGGATGTCTTCGACATTGGTGGCGGCGCCGAGCGCGACTTTGGCGTCCGACAATCCCATGCGCGATGCGCGCAGGCGCACCTGCGCCATCGCTTCTTCGCCGGAGATATAAACCGCCGTGCCGCCCTTGTTCGCGTAGGATGCCAGCGCCTGAAGAATCAGCGTCGATTTGCCGACGCCCGGATCGCCGCCGATAAGAAGTGCCGAACCCGGCACCAATCCGCCGCCGGTCACGCGATCGAACTCCGCGGTGCCGGTGATGCGGCGCGGCGGCGCTTCGTCT
>Ga0265314_10004917_pt1 | contig 12206 bp, 7 predicted proteins | sample 4126metaG_FD_203106 | JGI IMG/M metagenome (GOLD analysis project Ga0265314, IMG submission 203106) | Rhizosphere microbial communities from Carex aquatilis grown in University of Washington, Seatle, WA, United States - 4-1-26 metaG | ecosystem: Host-associated > Plants > Roots > Rhizosphere >... | reverse complement strand
GCGCCCGCGACCCGAGCTCGGCCGCCGCGAAGAAGGGATCCCACACCGCCCAGGCGTCGATGTCTCCCGTGTCGAAGGCGGCCCGACCCTCCGGGGGCTGCAGGAAGACCGGTGTGATGTCCCGATAGGACAGACCGGCTTCCTTCAGGGCCTTGATCAGGAAATAGTGGGCGCTCGAGCCCTTGGCGAGCCCGATCCGCTTGCCGAGGAGCTCGGCCACGGTCTTCACGGGCGAGTCCCACCTCACCAGCAGGCCGACGCTGGCCGGGCTGGCCTTGGCGTACGCCACGTACTTGACCGGGGCACCGGCCGCCTGCGCGAACACCCCGGGCGCGTCCCCGACCTCTCCCACGTCGAGGGCGCTGACCGCGATGGCCGACAAGAGGGGCGGCCCGGAAGAGAACTCGCCCCACTCGGTTCGCACGCCCCGCGCCGCGAGCCGTCGTTCGAGGTTGCCGTCCAGCTTGGCGAGGAGCAGCGTGCTCGACTTCTGGTACCCGATGCGCAGGGTCCTGACGGGTTCGGCAGCCCGGGCCGTACCAGCCGAACCCATCTCGCGGTCCGGGCCGAAGAGCCCGAGCCCGGTGGCTCCGAGGGCGAGGGATGCGCCCCCGCGTACGGCTCCGCCGAGGGTCTGGCGCCGCGTGTACCTGGGTGTGGACATGGATCTCGGAGGGTGCGGTGTGCAAGAGACAGGCCGCCAGATCGTGTGGCGGCTCACTGGCGGCGCCGTGGTCCCCGCCCTCGCGGAAGTTGCCCGACGCGCACGCTGTCTCCCTGCCAGCAGGCACTGCGGAGCGACTGCTTCCGGAGAGACCACGACCAGGCTGATCCGGTCGGGATCCTCGCGCCTGGGCGCCGCCTTCGCCTGGCACGCCGCCTGCTGACTGCCTCGCCGTGACACCATCTCGTCGGATCCAGGGCTCGAGCCCCGAGGGGCTTCGGTGGTTCGGAGCGCGCTCCTCATTGACCGTGGCTCTGGTCGGCGTCGCGCTCGTCGCCGCGACACCCGCTGACGCGGCGCCGGCCAGGAGACCCAACATCCTGGTGATCGTGGCCGACGATCTCGGCTACTCGGATCTCGGCGCCTTCGGCAGCGAGATCCAGACGCCGAACATCGATCGCCTGGCGAATCAGGGACGGATCCTGCGCAACTTCTACGCGCAGCCCACCTGCTCGCCGACGCGCTCCGAGCTCTTCTCGGGCACCGACCACCACCTGGCGGGCGTGGGGAGCATGCTGGAGGAGCTGGCCCCCGAGCAGGTCGGCAAGCCGGGTTACGAAGGCGTGCTCGACAGTCGCGTCGCGCCTCTGTCGAGCTTGCTGCGCGACGCCGGCTACAACACCTATCTCGCGGGCAAGTGGCACCTCGGCGGCGCCCCCGATCATCTCCCGGGTGCGCGAGGATTCGATCGCTCGTTTGCGCTGTTGCCGGGCGGGGCGTCGCACTTCAAGCAGGACGTGCAGCGCCTGTTCGAGGAGGCCCCCGAGCCCCGCTACACGGAGAATGACCTGCCGGTCACGCTCCCCGATGACTTCTTCTCGAGCAAGACCTACACGGACAAGCTCATCGAGTACATCGACTCGGGGCTCTCCTCGGGCAAGCCCTTCTTCGCTTACGCGGCCTACACGGCACCGCACTGGCCCATCCAGGCACCCGATTCCAACCTGGCCAAGGTGCGTGGTCGCTACGATGTCGGCTACGACGTGATCGCGGAGCGGCGGTTCGCCCGTCAAAAGGTGCTGGGCCTCGCGGCTCGGGATGCCGAGCAGCCGCCCTTGCCCGCCGGAATTCCGGCCTGGAGCCGCCTCTCCCCGGAGGACAAGGTCCGCTCGGCCCGCACCTACGAGGCCTATGCGGCCGCGGTCGAGGCGCTCGACGACAACGTCGGCCGCCTGATCCAGCACCTGCGCTCACGGGGCGAGCTCGACGACACCTTCATCGTCTTCCTGTCGGACAACGGTGCGGAGGGCAACGATCTGGGCAAGGAAGGCGTCACGGCGCTCCCGGTCACCGGGCAGCAATACTACGATGGGTACTACGGCTGGCTCGGCCGAACCTTCGACAACAGCCTGGAGAACATCGGTCGCAAGAACTCCTACGTCTTCCTCAAGGAAGCCTGGGGGCAGACCAGCGCCTTGCCGAACCGGCTGTACAAGGGCACCACCACCGAGGGCGGCGTCCACACCCCGGCCTTCGTGCACTATCCGCGCTTCCTCGAGCCGGGCAAGTCCAGCGCGATCGTGACCGTGCGGGACATCCTGCCGACGCTGCTGGAGGTCGCGGGCACGAGGCATCCCGGGATCGTCTACCAGGGCCGGAACATCCTGCCCATCGAGGGGACGTCGATCTTGCCGTACCTGCGGGGAAGCGACAGCGCCGTCCACGGCCCGGGCACCCCGTTCGGGTTCGAGCTCTTCGGGCGCAGCGCCTTGCGCAAGGGCGACTGGAAGATCGTGCGCCTCTACCCTCCCGTCGGCGACGGGGAATGGCAGCTCTTCAACCTGGCCGAGGATCCCGCCGAGCTCGTCGACCTGGTGGCACGCCACGGGCTTCGAGATCGGTCGCGAGACCGGTCGCAGGAGGCCTGGCGGCGGGGTGACGGTGACCGCGACGACGCCCCGGGGTGGAGCGTTCGGACGGAGCCCGAGCCACGGGCTCTGGCGCGCGCCAAGCTCGGGGAGCTCATCCGGGACTGGCGGGCCTATGCGAGCCAGAACAACGTCATCGAGCTCGGCTACGACTTCGGGTACGGCTGGCTGGATGACAGCCTGATCAAACCGTAGTAAGGACGGGAGCCGCCGCGTGGTGGCCGCAGCGCCACCCGCGCCGCGAGCTGTCGAAATGTCGTCTCAGGCTCGATCACACGCCTCGACGTGCTGGCCCCTCGTCGTGAGCGGGTTGCTGCTCGCGTGGGCGGGCTGTCGTCGCGCCGGCTCGGTCCGCGGCGAGCCGCCTGCGGACGCGCGCATCTCGGGCGCTCGTCCCGCCGGCGGGGGCAGCCCGGTGGCGACCTTCGTCGGGGCCAAGGTCTGCGGGCAGTGTCACGCAAAGGAGGTCGAGCTCTGGCGGGCCTCGCCCCACGCGCTCGCGATGCAGCCGGCGACCGCGCGGTCGGTGCTCGGCAACTTCGACCACCAGTCCACCTTCCGGTACTTCGGGGTGAGCTCGCGGTTCCATCGGCGCGGGGACGACTTCTTCGTGCGCACCGACGGGGCCGACGGCCAGCTCGCGGATTTTCGGATCCGGTACACCTTCGGATTCTTTCCGCTGCAGCAGTACCTGATCGAGTTTCCGGATGGGCGCTTGCAGGCGCTCGGCATCGCCTGGGACAGCCGCCCGCGCGAGCGCGGCGGCCAGCGCTGGTTCCACCTCTACCCGAAGGATCGCGTGCGGGCCGGCGAGACGATCCACTGGACGGGGATCGATCAGAACTGGAATCACATGTGCGCGGAGTGTCACTCGACCAACCTGCGCAAGAACTTCGATCTCGCCCACGACCGCTTCGACACCACCTGGTCGGAGATCAACGTGGCCTGCGAGGCTTGCCACGGGCCGGGCTCGGCCCATCTCACCTGGGCCGGGACACCGGCCCCGCGCGCGCCCGACGACCTGCTCCCGATCCGGCTGTCGCACGCGGTGCGGACGTCGTGGCCGAAATTGTCGGTCTCGGTCTCGGCGTCGGCGCTTCCCGGGGCGCTGCCAGTGACCGTGACGGCTCCAGCCGACGCAGCACCGAGGGCGGCGCTGTCGGGCGACGCCGTCGGCGGGCGGCAGGAGACGGAGCTGTGCAGCCGCTGTCACGCGCGGCGCTCGCAGATCGCCGTGGCGTCCTCGTCCGCGGCTCCGTTTCTCGACAGCTACATCCCGGAGCTGCTCACCACCGACCGCTACTATCCCGACGGTCGGATGCAGGATGAGGTCTTCAACTACGGGTCGTTCCTGCAGAGCAAGATGTACCGGGCGGGCGTCAACTGCAACGACTGCCACGAGCCTCACGGGCTCGCGCTGCGCGCGGAGGGCAACGCCGTCTGCACCCAGTGCCATCGGGCCACCACCTACGACTCCGAGAAGCACTTCTTTCACAAGGCAGGCTCGGCCGGCTCGCATTGCCCGGAGTGCCACATGCCCGCCAGCACCTACATGGTCGTGGATCGCCGTCACGATCACGGCTTTCGGATCCCCCGACCGGACTTGACCATGCGCGACGGCATCCCGAACGCCTGCAACGACTGCCACCGTCGCGAGACGCCGGCCTGGGCGCTCGCCAAGCTCACGCAGATCTTCGGTCACGCGCCCGGTGGGTATCAGGACTATGCCTCGACCCTGCAGGCCGCCCGTGACGGGACGACCGGCGCGGCCAGCGGCCTCGTCGAGCTGGCCGCCCGTCCCACCGCGCCGGCCATCGCGCGCGCGACGGCGCTGTGGGAGCTCCGTCGCTACATGGGTCCGCAGGCCGTGCAGGCTCTGAAGGTCGCCCTGGCGGATCCGGAGCCCCTGGTGCGCCTCGGAGCCGCCGAGGCCCTGGCGGATGGCCCGCCGGCGCCGGGGCTGCGGCGGCTCCTGCTCGAGGTCGTGGGCGATCCCGTGCGCGCCGTGCGGATCACCGCGGGCAAGGGGCTGGCGCCCGTGCCCGGCGCGACCCTGAGCGATGCCGAGCGGGTGGCGCTGGCCCGGGCGACCGACGACTACGTGGCCGCCCAGCTGCTGAACGGCGATCGCCCGGAGGCGCACGTCAACCTCGGGGTGCTCTACGCCGAGTCGGGGAAGAGCGCGGCGGCCGAGCAGGCCTACCGCACCGCCATCCGCCTGCGGCCGGCGTTTGCCGAGGCCCACGTCGATCTCGCGGACCTGTTGCGCGCCGAAGGCCGCGAGCGGGAGGCCGAGCAAGTCCTGCGAGATGCGCTGGAGCTGGCTCCCGCCCGGGCGGACGTCCACCATTCGCTTGGCCTGTTGCTGGTGCGCACGGGGCGGATCAAGGAGGCGCTGGCCGAGCTCGAGCGCGCGAGCGCCCTCGCTCCGGGAAACCCACACTTCGGATATGCCTACGCGCTCGCGCAGAAGAGCGCCGGGATGCCCGAGGCGGCGCTCGCAACCCTCGAGCGTCTTCACCGCGCCGCGCCTGGCGATGCGGAGGTGATCTTCGCGCTCGCCACCTTCCACCGCGATCTCGGCCACCGGGCCACCGCGCTCGCTTACGCCGAGCAGCTCGGCGCGCTGCGCCCCGACGATCCGGCGGTTGCCCGACTCCGGAGCGACCTCGCTTCCCGACCCACGCCCTGACCCCGGCCCCGACCCACCGCCACCTCCGTCAGAGCGGGTAGCCGGCCCAGGTCCAGAGCAGCGCTTCGGTCATCAGGGAGGCGCCGTAGTTGTTGGCGTGCATGGCGCCCTCGCCGTAGACGTAGCGCCAGGCGTATCCCTTCGCCTGGAGGGCGTCCGCCAGCGCCTGGTTGCCGGCCGCAAAGCCGTTGTTGTCGTTGCTGCCCGAGAACATGTAGACCCGCAGCGGCTTCGGATCGGCGGCCATCACGAGGGCGGGGTAGGTGCCGGCTCCCGGTCCATCCTTGCAGATGTTCACGAAGCTGCCGTTCAGGGTCAGGATGCGACGAAACAGCTCCGGGTGCAGCCACCCGAGCGTGAAGGACGCCGGCCCGCCGGAGCTCTTGCCGAGGGCGCCCCGGCCGTTGGGATCGGTGGTGAGGTTGAGCTCGGGATGTCGGCGCATCACCTCGGGCAAGAGCTCGGTCGTCACGAAGTTGGAGTAGTCGGCATCCAGGCAGTCGTATTCGAGGCTCCGCTCCGGGCCGAAGTTGTCGGGGTTGTGCACGAACACCGCCGCCATCACCGGCAGGCGTTTCTGGGCGATGAGGTTCTCCATCACGATGTCCGTCTTGAAGGACATCAGCTGCTCGTCGCCGTCCTGGATGACCATGAACGGAACCGCCGTTCCCGCGACGTACTGGGCGGGAATGAAGATGTTCACGTTGCGACTGGTGTTGGGGAAGATCTTGCTCGTGCTGAAGACGAACTTGTCGAGCGTCGCCTGCGGTACGCCGGGTTGACGGGTCGCCTCCGGCGGGGCGAGGTAAGGCCCCGTGATGGTCTGCTTGCCGTCGGTGGCGGTGGTCACCACCACCGCGCCACCGCCGGCCGCGCCGCCGCTCCCGCCCAGGTTCCCGCCCGCGGCTGCGCCCGCGCTCCCGCCTGCGCTCGCGCCCCGACCGCCGAGGTTGGTCGTCGCGGCGCCGCCGGCGCCTCCGGAGGCGGACACCGAGCCGCCCCTTCCTCCGGCGGCGAGCGTCCCGCCGGTGGCCGCCCCGCCCGTGCCGGTCGCGCCACCGCTCGAGGCGCCCCCCGTGCCGTCGCTGGCAGCCCCGGAGCTCCCGCCGCTCTGCGCGGGTGGGGTGGTGGTGCCGCCGGAGCCGGTGGGAGCCGAGGGGCCGGCCCCGCCGCCGCTCCCACCGGAGCTTCCCTGTCCTGGGTTCGCGCCGGTCGACGAGGAGCAGGCGCCCACCGCCAGCGTCAGCGACAGCGTCAGTGACAGGGGGAGGCACAGCGTCGGCGCCCAAGCCCGTTCTCGGTGGTCTCTTGCCATGGTGGTCTCGTCCTTCCGTGAAGCCCGCGCCCCTCGGGCCGGGCCCTCGAGCCGGCTCTCGCCAGCTCGCGCCCGGTGCCGGCGGAGGCCTCGGGCCGTCCTTGGTCGGGTGGGCAGTGCCCGGACGGCTCGGTTGTGGCTCAGGCCACAGCGCATGGCGAGACCTGCCAGGCGCATCGCGGCAAGACGCGCCCCACGGGGAGGCGCGGGATGGCTCGGCGCGCGACGGGTCGGGCTGGCGGCGGCCGGTCGTCCTCGGTAACGGGATTGGTGGGGCGCCGATTCCTCGAGCAGCTCGCGCAATCCGGGCCCGCGCGGGACTTCGCGGTCACCGACACCGAACCGTTGCTTTGGCGTTGCCGAACCACCGAATTGTGGTAGACGAGTGTCTATTATAGTGAAAATCTCCGGTCGACAGATCGATGTCGCGGCGGTGGCCCTGGCGGGCATGGCCGTGCTGGCCATCGGGGCCAAGAACTTCGAGAGGAACGCGGACGTCAAGCTCCTGAACGTCTCGTACGATCCGACCCGGGAGCTCTACCAGAAGCTCAACCCGCGCTTCGCCGCCACCTTTGGCCGGGAGACCGGGCGGAAGATCCTCGTCACCCAGTCTCACGGGGGCTCGTCGCGCCAGGCGCGGACCGTCATCGCGGGCGATCAGCCGGCCGATGTCGTGACCCTGGGCCTGCGCTCCGACGTCGAGGCGCTCCACAAGCGCGGGCTGATCGCGGACGGCTGGTCGGCCCGCCTGCCCAATCACTCCCAGCCCTACTATTCCACCATCGTCTTCGTGGTCCGCCGCGGGAACCCCTTCGGGATCCGGGACTGGCCAGACCTCGTGCGCGGGTCGCTCGAGATCATCACGCCCGATCCGAAGACCTCGGGCAACGGCAAGCTCAGCGCGCTGGCGGCCTGGGGGGCCATCGTCACGAGGGGCGGCAGCGAGGCCGACGCCCGCGCCTACCTCGAGGCCCTCTACGAACACGCGCCGTTCCTCGAGATCGGCGCACGCGCCGCCGGCATCGCCTTCGCGGTGGAGAAGCTGGGGGACGTCCACCTCGCCTGGGAGAACGAGGCGCTCCGGGAAGTGGCCGAATCCAAGGGCGAGCTCGAGCTCGTCTACCCCAAGGTGAGCATCCTGGCGGAGCCGACGGTGGCCTGGGTGGACGCGAACGTGGCCCGCCACGGCACCGAGAGCGCGGCCCGAGCCTACCTCGGGTTCCTCTTCACCGACGAGGCCCAGGAGATCATCGCCGAGAATGGCTATCGCCCCTTCAAGCCCGAGATCTTGAAGCGGCACCGGGAGCGCTTCCCCGAGCTCGACCTGTTCCCGGTCACGGCGGTGGCCCGGGACTGGGAGGACGCCCAGCAACGGTTCTTCGCCGAGAACGGCATCATCGAGACGGTGTATCGACCAAAGCCACGCTAGCCGGCCAACCTCCGCCAGGGTCGGCGTGGCAGCAGGACCGAGCCAAATGAGCACAGACAAGCAACGTTCCTACGGTTGGGTGGCGCTGCGCAGCGACGTGCAGGCGGCGATCACGGTCGCGGCCATCTCGTTGCCGCAGAGCATGGCGTATGCCCTCATCGCCGGGGTCGACCCGCGCTTCGGGCTGTACACCGCGATCGTGTTCACCGCCATCGCCGCCGTGCTCGGCTCCTCCTCGCACCTCATCAACGGGCCGACCGGGGCGGTCTCGCTCGTGACCTTCAGCGCGCTCTCGTTCATCGATCCCGAGGCCCGTCTCAGCGCCTTCGAGGCGATGTTCCTGCTCACCGCCATGATCGGGATCGTGCAGATCGCCATCGCGGTGCTCAAGCTCGGGGATCTGACCCGCTACATCTCGGAGTCGGTGGTCACGGGGTTCATGGTGGGCGCGGCGATCTTGACCGGCGTCGGCCAGATCGGGAACGCGCTCGGGCTCAAGAACCTCGGGACCGGGCACCAGCACGTCTTCTACCGGCTGTGGCTGACCTTGACCCAGGCCGGACACATCAACCCGAGGGCGGTGGCCATCAGCGGGGGAGCGATCGTCCTCGCGGTGCTGGCCCGTCGGTTGGTGCGGCGCTACCGGCTGCCCCAGCTCGACATGTTCACGGTGCTCCTGCTGGTGGCGACCCCCGCCTACCTGTTCGGGTGGTCGCGCGCCACCGGCACCGCGCGGACCGCGGTGTCGCTGATCGAGGCGGTGCCGGCCAGCTTGCCGGGGGCCCACATCCCCGAGATCCGGTGGGGCTGGATCGGACAGATGTCGTCGAGCGCGCTCGCCATCGGGATCCTGGGCTTGCTCGAGGCCCTCGCCATCGCCAAGGCCATCGCCTACAAGACCCGCCAGAAGCTGGACTTCAACCGGCAGTGCCTGGCCGAGGGCGTGGGCAACCTGCTGGGCGCCTTCTTTCGCTGCATGCCGGGGTCGGGCTCGCTGTCACGCTCGGCCATCAACTATCAGGCCGGGGCGGTGTCCAAGGCGTCCGGGCTCTTCACGGCGGTGTTCGTCGGGGTGATGGTCCTCTTGCTGGCTCCCCTCACCCGCTACATCCCCAAGGCCGCGCTGGCCGGGCTGCTGATCGTGGCGGCCGCCCGTCTCATCGATCTCGAGCGGTTGCGGTACATCGCGCGGGCCTCCCGCTACGACGCCGTCTTGCTGGTGGCGACGGGCCTGGCCGCCCTGGTGGTCGGCGTGGAGTTCGCCATCCTGGTCGGCGTCGCGATCTCCATCGTGCTCTTCGTCCCGCGGGCGGCGCGCATGCGGGTCTCCGAGCTGGTGGTCACGGACGAGCGGATCGTCCGCGAGCGGGTGCCGAGCGACCCGCCCTGCACCGCCATCACGATCTACGATCTGGAGGGCGAGCTCTTCTTCGGCGCTGCCCACGCCTTCGAGGCGCAGCTCGAGGAGGCCGCCGAGCACTCGAAGGGGGAGGGGTGCCGCCACGTCGTGCTTCGACTCAAGCGGCTGCGCAACCCGGACGCCGTCTGTCTCGAGAAGCTGGAGGTCTTCCTGCGGGACGCGGGCCGGTCCGGGCTGGTGGTGATCCTGGCTGGCGTGCGACCGGATCTCCTGGACGGCATCCGGCGCTTGCGGTTCACCGACTGGTTCCCGAGCGACCGCATCTTCGTCGAGGAGGGCGACGATGCCGACTCGGCGACCCTGCTCGCGGTGCGAAGGGCCTACGCGCTGCTCGGCCCGGACAACCACTGCCAGCACTGCGCGGCCCGGGTCCACAGCTCCAGGGAGGCGCCGGGCGCGGCCTACTACCTCGTCTAGAAGTTCCTCGGGTCGCGGGTCATGGATGCGGCGGGGGAGGGCGTCACAGCTCGAGGCGGACGCGGAGTCCGAACACCGACACCGACCCGCGGTCCCGGTTGTAGGCCGGGTGGTACACGAACTGATAGTCGAGAGTGAGGAAGGCCGCCACGGTGCGGGTGGCCAAGGAGCGCCAGGCCCTGGCTGGTCCGGGCCCTATCGGGAAGACCGTGAGTAACGTCCCTTCTCGATCTTGAGCTGGCGGATCTTGGATTCCAGGGTCGACGCCGGGACGCCGAGCCGTGCCGCGGCGCCATCGGCGCCAGCCACCTTGCCATGACAATGCGCCAGCGCCACCTCGATGCGAACCCTTCCTGGTCCCGGAGGGCCTCGGGCAGGAACTCCGATACGGGGGCACGTCCCGTCAGCCACGCCTCGTCGATCGCCAGCGCGTCCCGGAGCAGAGGATCACCGCCCTCTCGACGATGTTTTGCAGCTCTCGGATGTTTCCCGGCCAAGCGTAGGCCTTGCACCGCTCCAGCGCGGACTCGTCCACCCGGCGGATCCGCTTCTTCATCTTCTCGGCGAAGCGCCGGACGAAGTACTCGACGAGGAGCGGGATGTCCTCGTGGTGCTGGCGGAGCGGCGGGACATCGACCGACCCGCTCGATCTGCCGCTCTTGCAGCACCCTCACCGCGGCGGAGCTGGGCCTCGGTCTGCCTCCGATCCTCGACGTCCGTGAGCGAGTTGCACCAGCGGATGACATTCCCCTCGGGATCGCGCAACGGGGCGCCGCGCGACTGGAACCACCGATAGACGTCGTCGGCGCGCCGGAGCCGGTGCTCGCATTCGTAGGGAGCGCCGGTCTCCACGGAGCGTTGCCAGGTCGCGACGGCGCCCGGGAGATCGTCGGGTGGAGAGCATCGCTCGTGCCCCAGCGTTTGAGCTCGTCCAGCGTTCGGCCGAAATAGTCCAATACCTGCTGGTTGACGAGCCGTGCTTGCGCCCGAGCTGCCGTTCACGCCCATCGAGCACGCTCGGGTGCTGGGCTCTCGAATCTTCGCGAGGGCTCGTGACGGCTCGCGAGCGCCGGCGTTGGCAGGCCTTTCATCCCGGTGACTCAGGCCTGGTACGTCGGTTGCTGCGTCGGTTGTTCAACGTCCGGTCGCAACTCCAACCGCAAACACAGCGAGGTCACGATGGCAGGTTGCATTTCTCCACGGGTAGGCAGGGCTCGGCAGGTCGTCCTCTGCATGGTCACTCTCATCTTCAGCAACTGGGGGGCTCGAATGTCACACGCAAACACCACGCCACACATCAAAAATGTCGCCCTCGTGCACGGCGGATTCGTCGACGGCTCAGGCTGGGACGGGGTGTATCAGATCCTCGAGAAACGAGGCTTCAACGTCTCGGTGGTCCAGAACTCGACGGTCTCGCTGGCGAACGACGTGGCGGGCACGAAGCGTGCGCTCGCCGGGTTGAACGGCCCGGCGATCCTGGTCGGCCATTCCTACGGCGGCGTGGTGATCACCGAAGCCGGGACCGCGCCCAACGTCGCGGGGCTGGTATACATCACCGCCTTCGCGCCGGATCGTGGGGAGTCGGTGTCGTCGCTCATCAAGGATCCGCCTCCCGGGGCTCCGGTCCCGCCGATCCCGCCTCCAAAAGACGGCTTCTTGTTCCTCGACAAGGAGAAGCTCGCGGCCTCGTTCGCCGCCGACGTCAAGCCGGAGGTGGCGAGGTCATGGCGGCCTCTCAGGTTCCATGGGGGGTGCAGGCTCTGGATGGCACCGTCACGACTCCGGCCTGGAAGTCGAAGCCGAGCTGGTACCTGGTCGCGACCAGCGACAAGATGATCCCGCCCCCGGCGCAGCGGTCCATGTCCAAGCGTGCCGGGGCGACCACGGTCGAGGTCGAAGGCAGCCACGCCGTGTATGTCTCGAGGCCGGAGGCCGTGGCCCAGCTCATCGAGCGAGCCGCCAAGAGCCTCGACCGCAGCCCGCGGTGACCTCTCGCCCCGCGAAAGCGGATCCTTCGCGGGCAGGGGGCTGAGACGTTCGTTCGCGGGGCTCTCGTCTAGTGCTCCTCCCGCGAAATACCGACAACGTTGCGCCGCCGAGCCTTCGCCCCCGCTTCGTTGCTCCTCCTCGCAATACCAAGGGGTATTGGTCGTCGTCGCGCCTCGCGGGGCCTTCGCCTCCACGGCGGATCATTGCCGCTATTTCGCGGGAGGAGCACTAGGTTGTTGGCTCAGGATGGGGGACGATCTCGGGCAGCTCATAGGCGGTGACGGGCGGGGGTGGGCCGGGGTAGCGGCGGGCGTCGACCAGGCAGGTCTGGGCGGTGCAGCCTTGCGAGAAC
>Ga0265314_10004916_pt1 | contig 12208 bp, 2 predicted proteins | sample 4126metaG_FD_203106 | JGI IMG/M metagenome (GOLD analysis project Ga0265314, IMG submission 203106) | Rhizosphere microbial communities from Carex aquatilis grown in University of Washington, Seatle, WA, United States - 4-1-26 metaG | ecosystem: Host-associated > Plants > Roots > Rhizosphere >... | reverse complement strand
TCACAATTTTTACGCGGTGAACGTGCTAATTGGGGATTAATAGGTTCCAATGTTCCGTTTAAAAGAGACGTTGAAGATTCAATACTTCAAGAGCTTCTTGATTTTGCTACCAGTTCAAACAAACCTGTTAAAACAAATATTTTGCTGGCTCCGGCTGGCTATGGCATAACTACAACGTTAATGAATTTGGCAGCTTCATTGGTTCGTGAAAACGCAGGCTCGGTTTTTTTCCATAGGGAAACCATGCCGTTGTCCGAGGGCGATATTGAATTTGCGAGTGGCATATTTAACACCCCAACCTTCTTTTTTATTGACGACGCAAGGAATAACATTGGTGGCTTACCCAGCGCTTTAAATCGCATTAAGGAAGCTGGTCTTTCTTGTTGTATGGTGTTGGGAGAACGAAAGAACGAGTGGCGAACTGCGACGAAAAAGGTATATGGTCGAGAATTTGAAATTGAGCCGCTTTCGGATATTGAGATTGATCGGCTACTAGATCTCCTTCGACGAGAGCATTGCCTAAATAAACTTGAGCATTTAAAACCAGAGTTGCAGCATGCAGCCATTCGCAGCAAACACGATAGACAACTTTTGGTCGCGATGCGGGAAGCCACAGAAGGGCGCTCCTTTGACGCGATAATTGAGGGTGAATTTCACGATCTTGAAGACCAGCTTAGCAAGGACGTATACGCTTATATTTCCTGTGCCTACCAACTTCGAATTCCTCTGCGAGATGGAGTACTCGCCAAATGCGTTGGGGAAGACATTTCTAAATTATATTCAAAGATTAAGCATTCTCTGGAAGGAGTTGTGGATTTCGACGAAATTGACCAGACGAACGGTATTTTTGGAGGAAAAACACGACACCATGTTATTAGCGAAATTGTTTGGAGTCGGTGTTTAACATCGGTAGTCCGAGAGGTGTATTTGTTAAACTTAATGGAGAATCTTAATCTAACATATCGCCTTGATAGTCAGCTCTTTGAAGATTTAATTAGAAAGGATGAAAATATTGATTCTATGGCGAGATTTGATGCGAAAGTCAATTTTTTCGAAAAAGCCTGTAGGAAGGATCCTAATAATGTTTACGTAAAACAACATTATGCACGAATGTTGTTCAGGGAAAAGCGATTGGATTTGGCCCTTTCTGAAATTGATTCGGCAATTAAACAAGCACCCCACTTGCCTTCGCTCCACCACACCAAAGGTGTTGTGTTAAGAGGAATGACCCTATCATCCAATAGTCTTGAAATTTCGAGAAGACGCTTATTGCAAAGCGAAGAGTCCTTTAGAACTGCGATCAGACTGAGACCGCGGGATTGTTATCCATTTCAAAGTTTAGCGGAGTTGATTGGGCGAAATACATTCAAGATGAGCAAGAAGAGGCTTTGTATTTGGAGCGATGTGAACAAGTAATTTCCGAAGGGCTTGCTGAGGTTCATGACAGGGAAGGTCTTTGGATTGTCTCAGCGAATCTGCAGAAGTATCTTGGCAATAAGCCTGCGGCGATTGAGTACCTGAAACGCGCAGGTACAAACAAAATTGCAAAATATCTTTTGGCAAAAATTTTCTTAAAAGAAAACAATCCTCAAAAGGCAATTGAAGTTCTTGAGCCGATTATTAAGAGCGATCCCAATGAATGGCGCCCAGCTGTTTTGTATGCGATTGCTCAAATTCAATCAGGCGCTGCTTACAAGGTTGCCTTGGCAACCCTTCAATTGGCTAGCTTAAAAGGCATGAACAACCCTAAATATTTGGCAACATACGGCGGATTGCAGTTTTTAGACCGTTCATTCACTGAGGCAGAAAGAACATTTAGAGATTCGGTTGCCAAAAACTTTCCAATAAATGATCTTCACGGAATACATTTCGTCCCCACAAATCTGAATCAGCCCGTTGTAATTCAAGGTGAAATTGAATCCGTAAAGCCAGGATATCTTTGGATTGCCGTTTTGGGATACCCGAGCATTTTTTGCCCGCGATCAAGCCTTAAGGTCCGAAACCCTTCTAAAGGACTTAAAATTTGGTTTCAGTTGGGCTTTAGTGCACGGGGACAAATTGCAATTTTCCCACAGCCAGTTGCGCCAACAGCGCGATTACAGCCGGCATTTCAGAAGGCCATTCGAGATTCGATTGACCGAGGATAAGAACTCTTGCAGGAGCTATTTATCGTCACCGTTGAGGACGCAAACGTGACGGTAGGCAACCTACAGATACCTGAGTGCTAGGACGGATTTACAAGATTCGGCTGCTAAATTAGTTGTCGAAATGCGTTAATATATAAAGTAAGCAGTGTTGCTATCGTCGTCTTCTAAATTCCCATCCCTTTTGCGATAGTATTACTTGCAGGTCGAATAGATGACCCAAAAATTAAAAATGGCCCCTTGCCTTCATATCCCTATGTTTGGGATAATGTCCAGCGTATCGGGGATACCGCAATGCATGCAACTTGGCGCTACGACCAAGGCGACATGGAATATGCTCGCCGCCTGATCAAGCAGGAACTTCCGTACCGGCTTCACGAGGAATTGCTTGCCAATCTCGATCCGGGGAAGGCTCGATGGTTAACCCACCAATTTGAAAATGGTGCCCGCGGGTTAGCGTTGGACTATCGAGACCTTCACTGGGAGACCTTGGACCTAGGCTCCAGTAGTTGCAACCTTGAACCACAAGGCGTAATTAAAGCGGATCCCAATGGCCATCGGCTTGACCTGTCGGTCACACCATTTGCTCGTTGGGTAGATCGCTTGGATCAGCCTGGTTGGCCTTTTGCGCCCTGTCTTTTCTTGTTTAAGGGCAACATGTTGGCTGAGTATTTTGGCCGCGAAGTCCGTTTCGAACTCCAACAGTTTAAACTTTTACAAAGGCTTGCCGAAATCTCGGGGAAACGACGTGGGGCTGTCCCTGATCACGAAATTGTCGAAGCACTACAAATTGGACGTAGTGGCGCGCACCTTACGAGTGTCCTCTCTAGGATTCGCCGTTCGCTCCGTGCCACAGCTGCGTCTTTGCCTGCAAACCTTTCTGTGAAGGCTGAAAGTTTGGTGGCCGAAATACTTCCGGAAAGGGAAAAAAGAAAAGGCTATCGGGTCGGGCGGCATAAATTAATTCGAATTGTTTAAGACGGAATCCCGCTAGGCTAATCGTAAGCAAATTCAAAGCACATGTGGCTTGGAAATCATAATCATACGTACAGACCGTTGGGTATGTATCCTGGCAAAAAGGTGTGCGTACTCGCCTTGAAAAATATGAAACAAGAAAATGTAGAAATTAATATTGTCCGACCCTTATAGGTTGCGGTAGCCTGCCCGCAGTGAAAATTTCTCTTCTCTATTTCGTACCATAAATACTACGGGGCTTTCGCGTTTCCTTTTGTTTGGGGCGCGCTGTGGGAGGTCTTATGCGCTTTCGCAATCTTTTCATCGTGGCGTCATTCTTCTTTGTTGCGTTGGGCTTGGCGTCAGGCCAAGCTTGGGCCGCCTCTACGTTCGAGGTGAGTTCCGGCGACGACTGGAACGCCAAGATCGCGGGAGCCAGCGCGGGCGATACGCTGCTCGTCCACGAAGGCGCGCCTGCACCCAACGGTATCACCGTTGATAAGGCGCTCACGATCACCAACGCACCGAACGAAGCCCCGGTCCTCGACGGGGGCAACGCAAACTATGGCTTCCTCTTCGTTCCGACCGCGGCGGGCAGCACGGTTTCGGGCCTGAGCTTCAAGAATTACACGTGGTACGCGGTGGCTTCGACTTCGGGCTTGCCCAACGTCAATTTGAGCAACGACATTTTCGACGCGTGCGGCTGGACATTTGGAACGAAAGTCACCGCGTCGAGCTGTACGATTCAAAACGCGTCCAATGGCGGCTACGCGATCGACGGCAGCAGCTTCACGAATTGTTCTTACCTGAATATCTCCGGCGACGCGGTGGCGTGGGCCAACAACCTGACCTTTACAGGCTGCTCCTTTAATGGGGTCGGTTACGTGGCCGTCGGCGGCAGCGGGCACACGCTGACCGACTGCATCGTGACGCAGAGCAGCAACATTCTCGCCGGCTGCGCCAACGTCACGATCACGCGGCTGACCGCAACCGGCGTTGCGGGCTTCGGCTACTGCGGCGGCTCGAATGCGACGATTACCGATTCGACGTTCACCAGCGTTGGCGCGGGGATTTACGCCGTCGATGGCCTGCACCTGACCAATGTTTCGCACGACACCGGAAATGAACTCGTCGCGTACTGTTCGAACGTAACGCTCGACCATGTGACCGGCCGCAACCTGGGTTACCTGGCCGGCGGCGATGGTTTCACCGCAACCAACGTGCTCGTTGAAAACGGATCGACAGCGTTCAATGTAAGCAATTTCACCGGCTCCGCGATCACGCTGAATAACTTGAGTGGCTTTGGGTTCTGCGGCGGCAGCAACATCTCCGTTTCGGATTCGACCTTTACGAATGTCTCGACGGGCAGCTATGCGGTCGACGGGCTGCATCTGACCAACGTGACGCATGACACGGGCAATAGCCTGGTCGCGTACAGCTCCAACGTGGTGCTCGACCACGTGACGGGAAGCAACCTGGGTTACCTGGCCGGCGGCGATGGCTTCACCGCTACCAACGTGCTGGTGGAAAACAGTTCGACGGGCTTCAATGTAAGCGACTTCACGGGCTCCGCGATCACGCTAAATAACCTGACCGGCTTCGGCTTCTGCGGCGGCTCGAACATTTCGGTTTCAAATTCCAACTTCACGAATGTCTCGACCGGCTGCTATGCGGCTACGAACGCGAGTTTCAATAACCTGAACTTTACGGGCGGCTCGTCGCTCTATGCCTATGCGTCGCAGTCTTCAGCGAGCAACTCGACGCTCTCAGGGCTTTTTTATGTCGTCGCGGGCGGCAGCGAGATCGCGCTCACGAATGTGACCGCGAGCAACCTGGTATACGGCTTGTCGGGCTGCGACGGTCCGGTGCTCAGCAACGTGCGGCTCGACGGCGGGCAGATGGCTTTCTGTAGCTGCGCGGGCATCAGCGCGACGCGGCTGGTGATCATGAATTTCACGACGGGCCCGGGCGAAGGGTTCTACGCGTCCTCGGGCAATATCGTCAGCAGCACGATTTACGGTAACTCGAGCGTGGTGGCTTGGCTTTCCGATCCGCTTGCGTTTGATAGTTGCATCATCACCGGCAACGGGAATTTCGTGCAGGGCACCGGCGCCGATCAGGCCAGCGCGGAATACAGCCTGCTGCAGGCTGACGGCGCACAAATTGTGCAAGGTACAGGTAACATTATCGGGGCGAGCCCGCTCTTCGTGAATGCGGCAGGCGGAGACTTCCATCTTCAGCAGGGCAGTCCGGCCATCGACACCGGTGACCCAGCGCTGACCGTGCCTGTGGGCGGTGGCGCGCGCATCGACATGGGCGCGTTTGAATATCTCGCCACGGACACTGTGCCTCCAGTTATCTCGAATCTCGCGCCGGCGAATGGCACAGTCACGAACAACCCGCTGCCCGTGTTCTCGGGGGCCTTCCAGGACCCGCAGCCAGGTTCGGGCGTGAATCCAGCCTCGGCGGTGCTGCTCTTGGATAACCAGAACGTGACGGCGCAAGCGGCGGTCACAGCCTCGGGGTTCCTATTTACGCCCGCCGAGCCCCTCGCGGAAGGCACTCACACGCTCACGGTTACCGTGGCCGACAATGCCAATAATGTCTCACAACAAGCCTCGATCACGGTAACCGTCGATACGGTCAGTCCACTTATTACGAATCTTTCGCCTGTCGATTCAACACCCACCAGCAATGGGCAGCCGGTATTTTCTGGCGCGTTCAGCGACCCATCTCCGGGAAGCGGCGTGAACGCGCTTTCGGCTCAGTTGGTCTTGGACGGCGTGGACGTGACGGCGCAGGCCACAGTGATGGCGACGGGTTTTACTTTTACGCCCACGGGCAATTTAAGCGAGGGTTCGCACACGCTGGTGGTAAATGTGGCCGACAATGCCGGAAACGCCTCCATACCTGCTTCCCTCAGCGCCTTCGTCGATACGATCCCACCTGCGGCGCCCGTAATTGATTGCACAATGAAGGACCAAACCTTGGTAACGTTTACCGGCAGCCTTGAGGATGGGGCGCAACTGGTGGCATCCGTAGATACGGCTGCGCTGGTATTTGCCGATGCCAGCGGGACGAATTTCACGGTTGTGGTTTCAAAGACAACGTCCGACTCATTCACCCTGACGCTTAAAGCTCAAGATGCGGCCGGAAATTTGAGTGCACCAACAATTCGCAACGAATCCTTCGCCTCCACGCCAGCAACGCTGACGCTCGCGCAGAACAGTTTCCAAGCGCTGGTTCCAAAGCTCATGGAAACAATTAGCGGCAAACGCACCTATTACTTTGACCAAGCGACATGCACGGTCCAAGCGACCGTATCGGGGGGCGTCGATCCCAAGACTGTGACTTTCAACGGACAGCCGGCGAGTGGGGCAGGGAGCGTGTTTACGCTTTCCATGACGTTCCCCGAAGGCGCGACAGATGTAGTTCTGAATGCCAACGACAGCACGGGCGCGTACGTAACGGACGCGATCACGGTCGTGGTTGATACTACAGCACCGAAGATCGCGCTTGCCGACCCGGTCGCGCCGACAACATCCCCAGTAGGCTTTCTCTTCCTAAATGGCCGCAATGCGACGGACGCAGCAGCCCTGCGCAGCGATGCAACCATTCCGCGCAATGTTTACAGTCAGGGTGCCTTTGCACTTACCGGGACGGTGGACGAGCCCAATTTGGCTGACGGCGCGCCTTTGACCATTGAAGTGCGCGAGACACCGGCGATCAGCGGCGATCTTACGTGGCCTTTTGTGGACTATGCGCAGGCCAAGGCGTCCAGCCTAAGTTCAATTTTGCAGCAGACGCCGGTGAAGACCATTTCCGGCACCACGCTCACCGTGGTTGCCGGGCAGCCGATCACGTACTCGGTGCAGCAGGTGGCTCAGGGCTTGGCGGAGTCCTTCCGTTCAAACTCAGACCATGTGTATTTGGTCACGCTGCGCACCACCGACAAGCTGAGCCACGAAGGATTGACGCATCTCTGGGTAAAAGTGGACACGACGCCGCCCAAGCTGCTCGGCGCCGTAAGCGATGCCGGAAACGGTGCCTCAATCGATGGAAATGGCAACGTTACGCTCAAACCTGGGCCGTGCGTTGCGGTAACAGCCGATAGCGAAGCCGTGCGCTTGTATACTGGACTAGCGCCATCCGACCAGACTCTGCTTCGAAAGTCGAATCCGGATGGCGTTTGGGTTTTCTCGACACCCATAGGCTTGAGCCTCACCACGGGTACCACCATCAATCTGAATGTTGAGGACCTCGCCGGCAACGTAGCACTGCGCAGCTTTACTGCTTTTCATACAGGCGGTTCTAATGGTGGCTTCGACGAACAGGCATTTTACGAGGACGATTCGGGCAATCCAAATTTTCAAATCAATCGCACCACCAAACTGGCTCGGCAGATGCGCGTAATCATTCCTACGCCCACAAATGAAATCAAATCGAGCGATATTATTGGCGACAATTTCTTTCAGCAGAGTGGGGCCGATGGTCGCGTCCCGCCTTGGTATCAAGGCCTGGTTGGGGCAGGTACCAGCGGAATTTCGGCACCGTTTGCTTCAACCATGGGCCCTGGCGGACAACTGAACGCCGCGCTGGTCGCCGGAAATTCGTTTGCCGAACTGCCGCCTTCGTGGTCTCCCCCGCGCCAATATTCGTTCGCCGTGCAGGGCACCTTCCCCCAGTACACAGGCTTCCAGATTCCGGCTGTAAGCAATGCCGCCAGTCAGAACCCCGCGCCCGCAGGCACGGTTACGACTTCGACCACATATTCTTTTGCATGCGCCTTGGGCGGCACGCAAGGGTTGGGATCGTCGCTCTCGGCCAGCATTGCAGGCAGCGGCAGCGTTGGCACAGGTCCGAGTGGGACGATCACACTTCCATCCACTGGCACTCGCCCGCGGCCGGGTTTGCAGACGGTACGCGCGGAATACATCGCAATTTGGGATGAAGAAGCTTTCCAAGTGCTGGTGGATACGCCGACCCAAGTGCATAGCCGCACTTGGAGCTATGCCAATGCAGCGGATGTGGATCTGTTCAAGTATCGCAGCTTTTCCCTGTTTCAGGTAGCGCCCGACACGCTTCCCGGCGCCCAGCGCACGACCCTTCTGATTCGAGGCTACTTCGGAGATTCGATTAAGCCGGGCGATACTGTTTCGGTTTCCTTCAATGCGGCGGCGGGTGCGAGCGGCTCGATCCAAATCGCCCCAGCCACGCCAGGCGGAACGCTATCCGCGACCGGTCTCGGGACTGTGATCGAAGAGGATATTTTTAACCGCACCGCACTGCAAACATTGCAAGTGGCAGTCATTCCGACCGGTGACGCGGCTGGACCCTTTGATGTAACCGTCAATGGCAGCCTGCTTCCCCAAACGGTGCGCGTGGTGAAGGCGCAACTGCTCGTTGATGCGAACCACGACGGCCAGTTCGACGGAGCCGATGCGACTGCAAAACGGACGCCGCAAGGCGCCATTTTGGCGGCGGGGTTTGGCCTGACCAACCACCCGGCCCTGGATGCGCGGGTCAAGGTTAAGCTCGACATCAATCTGGCGGACCCACTGCTTCAGTATGCGACGCTCAAGCTCCTAACAAACAATAAGCGGGTTAAGATTTTCAGCGCTGCCAGCGGCGGTACGGAACTTGCCGATGACCCCTCACGCACCTGGGTCCTGCCGGGTACACCACCACCGGATTATGTGTATCTCGAATTCCCCGCAGACGCCGAGCCAACCCTTTCGCTGCAAGTCACAGGCGGGGTTTGGGACCCCGATCTGGCGCAGTTCACAAGCACCTATGCCGCCACGGACGTTCTCAAGGTTGACCGGTTGTCCAATGGACTGGGCATGGCCGACGGTATGGCACCGCACACCACCGTGCTCCCCGGGTATGCGAGCGTCAATCTGACGCGTGGGAATCTCTATTGCGGTGCCGTTGCCCGCACGTTCCAGACCCCGGCCATGAGTCCTGATGTTTACATTTCTTACAACCACCTTGACGGCCTGGAGACGGGCTTGGGTTTAAGTTGGCGCACGAATTACGACCTGCGCCTTTTCGACGCCTCTGTGGACAAAGATGGCGATGGCATTGTCGAGATGGCCGAACGCGCCACCGATGACCTGCTTTGCTTCGTCGCCGGCGATGGACGCCGGTTCCTGTTCAAGTTCGATACCGGTCAGCAACTCTTCGTTTCGGACAGCAAGGGCGGAATCATCAACGCTCTGGTTGATCCAGACCACACGCATTTCGATCCCACTGGGCTACGACCGTCTGCGCAATACCGCCTGGTCATGCACGATAACCGGTACTATTTCTTCGACGCCAAGGGCCAATTGGTGCGGATCGAAGACCTGCGTGGGCAACACCTGGATGTGGTCCGAGACGCGAACGGCTTTGCAACGGCGGTACGCGACGGCTACGGGCGGACGGAGGACTTGCGGCGAATTTCTTTTGAAGGCACGCTCACTTCGTCGAAATTTATGCAGGGTATCGGGCAGCGGGAATTGCCCAGCTTGGCCTTTGAGTACGATGCCACGAGCGATGACGCCGTCTATCAGCGCCTCAAGAAAATCACCGTGAATGGCAACTTCAAGCTTGAACCCGGTGAAGGGGCCGTAGCCTACGGTGTGGATTACGATGGCGGCTCCAAAGTCAAGACCATCAAATTGCCTACGCCGCAGGAAGCGGATTATGACGCCAATCCGTTCACCACTACGCCCTTCAACCGCAATTCCACGGTAACCGACCCGCGTGAGCGTGCGATTTCGTACAATCAAGCCGACACTCGTCTTGCGGCCACGAGCGCCTCGATCGCCGAACCCTATGGCGGCAACACGAACTATTCAGAAATCAAGCCGGACATCGACACTTGGAAGACCCTGGTCGATGCGGAAGGCGTCACCACCGCTCGCGACCTGGAAGAAACCAAGCGCCAAGTCAAATCCTCGCAAACCGGGCGCTATAAGATCACCTACGAATACGACGGCAAGGGGAACCTCACGTCCGCGGCTGAAGATCAAGGCGTAACCCAGACATGGGAGCATGTGGATTTCGGAATCGACGGCGCAAATCTACTGGTCGCATCGGAAGTCACCGGTGCGGGCGGCTTCTCGGCTTTCACCTATTACACGGCTGGAAATCTCGCTGGATTGTTGCAGACGGCCAAAGACCCCGCCGATGCAACGACCGCATTTGTCTACGACGCGCAGACCGGCTTCATGAACACTATGACCGATGCTCGAGGAAAGCAGTGGACCCAGACCGCGCTTACGGCCTACGGACAACCTCAAACCACCAATGCCCCCGTCGCGGGCCGAGTCAGTCACGCTCAATTCCTGTACACCGGCAGGCTCGCCACCTCCACCGACGAGATGAACTTTACCACGGGCTACAGCTACGATTCGCGCCTGCGCCCGAACCTAGTCGTACAGCCCAGCGGCGCGGCGGCGGCTTCTGAATTCGATCCTTTGGGCAACCTCAATTCTCAAACGGGCTTCAACAAAGTCCGCGTCGATTACAACCGTGACGCGCTGGGCCGCGTGCGGCGCTCCATTTACACCGAGAACCACTGCGGGAGCGGCCCCAGCACGCTGGGCGATGCCTTGACCACCTATGCCAAGGTTCCCGGCGGCGGCTTGCAGGTCCTCTCCGACCGGACCACCTCCAGCGCGGGCGGAGGCGCGGTGAGTTATCTGCCGCAGCGCTACATGGGAGCGGCAGAGTTCGACCGCGCAGGACGGATAAAAAACTCAACCATGCCCCGACGCTTGACTGGCGATTTGAATACGACCCCGACTCCCTGCACGACTCTATTTGCCTATACCTCCGGCGAAGGCTGGCTGGCCTCCGTCACGGACCCGCGCGGCTACATGAGCACCTATGTTCAGGACAATTCGGGGCGCGTGCTGGAAGAGCATTCGCCCGAAGGATCCATTTACAAGACCGCCTATCATCCCGCCGGGTGGGTGGCGTCGACGACGGACCCGTACAACAATCAGACGCTTTACGCCCATACGAGCCGCGGCGAATTGGACACCGTCACGAATGCTGCGGGCGGCTCGGCGCATTACGCTTACGAACCTACCGGCCAGACCAATCTCGCGACGACCTCTCTTGGCACCAGCATGTCCAATACGTTCCAGGACGATGGAACGCTGGACATCCAAACCGACACGTTGGGCAAGAACTTGAAATTGACCCTCGACGTGGCCGGCAAAAATGTGACCACCACCTATGACAACAACAGCGTCGAGCGGAAAATCGTTCAGCATCTCAACCTGTCGACCGGTTTCCCGGAAACGGTTCATACGGCGCTGGGCGACCACACGGCGAAATTCCGCACCGATGGCGCGATGCTCTCGACCACGCCGTTGGGTTTTGGCGAAAACGGGGTTTACCGCGATGGCTTGGACCGCGTAACGGGCTCATATTTCACGGCCGGAGCGCGCATTGCTTCGAATACCCAGATCGCTCCGGTAACTGGTGATCCTGCCACCGCTACCGACGAGCTGGGACTCCAGATGGCCCCGCAGATCGATCCACAGACCGGGGAAACCAACAGCGTGAAGGACAATTTCGCCGTGCCCGGAAACATCAATGCGCCCGCCAACCAGGCACTGCAAACGGTCACGCTGCGCGACAAAAACGGCAACATGCTCGAATACCTGGATGCCGAAAACCGGCACTGGGTCCAGACGTTCGATAAAGATAATTTCCGTACCACTTTAACTCGCCCGGACGGCGTGGTGACAACATGGCACCGGCAAGCGGGCGGGCGTCTGAACAGCGTGACGGTCGGCGGCGATACGACGACGATCGATTCGTACAACGCGCTCAATCAGGTGACGCAAACCACCGACGCGGCGGGCGTCGTGCGTCAATGGAGTTACGATGCGTTCGGAAAACTCAAGTCTTCGCAAATCGGCGCGTTGCAAACCGCGTACGACTATTACCCCAGCACGCAGTTGCTTAAGTCCGTAACGTACCCGGGCGGTCGCACGGTCCTCTATATGCGGGACGGTTTTGGGCGCGTCCAGTTCATGGTTGATCCCAAAGGCAAGAGCACTGAATACCAGTACGACAATTTCGACCGCGTGACGAAGATTATTTATCCG
>Ga0265314_10004915_pt1 | contig 12208 bp, 11 predicted proteins | sample 4126metaG_FD_203106 | JGI IMG/M metagenome (GOLD analysis project Ga0265314, IMG submission 203106) | Rhizosphere microbial communities from Carex aquatilis grown in University of Washington, Seatle, WA, United States - 4-1-26 metaG | ecosystem: Host-associated > Plants > Roots > Rhizosphere >... | reverse complement strand
GTTGGTCGAAGTGACGGCCGGTTGGGGGTACGCTGGAGTCGACATGTGCTTACGCCTTTTCGAGTATGACCGCCGAGGTCGACAGGCCGTGTCCGTACGAAATCATGCCGAAGCCCGATACGACGCCACGCTGCGCATCGCGCACCTGGCGGCGCTCGCCTTCGCCGCGCAACTGGCGCGTCGCTTCGACCAGACCGATCAGTCCCGCGGAACCGCCGGCCTGACCGCACGACAACTGCCCGCCCCCGGTATTGAGTGGAAAACTGCCGTCGTGCGTGAGCCGGTGCCGGTCGAGAAACGCGCCGATCTCGCCCTTTTTGCAGAAACCCAGATCTTCGAGCTGGATCGCCGCCATGATCGGAAAATCGTCGTAGAGCTGCACGAAATCCATGTCCTTGTGCGCATAGCCGGCTTCCTCGAACAATTCGTCGCGAAACAGTTCCCAGCCGCCGCGTACCGGCGCGACTTCGCCGACCGGATGGTTGTGTCTTTCGCGCGCGCTCAAGACGCGTACGCCTTTGCCGCGCGGCACGCGATCGAGCGGACCGATCACCACCGCCTCGGCGCCCGAGCACGGCATCACGCAATCGTATAACCGCAAGGGGTCGGCGATCAGCGGCGCGTGCAGATAATCGTCGAGGCTCATCGGCCCGCGCAACAGCGCGGCATCGTTGAGCCGCGCATTGGCGCGCAAATCGACGGCGATGCGCCCGAATTGCTCCCGCGTCGTGCCGTAGAGTTCCATGTGCTTGCGCTGGATGATGCCGAACAGTCCCGGCGGCCCGCCGTAGCCGTGCGGCACCAGATAGTCCTGGATCGCCGACGTGAACTGCGCGATCCGGCGCTTGAACGCCGCGACGTCCTGCGCGCCGCCGCCGACACACAATACATAGTCCGCCTGGCCGGCTTCGACTGCGCGCACCGCGTTTGATACGGAAATCAACGGCCCGGCGCCCGCCGCGGTCGACTTGTACGCCCACGAGACGCTCATGCCGAAATATTCGGCGGTGGTCACCGCGGTGTCCGGCGCCAGGTTCGTCGCATCGACCGAAATGCCGTTCACTTCCTCCTTGGTGATGCCGGCGCTGCGCAAAGCAGCGGCGGCGGCTTCGCCCAGATAACCGAATATGGTCTGGCGCGGCTTTTTGTCGTACGCAGCGCTGCCGTACCCGATGATGCCGACGTTCTTCGATAGCATGTGTGGATCCTCGTGCGGCGCCCGGCGGTCGCCAATAAAAACCGGAATTACGCTTTTAGCGAAACGCGCATCAGCGCCGGGCTTCGGCAGCCCGGTCGAACACTTTGCGTTGCCCCCCGCCTGCGCTGCTTGTCAGCTCGTGCTTGGCAATTTTGCCCGAAGTCGTATGGGGAAATTCATCCATGTATTCGATGTAGCGGGGCACCTTGAATGGCGCGAGCTTGTCCTGACAGAAAGCGATGACCTGCGACGGCGTTATCTGCTCGGCCGAGTATCCGGGTTGCAGCACGATGCAGAGCTTCACTTCTTCGCCGCGCTTTTCATCGGGCACTGCGACTGCCGCCGTTTCGAGCACACCGGGAATGTCCGCGGCGACCGATTCGATTTCGCGCGCGGAAATGTTTTCGCCGCTGCGGCGTATCGAGTCCTTGATCCGGCCCTCGATATACAGGTAGCCGTCATTGTCCTGCCGGAACAAGTCCCCGGTCCTGAACCACTCGCCCGCGAATGCGCTGCGCGTGGCGTCGGGCTTGTTGTAATAGCCCTTCAATATCGCGCGGCCGCTGATCCAAAGTTCGCCGGTCCTGCCCGGCGCAACGTCGGCGCCGTCGGGGCCGACGATGCGGCATTTCCGGTACGGCGCCGGCAGACCGCACGAGCCCGAGCCGCTCATCGCGGCCGCGTCGATCGGCATGTAGATCGTCGAGCCGGTCTCGGTCATTCCATAGAGTTCGCGTACCGGCGCATTAAATTTATCCTCGAGCGATTTGTGCAGACCCTTGCTGAGTCCCGCAATGGAAATCCACGCGATGTCGAGCTTCGCGAGGCCGGGATGATCGGGCAGTTTCGCCGTCGCATCGGTCGCCGCAAAGAAATCGATGTCGTAATCGACGAGCCGCTGCTGCAATTGCGTCAGGCTGAAGCGCCTGGCTACGTATGCAGTCGAACCGAGATACAGGCACATCAGAAACCGCCACTTGCCGCCCATGTAGGTCAGCGGCTTGTCGATCAGCAAGCGCCTGGGAGGCGGCCCCTGATGCGAGCGGACCCAGCCGAGCACCAGCCAGTAATCCTGCGTAAGCATGCAGCCTTTGGGAAATCCGGTGCTGCCCGAGGTGAACTGTATGCTCATCAGCGTCTCGGCGGTGGGCCGCGGCACTGCGGGCGCCGTGGCTGCCGCTGCGTCGACGATGCGCTGCCAGCTCGACGGCTGCTGCGCGCTCGCCGCGCCGTGCAACACCACGTTGGCGGGAGCAACGAGCGTGTTGCAGTTGGCGATGGCTTCGAATACCTGCAGGCAGGATTCGTCGATCACGAGATAAGTCGAGTCGCTGTCCTTCAACACGTATTCGAGCTCGCGGCTCGTGTACTGCATGTTGACCGGAACCATCACCGCCCCCAACCGCGCCAGCGCCATCCAGGTGACCACGTACGCGGGAACGTTCGGCAGCATGACGGCGACGTGCGAATCCGGCCCGACGCCGAGCGCATGCAGCGCGTTCGCGCATCTCAAGGTCGCGCAGGCGAAGTCGGCGAACGAAATCCGCGTGCCGTCGTCGATCGAGATCCACAGCGGACTGGAACCGAAACGGCGTGCGGCATCGTCGACGAGATCGGGCAGGCTCGCAAAAGGCACATCTTTATCGAGACGATTCATGGTTTGCTTCGATGAACGCGGGGCGGCACGCGGCAGACTTTGCCGCGCGTCGGGTGAAATCCGGTTTTCATGTTACCGGCGTCGCGCCGCAGCAGCAAGCGCGGGCACGCTTCGCCTGGTCGAGAATATCGCCGCGCCGTAGTAAACTCCACGCGGGAGGAATCGATGAAAGCTCATTATCAGCTGATGGCCCTGCGCGCCGCGTTGTTGCTCGCCACGCTCTGCGCCGGCAGCGCGCTGGCGCAGGCGTCGGCATCGCACGACCGCGCGCTGCGCGCGTTCGAAGTCGTGCGCTCGGTGCTCCAGCACCCGCGCTGCCAGAATTGCCATATCGCCGGCGATTCGCCATTCCAGGACGATCGGGAAACGCCCCACGATCAGGGCATCGTGCGCGGCCCGACCGGCCGCGGTGCTGCAGGCAACGAATGCTCGTCCTGTCACCAGAAAACAAATTTGCCTGCCGCCTATGGGGAACATGCGCCGCCGGGTTCACCGGGGTGGCGCCTGCCGCCGCCGGAAACCAAAATGATTTTCAACGGCCTGAGTCCGGGCGAACTCTGCCGCAACCTCAAGGACCGCCGTGCCACGGGCGGCCGCACTCTCGCCAAAGTGCGCGAACACATCCGCAGCAACGGGCAGGTCGCGTGGGGATGGGCGCCCGGCGGCAACCGCGCGACACCGCCCGTATCGCGCGCGGAAACCGTCGCCGCGTTCCAGACATGGATGGATGGCGGCGCACCCTGCCCCAAGTAAGCAATTTGCCCCGTCCCCGGGCGTTCCCGCGGCGAAAAAACGCAACGGCATTGATCTGGATCAGATGGCGCCCTGCGCGATCGGCCCAGAATTTCCCCAGATGATCGTGGTTCGAAGCTCGTTCATTGAGGAGTCGATATGCTGCTCAAATCGTTCAGCGGAATTTGCAACGTGCTGCTTCATGCGGTCGCACTGGGATGTGCCGCGGCCAGCGTTTATTTTTTTCTCGGGCCTACAATCGAACTGGTGATGGTCGCCCTGATCATGCTCGGCGCAGCGGTTGCATTTGAGGTGATTGCCGCCGTCGTCAGCGACGACCGGACGGCGCACACCTAGCTCCGCAAAGCTTCGCGAGACGACCGCGGGCGCCGTACGCGCCGGCGGTTGTCTCGCGCGTCACTCCCACAACCGTTCGGGCAGCGGCAAACCGGCCAGATCCGGCGCGGTCAACGGGCCGTCGGCCTGAATACCCATCTTCTCCAGCACGGCTATCAGTTGCCTGCAGTGCTGGGCGGAATGCCAGGTGACGCGCTCGAGAACCCGGTGCGCCGAGGTGTCGCCGTAATAGGTGTTTAGCATGCGCGACAGCGAGCGATCTTCCACCCCGCGCCACCACGTCTCGAAGCGCGCCCACACGCCGGCGCCGTAACGCGCGATATCGTCGCCGGTCTGCAGCGATTCGGGCGGTTCGTTATCGGCGATCTTCACCGAATACTCCGCGCCGTCCCACGTTTCCAGAAACGATTCGCCGATCCGGAACACGTGATAACACAACGTCCTGATCACGCGCGGGCGATGCGGAATCACGCGCTCGCGAAAGCGGTCGACAGGGAATTGCCGCGCGTAGCGCTGGGCCGCGGCAAACACCATTTCATACTTCTTGTAGAGCTGCTCGGGCGACAGCCGGTCGGCGCCGGGCATCGGCAGGCCGGCAAGTTTCGCAAACGGGTCCAGCATCTGGCCCATCGCGTACTGGTCGCCTTTTGCCAGCACGGGCACCTTGCGCAGCCCGTACTTGTTGAGCAGTAATTCGCGGCCGCCGGCGTCGTTCAAGACGTCGATCACGACCATGTCGACGCCGTTTTTCGAAAGAAACTCTTTCGTTCGGAGGCAGCTACTTCATCCCGGCTGGGTGAAGTACATGAACTTGTCGGGGGGGATATCCATTGCGCTCTCCTGTGAACCCCGGACATCAGCGTCCGGGGGGTGGCTTGGGACCCCGCCATTTTGCCTGAAACTTGAAGGGCGCGAAACGCGGCGCCCGTCCGCGCCCGAAGGGGTCGGACAATAAACGGAAAAATGCGCGGCAAAAATACGATCCAATTTGGCTTGCGTTAACCCTGCTGCCAGCCTATTCTGCATCAAAAATCCGCCCGGCGCGCCGCACCCGCCGAGCAATATTGAACCGTGTTCGGGAGCCAAGGGAGTCGCGATGCCGTTATTGGCACCGGGTGTTATGCAATCGTCAGGTCTTGACCGGTCCGCCACGGAACACCGGCGGCCGGAGCGGTTCATGCTCGTCGGATTCTGCCTGGCGCTCGCAGTCACGCTCGCCACCATGGTCTACGCCTACTGGATTTCCGAGCGGCAACTCGATGCCGCGCAGTGGGTCAATCACACAGAGGTGGTGCTATCCGCACTCGCGGAAGTCCGCGCCGCTCTGGCGGATACCGAAACGGCAATCAGCAACTACGCAACCATGGGCAACAAAGGCGATTGGGCGCGCTACGGCAGCGCCCGCGACCGCGTCACCGACTCGATCAAACGATTAACGACGCTTACTGCCGACAATCCTTCGCAGCAGGCGCGCCTGAAAAATTTAAGTGATGCGCTGCAAACCTATATTACAGGCATGCTTGAAGTTGCGCAGGCGCGACGCGTCCGGGGATTCGAGGCGACACAAAATCGTATTGGGTTTGGCGTCACGGTGCAGCAAAGTGCGGAGGTCCAGACGAAAATCAACGGACTCGGACGGATCGAGCGCCAGCTATTGACCGAGCGCATCAAAACAGAGCAAGCCGATATGCAGCGATTCAAATCAAGCGTGGTGGTGCTGATGACCGTCATGTTGATCACGCTGGTTTTGCTGTATTGGGTCATTCGCCGTCACCGCGCTGCGGAACTGCAGCGGCACTTGAGCGAAGAGCGCTTCCGGCTGATGGCCGAACAGATCGTTGAATACGGCATGTTCATGCTGGACCCCGACGGGCGTGTCACCAGTTGGAATCCCGGCGCGGAACGCATCAAGGGTTACCGCGCGAACGAAATCGTGGGCCAGCATTTTTCGCGGTTTTATACGGCGGAGGACGTGGCGCAGGGCAAGCCGGCGAAAGAACTCGCGACGGCAGCCGCCGAGGGCCGCATTCACGACGAAGGCTGGCGGGTGCGCAAGGACGGCACGCGCTTCTGGGCCGACGTCCTGATCACCGCGCTGCGCGATGAAACCGGAACAGTGCGTGCGTACGCCAAGCTTTCGCGGGACATGACAGAACGCAAGCGCGCGGACGAGCGCTTGCGCAACGAAATCGCCGAGCGCGAGCGCATAGATGCCGACCTCCAGACCCTGAACGAATCGCTGGTCGAGCGCGTGGCGGAACGCACCGCGGAACTGAGCATGTCCAACGCTGAACTGCAACGCAGCGAATTGCGCCTGAGCCGCATACTCGATTCCGCGATGGACGCGATCATCACCGTGGACGAATCGCAACATATCGTGATGTTCAACGCGGCCGCCGAGGCGATCTTCGGCTACCCGCGCGGCGCGGCGCTCGGCGCGCCGCTCGCGCAATTCATTCCCGAACGGTTCCGCGCGTCCCACTCGTCGCACGTCAGGAACTTCGGCGACGCAGGAACGACGTCGCGCCGCATGGGTGCGCAGCGGGTGGTGACGGGATTGCGCAGCAACGGTGAAGAATTTCCGATCGACGCCTCGATCTCGCATATCAGCGGCGACGACGGCAGGTTCTACACCGTCATCCTGCGCGACGTGACCCGGCGCGTGCGCGCGGAAGAAGCGCTGCGGCGGTCGAAAGAGGAACTGCGCGAACTGGCGACGATGGCGAGTTCCGCGCGCGAGCAGGAAAAAAGCCGCGTCGCACGCGAACTGCACGACGAACTCGCGCAAAGCCTGACGGCCTTGAAAATGGACCTGAGCTGGCTGGGCGAGCGCCTGGCGCCGGATCAGGAGGCTCAGCTGAGGAAACTCGCACAGATGCGCGCCATGGTGGACGGCGCGATCACCGCGACCCGCCGCATCTCGGCCGATCTGCGGCCTCTCATACTGGACGACCTTGGCCTTGTCCCCGCCGCCGAATGGCTGGTACAAAATTTCAAGCAACGCACGGGCATCGAGTGCGAACTCGTCGTCGATCCCCCGGAATTCGACTTGCAGGATCCGCACGCGACTGCGATATTTCGCATCCTCCAGGAATCGCTGACGAACGTCGCCAAGCACGCGCAAGCGTCGCAGGTGCAAATCAAGTTGCAGGCGCGCGGCACACAGATCGAGCTCACGCTGCGCGACGACGGCTGCGGCTTCCACGTCGGCGACCCGCGCAAACCAGGTTCGCTGGGGCTCGCCGGACTGCGCGAGCGCGCCTACCTGATCGACGGTGAAATCACGATCGATTCGGCGCCAGGCCGGGGAACGCTGATAGAAGTGCACATTCCGTTCGTCTTTGCGACGTCCGGCGAGATCCGGCCCCCCGTCCACTGAGCCGGCCCGAACCACCGCAGCAGTCGGGCCATACCCCTTGCGCACAGAGGGCGTAGTCGGACTAATCCTACCCCCGCCGCGTCGCGTTCCTAGGGCGTAATTCAGTACCCCCCGACCCCGACAATCAGCAGGCCCCGATATTGCCGGAGCACCGGCCCGCCCATACTGCGAGCCATGGTTACCTCAACTGCACATCGCACCAGCGTGTTCCTGGTCGACGACTCCCCGGCGATTCGCGTGCGGCTCGCGGCCATGCTCGAAAACATCCCCGGGGTCACCATCGTCGGCGAAGCCGAGACGCCGGCATCCGCCGTCGAAGGCATTTTGCGCATGCGTCCCGATTCGGTGCTGCTCGACGTCAACCTGCTCGGCGGCACCGGCATCGAAGTGTTGCGCAAGGTTCAGCCGATCGAGCCCGACACGGTCTTCATCGTGCTGACGAGCCAGCCGGATGAGCGTTATCGCAAGCTCTACCTCGACGCAGGCGCGAATTATTTCCTCGATAAGTCCAACGAATTCGAAACCGCAGTCGAACTCATCGCCGGGCTCGCAACCGCCCATTGACCAGGACAAACGACAATCAATAAGGGAGAAAACCATGCACGCCGCCACCTTACATCGCTTCCCCGCCACTTCGCGCCCGTTCGCACGCCCCCTCGCAAGAGTGCCGGCCATGCCCGCACTCGAGCGGCCGAACGCGGTGCACGAACTTGATCTGGCCGGCATCCAGGAACTCGTGTCCACGCGCCGGCGCGTGAAAGGCGGCGAGCACATTTATCATGCCGGCGACAGCTTCGCTTCGATCTACGTGGTGCGCAGCGGATTTTTCCGCAGCAACATGACGCTCGTCGACGGCCGCGAACAGGTCACCGGCTTCTTCATGGCCGGCGAAATCATGGGCATGGACGGCATCCACCGGGGCGAGCACACGTGCGACATGATCGCCCTCGAAGACAGCGAAGTGTGCGTGATCGCCTATGCGCGCCTGCAACGCCTGTCCGCGGACATGCCGGCGCTGCAGCAGCATTTCCACCGCATGATGGGCCGCGAGATCACGCGCGATCACGGCATCATGCTGCTCCTGGGCAGCATGCGCGCCGAAGAGCGGCTGGCCACGTTTCTGCTCCAGCTTTCCGCACGCTATGCCGCGCGCGGCTATTCGGCCACGGCATTCAACCTGCGCATGACGCGCGAGGACATCGGCAGCTACCTCGGCCTCAAAATCGAAACCGTGAGCCGCGCGCTCGGCAAGCTGCAGAAGCAGGGCCTCGTTTCAGTTAAGGGCCGGCGGATCGAAATCGACGATCTCGCCGCATTGCGCGGCGTCGTCGGCGGCAAAGACGACGGCTTCGCCGCGCCGGCAGAGCGGCGCGCGCCGGTCGTGGCGATGTGCGCGTAACGAAATTGCATTCATTGGTTTGCACATGCCGCAAACACCGCACACAACGAACCCCGCCGAAAATGCATCCGCCAGCGAGCCCGTAAAACCGGCAGTCGAAGCGGAGCAAGGTATTCGCGCCGCCGAAGAGATGGATTGCATCCAGCAACTCGCGCGACTCGTCTTCGCCGCCGGCTGCGTCGCCTGAAGCGGCGCGGGTCAGCCCAGGATCCTGCGGACGTTTTCCTGCCAGGCTTTGGCGTCTTCCAGACCGGCGATTGCGTCGTGCGTACGCGCCAGATCCACGACCTCCGCTTTGACGGGCTCCCGAGACTTCAGCGAGAAAAAAACTTTCACCCTGGGCTGCAGCAGGTTTGCTTCCGCCTGATCGGTGACCACGCCGACGCGGCCCGAATTCAGGCGCACGACGCTGCCAACCGGATAAATTCCCACGGTCTTCACGAACGCCTGGAATACCGTGTCGTCGAACTGGCCGACGCGCCATTCAGCCATGCGCTTGATCGATTCCGCCGGCGCCCACCCGCTCTTGTACGGCCGATCGGACGTAATCGCGTCGTACACATCGCACACGGCGCCCATGCGCGCGTACAGCGTGAGCGCGTCCCCGGAGATTTTTTCAGGGTAGCCGCCGCCGTCGACCCGCTCGTGATGATGCAGGCAGATGTCGAGCGGAATTTCGCTCGCGATGCTTGAATTTCTGAGGATCTGCCATCCTTCCAGCGGATGGCGCTTCATGGTCGAGTATTCTTCGTCGGTGAGCTTGCCCGGCTTGTTCAGCACCTCGACCGGCATCGCTATTTTTCCCACGTCGTGCAGCAGGCCGCCGAGACCGGCGATGCGCAGTTCTTCATCTTCCAGACCCATGCGCCTGCCGAGTGCGATCATCAGCCCGCACACCGCGACCGAATGCATGTAGGTATAGTCGTCGGCGGTCTTCAGGCGCACGACGCTGAGCAGCGCGCCCGCATTGCGTTCAAGCGACGAGCTGATTTCATCGACCAATGGCGCAACGCCGGACACGTTGATGGCCCTGCCCATGCGCGCTTCGCCGAACATGTTAATTACGGCCACCCTGGCCTTCGCCTGGATTGCCCGCGCGCGTTCGATCTCCTGATCGAAGGTTATCCGGGTCTCGGCCGCGCGGCTGACAGCGACTGGCGCGGCGACGGGCGTTGGCTCGGCGCGCGGCCGCGATTCCACATCGAGCCCCTTGTCGGTATCGATGACGAGATCGGGCACGGCAGACTTGAGCAGCTTTTCAAGATCCGCCGCATTCGTAAGCTTGAACGACTTGCGCAGGAACGGATGATCGAACCAGCGACCGCCGAGCCGGTGGACGAACATGCCCATGCGCAGGTCGCGCAATGCGATTTCTTTCAGCATAAGGCGAGGCAGTTTACCGCATTGCGCCGGGGCACGCGCCCGATTCTGCGGCAGATGAATTCGACGACCGCGATGTCCTGACGGGCAGCCGGGTGACGTTTGCAGGCCACTCGATAATGCATGCGTCCATCGCCGTCGCTGCCTGCGGCGGCCGACCGTTCGCGCCGTTGATTGAGGCCGCGATGCCTTCCAATTCACGAACTTTCATCTCCATGGACTTGATCGCCGCCGTGGTATCCTGCAGCAATTGCGCGCGCTTGCGGGCGTCTGCCTCCTTATTGGGGGTCCTCCGGGCATCGCATCCGACACCGCGCCGCGCCCCGCCAATCTGCGCCGCTTGCTCACGTTGCCGCAATTCCCGCAGACCCGAACGCAACATGACAACCGAAATTGCGGAGCCGGCAGCGAAGACAACCACACCCATCCAATACGTCAGACCTGGAGAAATGTCTGGCGAAAATGCCGCCGCCGTTACAACAGCAGACACTGCAAGCACCACCACACGCGTGCCGATATTTGAATAATTCATGAAGACACCTTCACGAAAAAGACCATCAGCGGACTAAACAAACCGGATTCCGGTCGAATCCGGATATCAGTTTTTCGACGTCGATCAGGTGCAATGCCCCGTCCCGCACCGGCACGATACCTGCAATACAACCGGCTTGCACGAGCGGGCCGGCACTTTGCACCGGCTCCACCTCGGCGGCAGATATCCTGCGCACGTCCGAGATCCAGTCCACGACTATGCCGAGCGTCTGGTTCTTCGAACTCAGTACGATTACCGGCGTGTAGAGTTCGACCTTTGCCGGCTCCGTATCGAACATCAGGCGCAAATCCGTGACGGGCACCAGGGTTCCGTGCAGGCTTATCGCGCCCTTGATTTCATCCGGAATTCGCGCTACCGATATGATCCCATCGTAATCGCGTATCGCCGTCACTTTGAGCATCTCGACACCATATTCCTCCTTCCCAAGCATGAAGGTGAGGAATGCCGCCGTTCCCAAGCCGAACATGGCGAAGTTGTTCCGTTTTGCCATTAGCGAGTGCATCGGGTTCCTTTCAACATCTGGCATATTGCGGACGAAACTTACCCGCCCGCCGCGGCGACAACGCGCCGGCCAGTGCGAATGCCTTCCTTCGCGCTTTTGGTCGTTTTGATTACGGGCAATTTCGTCACGTTGGCCGCACGATCCGGATTAAGCTGCTCCACCGCCAGCGCCGGCGCGGCGGCTTGTTGCGCGCCCTGCGCGAGCTTGAAGATCGACACCGCCTGCGTCAGCACCTGCGCCTGCTCCTGCATCGACTCCGCTGCCGCCGCCGCCTCTTCCACCAGCGCCGCGTTCTGCTGCGTCACCTGGTCCATCTGCGTGATCGCCGTGTTCACCTGCTCGATCCCGCTCGACTGCTCCTGCGACGCCGCCGTGATCTCGCTCATGATGTCCGTCACCCGCTTCACCGAACCCACGATCTCGTCCATCGTCTTGCCCGCCTCGTTCACCAGCTTCGAGCCGCTGTCGACCTTCTCCACCGAGTCCGAGATCAGACCCTTGATCTCCTTCGCCGCCGCCGCACTCCTCTGCGCGAGCGTTCTCACCTCGGTTGCAACGACCGCAAATCCGCGGCCCTGTTCGCCCGCGCGCGCCGCTTCCACCGCGGCATTGAGCGCAAGAATGTTCGTCTGGAACGCAATGCCGTCGATCACGCTGATGATGTCCACGATCTTCTTCGACGATTCCGAGATTCCGCTCATCGTGTCCACCACCTGGCTCACCACCTGACCGCCCTTGACCGCCACTTCCGAGGCGCTGACCGCCAGCTGGTTCGCCTGCTTCGCGTTCTCCGCGTTCTGCTTCACCGTGCTCGTCAACTCCTCCATCGACGAAGCCGTCTCTTCCAGACTCGACGCCTGCTCTTCCGTCCGTTGCGAGAGATCCGTGTTGCCGGTCGCAATTTCGGTCGCCGCGTCGCGCACTACCTGCGTACCCGCACGCGCATCGGAGATGACGGCGGTCAGATTCACGGTCATCTGGTTCAGCGCGCGAAACAACTGACCGAACTCGCCGCTGCGGTTGGATTTGACTTTCGCGGTCAGGTCCCCCG
>Ga0265314_10004913_pt1 | contig 12211 bp, 11 predicted proteins | sample 4126metaG_FD_203106 | JGI IMG/M metagenome (GOLD analysis project Ga0265314, IMG submission 203106) | Rhizosphere microbial communities from Carex aquatilis grown in University of Washington, Seatle, WA, United States - 4-1-26 metaG | ecosystem: Host-associated > Plants > Roots > Rhizosphere >... | reverse complement strand
GGAAAGGTCGGCGGCTGTTTCTTCGCCTTCGAAGCGGCCTTCGCTCCTGGCGCCCAGCACATAAAGCGCCGCCGGCGTGTCGCGGCCGATGCGCAGCCGGAACACCGCGATGCTCTTGCAATCGCTGGCGCCCAGAAGGGCTTCGCCGCCGCCCGAAAGGACCGCGCCGGAGCTTTCGCGGCCCAAAACCGCCAAAGTCGTGCCATGCGCGATGAGGCGGACACCTTCGCACCCCCGGGGCGCGGCGTTTTCGCCTTCCACGCAGAGGGCCACACGATCCGCGCCGAAAGCCGGCGCTGCCGCGGTGGCCACGGCGATGGCTTCCTCGAAGTTGCGCGCATCGATCAAATCCAGCACCAGCTTGCGCACGCCATCGCCTAGGCGGACGGAGCGGTCGCTTTTGAGGCCATCGCGCTCCGCGCGGAGGGCGGCGTTTTCGCTGGAAAGCCGCTCGATGACGTGGCGCTGCATGTCGCGCACGCGGGTGTCGCCGAATCGCTGCGGCAACAAAAGCCCCAAAAGCTCGCCATCTTCGGCAAGCTTTTCGCGGTGCATTCTTATATACGCCTTCACCGCCTGGGCGGCGGCAAGCGCCGGATCGCGGGATTCCGCGCGGTCGCTCATGCAATAATCCGGATCGGTTGAGTCATGGTGTTCCGCGTTGACCACGGCGAATCAGTAACGAAAGTGTAGCGATGAAGCCCTTCGCCTTGAAGCCCGACGAGGAGACCGCACCTGCGCATCGCGCCGGCGTGCTTCTGCCGTTGCCGCTTTCGGGAGCCTATGACTATGCGACGGACGAGAAGCTGCCGCGCGGCACCATCGTGGCCGCGCCTTTGGGTCCACGCGAATATCTGGCCTGCGTATGGAATGACGGTGACGGCAAGATTGCCGCGGAGAAATTGAAGACCGTCGAACCCCTGGAGGGACTCCCACGCCTTCCCGAAGCGCTCTGCGATTTCATCGACTGGGTGGCGCGCTACACGCTGTCGCCGCCGGGACAAGTGCTGGCGCTGGCGTTGCGCGTACCGGCGGCCTTTGAAGAAGAAACGCCGCGCATCGCCTTCGTGCGCGGACGCGAGACGCCCAAGAAGATGACCGACGCCCGCGCGCGCGTGTTGGCGCTATGCGAGGACGGACTGGCGCGGCGCGTGAGCGACTATGCGGTGGAAGCCAATGTGACGCCCGCCGTGGTGCGCGGGCTGATCGATTGCGGCGCGCTGGCGCAAACCGAATTGCCGGAATTTGCGCGCTTTCGCATTCCCGATCCGGATTTCACGCAGCCGATTCTCAATTCGGAACAGCAGAAGGCGGCAAACGCGCTCGTCACCGATGCGCGTCTCGGCGCGTTCTCCGCAAACCTGCTCGATGGCGTGACGGGATCGGGCAAGACAGAAACCTATTTCGAAGCGGTGGCGGAAGCGCTGAAGCGCGGCAGGCAGGCGCTGATATTGCTGCCGGAGATCGCGCTGACCGTGCAATTCCTCGACCGTTTCGCCGAGCGCTTCGGCTGCCGGCCCGCCGAATGGCACAGCGATCTTTCGCCGAAGGAGCGCAAGCGCACCTATCGCGCGGTGATGAACGGCGAAGCGCGCGTCGTCGTGGGTGCGCGTTCGGCGCTGTTCCTGCCCTTCAAGGAGCTGGGGCTCATCATCGCCGATGAAGAGCATGAGCAGGCGTATAAACAAGAAGAGGGTGTCATCTATCACGCGCGCGACATGGCGGTGGTGCGCGCGCGGCTGGAGAATTGCCCCATCATTCTGTCCAGCGCCACGCCGTCGCTGGAAAGCTATGTGAACGCGGAAAGCGGGCGTTACCGATGGCTGCGGCTTCGTGAACGCCATGGCGTTGCGGAGATGCCGCAGATCAGGCTGATCGATCTGCGCAACGAGAAAGTGGAAGCCGGAACCTGGCTGTCACAGCCTTTGCGCGAGGCGCTCGCCATAGCGCTGGGGAGCGGCGAGCAGGCGATGCTGTTCCTCAACCGGCGCGGCTATGCGCCGCTCACATTGTGCCAGAGTTGCGGGCACAAAATGGTGTGCCGCAACTGCTCCACCTGGCTGGTGGAGCATCGGTATCACAAGCGGCTGACCTGCCATCATTGCGGCTTCGACATGCCGACGCCGAAGAACTGCCCGGAATGCCAGGCGGAGAACAGCCTCATCGCCTGCGGCCCCGGCGTGGAACGTGTGGCGGAAGAGTTTGCGGCGGTATTTCCGCAGGCCCGCATGGCCATTGCTTCCTCGGATACATGGCATGGGCCGCTGGAGACACAGGCCGCGATCCGCGCCATGGCAAAACGCGAGATCGATGTGGTGATCGGCACGCAGATCATGGCCAAGGGGCATCACTTTCCGCAGCTCACGCTGGTGGGCGTGATCGATGCGGATCTGGGCGGCGCGGATGGCGACATGCGCGCCCGCGAGCGGACGTTCCAGTTGCTGCATCAGGTCTCGGGGCGCGCGGGCCGCGCCGAGAAGCCGGGCTTTGTGCTGCTACAGACACGCAATCCGAACGATGCGGTGATGAAGGCGCTGGCCTCGGGCGACCGCGATGCCTTCTACGAACAGGAACGCGGCTTCCGCGAACGGGCGGCGACGCCACCATTCGGGCGGCTGGCCGCCGTCATTCTCTCGGGCGAAGAAGGCGAGAAGGTTCGCGACATCGGCCGCCAACTCGCCAGGGCCGCGCCATCCGCGCGCGGCGTGAAGATATGGGGACCGACGCCAGCCTTCTATCACCTGCTGCGCGGCCAGACCCGTGAGCGGCTGCTGGTGCAAGCGGAGCGGAGCGTGGACGTGCAGGCATACTTACGGGCCTGGCTGGCGCTGGTGAAAGTGCCGAACCCGGTGCGCGTAACCGTCGATATCGATCCGGTGAGTTTCTTCTGAAGGGGGACATCGCATGAAGCGTGTGCTTTTGCTTGCGGGCGTTTTCACGCTCGCGTCTTCATTTGCCCTGGCGGCGGGCTACGACAAGACGGAAACGACGAAGGCCTACACAACCCGACTGCGCCTGCCGGATGCGGGTTTGTCCATTCCTGCGCTGAAGGCCGAGATCATGGCGCGCTGGAAGAGGGATTCCGACGAGATCAAGAGCGAAGCCAGGGAAGACCTGAAAGATCAGGTCCCCGATTTCCATCCCTACATGCTCGACACGCAATGGCGGGTGACCTTCGAGAGCGCGGACGTCATCAGTCTTTCGGCCAACAGCTTCATCGACCAGAACGGCGCCCATCCGAACGGCGGCTTCGACACCATCGTATGGGACAAGAAAGCAAACCGTGCTGTGCCGTTCGAGGCGTTGTTCGTTCCGGCCATGCGGAAAGCGGCCTTCACCGCCATCGCGGCGTCCGCACGCAAGACCTGGATTGCCATCATGACCAAACGAGAGGGCGACGCTCCTATTCCAGGGATGGTGGATGATGGGATCGGGGCCGATCCGAAGAAGCTCGGCCATTACGCACTGATCTATGCCAAGGGCGAAAACCGGCCGAACGGGATCGTGTTGCTCTATGGCGCGGGCGAGGTATGGCCGAATGCGGCGGGCGATTTCCGGCTGGTTGTGCCGGCGTCGGTTTTTCGCGCCGACCTCACGCCGGAGTGGAAGGCCCGGTTCGATTAGCGCGGCAGGTTGAGTCCCAATTCCTGCGCGCGGGCGGTGGCTCGCTTGTGGTCCTCCGCCACGTAGAGCTGGCCGAAACGCTTGCCGGTGAGTTGGCGGTAGATCAGCTCGGTCACGGCGCGGTTGAGCCACTCGCTGCGGGACTCTTCTCCACGTAGTTTCTCGACCATCGCCTCGGTGTCTTTGCCCATCCAGAAGGTGACGCGGCTTTCGCTCTCGGCCCGGCGCTTCTGGTAAGCCGTCTGACGCTCGCTGTCGGATTTCAAGAGGATTTCCCGCGAATCTTCGTAAATCACCTTACGTGAGTTACTTTACAAAAGCGAGTGCGAATCTCGTGCGAGCCGAAGACTTCCTGTGAAGCACCTCACGACGGAAAGGCTGCGGACTTACTGGAAGTTCCGGACATCCACGAGGTGGCCGGCAATCGCCGCCGCCGCCGCCATGGCGGGCGAGACCAGATGGGTGCGTCCGCCCCGGCCCTGACGGCCCTCGAAATTGCGGTTGGAGGTGGAAGCGCAACGCTCGCCCGGCTCCAGCCGGTCGGCATTCATGGCCAGGCACATGGAGCACCCCGGCTCGCGCCATTCAAAACCGGCTTCGACGAACACCTTGTCGAGGCCCTCATCCTCCGCCTGCTTCTTCACCAGGCCCGACCCCGGCACCACCATGGCGCCGACATGGGCAGCGACCTTGCGGCCCTTGGCGATGACTGCAGCGGCGCGCAGATCCTCGATGCGCCCATTGGTGCAGGAGCCGATGAAGACCCGATCGATCTTCACGTCCGACAGCGCTGTGCCGGGCTTCAGATCCATATATTGCAGCGCCCGCTCGACGCCCGCGCGCTGGTTGGTGTCGGCGATCTTCGACGGATCAGGGATGTGGCCGGTGATCGGCAGGCCCTGTTCGGGCGAGGTGCCCCAGGTGACCATCGGCGCGATGTCGGCAGCGGCCAGCGTGACCTCTTCGTCGAACACCGCATCGGCATCGGAATGCAGCGTTTTCCAATAAGCGATGGCTTTGTCGAGCTGCTCGCCTTTGGGCGCGCGCGGACGGCCTTCGATATAGGCGAAGGTCACGTCGTCCGGCGCGATCAGTCCCGCGCGCGCGCCGCCCTCGATGGTCATGTTGCACAGGGTCATGCGGCCTTCCATCGACAGGCTTTTCACCGCATCGCCCGCATATTCGATCACATAACCGGTGCCGCCCGCGGTGCCGATCTTGGCGATGACCGCCAGCGCCATGTCCTTGGCGGTGACGCCGACCGGCAGCTTGCCGTTCACCGTCACGCGCATGTTTTTGGACTTGGGCATCAGCAGCGTCTGCGTCGCCATCACATGTTCGACATCGGACGTGCCGATGCCGAAGGCGATGGAGCCGAATGCGCCATGCGTCGAGGTATGGCTGTCGCCGCAGACGATGATGGTGCCGGGCAAGGTCCAGCCCTGCTCCGGCCCCACGATATGCACGATGCCCTGGCGGATATCGTCCATGGCGAGATATTCGACGCCGAATTCCCTGGCGTTGCGTTCCAGCGTGGCGATCTGTTCGCGCGACTCCGGATCGGCGATGCCGCCGGCGCGGTTCTTGGTCGGCACATTGTGGTCGGCGACCGCGAGGGTGAGGTCGGGACGGCGGAGCTTGCGGTGGGCCATCCTCAAGCCCTCAAATGCCTGCGGGCTCGTCACCTCATGGACGAGGTGGCGATCCACATAAATGACGGCGGATTCGCCCGGCGCTTCATGCACCAGATGGGCATCCCAGATTTTGTCGTAGAGGGTTTTTCCAGGCATTTCCTGCACGCGATAGCTTTTCGGCCGGGACTATAGCGCCCGCAAGATTGGAAACGAAAGCGTGGGGTTGCGCGACAGATTCGAACCTAATGCTGGCTGGTCGCGTAGAGCACGGTCATGATGATGATAATGGCGACGAACTGCGCCAGCACGCGCCAGCGCATCAGCCGGTTGGACCAAGTGCGCGAGGTGTCGCCGCCCACCCACAGCGTGTAGAGGCCCGCCATCAGAATGAGGCCGACAACAACGATCGCAACGGCGACAACGATCTTTCCCATCAGGTGGGTTTAGCAGGATTTTGCGGCACCCAGCCCGCGGCCTTTTGCGCCAGCTCGCGGAATTTGCCGGACGCCTGGGACAGCCGCGCACTCCATTCCGGGTCGGGCGTCTGGCCTTCGATGGTCTTGAAGAACACCTGCATCAGCGAGGCGATGGCCAGGGGCTCGAGCAGCGCCTTCTTCAGGGAGAGCGCCAGGATGAACGCGAAGGCGAACGCCCACCAACCGGCATTGCGGCCGGGGAACATCCACACCAGCGCGCCGACGGGGCCGAGGAGGAAAATGAAGATCAGGATCGTGATGCCCCACATAAAGAGCGAAAGCCAAACCGCGTTCTTGAGAAAATGCTTGTAGTTCTGCGCGTAGAGGACGAGCCCATCCTGCGCGGTCTGCCATGGATTCGCGGTGCGCGTGCGGATGAGATAGGCGAGGATCACTTCGTCGACATAAGTGAGCGACATGCGGACGATCGCTTCGGCAAGGCGCAGCAAATTCTGGAAAGCCGGAATCGGCAGAAACATCGCGAAGAAATTGATGGTGCGGAAGATCACGCGCAGCACGGCCTTCACGATCTGGTCGACGCCGAAGAGGATCGAGGATTCCGCGAAATGCGTCTTCACGAAATTGGCACCGTAGCCGATCTGGGTCTGTCCGGCGGGCACGGCATGGCCGTCCATGATCTCGACAAGCACCGCGATATGCGCGGCCTTCACCAGATAGAGCAGATATTCGCGCGCCAGATAGAGCACCGCGCTGGTGACGCCGAAGCCGATCAACCCGCCCCAGAAGGCGCCGCCCATGGGCGCATCGGGACTGCTCCACAAATGGCCTAGACCGAAACCAACAAATGCACCGATACCGACCGCGAAAATGTAGGCGACGGCGATCCCGACATACACAACCAGCCGCAAAATGATAAACGGCAAGGTGCGCAAGATCATGCCAACCGATTTGGCAAAGCTGAAATCCCACATAGCCATCCCCGGATTCGCGCGCGCCATTTCCGCCCGCTTCGGCGGCGCACGCAAGGGCATCCGTTCACAGCGGTTTCGCAGGCCACGGGCCCGGTGATAGATTGCCGCCCCGAATTGGAACGTCCGGACATGGCATCAAACACAGGTACAGACATCGCGCTGGGCCGCGAAGCCGAGAGCAAGCACGATCACCAGGCCGCGCGCGGCTGGTACGCGAAAGCGGCGCAGGCCGGCAGCCTCGAGGCGCTGCGGCGCCTGGCCGTCAACCTTCTGGTTCGCGATCCTGCCGTTCCCGTGGACGGTATCGGCATGGCACGACAGGCCGCAGACCAGGGCGATGCGGAAGCGGCGCATCTATGCGCAACCATCGCCGCGAATGATGACCAGCTTCCGGGCCGCTGGGATATCGCGCTCGACTATCTGCTGCGCGCGGCGCAAGGCGGATATTCTTTGGCGCAAAAAGAGCTTTCGCTTTTGTCCGGCGCCGCCGGCGCGGACTGGACCGCGATGCGGACCCATGTCGACATTGGCAATTGGCTGGCGGTGCCAGCAGCGCAGGAGCTGTCAGCGTCGCCGGTAATCCGTTCCTATCCGGGGTTTCTCCCGCCGCAGTTCTGCGACTGGATCGTCGACCGATCGAAAGATCGGACGCAGCCTGCGACAGTGATCCTCCCCGAGACAGGCACCGGCGCCCGCATGGACCAGACGCGGAGCAACACCCATGCCGGATTCGATCTCTCCGAATGCGACGTCATCCTGATGCTGATGCGTGCGCGCATCGCGGCACTGAGCGGATTGCCGCCGCAGGGACTGGAATGGCCGATGGCGCTGCATTATTCCGTCGGCGAAGAATACAAACCGCATTACGATTTCTACGATACCACCCGTTACGGCTTGCAGCAGATGGTGTCCCGCACGGGCCAGCGCGTCGCCACCTTCCTTGTCTATCTGAACGAGGACTTCGACGGCGGCGAAACCGATTTTCCGAAACTGAACATCCGCTATCGCGGCAAGAAGGGCGACGGGTTGCTGTTCTTCAACATGGCGGACGGCAAGCCGGATCCGCGGACATTGCATGCAGGCCTCGCGCCCACGCGCGGCGAGAAGTGGCTCTATTCGCAGTGGATCCGCGAGCCGAAAATCTAGCCCGTTATTGGATGGGCTGGTCGGCGTCGAAATATTCGAAAATCAGATGGATACGGTCGCCGGCCCCGTCGTTGCGCACGGCATGGACGCCCATGTTGTTCACCTCATAGGCCTGGCCTTCCTTGAGATGATAGGTGTTGGGCGCGATGTAGAAGGCGACCCGGTCATTGGTCTGCAGTGGCACATGGATCTTGTGCGGCCAGCGCGCCGAGGGATTGGCGTCGACATGCGGCTTGATCACGCCCCCCGGCGCCATGCGCGCCAGCATGATGCGCGGATGGGCGCCGTTGCGGTAGCCGTAAGACGCCACCGCCTGCGCCATCACCGGCGCGATGAGAGGTTCGAAGTCCCGCCACAGCGGAAGATCGTAGGACACGCGCCAGTCGCGCACGTCGTTCACGAAGCGGAACACGATATGCCTGGTGCGGTCCAGCGCCTCATATTTGTTGGGCTTTACCAGATTCTGCTCATCCCACACATTCTGCGGGATCGCGCGCACGGCCTCCTGCAGCGGCGCAATATCGACAGGCCCGAGTTCGCGCAGCGCGCGGGTCTTACGTGGGTTCGGCTGCATGCAAATCTCTGCTGTAGTTGAACATCTCAAAATCGCGCGCGTAGAAATTTCCGATCCAGTCGCGCATGCCCGGCTCGAGATACTGGTCGTGATGGGAATGGCTGGAGGCATTGATGCGGCCGAGGCCGGCGCTCGCGATTCCCAGCCGCGCGCAGATCCTGTCGTAACTCGCCTGCATGTCCTCAGTGCGGCCGATGAAATCCATCGCCAACTGGCCGTTGTCCGCCGTGAGAAAGTCGGACTGCGGCAGAAACAACAGGCGATAGGGCGGTTTCGCCTGCGCGATGACGGCGCGCATGTAGCCGCGCGGATCGGCCGCGAACGCGCCCTCGCGGCCCATGAAGGCGCAATAGGAGACGAAGCGGTCGAACGGGTTGCGCACGAAGGCGAATTTGAAATAGCTCGCGAAAATCTGCTCGCCCAAAACCGCGCGGATCTGGCGCGCATTGATGTGGCCATGGGTGATGTCGCGAAATTCCGGGAAGGGGAAACGCTTCTTCACGAAAAGGCCGACCTGCTCGAGATCGCCTTCGCCCATATGCGCGCGCAGCGCCTGGCGGACGGAATGGGTTCCCGTCTTCGGCACGGCGAAAAAAATGAATTTGTGGCGATGTGAAATAATCACCGCGAACGCGACCCCAAAACCCAAGGACGCGATTATGCACAAACCCCGCGGAGATGGGAACTTTGCGTGATTCCGAGGTTACCAGACGCCCGTATTGGGCATCGAGGCCCAAGGCTCGGCCGGCGGCAGCGATCCGCCCTCCTGCAAAAGTTCCACCGAGATTCCATCCGGTGACCGGACGAAGGCCATATGGCCATCGCGCGGCGGCCGGTTGATAGTGACGCCGCCGTCCATGAGCCGTTTGCAGGTGTCGTAGATATTGTCCACGCGATAGGCGAGATGACCGAAATTGCGCCCGCCTTTGTAGTCTTCGGTGTCCCAATTGTAGGTGAGTTCGACCAGCGGCGCCTGATCCTTCGCGGCGCGCTCGACATCGCCGGGGGCGGAGAGAAAGACGAGCGTGAAACGCCCGCCCTGGTTCTCCACGCGGCGCACTTCCTTGAGGCCGAGCTTGTTGCAATAGAAATCGATCGAAGCGTCCAGATCCTTCACGCGGACCATGGTGTGCAGATAACGCATGCGCGGCTTCCTTATGCGAGGGCGTCGATATCGGCGTCGGACAGACTGCCGGGGACGATTGTGACGGGAATGGGATAATGCGCGGCGGTGGCCACCGTCGCCACCAGTGGGCCGGGGCCTTCTTTGGAGGTGGATGTCGCCAGCACCAGAATGGAAATGTCGGAATCGCTTTTGAGCAATTCCATCAAGGCATCCATGGAGCGGCCCTCGGCGATGACGAGTTCGCTGACGATGCCGGAAAGCTCGTTCACCGTTTTCGCGGCTTCATAGATCAGGGACTCCGCTTCCTGATGCGCTTCGTCCTTCATGATCTCTTCGACGCCGCGCCATTGCTGCATCTCCGGCAGCTGCGCGACGCACAGAAGCGTGACCCGGCCGCCGGTGTTCTGCGCGCGGCGTGTGGCGAAACGGATCGCGACTTTGCATTCCGGGGTCTTGTCGACGACGACCAGAAATTTGCGCGGGGCGCGGGCAGAGCTGCTCATGGGTAGAGCCTCGCATTTATTGAGGCGCGAAAAAAGAAGGACTCACGCGGAGCCGCGGAGACGCGGTGTTCTTTGTAAGGATCCAAAAGTCCGAACGGAATAGAATCGGGCGTGAAGCGCCATTTTTCTCTCTATTCCAAGCACGGACGGCCGTCGGCTTGCACCTCCGCGTCTTCGCGGCTCCACGTGAATCATTCCTTCGGGAGTTTTTCTTTTAACTGATAGAGCAGTTCCAGCGCCTCGCGGGGACTGAGCGTGTCGGGCGAGAATTTTCGCAACTCTTCTTCGACCGCGCTCACCTTTGGCGCGGGCGGCACGTTGGCGGCGAAGAGCGGCAGATCGTCGATGCGGGCGAGCGGCTTGTGGCCTTCGCTGCCCTCCTCCAGCGCGCGCAGTACCTCTTCCGCACGGCCGATGACGGTGGCTGGAAGGCCCGCCAGCTTGGCGACATGGATGCCGTAAGAACGGTCCGCCGCGCCCGGTGCCACTTCGTGCAGGAAAACGATGGTGTCCTTCCATTCCTTCACCTGCATGGTGACGCATGCGAGCGAAGCGAGGCGTTCGGCCAGCGCCGTCATCTCGTGATAATGCGTGGCGAAGAGCGCGCGGGACCTGTTCTTCTCATGCATGTGCTCGACGGCGGCCCAGGCGATAGCGAGGCCGTCGAAAGTCGCTGTGCCGCGGCCGATTTCATCGAGGATGACGAGGCTGTGCGGCGTCGCCTGATTGAGGATCGCCGCCGTCTCCACCATCTCGACCATGAAGGTGGAGCGGCCGCGCGCCAGATCGTCCGCCGCGCCGACGCGGCTGAACAATTTGTCCACGATGCCGATATGCGCGCTTTGCGCGGGAACGAAGGCGCCCATCTGCGCCATCACCGCGATGAGTGCATTCTGGCGCAGGAAGGTGGATTTGCCGGCCATGTTGGGACCCGTGACGAGCCAGATGCGTTTCGTGTCGGGTGAAAGGTCGCAATCATTGGGTACGAAGGGATTGGCATGATCGACGGCAAGCGCGGCCTCCACCACCGGATGACGGCCGCGATGGATTTTAAAATTCAGGCTGTCATCGACGACGGGACGCACATGACGCGCGGCGACCGCAAGTTCGCCCAGCGCAGTCGCCACATCGACGCGCGCCAGGGCATCGGCGACGCGGGCGAGCGCAAGGGACGCATCCAGAATCGCGGCCAGCATCGTCTCGAACAATTCGCGCTCGATGGCGAGCGCCTGATCGGCAGCCTGCGAGATGCGCGTGGCAAGCGTGGCGAGTTCATCGGTGGTGAAACGCACGGCGCTGCCGATGGTCTGGCGATGGCGGAAGAGCGTGCGGTTCTCCCCTTCCTGCAGCTTGTCGCCATGTTGCGGCGTCACCTCGATGAAGTAACCGAGGATGCCGTTGTGCTTGATGCGCAAGGCCGCGACGCCGCTGTCCTGCTTGTATCTGGCTTCCAGGGTGGCGATGACGCGGCGCGATTCATCGCGCAGGGAACGCACCTCATCCAGCGGCGCATGCGCGCCCGTGACGATGAAGCCGCCGTCCCGCGCGAGGAATGGCGGCTCGGCCACGAGGAAATGTTCAAGCTTGTCGCTGACGACGCTGGCCGCCGCGATGCCTTCGACCAGATCGGCGCGGGCGATCTCGATCTCGCCCAGCGCGGGCTTGAGCGGATCGTTCAATTTTCCCAGCTGATCGCGCAGCGCACGCGCCGCTTTCAAGCCGTCGCGGATATTGGCGAGATCGCGTGGACCGCCGCGGCCCACGGAGAGGCGCGCGAGCGCCCGCGCGATGTCCGGCGCGCGGCGCAGATCGTCGCGCAGTCTGCGGCGCAATTCGGAATCGGCGGCGAAGAATGCCACCGCGTCATGCCGCGCCGCGATGTCTTTCGCGTTGGTAAGCGGCGATGACAAGCGGTTGCACAATTCGCGCGCGCCAGCGGCCGTCACGGTGCGATCCATCACCGCGAGCAGCGAGCCGCTGCGCGTGCCGGTGAGAGTCTCGACAAGTTCGAGATTGCGGCGCGTGGCGCCGTCGATCGCCATGAAGGCGCGTTCGGGCGTCTGCGCGATAGGCTTGAGCGCCGGAAGCTTTCCCTTCTGTGTCAGCTCGAGATAGCCGACAAGCGCACCCGCCGCCGAGAGCTCGGCGCGGCTGAACGAACCGAACCCATCCAGCGCCATCACCCGATAGAGAGTC
>Ga0265314_10004912_pt1 | contig 12213 bp, 11 predicted proteins | sample 4126metaG_FD_203106 | JGI IMG/M metagenome (GOLD analysis project Ga0265314, IMG submission 203106) | Rhizosphere microbial communities from Carex aquatilis grown in University of Washington, Seatle, WA, United States - 4-1-26 metaG | ecosystem: Host-associated > Plants > Roots > Rhizosphere >... | reverse complement strand
CCGCGCAGCCCGCCTGCGACGACACGCAAAGCGTCCCGCGATCGTCCTCAGGGATAAAGACGGCTTCCACAGCGTCGCCCGCGCCGACATCGAACAGCCACTTGATCGTGCCGTCGGCGGATTCCTGTTGCGACAGAACCGCAAGGCCTTCGATGCGGGCAGACGTTGCGAGCTTGCCGCGTAGGGACTTCGCGAGATCGGTCATCTCGGCGAAGTCTTTTGCGCCGCGCTGGTGGATCCAGCGGAAGAGTTGTGTTGCCCTGAAGCGCTTTTCGCCCAGGCTTTCGACGAAAGCGGCCAGACCTTCGAGGTCGAAGTCGAGGAGGTTGGCCGTCATCTCATTGCGTACGCCCGCTCAGCGAGAGTGGACGTTCATGCCCGGGAAGAAGAACGCGACTTCCACGGCAGCGGTTTCAGGAGCGTCGGAGCCATGCACCGCGTTCGCGTCGATGCTCGCCGCGAAGTCGGCGCGGATGGTGCCGGGGGCCGCCTTCTTGGGGTCGGTGGCGCCCATCAGGTCGCGGTTCTTGAGGATCGCGCCTTCGCCTTCGAGCACCTGGATCATCACCGGGCCGGAGATCATGAATTCGACGAGGTCCTTGAAGAACGGACGCTCCTTGTGCACGGCATAGAACTGCTCGGCCTCGCGGCGCGACAGGTGGGCCATCCTGGCTGCAATGACCTTCAGGCCTGCGGCTTCGAAGCGCGCGTAAATCTGCCCGATCACGTTCTTGGCGACGGCGTCGGGCTTGATGATGGAAAGTGTGCGTTCGGTAGCCATTCGTTTTCCTGTTTTCTTCCTGGGGGGCTTTGGAGCAAAGCCCGCAATTTTAGCTGGCTTCTTCAGCGCCCGCGCCCGCCGCGCTTGCCTCGGCGCTGACCTTGGCCGCCGCCGGTCCCGCCATTTCCGCCTCCACCACCGCCGCCTCCGCCACCACCGCCGCCTTGACGCTGGCGAGTGAAGCTGTCGGTGCCGATGTAGCCGAACGACGTGCGCATCGGGTCGGGCTGGCCATCTCCGCCGCCGCCGCCGCCGCCAGCACCACCACCGCCCCCTCGATTGCGGCGCTGGCCTTGCTGTCCCTGGCCTTGCATGCGCGGCTGGCCGCCCTGATTGCCATCGCGGCCGCCGCCCTGGTTGCCGCCGCGGCGGCCACTGCCACCCCTGCGATTGCGTCCATTGCCCTGGCCGTCGGGCCGGTCGCCCCGCGGCTGTTCAACACCTGCGGCCTGGGTCAATGCGCGCACGTCGCGCTCGTCAAGCTCGACCCACGCGCCGCGCTTGAGACCACGCGGCAGCATCACGCGGCCGTAGCGAATGCGGATCAAGCGGCTCACCGCATGGCCGAGCGCTTCGAACATGCGGCGCACTTCACGATTGCGGCCTTCGGAGATCGTCACGCGATACCACGCGTTCGCACCTTCGCCGCCGCCGTCCTCGATGGAGCCAAACTGCGCCTTGCCGTCCTCGAGGTCGATGCCGTCGAGAAGGCGCTGCTTTTCTTCGTTGCTGATCGCACCGAGTACGCGCACGGCGTATTCGCGTTCGAGCCCGAAGCGCGGGTGCATCAGGCGATTCGCGAGCTCGCCGAAGTTCGAAAACAGCAGCAGGCCTTCGGTGTTGAGGTCGAGCCGGCCGACCGATTGCCACTTGCCTTGCTGCAACTTCGGCAGCTTGCGGAACACCGTGGGCCGGTTTTGCGGATCGTCGTGCGTGACGACTTCGCCTGCGGGCTTGTGATACGCGATGACGCGCGCGGGCGGCGGTGCGATACGCACCCTGATGGGCTTGCCGTTGATCTTGATCTGGTCGCCGAACTGGATTCGCTGGCCGATGTGCGCCGGTTCGTTGTTGACCGAGATGCGCCCTTCCATGATGAGCTGTTCCATCTCGAGCCGCGAACCGAGCCCGGCCTGCGCGAGCACTTTGTGCAGCTTCGGCGTATCGGCCTGCGGCAAGAGCACGCGCTTGAGAGGGACGGCTTCGCCTTCGGCCTGCTGGTCGAATTCGCCCGAGATGACGTCCGCGAAGCTGACCGGCGGCAGCTCGGGTTGCGGCGGTGCGGCCTCGCGCGATGCGCGTGGCCCGTCATCGTCGTCGTCGTCCTCGTCGTATTCGTCGCGATCATCCTGATCGTCGTCGTGATCGTCTTCGCGATCATCGTCCGGCTCGCCGGAATCTTGCTGCGCAGCTGGGCGCAACGGCGCTTCGGCTGCGGAAGGCGCCTTGTCCTGCTGCGGGTCGTCGCTTGTGGGCGCGCGCGCCTCGTCCGGCTGGGTTTCGTTCATGTCAGGTGAATGTGTCTGCGTCGGACGGCGCATCGGCGGGTGCTTCGATCGCAAGCTCCGGCTGCACGGATTCGGCGGGTTGGGCCAGCGAGGCCAGCAGCTCGGCTTGTTGCGCCGGGCTTTCGAGCATCGGCAACTGGTCGAGCGATTCGAGCCCGAGGTCGTCGAGGAATTGACGCGTCGTCGCGTACAGCGAAGGGCGGCCCGCGGCTTCGCGGTGGCCGATCACCTCGACCCAGCCGCGATCCTCAAGCTGCTTGAGGATCTGGGTGTTGATCGTGACGCCGCGAATGTCTTCCATGTCGCCGCGAGTGACCGGCTGGCGGTACGCGATGATCGCGAGCGTCTCCAGCACCGCGCGCGTGTACCGGGGCGGCTTTTCTGGATGAAGGCGGTCGAGGTATTCGCGCATTTGCGGGCGGCTCTGGAAGCGCCAGCCGTTGGCGACGGGCACAAGCTCGACGCCCTTGCCGGCCCATTCGTTCTGCAAATCGGCGAGCAACGTTTTGATCGTGTCCGCGCCGAGCTCGTCATTGAAGAGAACGCGCAATTCGCGCACCGCAAGCGGTTGCGGCGAGCAGATCAGCGCGGTTTCGAGGACGCGTTTCGCATCCGTCGTATTCATGCTTGTGGCCGTTCCAGGGTAGGCGCCTTTCGGCGGCTGAACAGGGCGAATCGGTTTTGCTTGACCGGCGCAGTGCGCGAACATCAGGTTCCGCGGCGCGGGCCCGCCATGACTGCGGGCAAGGCCCTAAGGCCTTTCCAAATCATTGTAGCGCAGTGACCAGGCCGCCAGTGCCGCCTTGAGGTCGGCGGGAAGCGGCGCGTGGAAATCGAGCGACACCCCCGTCACCGGATGCGGGAAACCCAGGCGATATGCATGCAGCGCCTGCCGCGAAAGCCCCGCATTGGGCTCGCCGCCATAGAGCGTGTCGCCAACGAGCGGATGGCCGATGTGCGCCATGTGCACCCGAATCTGGTGGGTGCGGCCCGTGTGAAGCGATGCACGAACCCAGCAGCCGTGTTCGGCATTTTCGATCCGCTCGAAATCCGTCATCGCGGGCTTGCCGCTTTCGACCACGGCCATTCGCAGGCGATTGCGCGGGTCGCGGCCGATCGGCGCATCGACCGTGCGCTTGGCGGCGCCTTCCCACGGCCGGAGCGCCAGCGCAAGATATTTGCGCGACACTTCGCGCGCCGCGATCATGCGCACCAGCGCATCCATCGCAGGCCGCGTGCGCGCGACCACCATGAGCCCGCTCGTGTCCTTGTCGAGCCGGTGCACGATGCCCGCACGTGGCAACGTTGATGCCTGTGGATCTCGCGCCAGCAGGCCGTTGAGCATCGTGCCGCTCCAGTTGCCCGCCGCCGGATGCACCACGAGCCCGGCAGGCTTGTTCACGATGAGCAAGTGATCGTCTTCATAAACTACGTCGAGCGCGACAGGCTCGGGCTTGAACGCCTGGCTCTGCGGTGTGGGCCGCAGCTCGATCGTGCCTGTGTCGCCCACCTTCACGCGATGCGAGGAACGCGTGACCGGCTTTCCCGCAAGCGTGACTGCGCCCTGCTCGATCAATTGCTGCAGGTAGCTGCGCGAGAACTCCGGGACGACCCCTGCCAATGCGCGGTCGATTCGCTGGCCGTGATCGTGACCCGCGATGACGAACGCGCGCCGCTCAAAGTCCTGAGCGTCGTCCGCGCCGTCCTCGAGGGGGTCGGCCAATATAATGATTTCGCCCGTAGTTCCCAAGAAAGTTGATCTCGATGTCCCGAGCCAAATTATCGGCCGTCCCTGCGCTTGCAACCGCGATTGCCCTTGCAGGCTTGCTGGGCGGCTGTTCGCTCTTTTCCGACGACACCAAAGAGGCCAACAAATCGCCGCAGCAGCTCTACGCTGACGCGCGCGACGAAATGTCCTCGAACAACTGGGACAAGGCCGTTCCGATCCTCGAGAAGCTCGAGGGCCGCGCGGCCGGCACGCCGCTCGCGCAGCAGGCGCAGCTCGAGAAGGCCTATTCGCAGTACAGGGGCAACGACCAGGCGTCGGCCCTCGCGACGATCGACCGCTTCCTCAAGCAGCACCCCGCGAGCCCCGCCCTCGATTACGCGCTGTATCTCAAGGGCATCGTGAATTTCAACGACAACCTCGGCCCGCTGTCGTTCCTGGCGCGGCAGGACTTGTCCGAGCGCGACCAGAAGGCGGCCAAGGAATCGTTCGAGTCGTTCCGCGAGCTCGTCAACCGCTTCCCGGATTCCAAATACAGCACCGACGGCCGCGCGCGCATGCGCTACATCATCAATTCGCTCGCGGCTTATGAAGTGCACGTGGCGCGCTACTACTACGAGCGCGGCGCATACGTGGCTGCGATCAATCGCGCGCAGTCCGCCATCACCGAATATCGCGAAGTGCCCGCCATCGAAGAGGCGATGTACATCCTTATCCGCTCTTACGAAGCGCTTGGCATGACGACGCTTGCCGACGACACGAAGCGCGTGATGGCAAAAAGCTACCCGAACAGCGAATACATCGCGCGCGGGTTCAAGGGCAAGCAGGATCCGTGGTGGAAAGTGTGGTGAGGCGCGAAAGCGCTTCCTCCCACTCGCCCTTCGAATCGATTCGCCGCATCGGCGGCAATGCGGCCGCAATGCGCTTGCCGTAGCCCTGCGTCGCCAGGCGCGTATCGCACACCACCAACAAGCCGTGATCGGCCTCGCGCCGGATCAAGCGGCCTGCTCCCTGCTTCAGCGCCACGGCCGCCTCCGCGACGAAATATTCGTTGAAAGCGTTGCGGCCTTGCGATTCGAGCCGCTGCGCGCGCGCTTCGACCAGCGGATCGTTCGGCGGCGGGAAAGGCAGCTTGTCGATAACCACCAGCTGCAACGCCTCGCCCGGCACGTCGATGCCTTCCCAGAACGATGCCGACGCGACAAGCACGCAGCCTGGCCCGCCGGATGAATTGCCTTCGCGGAAGCGTTCGATCAGCGTGCGCTTGGGGCGCTGGCCCTGCACCAGCACCTCGAGCTCGCGTGAATTCGCAAAGAGCGCCTGCAGTTCCTCGCCGATCGCACGCAGTGCACGCAGCGTGGTCGTGAGCACCATCGTCCGCCCACCGAGTTGCAGTGCACCTTGCGCCGCGAGTTTCGCGACCGCGCTGCTGTGGCCTGGCTCGTTCGGGCGCGGCAAGTCTCGCGGCACGTACACCGCGGCCTGCGCCGCATAGTCGAAAGGGCTTTCGACGCGCAGCACGTCGGCGTTCGACAAGCCGCATGGCTCGGTGAACCACGACAGCTTGTCGTCGTCGCCCAATGTGGCCGATGTGAAAATCCATGAGCGTGTCGATGCCTCGGCGTGGCCTTCGCGCAGAAGCTTGTCCCGCACGGCGGTGGCGATGTCCAGCGGCGACTCGATCAGCCGCAACTGTGTGCCTGTGTCGATCCAGCGGACGGAATCGGCGTCGCACGGTTTGCAGAAGCGATCCGCGCGCTGCGACAACTCTTGCGCGCGTTCGATCAATCGCTCGAAGTCCGGGGCGATCTCGGAGACAGTTGCAAGCGCTTCGGCCGCGTGCGCCGTTGCTTCCTGCACGCGCGCCAGCGCTTCGGCCCACGTGACCTCGTCCAGGCCCTCGGGCGTTGCGCGTGTCCAGCGCAGGCGCGAGCTTGCCGATGCCTTGCCCACCACAAGCCTCAGGTCGCGCGCGGATCGCTCCACTGCCGAGACCACTGTTTGCCAATCGGCGAGGCCACGCGCGAGTTGCAGGCCTGCACCCAGCACGTCGCGTGCGAAATCGAGCAACTGGCCCGTGCCGAGCTGCGCGCCGAGGAATTGAACGCCGGTCTCGTTGAGCTGGTGCGCTTCGTCGAACACGGCAATGCGCACGGTGGGTAGCAGCTCTGCCATGCCGGATTCGCGCACCGCGAGGTCGGCGAAAAACAAATGGTGATTGATCACGACGACGTCCGCCGCCAATGCCTCTTTGCGTGCCTGGTTCACATGGCACTGGCGGAACTTCGGGCATTGCGCGCCAAGGCAGTTCTCGCGCGTGGACGTCACCAGCGGGATCAGCGGCGAGCGCTCATCAAGCCCGGGCAGCTCCGCGAGGTCACCGGTGCGCGTGACCTTCGCCCACTCTTCCACCTTCGCAAGCGAACGCAGTTGCGTGCGTTCGAGAGCGGCGTCGTGCCGCGCGATCTCCATGCGATGCAGGCACAGGTAGCTTGCGCGGCCTTTGAGCAGCGCCGTGCGCACAGGCAAGCCCAGCGCTTCGATCAGGCGCGGCAAGTCGCGGCCATGCAACTGGTCTTGCAATGTTTTCGTGGCGGTGGAGAGCAGCACGCGTTCGCCCGACAGCAGAGCCGGCACGAGATACGAAAAGGTCTTGCCCACGCCCGTGCCTGCTTCGACGACGAGCGCGCCGCCGTTTTCGATCGTGCGCGCAACGGCCAGCGCCATTTCGGTCTGGCCCGCACGGGGGCGGAAGTGATCGGCGGCGCGCGACAACACGCCGCCCGCCGCGAAAGCTTCGCGCACCGGGTCCTGCAAGCTCATGGGTGGCGACTCAGGCGGGTTCCTTGGGGTCCAGCTGCAGCTCGAGCCTGGCGATCCGGTCGCGCAATTGCAAACGTTTTTTCTTCAGGCGCCGCATCATGAGTTCATCTACGGGATACTCGAGGCTCACCCGGTCGATCATCGCGTCAAGGTCCGCGTGTTCCATGCGCAACTCGATGAGGAGGCGCTCGGGCGAATGCAGGTTGGATTCCACGAAATGCGCCCGGATTGGGGGCTTTGCTCGGCAGCGTTGATAATAAGGCTTTCAGTTGTCTTCATAAATGGCCAAAGGCTACCGACTCACCGCCTCGACCGGAATTCACAAGGGCGACCGCGAATACCAGCAGGACCAAGTGGCCCTGATCGCGCACTCACGGGTTCCGGGCTGTGTGATGGCGATCGTGGCCGACGGAATGGGTGGACGCAGCGGTGGCCGCAAGGCATCCGACCAGGTGATGCTCACCGCCAAGCAGCTTTTCGAGCGCTATTCGCCCGATCACGACGATGCGGGTTCGGTGCTCAAGCAGATCGTGCAAGAGGCGCACATCGTCATCAAGCTCACGGCGATTTCATCGGAGCAGGAGCCGCACAGCACGATTGTCGGGTTCATCATCAACCCGTCGGGCGACTGCCACTGGGTCCACGCCGGCGACTCGCGCATCTACCACTTCAACAACGGCCGGCTCGTCAAGCGCACGATGGACCATTCGTACGTGCAGACACTGGTGGACCGCGGCGAGCTCACCGAAGAAGAAGCCAACGTCCATCCGCAATCGAACATCCTCATGGGCTGCCTCGGCGCGGAAGAAGACCCGCCGATGGATCATCACTACATCCCGCAGCTCAAGCCGGGCGATGTGCTGATGTGCTGCAGCGACGGCGTGTGGCACTATTTTTCGCCGAACGAATTGGGATCGGTGCTCTCGTCGCTCGCGCCGCGCGAAGCGAGCGAATTCCTCATCGAAAAGGCGCGCTCGCGCGGTCGCGGAGGCGGCGACAACATGTCGCTCGCGATCGTCAAGCTCGAGCCGCTCGAAGGCTAGGCCGCAAAGGCCGGTTACTTCGGCTCTTCCAGCGCACTCGCCGGCGGTTTCTTCTTTTCGGCCAGGCGCTTCTTCACACTGTCCGCGTGTTCCTGGGCGTGCTGCACGTGCTCTTGCTGCTCGCGCGCTTTTTTCGCTGCCTCCTGATCGCGGCGTTGTTTCGAAGTTGCGATTTCGGCTTCGCGCTTTCGCACTTCCTCTTCGCGCTCCACCGCTTTTTTCGCCGCGCTTGCGTCCTGCGCGGCGCGCACTGCCGCACGTTCGTTCGAACGCATTGCGCGGTTCGGGTCGGGCGGGGCTTTCGACTGCGCGCCTTCGTCACGATGGCGTTGCTGTTCCTCTTTTTCTTCGATCGCGCTGCGGCGCTCGGCCGCCTTGCGCTTGCGCTCGACGTCGTTGAGCGCAATCTCCTGCCGGCGCAAATCGTCGGCCGCCGTGCGGCGCTTGGAGCGCGCGGCTTCCAGGCAATCGTTGACGTTGAACTTGCGGTAGCAGGCTTTTTCTTCGGCCCTGTATACCGCTTCGACCTTGGCGTGCTCCGACTTCAAACGCGCGCGCTCGGCGATGACGGATGCGTCATCCTGCGGCTGGCAGTGTGCAGCAGCGGCAATGCAACAGGCGAGCAAGAGAAATGTGCGTTTCATGTGAGGTGCGTATCGATCATGCGGTGCTGCAGTGCGAGGAACTGGACGGACTGCATCTCCATCAATCGCGACACCGTGCGCGGAAATTCGTGCGACAGCGGCCCTTCCGTGTACAACGCATCGGGCGCCACCGCAGCAGACATGATCAGTTTCACGCGCCGATCGTAAAGCACGTCCACCAGCCATGTGAACCGCCGCGCTTCGGACGCCATGCGCGGCGGCATCTGCGGCACGTCGGACAGCAGCACGGTGTGGAACTGCGTCGCGATTTCGAGATAGTCGTTCTGCGAACGCGGGCCGCCGCATAGCGCCTTGAAATCGAACCACACCACGCCGCCGGCCCTGCGGCGCGCGCGAATCTCGCGGTGTTCGATGTGCAGGACGGTGTCCTCGTCCTTCGAAGCCGCGAGGCGGGTGAACGCTTCGTCCATCTCGGCATCGGCCTGCGCGCCAAGCGGCGTGTGATAGAGCTTCATCGTCTCCATCGAGCGCGCGCGATAGTCCACGCCGTTGTCCACGTTGACCACTTCGAGCTTGTCGTTCAAGAGCGCGATCGCGGGCAGGATGCGGTCGCGATGCAGGCCATCGGGATAAAGATCGTCCGGCCTGAAGTTCGACGTGGTGACGAACCCCACGCCGTTCGCGAAGAGCGCATCGAGCAGCCGGTGCAGGATCAAAGCGTCGGTGATGTCGGCGACGTGGAACTCATCGAAGCAGATCAGCCGGTGGCGCCGCGACATCAGCTCGCCGAGCGCGTCGAGCGGGTTGACCGTGCCTTGCAGTTCCGCAAGCTGGCGATGCACTTCGCGCATGAACTCGTGAAAGTGCAGGCGCGTCTTGCGCACGATCGGCACGGCCGTGTAGAAACAATCCATCAGGAAGCTCTTGCCGCGCCCGACGCCGCCGTAGAGGTACACGCCTTTCGGGATGTCGGGGTGATGGATCAGTTTCTTGATGACGTTTGAGCGCTGTTCCTTGTAGTCGACCCACTCGCGCGCGCAGCGGTCGAGCGCATCGACCGCACGCAGCTGCGCGGGGTCGCTCGAATAGCCGCGTGCCTTGAGCTCGGCTTCGTAGGCTTCGCGAACCGAAGGCAAGCGGGCCGCGCCTTCAGAAGTTGAGCGTGCGCTTGTCGACGGCGAGCGCGGCTTCCTTCGTCGCTTCCGACAGCGACGGGTGCGCGTGGCAGATGCGCGCGATGTCTTCGCTCGACGCGCGAAACTCCATCGCGACCACCGCCTCGGAGATCAGCTCGCTCGCCATCGGCCCGACGATGTGCACACCGAGAATCTCGTCCGTCGCGGCATCGGCCAGCATCTTGACCATGCCGGTCGTGTCGCCAAGCGCACGCGCACGGCCGTTCGCCATGAAAGGGAACGTGCCCGCCTTGTACTTCACGCCCGCGGCCTTGAGCTGCTGCTCCGTCTGGCCGACCCACGCGATCTCGGGGCTTGTGTAGATCACCCACGGGATCGTGTTGAAGTTGACGTGACCATGCTGGCCCGCGATGCGCTCGGCCACCGCAACGCCCTCTTCCTCGGCCTTGTGCGCGAGCATTGGGCCGCGCACGACATCGCCGATGGCCCACACGTTCGCGACGTTGGTTTTGCATTGGTCGTCCACGGCGATCGCGCCGCGTTCGTCGAGCTTGAGGCCGATCGCTTCGGCGTTCAGCCCGATCGTGTTTGGCACGCGGCCGATCGAGACGATCAGGCGATCCACTTCGAGCTTCTTCGCCTCGCCGGCTGCCGATGTGTACGACACCGTGACGCCCTGCTTGGTTTGCTTGACCTCGCCGACCTTCACGCCGAGTTCGATCTTCAGGCCTTGCTTGTCGAAAGCCTTCTTGGCTTCTTTCGCGATCTGTTCATCGACTGCGCCGAGGAAAGTGGGCAACGCTTCGAGGATCGTCACATCGGAGCCGATGCGGCGCCACACCGAGCCCATCTCCAGCCCGATGACACCCGAGCCGATCATGCCCAGCTTCTTCGGAACCGACGGGATGCGCAGCGCGCCGTCGTTGGAGAGGATGCGGTCTTCATCGAAGGGTGCGCCGGGCAACGCGCGTGCGTTCGAACCTGTCGCGATGATGATGTGTTTGCCCGTGAGCGTTTCGTCGCCGACCTTCACGTCGCAGCCGCCGTCGCCCTTACCCACGAACGCGCCGCGGCCGTGGAAGAACGTCACCTTGTTCTTCTTGAACAGGAAAAGGATGCCGTCGTTGTTCTGCTTGACAACGCCGTCCTTGCGGCCGAGCATTTTCGCGACGTCGATGTCGAGCCCCGAGACCTTGATGCCGTGGTCGCCGAAATGCTTCGCGGCTTGTTCGTAATTTTCGGACGATTGCAGAAGCGCCTTCGACGGGATGCAGCCCACGTTCGTGCATGTTCCGCCAAGCGCGGCCTTGCCGTCCTTGGTTTTCCATTCGTCGATGCACGCGGTGTTGAATCCGAGTTGCGCCGCACGGATGGCTGCGATGTAGCCGCCTGGGCCGCCACCGATCACGATGACGTCGAATTGTTTTGCCATGCCAGTCCCCTCAGATATCGAAGAGGAGACGAGACGGATCTTCGAGCGCTTCCTTCATCGCGACGAGGCCGAGCACCGCTTCGCGCCCGTCGACGATGCGGTGGTCGTAGCTCATCGCGAGGTAGTTGATCGGCCGGATCACGATCTGCCCGTTCTCGACAACCGCGCGGTCCTTGGTCGCATGCACCCCGAGGATCGCGGACTGCGGCGGGTTGATGATCGGCGTCGACAGCATCGAGCCGAACACACCGCCGTTGGAGATCGAGAACGTGCCGCCGGTGAGCTCTTCGAGGCCGAGCTTGCCGTCGCGCGCTTTCGCGCCGAATTCGGCGATCTTCTTTTCGATGTCGGCGAAGGACATCTGGTCGGCATTGCGCAGGATCGGCACCACGAGGCCGCGCGGCGAACCGACGGCAATGCCGATGTCGAAGAAGCCGTGATAGACGATGTCGTTGCCGTCCACACTGGCGTTGATGACCGGGTACTTCTTGAGCGCGTGCACCGCGGCCTTCACGAAGAACGACATGAAGCCGAGCTTCACGCCATGTTCCTTCTCGAACTTTTCCTGGAACTTCTTGCGCATGTCCATCACCGGGGCCATGTTCACTTCGTTGAACGTGGTGAGGATCGCGTTCGTCGCTTGCGATTGCAGCAGGCGTTCGGCCACGCGTGCGCGCAGGCGCGTCATCGGCACGCGCTGTTCGGGGCGATTGCCGAGATCGAGCGAGCCTACGGGCGCTGCGACTTGCGGCAGCGCCTTGGGCATCGGGATCGGTGCCGCGACCGGCGATGTCACCGACGGCTTCGCGCCGCCCGCGAGCGCACCGACGACGTCGCCCTTGGTGACGCGACCATCGCGGCCTGTGCCTTGCACCGAGCCGGGCGCGACGTTGTTGTCGGCCATGATCTTCGCGGCCGCGGGCATCGCGATGTTGCCTTTCGATCCGCTGGATGCAGCCGCCGGTGCCGCGGCTTGCGCGGGCGCCGCAGCAGGCGATGCAGCAGCAGGAGCCGCAGCAACCGCCTTGCCTTCTGTATCGATCTTTGCGATGAGCTGCTCAGCCGCAACTGTTGCGCCGTCGGCCTGCACGATCTCCGCGAGCACGCCCGCAGCAGGCGCAGGCACTTCGAGCACGACCTTGTCGGTTTCGATCTCGAT
>Ga0265314_10004911_pt1 | contig 12216 bp, 12 predicted proteins | sample 4126metaG_FD_203106 | JGI IMG/M metagenome (GOLD analysis project Ga0265314, IMG submission 203106) | Rhizosphere microbial communities from Carex aquatilis grown in University of Washington, Seatle, WA, United States - 4-1-26 metaG | ecosystem: Host-associated > Plants > Roots > Rhizosphere >... | reverse complement strand
GGATGAAGAGCGCGGAGAAAGAGGCGGTGATGACCGAATTTCGCGCGAACAAAATCCAGGGGCTGGTTTCCACGCCGCTCATCGAGGTGGGCGTGGATGTGCCGAACGCGACGGTGATGGTGATCGAGCATGCGGATCGGTTTGGGTTGTCGCAGCTGCATCAATTGCGGGGGCGTGTGGGGCGTGGGGCGAAGCAGTCGCAGTGCATTTTGCTGGGGGACCAGGCGACGGATGATGGGATCGCGCGGATCAACGCGATGGTGAAGCATTCAAGCGGGTTTAAGATTGCGGAGGAGGATCTGCGGCTGCGCGGGATGGGGCAGATGATCGGGACGGCGCAGAGCGGGCGGACGGATTTGCATTTTGCGGAGTTGCTCTTGGATCCGGTGCTGCTGCCGCTGTCGCGGCGGGATGCGTTTAACATGGTGGCGGGGGATCCGCGGTTATTGGCGGAGGGAAATGCGGTGATTCGACGGGAGTTGCTGAAGCGGTTTTCGGAGACGATTTCGCTGGCGGATGTGGGATGAGGAAGATGCGACCGATACCCTTACTAAGGCGGACAAGCGGGGTTCTCCTCCTGCTTTTCACGGCGGCGGTTGCGGTACTCTGGATACGAAGCTATTGGGTCATGGACGTCGTCACCGGCTCAAGGTGGACGTTTAAGTGGACTCCTAACAGGGTACAGACGGCGATGAATGATTACACGGCCTCTTCGAAGCGCGGGGACCTAAAGTTCAGTTTGGATTCTGTTTTAATTGGAGATACAAGATTCTCGGAAACCATGCCAGCAGAAAACAAGCGGGAGTATATGAGGGAGCTCACATCGGGCAACCATTGGGAATGGCGCCAAGATGATGCAGATGATTACAGCATTGATTTTTGGGAACGTTCGGCCTGGTATCAACGACCCTATTTTTATAGCAGTACCCATTGGGCACCGCACGACGAGACGGTTATCGGTCTCGCGGATTGGGCGCTGGTCGTGCTGTCCGCGACACTCGCGTCTTGCGCGTTTTGGCCAGAGGCGCGAAAGCTTTATCGCAGGGTCAGGTCGCGAACAGGGTGTTGCGCTTTTTGCGGGTATGACCTGCGGGTGCACCGGGCAGGGCAGCGATGTCCGGAGTGTGGGGCGGAGATTCAGGGGGCGGGAGATGGTAAAATGGCAGGAGAGCAAAGGAGCGACGAATGACGGTTGCACAAAAGATAAAGTCGCGGGTCGACGAACTGGAGGCTTCTCAACAGGAAGCGCTGCTCGAATTTCTAGAGTCGATGAGCAAGCCGGGCGCGCCAACGAAAGCGAACGCCCGACGACGGCGTTCCCGAAAGGCGGAGATTCGGGCAGCGGTTCGCGGGATCGCGGGGATATGGAAGGATCGGACGGATTTGCCGAAGGATCCGGTCGAGGCTGTGAAGGTTCTGCGGGAGCGCATGCGGAGTCGGGAAAAGAATGGGTGAAGTGCTGGTCGATTCGACTGTCGCGATTGACGCATCGAACAATCATTCGAAAGCCGTTGCATACGTGACGCGATTGCTGGAGTTGGAGGAGGGCATCGTTCACGCGATGGTAATTGCGGAGGTTCTCTCAGGGACGCGAGATGCGCGCGAGCAAGCGAGGTTTTTGCGTTTTTTGAGGCAGTTTCGGGTTGTGCACGCCAACGAAGTGGATTCGGAAGCGGCGATCAAACTGTTGGTCGCGCTTCATCTTTCACACAATGTAGGGTTTGAGGATTGTCTGATCGCGGCCACGGCGCTGCGGTTGGATTTGCCTGTGGTGACGTTGAACGAACGGCATTTCAGGCTGTTCAGGGGATTGAGGGTGATTCGGCCGTATTGAGGTGGCGCCGGTTTGGGTAGAATAGTGGAGAGCAAAGGAGCAGCGGATGACGGTTGCCGTTAGGATGAATGCGCAGCAGTTTTTTATGCTCGGAGAGGATCCGCCGGGGTTGCGGCTGGAGTTGGTGGATGGAGAGATTGCGGTGAGTCCGAGTCCGTCTTTTGATCATTCGTTTACCGACACGCAATTGCGCGTGATCCTTGCGGCGCATATCGCGGAGCATGATCTGGGGGCGCTGGTTGGGGATGTGGACACGATTTTTGATGAATTCAACGTGCGGCGGCCGGATATTATTTTTGTGGCCAAGTCGCGGCTGCAGCTGATCAAGGGGCATGGGATATCGATCATTCCGGATTTGTGCGTGGAGATTCTTTCGCCGGGGAGTGCGACGACGGATCAGACGGAGAAGTTTGCGTTGTATGCGCGAAGCGGAGTGCCGCATTATTGGATCGTGGATCCGAAGGGGCACACGTTTGAGGCGTATAAGCTGGCGGGGAAGAAATATGTGCGGAAGGCGACGGGGCGGGAGAAGGCGGTGGTGACGGCGCCGCCGTTTATGAAATTGAAGATACCGCTGGGGCGGCTGTGGTCGCCGCTTGAATGAACGCGGAACGGCGATCTGCGATCGCCGGCTAAACCGTTTGAGAGTTTTCTGCCGGACAAATTATTTGGGCATGGTGGCGGGGGCGGGTTCCAGCGTTGCGTTGCTGACCTGGATCACGGTGATGTCGGAATTCTGCGCTTTCTTGGAGATGCCGCGGACGCCGATGTATTTGCCGACCAGTGAGCCGATATCCACCGAGGCATCCGCGGGGTCGACGTAGGCGACCACCCGGCCGGTCTGCGGGTTCACCAGGGCGTACTTGCCCTGGACAATCGATGAAGTCTGCAGGACACCTTCAGCCACATACGGCCCGGCCTGGCGGGCGGCTTCCAGAGCCCGCTGGGCGGATTCATATTGCTCCTGGAGCGCCGCACTTTGCTTCTGCGTGGAGTCCTGGGCGGCGGCCTGCTCCTTCATGAGCTTCTGGAGCGTCAGCGTCCGGCTGATGGCGTCGAGGTTCGCCTGCGCGCCGGCCTTCACCGACGGGGCAATGTTGTCCATCGCGAGAATATCCTGGAAATCCTTCTGCAGCGGCTCCACGTTCTGATCACTCAGCGGCTTCTTGGCTTCTTCCTGGTAGCGGGACTGACTTTCCCTGAATTTGTCGGTGGCACTGGCGCTGTAGGTCACCGCCGGATGCAAGGCGGGCAGCGGCTCGGGCGCGGCGATGGGCCCGGGGGCCGGAGCGGGGGCGGGGGCGGGGGCGCTCGTGTCTGTGGCTGATGGCGTGGGGATCGGCTGAATGCTGTTTGCGGTTGGATTGGCTGGCGCGCCGCCGCCGGCGAGGGTGGGCGGGGCGGAAGGCGCTTCCACGGTATTGCCGGGGCCCGTCGCGCCTGCGGGGAGTTTCAACTCTGGGACCTTGTATTCGGCCGCCTGGCTGGGCTGCACAAATTGCGGGCTGATGTAAACGTACGACTGTTCGGTGGGGGCAACCTCATAATATTTGTCGGTCTGGCCAAGGATGTGGAGCTTGGTGCCCTTGCGGACAACGTTGAGGACGGCCGAGGGGTCGCGGTTTTTGCTTACCGCTGTGCCGGCGCGGAGGTTGACGTAGTCTTTATTCACCGTGCCGTCGGCATCGACGAGTTCTTTGGCGATCATGCAGAAGGTGCCGTTGGGCGGCAGTATCTGATACCAGCCGCGCGAGGCGCCCACGACATAAACAAGGTCGCCCTTCGTGAGCTGGCCGAGTTCATAGTAAGCCGTGCCGGGGCCGGAGCGAATGTAGACTTTGTCGGAAGAGACAGCGCCAATGAAAGGCTGAGTGACGGCGGCGACTTCCCCCCCACTGGCGGGGGCCGTTGCCGGAGCGGGAGCGGCGGCCGCGGGCGCAGGCGTCAGGGGGACGATCGGTGCGGGAGCGGTTGCCGGAACAGCCACTTCGGAAGTAGGCGCCGGCGAGATGGTGAGGGTTGGCGCGGCAACGGTCGCGGGGGCGCTGGCAGCCGGAGCGGTTGCGGGGGAGCTGGCCGTGCCTGCAGCGGGTGCGGACGCCTGGGCAAGCGTGATAAGAGCAGAGCTGCCAATCGCGGCGGCAATTGCGAGTTTGGTCAGGGCATCCTTGCGGGAGGGCATTGTCATCTCCTTGGAGACGAAACAGGCGCCACATTGCGGCGGCGCTGACAGGGGACGGCGCTTAAAAGCGTTGCAGAGGGGAAAACCATTTGCAACAACATATTGCGGCGCAGGGTATCATCGGCGAAAAACAGCGTCAAGAATGAACGGATGAGGCTGACCGTGCAGCTTTTGCGCTTGCCGCGGTCAGAAGAGGGCATTGATGATCATGTAACAGACGGCGGCCATGAATGCGGCGCAGGGAATCGTGAGGATCCAGGCGACGGCGATGCGCTGTCCCCAGACCCAGCGGACGGCGCGGTTGGACTTGGAAGTGCCCACGCCAAGGATCGCCCCGGTGATCGCGTGGGTGGTGGAGATGGGGATCGCCGTTTTAAGGGTGGTGGCAAGGATAATCGTTGTGGCGGCGGCGGTTTCGGCACAGAACCCCCCCACCGGCTGGAGCCGCGTGATGCCCGAGCCCATGGTTTTGACGATGCGCCAGCCGCCAAAGACGGTGCCCAGTGCGATGGCCGCCTGGCAGGAAAGGATGATCCACCAGGCGATGTTGTGCTCGCTGCCGAAAAACGTAAGGGAATTGAGCCAGGAGTGGGGATCTGGAGCCGCCCAGGTCGCCAGGCCAACGCCGTGGGCCGAAAGGAGCAGGACGATGATGCCCATGGTCTTCTGGGCGTCGTTGCCGCCGTGACCAAGCGAATAGATGCCGGCGGAGACGAGCTGGAGCTTTCGAAAGACGCGGTCAACACGGGAGGGCGTCCAGTAACGGAAGAGCCATGAGACCACGATCATGTTAAACGCGCCGAGGAGAAAGCCGAGGATGGGGTTGAGGAAGATGGCGAGGATGAGGGGGATCCACCCTTTCCAGACGAGGACGGTGATGCCGGCCTTGGTGATGGCGGCACCGGCGAGCGCACCGACGAGGGCGTGAGAGGAGCTGGTGGGCAGCGAAAGCAGCCAGGTGAGAATGTTCCAAACGATGGCGCCGATGAGGCCGCAGAAGACGACCTTGATATCGACGAAACTGGGATTTATGAGGTCATTGGCGATGGTGGCGGCGACCTTGGTGCCGAAAACGAAGGCGGCGATAAAGTTAAAGAACGCCGCCCAGAGGACGGCCTGGGTGGGCGAAAGCACGCGCGTCGAGACGATGGTGGCGATGGAATTGGCGGCATCATGAAAGCCGTTGAGGAAGTCGAAGACCAGCGCGAAGGCGATGATGACGAACACGACCGAATGGGAAACCAGCGGCGTGGGGGCGGACGCATCGGCGAGAATCGAACAGGGAAAAACCATGGGCAGTCAATGAGAGCGGCGATTTCGCGCCGCAATTCCTGGAGGGAGGGGATCAGCCGTTCTTAAGGATGATGCGTTCAATGACGTTGGTGGCGTCTTCGCAGCCGTCGATCGCGGCTTCCATGAACTGGAAGAATTCCTTCCACTTGATCACGTGCAGGGGGTCGGTGCCCGATTCAAAAAGCTTCGAGATGGCCGCGAGGTGGTTGTCGTCGCCGACATTTTCGAGGCGATGGACTTCGATGATGTTGACCTGCAGGTCGGTGAGCTTGCGGGTGGAACGGAGTTTTTTGACCGCCTGCGAGAGAGCGACGGTGGCCTGCATGAGAATCTCGGCCTGTTTGAGGAACGCGGGCTCAAGATGCTTGACGTGATAGGAGGCTAGGCGCTTGGCGAGGGCGTTGATGTTATCGACGATGGAGTCGAGTTCGCCGACGAGGGCGTGAATATCTTCGCGGTCGAAGGGGGTGATGAAGGTGCGGTCGAGGCGCTCGAGGGCCTGGTGGGTGAGCTGGTCGGCCTGGTGCTCCTCCTGGCGGATGCGGACGATCTCGTCCATGGAATCCGGGAAGCCGGTGGCGAGTTTGTGCAAGTGGCCGGCGCAGGATACGGCATGGGCGGCGAGACCCTCGAAGAGGTCGTAAAAGACAGTGTCCTTGGGGAGAAAGCTGAACATCTTCTTTGCCGCCGGAAAGAGAACGGTGGGAATTATGAAGGTCTTGTGAAGGGACCGCAAGGCGGTCGCGGGTGGCAGGCGGGGAATCGGGGGGCGAAGAGCGAAGTCCGAGAAAAAGGCCGCGGAAAGCAGTGGGAGCGGGGGATTTTGAAACGCCGCTGCGGCGAATTGCTGGATTCTCGCGGCGATTCCGGATTTTTTCTGGACAGGAGACCTACATAGGGGAGAATACCCATGCGATGATCGCACGCCGGCATGTCAGATCATGAATCCCGGCGGGACACTTCTTTTCGCTTTTTCGATGTGACGCAACATTCTGGTGCCGGGCTTTGAACCGGTTGTACCCTGGCGAACGCGGACTTACCTGGCGGGAGCGATCCATGGGGAAGCGGCAGGCCTTTACGCTGATCGAGTTGCTGGTGGTGGTGGCGATCATTGCGGTGCTGATCGCGATCCTGGTGCCTTCGCTTTCCAAGGCGCGCGAGCAGGCGCGAAAAACGCAGTGCATCGCCAACGTCCATGCGCTCACGCAGGCGACCCTGATGTATGTGACCGACTATCACGGGATGTTCCCGTTCATCGGCACATTGAATGCGAACGGGCAGAACCCGCTCTCCTGGAGCCAGCTCCTGATGAACGGCGGCCAGGGAAATGCGGCGAGCACGCAGGCGGTGACCACCGGGGGATATGGCGGAAGTTTGAAGCTCAATGTCTGCCCGGATGCGCCGGAGATAAACGTGACCGCCGTGGCGGGGACGGGGAATTTTGGAACCGCGACCACACAGTGGGGGAATTCCTTTGAAACCGGGCCGGGGGTGTTTTCCAGCTACGGGGTCAACGGATGGCTCTACGGGCTGGCCGGTTCGGATGCGAACCTGGCGACGATCTACACCGCGGAAGGAATCGCGGCCGGCGCACCGGGGATCAAATATGATTACCCCTCGCCGGTGCAGGATGGAGCTATTCCTTCGTTTTGTGATTGCAACTGGCGGCATGTTTTTGCACTGCCCACCGATCCGGCCAAATACCCGGTGGCCAACCTGCAGGACCCGAATCAGACCGATCCGACGAAACATCCGATCAACCGGGTGATTCTGAATCGGCACGATCGGGCGATTAACGTGGCGTTCATGGATGGGCACGCCGAGACGGTGAAGCTGCCGGATTTGTACCGATTAAACTGGACGCTGAACTGGTCGCCTCCATTGCCTCTGCCGCTGCTGCCGGCGAAATGATCGATCAGGCAAGAAGGCGCTGGGGTGAGCGACCGGCGGGACTGAGAACCGAAGCGTAGACCGATTCAATGCGGCTGACGTGATGTTCGAAGGAGAGGGCGGAGCGGAGGGTAAGGGCGGCTTGCGACATTTCATGGCGGCGGGCGGGATCACACAGAGCGTTCAGGGCGGCGGCGAGGGCGGGGGTGTTGCCGCGGTCGAGGACATAACCGTGAACACCGTCGGTCAGCGCTTCGCTGGCGCCGTTTTGCCTCGTCGTGATGACGGGAAGGCCCATGGCGAGCGCTTCGAGGGCGACGAGGCTGCAGGTGTCCTTGCGCGTTGGCAGAAAGAGAAAATCAGCGGCGGCGTAAAGCGGGCGCGGATCGGCGACGCCCTGGCCATTGCCAATGAAGAGGAGGCGCTCGGCGACGCCAAGCGCCGCGGCCTGTTTGCGGAACGGCTGGGGGTTGCCTTTGCCGACGACCATCAGGGCGAGTTTTTTGTTATCGCAGGCGGCGAGGGCGGCAAGGGCCTCGGGGAGGCCTTTGAGCTTCCAATTGTTGCCGACGAAGAGCGCGACCGGCTGATTCGGGGCGAGGTGCCACTCTTCGCGGACGGCGGTGCGGGATTTTTGCGGCAGGGAGGCGGGGTCAAAGCGGGCGAGGTCGATCCCGTTCATGAGCAGGACGAGGCGTCCCTCGTGCAGGGAAAAATGATCGCGGGCGAAATCGCGCATCATGGTGGAGAAGCAAAGGATGTAAGGGGGCGGATCGTGGCTGAGCATCTGCTTTTCAATTTTGGCCAGGCCGCGGCGCTTGGCGTGGATCTGGTTGGTAAGCCAGGAGCCACGCTGGCGTAGCCAATGGACGTGCTTGAGGTGTCCGGCGGCGAGCATTTCGCTCGCGAGGCCGGAGTGAGGCTGATAGACGTCGCAGCGGTGGAGGGGGAGCATGGCGTGGAGGATCGGGTAGCTGCGGTTGTTGTAAAGTTCGTGCATGCGATGGAGGAAATTCTGGAGGCGGCCCCAGCGGGTGGCGCCTTTGGAGCCCAGGTAAATACATTGGAAGCCCGAGTCGCGAGCGCTTTGGGCGACGGCGGCGGGACCTTCTTCGGCGACGACCGTGACCTGATGGCCGCGGGTGGCCAGTGCGCGGGCGAGGTCGAGGGTGTAGGCCTCCGCGCCGCCGCGGCGACGGTCGGCGTTCTGGATGGCGAGGGCGATTTTCATGCGCTTGATTCCCGGGACGCACGGTCAGGTTTTTGCGGCGGGCTCTGCGGTGACGGTGCTGGCGAGATAAAAACGGCCGATGCGCACGGCGAAATGCTCGCCGGTGTCGGTCTCAAAATCGTACTCGCCTTCCATCGTGCCCCACGGGGTGGTGAGCGGGCAATAGGAGGTGTATTTGAAGCCCTGGCCGGGTTCGAGCCGCGGCTGCTGGCCGACGACCCCTTCGCCCTTGACCTCCTCAATGACGCCGTTGCCATCGATGATGCGCCAGAAGCGGTTGCGGAGCGTGGCGGCGGCCGTGCCCTCATTGACGATCACGATGCGGTAACCGAAACGGTATTTCTTGTGCTCGGGGTCGGATTCCTCGGGAAGGAAGAATGCGGTTGCGCCGACGCGGATGCCGTTGGTGGTGGTGTCGGACAGTGCGGGCGTGGGCATTGCTGGAATTCCTGCAAAGGAGGTCGCGGGTATTATAGCATTGTGTTCGGTGGGAGGAATGGAATGACTCATGGTGCGTGCGCGAGCGCGGGGTGCGAAGGACATCAACGCAGGTTTGAGGCGATTTTTTCGGCCGTTCGGCGGCGGGCGGTGATGAGGGGTTCGAAGCGTTTTCGCACCGCGGCGAGGATTTCGGGCGGGGCGGATTCCGGCGAGCCGGCGTTAAAGGGCGGCTCGGGGGCGTATTGCATGTAGAGCTGGATTTCCTGGGCGACGGCATCGCCGCGGAGCAAGGCGGCAAGACGAAGGGCGCCGTCGATGCCTCCGGTGACGCCGGCGGTGGTGATGAGGTTGCCATCGACGACGACCCGGTCAGGGGAGGGAAGCGCGCCCAAAAGCGGAAGCAGCTCAACAGAGGCCCAGTGCGTGGTGGCGCGGCGGCCCTTCAACAGACCGGCGGCACCGGCAATCAACGCTCCGGTGCACACACAAAAAATATATCTGGCCTGCTTCGCCTGGGTGCGGATGAAGGCGAGGACCTCCGCATCTTCCATGAGGGCCTGCTGACCTGGGCCACCGGGGAGGTGGAGGATGTCGAGGGGAGGGCAATTCGACAGTGCGGTTTCGGGGGTGAGGATGAGGCCCCGGAAATCGCGGAGAGGGCGGGGGGAGCCGGCGGATTTCGCGAGGGTGATCAGGCGTGAGTCGGGGATTCGGGACAGGACTTCGAAGGGGCCGGTGAAGTCCGCCTGGTCCATATCCGGGAAGAGAAGCGAACCGATGAGGAGGGGGTCGGGCATGGGGGGTGGGTCCGATATGCGGGTGGCCAGTCTGAAGACGCTCTGGATCATAAGGGTGCGTAACCGCGGCTGACACATAAAAAGTGCGAAATCAGCTTCAGGAAGTAATCCGCGCGGCGGTCGCCGGGGCACTGGTGAAGAACAAGGCACGCCTCCGCTGGTTTTAATCGAACTGTACAGAAACTAGGCAGCGGTTTCAGCGGGGCATGACGGCGAGGGGAGGAGCGAGGAGGCACTTTGCAGGGTGGAATGCTCGTTTTTGGTGCAGAACGTGGGGAAATGGGGCGCTCGGCGGCGAAGTACGGCTGAACTGGCATTGCCATTGCAATAGCAGGCGTGACGCAAATCAGCTTCCGCGGCATGGGCGTTCCATGCCCGACCCCCCCGCGATGTGCGCGATCACATCCATCGGGCGCAGGCCTGTCAGGGCAGTCTGCGCATACGAACTGGCTTTGACGCCCTGGAATCATGAGGTGACTAGTGGCCGTATCGCGACCAAGGCTCATTGGGGAACAAGCAGGGAGGGACCTCCGACTATCGGATAAGGTCCAGCGCCTGTTTGTTCGGATGCAGGACCGGGAGTGGCGACGCTTCCTCGGTTTGAACTTCGCGGGGACGCTCCTGGGGGTGGGGCTGACGCTGTTCCTGATGATTGTGCTGCCGGCGATCATTGCGATGGGGCCGGCACTGCTGGGGGGCAGAGCGGCACATGGACAGACGGCACCGGCGGCTTCGATGGCGATGCCGGATACGGCGCCAGCGGCGTCGGCTCCTGCTGCAGCGGCGGCATCGGCACCAGCCGCTCCTGTGGACCCGACGACCACGCAGCCGGCGATGATTTCCGACGTCAATACGATCCTCGGCGACCAGACCAAGAACCTGACGATCAATCCGATCAACACGCTCTGGACGCTGGTGGCCGGGTTCCTCGTGTTCGGCATGCAGGCCGGCTTCACCATGCTTGAAGCGGGCTTCTGCCGTTCGCGTGAAACCGTGAACGTACTTGTTGAGTGCGCCTTTGATACCTGCCTTTGCGGACTCTTGTATTACTGCTGGGGCTACGCCTTCATGTTCGGCCAGGGCAACGGCTTCATCGGCTGGCACGATCCCACAGACACCGTGGCCAGCGGCGTTCACAACTGGTTCTTCCTCCAGAACGGCGCTGCGGCACAGCTCTACGGGACGACCGGCGTGCCGGTGCTCGCCCACTGGCTGTTCCAGTTCGCGTTCGCTGACTGTGCCTCGACGATTTGCTCGGGCACCATGATCGGCCGTACAGGGTTCTGGGGCGACATCATCTACTCCGTGGGTGTGTCGGGCTTCATCTATCCGATCATCGGGCATTGGGCCTGGGGTCCGGACGGCATGCTCTACACGATGGGCGGCCAGAACGCAGCCACCTATCTTGGCGATGGCAAGACGGTGGAATCCTTCACGACATTGTTCAAGGGCGTGGGCTACTACTTCCACGACTTCGCAGGTTCGACGGTCGTACACTCGATCGGCGGCTGGATCGCTCTGGCCGGCGGCATCTGTCTAGGACCTCGCCTGGGTCGCAAGTTCAAACGGGATGGTGGCGGCGCCATGACCCCGCACGATCTGACCGTTGCGGTTGTCGGCGGCTTCATCCTGTGGTTCGGCTGGTACGGCTTCAACCCCGGTTCCACGCTCTCGGCCATGGACTTTGTCGGCACGGGCCGCATCGCCGCCAACACCACGCTGGCTGCAAGCACCGGCGGTCTGGCTGCGATCTTCTTTGTCTACTTCCGCACCAAGAAGTGGGATGCAGGCGCCATCACCAACGGGTTCCTCGCGGGCCTCGTGGCGATCACCTGCCCCTGCTACTGGGTGAGCCCGGCCGGCGCCTGCTGGCTCGGAGCAGTCGCCGGGGTCATCGTGATCCTCGGTGGCGACCTGCTGGAATACCTGCGAATCGATGACCCGATCGGCGCCTGGCCGGTGCACGGCCTGTGCGGCGTGTGGGGAACCCTCTCGCTGGGTCTCTTCGGCAGCGGCGAATACAGCGTCAGCGGCAGCGCTCCGCTGGCTTCTGGCCTCAACTCGACGCACTATGCCGGTCTGTTCTACGGCGGCGGCATCAACCCGCTGATCGCACAGATCATCGGCAGTGCAACGATCTGTATCGCCACGTTCCTCGTCGCCTTCACGATGTTCAAGATCCTGGACATCATGGGCCTGCTGCGTATCTCCAAGGCGGGCGAAATCGAAGGCATGGACCTTCACGAGCACGGCATCTCGGCTTACCCCGAATACCAGCTCGTTCCCTCGGCCCTTCCGGGCGGCATGCCGCCGGATGGCGGGTACATCCCGGTGGAACCCAAGGTCAAATCTCACGCCTGATCCTGGTAACAAGGAGTCTTTGAACTAAAAGTGCCGCCGCCTCGGAGGATGTTCTTCCGAGGCGGCGGTTTTTTTGCGCGGTGGAACGACCGCGGCGTTCACGGGGGAAATTTGATCATGGGCGCTTATACTGCGGCGGTCATTTCTGGAGGACGGGATGCTGCGGTGGCGGATGGCGGTTCTGGTT
>Ga0265314_10004910_pt1 | contig 12220 bp, 8 predicted proteins | sample 4126metaG_FD_203106 | JGI IMG/M metagenome (GOLD analysis project Ga0265314, IMG submission 203106) | Rhizosphere microbial communities from Carex aquatilis grown in University of Washington, Seatle, WA, United States - 4-1-26 metaG | ecosystem: Host-associated > Plants > Roots > Rhizosphere >... | reverse complement strand
GCGAATGAAAGGCCTTTCTCGCTGATGCGACTCCAGCGATCGACTGGCATCACTACTACGGGTTGCTGCGGGTCGACCGGGATCATGGGCCGATCAAGATCGATCTCGGCTGCTACGCGCAGGTAGTGTTTCTTCACAGTGCGCATGACCACGATCATGACGAGGATGAGCAGAGCGGTGATCCACGCGCCCTCAACAAACTTGGCTACCAGCACCACCAGCGCTGTGATGCCGGTGGCCACTGCGCCGAGCAGATTGACTGACAGGCGCAGCGGCGCATTGCCCTGGCGCAACCAGTGCATCACCATGCCTGCTTGCGAAAGAGTGAAGGCCAGGAACGCGCCGATGGCGTACAGCGGGATGAGGCGGTCAGTGACTCCACCGAAGATGATAAGCAGCAGTGCCGTGAGCGCGACTAGAACATAGATGCCCCACGAAAAGAGCAGGCGGCGGCCGCGAATGAGAAAGACGCGCGGCATGTAGTCGTCGAGCGCGATGGCGCGGGTGAGGCGGGGAAAATCAGCAAATGCGGTGTTGGCCGAGAGCGCGAGCACCAGCAGCACCGAAGCGATGGTGAGGTAGTAAAACCATCCGTGGCCCATGACCGCGCGCGTGAGCATGGAAAGCACGCTCTCATAGTGGGCGCCGTTGGGATCGGTGGCCGCGATGCCATATGCGCGGCACAACAGCGCGATGCCGATGAGCAGAATGGCCAGCAGCGCAATGATGATGGTGAGCGTGATTTTGGCGTTTTTGCGGGTGGGGTCGCGGAAAGCCATTACGCCATTGCTTACTGCTTCAACGCCGGTCATGGCGGTGCAGCCTGAGGAGAAGACTTTGAGCAGCAACCACCATCCGGCCATCGTCATGGTGGCAGTGGGAATGGCGGGCATTGGCGTGACGGGCTGCGGATGGCCGCCGCTGGCTAACACTTGCCAGGCTCCCGCGCCAATCACAATCAGCAGCGTGAGCGTGAACAGGTAAGTGGGAATCATGAAGACCACACCTGTGTCGTGCACGCCGCGCATGTTTACAAGCGTGAGAATCACCAGGCAAAGCGCCAGGGTGTGCGGCTGCAGGCTGGGTACGGCGGAGATGAGCGCGCCAACTCCGGCTGAGATTCCGACCGCTGCGGTGAGCACATAATCGATCATGAGCGCGGCTGCGGCCAGCAGGCCTGCGCTGGGGCCTAGATTTTGGCTAGCTACCGTGTATGATCCGCCGCCGTGAGGATAGGCCTCAATGGTCTGGCGATAGCTCATGTAAACAATGGCCAGCAGCGTAACGATGGCCGCGCTGATGGGCACGATGTAATGCACGCCCATGAGGCCTAGGGGAATGAGCAGAGTGAGCGCGGCCTCAGGGCCGTATGCCGCGGAGCTTAGTGCATCGAGGCCGAAGATTGGTATGCCGGCGATGGGGCCGATGTGCTCGGCGCGCTCTTCGCTGGTTGCCAGCGGGCGGCCGAAGAATATGTTCACAAAGCGGGTGGTGATGGCCATTCAGGGAAGTTCCGCGGCCCCGGAATGAACAGGGGAAGGCCGCCCTGAGCGATTGTCTCACACGACAATACGAGTGATGTTGAGGGCTGGAACCGACGCGCGGCCATGCAGCTTCTACCCAGATAGGGAAAAATTTACGCGGCTTGGCAGAGGACAGTGTCTCGCAAATATAAGAACGGCAATGACTTCGAGAATCGCCGGTTTGGAATTGGACGTGCTTCAAAAGTAATTGGTGTAATCCACAATTACTGGAGGTAAACGATGTTGGAAGAATCGATCACCCCGGAAAAGTCACCGGTTGCTTCACGTGTGGTTCCCTGGGTCGCCGCAGTTTTGATTGGCGGAGCGGGCATTGGTTACGCAGTATACGAGCACAACGACGCAGACAAGCTGGCCGCCAAAAACGCGCAGGTAACTGCCCAACTGAGTTCAACACAAGGCACGCTTAACTCGACGCAGAGCCAATTGGCGGATCTTTCAGCCAAGGTGAACGCGCTGGCTGCGAGCGCACAAAGCCAGGCGGAGGCGGCTACCGCAGCTCACAAGCCTGTGGCAGCCCATCGCGCCTATGTGATGGACTCGCGCCTCAAGAAACTGCAGACCCAACTCGACGCGCAGGGCAAGGCTATTGACCAGACTCGCGCCGATCTTACCAATACCCAGGGTGACTTGAGCAACACTCGCACCGAGCTTACTGGATCGATTGCGAAAACTCACGGCGAGCTTGTGAACCTTGAAAAGAGGGGCGAGCGCAATTACTTTGAGTTCGACATCAACAAGTCAAAAGAGTTCAAGCATGAGGGGCCCATCAGCATTCGACTGGGCAAGGCGAATGCAAAAAAGGGGTACGCCGACCTGATGCTGATTGTTGACGATCGCAACCTGCAGCAGAAGCATGTGAACCTTTATCAGCCAACGATGTTCTACCAGCCGGACAGCCCTCAGCCGGTTGAAGTGGTGATTAACGACATTTCGAAAGACCACATTCACGGGTACGTGAGCGCGTCTAAGTACCGGCAGTCTGAACTGGCATCGAACGAGGGCGGAAGCAATGGAACGGATTCCGGGATGGTGACGCCGGGCTCAAACGGACAGACGGCGCAACGGCAGAAGCTGCCTTTGCCTGCTGCTGATCCGGTGCCTAATCAGCAGTAAAAGGGTGCGGGCCTGGAGGCCCTCGCTACTTGATGCGGATGAGTTTCTAGTGCGCGATCCGCATAATTTCGTAAGCATTCTGAGAGAAAGCGTGGGTCGGGAGACCCACGCTACAGCCGGTCGGGAGACCGGCGCTACACGCCGACGTTACGGAATCGTGCGGTCACGGAACTAGAGCGCAATTGTTACCGCACCTTGCCCGCCTCATTTTCGAGCACCACGTTTGACAGCACGGCTGTGTCGACTATTGCGGGCAGGTGCGAGCAGAAGCCGATGCCCGCGTAGAACGGCCCGTCGATATGCAGCGTGATGGGCGCGCCGAACTGGTGCATGGGCTCGCCGGCAACGCTCACGTAAAGCGTGAACTGGTCGCCGTGTTTTTCAATGCCGATACGCTGGGCTGTGACTGTTACCAGAGAATCGGGCGACTCGCCTGCGGGCATTCCGCGCCCGCCAATGCGGTACTCCAAATCTTTTACGCGCTCGCCTTTTTCGGGCCGCCGCGCTAGCTGGATCATGCCTGCGCCGTGCAGCGCCACGAGGGCTTCTTTTGAATCGTCGTCGAGGCTTTGGCGGATCATGAGCACGGCCTTGCGATCGCCGTATCCCTTGGGATCGGGAAATGAAATGTCGGCGGCCAGCGAGACGTCGCCGACCATCTTCTTCCAGAGAAAGCGAAACTCATCGCGCATGTACCAGACGTTGTAGCCGGCGGAGTTGATGATGTACTTGCCGGCATCGTAGCCTGCGCTTCCGGGGAGAACGGCGCTGCCCACGTCCGACTGTCCCTCGAAGATGCCGATGGGTGTGTTGAAAGTGGTGGTGGGGCGATGAAAATCGGCTGGCGGGGCCACTTGCGTGTGGTTGGCTGAGCCGGGCTGGGCCCATACGGGGATGGCGGGGGCTGATTGCGGCGGATTAGAAGTGGGGGCTTGAGCGGCGGTCGTGGCGGCGAATGCTGCGAAGTAAAGTATTAGAACTGTGAACGCGAGATTTCTGAATTTCGATGCGCTCGCTGCGCTGAGGTTTTCCATAGCTGAGAACTTTAGCAGATGAGGAAGTTGATTGAGGGGGGAGGGTCGGGATTCGTGTTATCCCATGTCTCAGAAGCGAGACATGGGGCACCCTAATTTCGTGGTGGTGCCAGCATAACGACGGGTGAGTCTTGTTGTATCCCATGTCTCAAAAGCGAGACATGGGGCACCCGGTTTTCGCGGGCGATTGAGACGGATTGACTTGGTTCGTGGGTGATTGAGACAGGTAGTCCAATGCGATTCTACCCTTACGGCACTTCCACTTCGGCCATGATGGGGAGGGTGAAATAGAAGCGGCTTCCCTTGCCCACTTCGCTGTCGGCCCAGATGCGGCCGCCGTGCTGCTCCACAATGGCGCGGCAGAGCGCGAGGCCGAGGCCGGTGCCGCCGAGGGCGCGGGTATCGGAGCCGTCGCCTTGCTGGAAGCGCTCGAAGATGCGGGCAAGCTTCTCAGGGGTCATGCCCAGTCCTTCATCTTCAACAATGAAGCAGACTTCGCCCTTGCGCACGAAGCACAGCTCGGGCCGGCCCAACGCGCTCATTCCACCGAGCTGCGCCGAAAGCTGAATGGTGGTTCCGGGCATTGAAAATTTGATGGCATTGGTAATCAGCTCACTAAAGACCTGCAGAATCCGCACCGGGTCGGCATAGACAGGTGTGGCTGCGGCATTCACTTTCAGGGTGATCTGTGCCACGCTCGCGGAGTGTTCAGCGGCGTCGGCGGCGCGGCGCATCAGGCTAACGGCTTCAACCTGCTTGTGGTTCAGTACCAGGCGGCCTTTTTCGCCGCGATCGAAATCGAGAATGTTGTTCACCAGCCGCATGAGCCGCTCGCTGTTGCCGATGGCCATCTGGATCATCTGCTTCAGTTTTTCAGGGCGGCTGTCGAGCGAACCTGACGCGATAAGCCCCAGTGAGGCACGGAGCGCGGTGAGCGGGGTGCGCAGCTCGTGGCTGACCGTGGAGATGAACTCCTCCTTCATCCTTTCAAGCCGCCGCCGGTCGGTAACGTCCTGGAAAGCGATCACCATGCCCGAAATGCGGCCATCTTCAATGAGGGGATTGGCGGTGTATTCAACCGGGACCGCGGTATCGTCTTTGCGCCAAAAAACTTCATCGCGAATCCAGATGGATTCGGCGCGGCGCAATGCCAGCAGAATGGGGCTCGCAGATCGCGAAAATGGGGTTCCATCGGCATGGCTGTGGTGGAGGATGTCGTGCACGTCTCTGCCGGTGAGCTGGTCGGGGGTGTAGCTCAGCACTTCAGCGCCAACATTATTGATGAAGGTGATTTTGCCTTCGAGATCGATGCCGAAGATGCCGTCGCCGGCCGACTCGAGAATGAGCTCGCGTTGGCGCGTGGCCAGGTGCAGCGCCTCTTCTGCGTTATGCTGCTCGGTCACGTCCATGCCGTTGCAGAGCACAAACGGCTCGCCGCCGGGAATGACGATGCGCCGCGTGCGCACCGCGATGCGACGGCTCACACCGTCGCTGCGGCGGATGGCGAGGGCTCCCTGCCATTCGTCGGATGCTTCAAGGGCGCGCAGGCACTCCTGAAAGGCCGCGGCGCCGGCCGAATCCATGAGTTCTGTAATCACCAGTTCTTTGAGGGTAGCGGCGCTGTAGCCCAGCGTCTCCGCGGTAAAGTCGTTGACCGCGAACAGATGGCCATCCATAGAACAAGCAAAGACGATGCCCAGGCTGTTCTCAACCATTTCGCGGTAACGGTCTTCGCTGGCCAGCAGCGCTGCCTCAATGGCGCGCCGACCGGTTACGTCCTGGCCGCTGACGATCAGGTATTGAATTTCGCCATTGGGACCTTCGAGGGCTTTCACAGTCCAGCTCACACGCCGCTTGCCGCCGCCGGCCTTCAGGGATGTAACTTTGCGTGCGATATCTCCAGCCGTCTTCCAAACGGTTTCATGCGGTCCTGAAGCCTGCCCGGCCGCGGCTTCGCGCAACCTGGCCGATGCCCAGTCGCGATCGTCTTCTTCGAGAAATTCCTCAACAAAAGGACGGCCAAGAACTGCGTCGGCACTCAAGCCGGTCAGTTGCGCACAGGGCTCGTTGACCCTGACCACGCGGCCGGCGATATCGAGCACCGTTACCAGCGCGGGAATGGAATCGAGGGTGGCGGTGACCATGCAGCGTTCGATCGCCAACGCTCTCTCGGTCCGCTGGCGGGCTCGTTGCGCTTCTTCCTGAAGCTGAATGCGCCCGTAAAGCTCAAGCCGGCTGTTGGCCTGATGGCCAAGCACAACCAGGCGGTTGATATGCTCCTGGGTAAAACGATTGGGTGCCACCGCCAAAACGGCCAGGGTGCCGATGACCTGCTGCGAGCTCAAGATCAGCGGGACTCCCGCGTAGGAAAGGCAGCAAATGCCGGGCAGCAACTCGATTCCAGTCCTTGGAAAACGTCCATCTTTGCCGGCGTGGGGAATCAGCATCGGGAGGCTGCTCTTCAGGGTCCACTGGCATCCGCTCAACTCGCGCGGCTGATTCGCAGTTTCAAAGCCGAAGCGCGACCGGAACCTGAGTTTGTCTTCGTCAAGCCAACCAATGTAGGCGTAGTCAGCTCCGCACAACTCTGCCGCGAGTGCAGTCAACTCGTCGAGGACAGGATCAGAGTCAAGATCGGGCATAGTAAACTCCGTTCGCAACCTTGCAGCCTGGTTTAGCCCCAGTTGCGAGTCGAGTATCGCGTGCATGGACTAACACACCCGTATGAAGTATCAAGGTTTCCGAGCGGGTTTTCTCTGACACAAACCGGGCAGGAGTATGGGGTTAGGTATACCACGGAGGTAACCAGTTTTTTGGCGCAGCGGGGTTAGATTCGAGTTACGAACGAATTGAGTTCTTGCAGGAGAGTCAAAAGGACGTGGTTTCTTATACTTGCAGACGGGCCGTGATCGACCTGACAGTGTGGCTGGAGCCGACCACGCATTCCTGTGTGGAAAAGAAGGAGCGAAATCGGCTCGATTTTCATAAATATATCGGATCTTTTGGTGGAACGGTGTGACCTGGAGCTAGTGCCCGGGGAGTTTGCAGCAGTCTCCAGCTTGCGGCGCGTCGTTCGCTCCTGCGTCCATCACAAACTTCCAGCTTCCATCAGGCTCTTTGCGCCAGATCGTCATATAGCGGCCGCTCGTCACTACCGGGTTGCCGTTTGCGTCTTTGCTGTGGCCCTCGTAGTGGCCCCAGGTATAGCCCATGTCGCCGGAGGGGCCCATTAATGCGTCGGTGGGGGTCCAGGTTAGCTGGTAATTATTCGGCAGCCAGTTGGCAGCCTTTTCAATTGCCACCCTGCCCACCACCGGCGCGGCCCCGTTGCCCAGCAACACCGCATCGGGCGCAGCCCACAAAGCAAACGCCGCGCCACCCTTGGCGTCCACATCTTTGGCAAACTGGGCTTCGAGGTTATAGAGCAGAATCTTACCCGGATTCACCGTGGTATCGGTTAGGGGGTTGGGCGCGGACTGCGACGAATTGCCGGAAGGGAACGCCAACTGCCCCCATGCCGCCTGATGTGCCATCGCCAATCCCAGGGCCGCAATTGCCGCCGCCCCAATCGTCGCCAATTTACCCCACTTGCCGTTCACTTTCTTAGCCCTCCGCTAACGTACGCCTTGTGCACATGCCAATCGTACAACTGCGGGCTGGGCTTGCCGTTCGCACTGCCCTTTCAGGTGATCGAGGTCACAGTACACAAAATGGTGAGTGCGCATTCTTTCGCAATGTATTACCGTCAAATGGAAAGAGCGATTACCCGGTCCCTTTACCCTTACTTACGCTTTTTCTGACTTCGGAAAGACAACGCGAATTCTTTGACCGTTCTTCGCGGTGACGGACCGTTCTTAGCCCACGTATTTCGTGGGTCGCCTGAAAACCATTTCGCGGAGATCGCCGGGATGCGGCTGAGAGTTTCAATCGTTTTGTTTGCGCTTTTGGCGATGGCGTTCTGCGCGCGGGCCGAAACTATCAGCGGCACCATTCTCATCAAGAAGAGGCTGACCAAGCGAAGCGTAACGCCTGCCGTATCGGTATACCAGCGCGGGACTGAGGTAAAGCTCGGCGCCGACACTCCCCAGGACCCGCTGGCATACGAACGGTCGCGCGTGGTGGTTTACCTTGAGGGTCCAGTGGCCGCGCCCGCTGCCGCAACTCCCGATTCGCAGCCCGCGCAGATGGCCCAGCTCGACCGCCGCTTCTCTCCCGACCTGGTGGTTATTTCCGCAGGATCTTCAGTGAAGTTCCCCAATTAGGACCCCATCTTTCACAACGTGTTCTCGCTTTCAAAAGCCAAAAGCTTCGACCTGGGCAGTTACGACAAAGGGACTTCGCGGACGGTGGTGTTTCCCAAGCCCGGTATCGTAGAGGTGTTCTGCCATCTGCATCCGAACATGGCTGCAACGGTCGTGGTTACGCCTAATCGGCTGTATGCCCGGCCTGACGTCTCCGGCCAGTACCAAATTCCCGACGTGCCGCCGGGCCATTACACCATTGTGGCCTGGCACAAGAGCGCTGGCTTCTTCAGAAAACAGATCACGATTGAAGCGGGCCACGACGGCAGCGTCGATTTCTTTATTCCACTCGAGGAGAACGCGAAGTAATAGATACCGCGTAACTGCGGATTCGTTCAGCGAGTTTGAGAGAGCCATGATTACACGTTTACGTACCCGAGCCTTCCTCATCTGCTTCCTGCCTTTCGCTGCACTGCTGGCGATTGCGTTCTGGATGACACAGGGCCTGGTGCAGAACACCGTAAGGGATGGTCTGCGGAGATCGCTGCGCCAGAATCAGGTTGCGATTGCGCAACTTCACGCCAAGACCGATCTCGAAAGCAGCCGCTTTCTTAAGGTGGCCGGCGATAACCCCGCGCTTAAGGCGGGCATGCAACTGTTGCTGTCGAATGCCGGCAACCCCGGGGCACGAAGGACAGTGGAAGATCAGCTACGCGAGCTCGGCGAGCACATGGGCTTCGACTATCTGCTTGTGTCCAGCCCCAATGGCAAGCCCCTGGCGGGCGTGCTGCGCGAGGACGGCCAACTCGCCCCCATCGATGTTTCGGAGTTGAAGACGGCGAATGCGGGCTTGTTCGAACTGCATGGGCACACCATCCTGATCGCGTCGATTCCTGTCGACACCGAAGGCGGCAACCTGGGGTGGCTCGGAGTGGGCGAGTTCTTCAGTTTCTCAGAGTTCACGTCGCCTGCAGTGCTGGTGCGCGACGGCCAGACAATCGAATCGAACATCTCAGACACTACGCCAGCGGAGCTGAACGGCGCACTGGCCGCATGCGTGGGTAAGCAGGAGTGCGATTTGCGCCTGCACGGGGAAAACTGGATGTCGCTGGAGGTGCAGTCATTCGGCGGCGGGTATGACCTTTACACGCTGAGCAATGTGGACGAAGCAACAGCGCCCATCCAGGTGCGGCTGCATAGCTTCTTCCTGCTGCTGGCGCCGGTCGCGGTGGTGGTGGTGCTGTTTTCGAGCATTGCCGCGTCGCGCTGGGTGGTCAAGCCGATTGCGGCAGTGGTCGATCGCCTGCGCGATGCCAGCCGCACCGGCGTACTGCCTGAGTTCAATGACAAGGCCTCAAAGATTCTCGAGATAAGAGAGCTGACTGAGAACTACAACCGCGCGGCCGTTGCGGTGCGCGGAGCGAGCGAACAGCTTGAGGCCGCATACCTTGAATTCATTGGCTCGCTGGCCAACGCACTCGACGCCCGCGACCGGCATACCGCCGGCCACAGCTCGCGAGTGAGCCTGCTGTCGTGCGACCTGGCGGCAGCGCTGGCGCTGCCGCCTCAGGAACTGGAGCGCATCCGCATCGGCGCGCTGCTGCACGATATTGGCAAGATCGGCGTTGCCGATGCAGTGCTGCAAAAACCAGCCGCCCTTACCAAGGAGGAATTCGACCAGGTCAAGGAGCATCCGGTTATCGGCAAGCGGATTCTTGAGGGCGTGCGCGGCTTTGCGCCTTATCTCAATGCGGTCGAATTGCATCATGAGAACTGGGATGGCACCGGTTATCCGAAAGGGCTCGCCGGCGAAGAGATACCCGTGGAGGCGCGCATTGTTCACGTGGCCGATGCCTACGATGCCATGACCTCAGACCGCGCGTACAGGAAAGGCATGAGCCACGAGCGCGCGAATTCAATTCTGGTTGAGTGTTCGGGAACGATGTTCGAACCGCGCGCGGTCGACGCCTTTGTGAGCATTCCGCACGCCGTCATCACCGGGCACTCAAACCCGTCCACTCCCCTGGACGTGCCTAAAGCCGCGGCACAGGCGGTTGCAAAGTGAAGCACCCGCCGCTCATCGGTTCTGCTACAGGGCGGCTGGCCGCGTGGCTGGCGTGCGGAGCCATTTTTTGCGCCGCTCTCAACGCCCAGGAAGCATCTTCGGGACTCAATGTTCGCACTACGTTGAGCGGGCTTGCGGCCACGTCGAACATTCTTGAAGCAGCGCCGCGAGATGGAGTGCCGGGAACCGTGGGATTCCACGGCGTTGTGTACCCATCGTGGAAGATCGACAACAACTGGTTCGCCACCGGCGCAGTACAACTTTATACGCGGCCCTATTTTCACTCAGATTTTTCGGACCCGGGGTTTGGCGCCAAGGGAAACATTCTGCAAGCCAGCTTGAACTATTCCCGAGTTGGGGAAAAAGGCTCGATCCTGTTGCGGGCCGGAGAGCTGTCGTCCGCGTTCGGATCATTTCTTTTGCGCTACGACGATGCCGACAATTCGCTGGTCGATCTTCCTGCTGAATATGGCTACTACTATGCCCAGGTTTCAACATTTCCGGTGGCGGCTGCGGAGATGGATTTGACGCTGGGCAAATGGGACGGTCGCGCGCAGTTTGCCAATTCGTCACCTTCAAATCCTCGCAGCATATTCGCGCACGACCAGTATGCGAACTGGGCCGGCGGCATGGGTTATACCATCCACCAGGGATTTCGCATTGGTGTTTCAGGCTATCGCGGGCCTTATCTCGACAAGCAGTATGAGAGTTACTACAGGTGGTGGGTCAACCCGCACAGATGGCCGGCCCGCGCACTGGGGCTCGACGCTTCATATGCACGCAACCACTCCAGCCTTCTGGTTGAAGTGCAAAAGTTTGTGATGCCGAGCTCGGCCGTTCCCACTTACGTGGAGTGGGACAGTTACGCCGAATTCAAGCAAACACTGAGCCCGCGCTGGTATGTGGCCATGCGCCCGCTTATGACCAGGGGATCGGGAGATTACAGGGAACGGTCTCTTGAAATTGCTGCCGGGTACAGACCCAACCGTTTTCAGCTTCTGAAAGTCGATTACGAGTTGGCGCATGACAACTTGTCTTCTCCCCACAACGAGAACACGCTGGCGATTCAGTTGGTTACGACGCTTAACTGGTCAGCAGCCGGTCGCAGGTAGAGCGGCTCGTGGCGGAAATCGGGCTTCTGGCAGGCGGTTGAACTTACTACGATTCCCACAACTCTGCAAATAGCCGGGCGTCTAACGGTTGGGCCTCTGAAACTCTCCGGAAGGTATACTAAAGACTGGCGTATTAGTCTCAGAACCCGGCTTTTTGTAAGGTCTTGCGCCGCAGGGATTTCGCACTTCCCTGGCTTCCCGGCTTGATTTCTCCCGGGGGGAAGGAACGATATGGGAACACTGCTCGAATCAATCCACTCTCCCGCGGACGTAAAGAATCTCAATCCCGCGCAGATGACGGATCTCGCCGAAGAGATTCGCGAGCGCCTCATTCAATCGCTTGCGAAGACCGGCGGCCACCTTGGGCCGAATCTCGGCGTGGTGGAACTTACCATCGCGCTGCATGCCGCGTTCAACACTCCTGAAGACAGGATTCTTTTTGACGTGAGCCACCAGGCCTATGTGCACAAGCTGCTGACCGGCCGCGTCGAAAGATTCGATACCATTCGTCAACCCGGCGGCCTGAACGGCTTTATGCTTCGCACAGAGAGCGAGCACGATTGCTACGGGGCGGGCCACGCGGGCACCGCGCTCTCGGCTGCGCTGGGCATGGCCGTCGGGCGCGATTTGGCCGGCGGCCACGAGCATGTAATTGCTGTAGCCGGCGATGCCGCATTCACCAACGGCATTACGTTTGAAGCGATGAACAACATCGCCGAGCAAACCAAACGCATGATTGTGGTGCTCAACGACAACGAGTGGTCCATCGACCGCAACGTGGGCGCGGTTGCCCGCTACTTCCACCGTATTGTGACCAACGAGCACTACCAGCATCTGCATGAGCGCGCATCGCGGCTCATCGAGCGCTTCGCAGGCAAGACCGCAATCAAGGTGGTGCGTCGCGCTGAAGAGGCTGCAAAAGGAATGCTGTGGCCTTCAATTTTGTTTGAGGAATTCGGGCTGGAGTATTTCGGCCCCATCGACGGCCACAACCTGCCGCTGCTGATTGAGACATTCAAGTTTCTCAAGACCATCGATCATCCGGTACTGCTGCATGTGCTGACGCAGAAGGGCCGCGGATTTCAACCGGCGCTCGACGGACAGAAAAAGT
>Ga0265314_10004909_pt1 | contig 12222 bp, 15 predicted proteins | sample 4126metaG_FD_203106 | JGI IMG/M metagenome (GOLD analysis project Ga0265314, IMG submission 203106) | Rhizosphere microbial communities from Carex aquatilis grown in University of Washington, Seatle, WA, United States - 4-1-26 metaG | ecosystem: Host-associated > Plants > Roots > Rhizosphere >... | reverse complement strand
CGCCGCCCTTGCCATGCTGGGCTGGCTGCCGATTGCCACGCCGGCCTTGGCCGATTGCAGCGGGGGAGATATCCGCCCGGATATCTCCAGCCGCTGGAAGGACAGCAAGGGCAACCTGCGCTGGCCGACCCATGAATGGAGTTCAGAGATCACCATCACCGTGGTCCTGCCGCCGGGCATGGTGATCGACCGCTTCGGCTGCGAGACGGAAAACCGCTTCAATCCGCAAGGCACCGCCTATTCGGGCCGCGCCCTGCCCTATGACTGCGCCGGCGCGCCCTATTTCAGCTACCGGGTCGTCAAGCCGCTGGTCGCCTGGTCGAGCAAGACCCCGGCCTGGTTCGGCCAGCGCGGCGGCGCTCCCCAGTTCCGCACCACCGCCACCGCGGCCCAATTGCTGTCCGAGGGGACGATCGAGGTGACGAAGGCCGAACGTCCGTCCTGCGGCTGAAGCCGGGATGCGACGGCCTTATCATTTTCCTTCGCCGGGCGGGCGCATCCGCGCCCTCGGCCGCGCCCTCAACGGGCGCTGAAGCGGCCCGCCTCATATTTGAGGCGCGCCGCTCTAGCTGGTGGGCATGCCGTCGCGGCGGGCCAGGACCTCGTCCAGGCAGGCGGCATCGCCCATGAAACCGCCGTTGGGAGCGCGCACCGCGTAATGGGCGACGGCCATGCGGCCCTTGTCCTCGTAAAGGAACAGGTCCAGCGTGCAGACCTTGACCCGGTACTGCCAGATTTCGGCCGGCGGGTCGCGGCGCACGAAGCCGGGCTTGCCCAGGGCGCGCTGGATGGCGGCGGCGCTCATGCCCTTCAGGGCCGACGGCGCCATGGTGCCGGGCGCGGGCGGCGTCATCAGCGCCAGTTGCTCCTCGTTCTCGGCGCCGGACGCACCGGTGACCGGGCCGCCGGTCGTGGCCGAGCCCCCCGCCCCGTTGCAGGCGGCGACCAGGAGCAGGAGCGACAGCGAACCGAAACGCTTGATCATTCTTTCCTCAGGGACTGGAAGACGTGGACCATGAACGAGGTGGCCACCACCGGGGCGGTCAGGTTGAGCAGCGGAATCTGGAACAGGAGATTGATGGCCGCGCCGCACAGCCACAGGCGGCCGAGGTTGTTGCTAAAGGTCGCCCGCATGACCTCGGGCTCCAGCCGTCGCGCCGCCACCACCTCGAAATACTCGCGCCCCAGCAGGTAGCCGTTGACCGCATAGTTGAGGATGATGCCGAAGCCCAGGAACAGCAGGGCCAGATAGATCGGCGCCGCCACGGCGGTGACCAGCACCATCACCAGCAGGAAGCGGGTGGACAGACGCAGGATTTCCGCCCAGCCCATCTCCCGCGCCGGGCCGAGATGGGGATAGTATTCGGCCTCGACGATGTCGGCCACGTCGTCCAGCCAGAAGCTCATGACGAAGGTGGCCAGCGCTGAAAAGAACAGGATGGGCAGCAGCAGGGCCGTCAGCCCCAGGACGATTCCGGCGCTGACATCGGCCAAGTGGTTGTCGAACCAGTGGATCTGCCGCAGCGCCGCCGAGGCGGCCAGGGCCAGCACCAGCCAGCAGCTCAGGGCCGCCGCCACGCCGAAGCCGAGGATACGGCGCAGGCGGGGGTCGCTCAGTTGGGCGAAGGCCTTGTACAGGGCGGCGGGGATGGTCATGGAATCCGGCGGCGACATGGCGGGGAAACGGTCGATTCAAGCATGCTCCGGGCCATTCGCCAAGCGTCAAGGCGGTTTTTGTTGTTTATGGCGGCTCCATGGCTATACTGCGCCGCAAAATGCCTCAGGAAATGGCGCCCGTGCGCCGGGGGCACAGACTTTCCTTGCGAGAAGGCCCGTATCTAGCCATGGCGGACAAGACCATTCACGTCGCCGGTATCGGCAACGCGATCGTTGATGTACTGGTGCATGCCGATGACCTGCTGCTGCATCGTCTCGGCCTGACCAAGGGCGTGATGACCCTGATCGATGCCGAGCAGGCCGAGGCCATCTACACCCAGCTGCCGCCCGGTATCGAATGCTCGGGCGGGTCCGCCGCCAACACCATCGCCGGCATCGCCGCCCTGGGCGGCCGCGCCGCCTATGTGGGCAAGGTCAAGGACGACCAGCTCGGTCAGGTCTTCCGCCACGACATCCGCAATTCCGGCGTGCATTTCGAGACCAGGGCGGCCAGCGACGGCGCCTCGACGGCGCGCTGCTTCGTGCTGGTCACTCCCGACGCCCAGCGCACCATGCTGACCTATCTGGGCGCCTGCGTTGAGCTGGGGCCCGACGACGTTGATGCCGGCGTGATCGCCGGGGCCGAGGTCACCTATCTCGAGGGCTATCTCTACGACCCGCCCGAGGCCAAGCGCGCCTTCCTCAAGGCCGCCACCGCCGCCCACGGCGCCGGCCGTCTGGTGTCGCTGTCGCTGTCCGATCCCTTCTGCGTCGACCGCCACCGCGACGCCTTCCTCGATCTGGTGTCGGGCCACATCGACATCCTGTTCGCCAACGAGGCCGAGCTGTGCTCGCTGTACAGGACCGAGTCCTTCGACGAGGCCGTGCGCGCCGTGCGCGGCCACTGCCGCGTCGCCGCCGTGACCCGGGGCGACAAGGGCTCGGTGGTGGTGACCGAGGACGAGGTCCAGGTGGTCGCCGCCGACGATATCGACCAGCTGGTCGACACCACCGGTGCCGGCGACCTCTATGCCGCCGGCTTCCTGTTCGGCTTTACCCAGGGGCGTGACCTCGCCACCTGCGCCATGCTGGGCGGCATCGCCGCCGGCGAAATCATCTCCCATTTCGGTGCCCGGCCCGAGCGTTCGCTCAAGGATCTGGCCCGCGCCAAGCTGGGTCCCCATATCTTCGAAAATCTCCGGTAAGACGAGTCCCATGGAACTGCGCAACATCGCCATTATCGCCCACGTCGACCACGGCAAGACCACTCTGGTGGATGCCATGCTGCGGCAATCGGGAACCTTCCGCGAAAACCAGCAGGTCGCTGAACGCGTGATGGATTCCAACGACCTGGAAAAAGAACGCGGCATCACCATCCTGGCCAAGTGCACCTCGGTCGAGTGGAAGGGCGTGCGGATCAACATCGTCGACACCCCCGGCCACGCCGACTTCGGTGGCGAGGTGGAACGCATCCTGTCCATGGTGGACGGCGTCGTGGTGCTGGTGGACGCGGCCGAGGGCCCCATGCCCCAGACCAAGTTCGTCACCGGCAAGGCCCTCGGCCTCGGCCTGCGCCCCATCGTGGTGGTCAACAAGGTGGATCGCGGCGACGCCCGTCCCCACGAAGTCCACGACGAATGCTTCGACCTGTTCGCGGCGCTGGATGCCGACGACAACCAGCTGGACTTCCCCACCATGTTCGCGGTGGGCCGCGACGGCTGGGCCGACGACTCGCTGGAAGGCCCGCGCAAGGACCTGTCGGCGCTGTTCGACCTGATCGTCCGCCACGTGCCGGCCCCCAAGCGCGACCTGGAGGCGCCGTTCTCCATGCTGGCCACCACGCTGGAGGCCGACCCCTATCTCGGCCGCGTGCTGACCGGGCGCATCTATTCCGGCACCGCCAAGCTGAACATGCAGGTCAAGGGACTGTCCCATGACGGCCAGTTGCTCGAGAGCTTCCGCATGAGCAAGCTGCTGGCCTTCCGCGGCATCGAGCGCGTGCCGGTGGAATTCGCCGAGGCCGGCGACATCATCGCCATCGCCGGCATGACCAAGCCCACCGTGGCCGACACCATCTGCGCCCCCGAGGTCACCGAGCCCCTCAAGGCCAATCCCATCGACCCGCCGACGCTGTCCATGACCTTCTCGGTCAACGACAGCCCGCTGGCCGGTCAGGAAGGCGACAAGGTCACGAGCCGCATGATCGCCGCCCGTCTGGCCCGCGAGGCCGAGTCCAACGTCGCCATCCATATCCGCGAGACCGCCGGCAAGGATGCCTTCGAGGTGTCGGGCCGTGGCGAGCTGCAGTTGGGCGTGCTGATCGAGCAGATGCGCCGCGAGGGCTTCGAGCTGTCCATCTCGCGTCCCCGCGTTCTGTTCAAGACCGACGAATCCGGCAAGCGGCTCGAGCCCATCGAGGAAGTGTTCATCGACGTCGATGACGAGTATTCCGGCGCCGTGGTCGAGAAGATGAGCCTCAGGAAGGCCGAGTTGACCGGCATGCGTCCGTCGGGCGGCGGCAAGACCCGCGTCACCTTCCTGGCCCCGGCCCGTGGCCTGATCGGCTATCACGGCGAGTTCCTGACCGATACCCGCGGCACCGGCCTGATGAACCGCATGTTCCACGGTTACGCCCCCTTCAAGGGCGCCATCGAGGGCCGTCGCAACGGCGTGCTGATCTCCAACGGTCAGGGCGACGCGGTCACCTATGCGCTGTGGAACCTGGAAGAGCGCGGCGCCATGTTCATCACCGGCAACGTGAAGATCTACGAAGGCATGATCATCGGCGAGCACAACCGCCCCAATGACCTCGAGGTCAACGCGCTGAAGGGCAAGCAGCTCACCAACGTCCGCGCCTCGGGCAAGGACGAGGCGGTCAAGCTGACGCCGCCCCGCAAGATGAGCCTGGAACAGGCCATCGCCTATATCGAGGACGACGAACTGGTGGAAGTGACGCCCAAGTCCATCCGCCTCAGGAAGCGCCTGCTCGACCCCAACGAGCGCAAGAAGGCGGATCGCGCCGCCAAGAACGACTGAGCGAAAAGGGCGGCTCCAAGGGTCGCCCTTCTTCTTTGTGGGGTGAACACCCGAAACGACTCGGGGCATCTTCCGAGAGGAAAGCGCCCCACCACCGGAAACGACACAGGGCGCCGTCCCAAAGGAAGGCGCCCTGTGCCGGTTCGTTCCCTTGAAGGCGAGGGAACCGTAAGCTCAGATCTTCAGCCGTCCACCCGGACGATGACTTCCACCCGGCTGATGTTGAAGCCCTCGGGCGCGTCGGGCACCTTGGCCACGGCGATCAGGTCGGCGGGGATGTCGCACAGCTTGCCGCTCTTCTCGTAGAAGAAGTGGTGGTGGTCACTGGTATTGGTGTCGAAGTAGCTGCGGCCCGCATCCACCACGATCTCCCGCAGCAGGCCGGCATCGGTGAACTGGTGCAGCGTGTTGTAGACGGTGGCCAGCGACACCCGGATGCTCGACGACAGTGCCTCGGTGTGCAACTGCTCGGCCGAGATATGGCGGTCGCCGCCATCGAACAGCAGGCGGGCCAGAGCCAGACGCTGGCGGGTGGGACGCAGACCCACGGCACGGAGCCGGTCCAGGGCGTGACTGTAGGGGCGAACGGTGATCATGGTCATGTTGGCAACCGCCCTTTCGGGGTGGGGTGGAATTGATCTATCTCAACGCTAACATAGAGTTCTTCGAAAAATAAAGTCCCTTAACGCCACTTTTTTTGGGAGTTAGGGCTTTGGTATTAGGGACTTAGCCCTAAGATCTATTTTTCATACATGGTTACGGGCGGCAGGCATTTCCATAGGCCTCGACGCGGCTGCGCAACGGTTCGGGAATGGGCACCGCCCTGTTCTTGCCGAAATCGGTGATGCAGCCGACATAGCGGGCGCGGAAATGGATGGTGCCATCCGCCGCCACGCCCTCGATGACGAAATTGATGCTCGCCGTGCCGACCTTCCCGACCAGGACGCGGACCTCCAGTTCCAGGCCGGGCGGCATGGGCACCAGATAGTCGCATTCGGCGTGAACCGTGGGCGAACCCATGTTGTCGCGCCGGTTCATGGTCGGCCAGTCGATGCCCATGGGGCCGGCATACCAGCGCTCGATGGCTTCGGTGCAATAGTCGAAGACGCGGGGGGTATAGAGGATTCCCGCCGGGTCGCAATCGCCCCAACTGACCCGTCTGCTGATGGAAAACACGCTCATGACCCGGGCTCCCGGCAAATCGGCATCGCGATACCGATTATTCACCGCCGGGGCGCGGGGGTCAAACCCGTTCGAGCACTTCCCAGGGAAACACCAGCCAGGTTTCCTGGGGCACGTCCTCCACATAGGTGTCGACCATGGGCTTGCCCGAGGGCTTGGCGTAGAGGGTGGCGTAGTGGCCGCCCGGCAGCATGTCGCGCACCGCCTGGGCGGTACGGCCGGTATCCACCAGATCGTCCACCACCAGCCAGCCCTTGCCGTCGCCCGGAACGCGCTTCAGGACTTCCAGGTCGTGGCGGGTGCTTTCGTCGTAGCCGGCGATGCACACGGTATCGATCTGGCGGATATCCAGTTCCAGGGCCAGGATGGCGGCGGGGACCAAGCCGCCCCTGGCGATGGCGATGATGCCGGCGAACGGTCCCTTGGCCCGGAGGCTGCGGGCCAGCCGGCGCGAGAGGGTGTGGATCTCCTCCCAGGACAGGGAGCGGGTGCGGGAAAAAGCGGGATCGAGGTCCATGGGGCAACGGTCGCGTGGTGGGTGGTATCGCCACTCTGGACGGCGGGCGGCATTTTCGCAACAATCGCCCTGCCACAAAAGGACCCGCCCGATGCTTCATTCGCCCATGGCCCGCCGGGGCATGGTGACCTCTCCCCACCACCTCGCCTCCCAGGCGGGGCTGGCGGTGCTGCGCGACGGCGGTACCGCCATCGAGGCGGCCATCGCCGCCGCGGCGACGCTGGGCGTGGTTTATCCCCACATGACCGGCCTGGGCGGCGACGCCTTCTGGCTGATCGCCGAGCCGGGCAAGCCGCCCATCTCCATCGACGGCTCGGGCGCCGCCGGGGCCAAGGTGGACCCCGAGCTTTATCGCAAGGCCGGTCACAAGCGCATTCCCAACCGGGGGCCGCTGGCCGCCAACACCGTGGCGGGCGCCGTGTCCAGCTGGCAACTGGCGCTGGACGTCTCCGGCCATTGGGGCGGGCGGCTGCCGCTGCGCCGCCTGTTCGAGGACGCGGTGTTCGCGGCGCGGGAAGGCTTCGCCGTATCGCGCCATCAGGCCGCCGCCACCGAACGCGGGCTGGCCGAACTGCGGCGCCAGCCCGGCTTCGCCGAGACCTTCCTGGCCAAACGCAAGACGCCGGCGGCCGGCACGGTGCTGCGCCTGCCGGCCCTGGCCGACACGCTGGAGCGTCTGGCCAATGCCGGCCTCGACGATTTCTATCGCGGCGAGGTGGCCCGCGCCGTGGCCGCCGGCCTGCAGGCGGCGGGGTCGCCGCTCCGGGCCGAGGACATGGCCCGCCATCGCGGCATGCGCCGCCGCCCCCTGTCGCTCAACCTGCCGTGCGGCCACCTGTTCAATACCGCCCCGCCCACTCAGGGGCTGGCCTCGCTGGTCCTGCTGGGCCTCTACCAGCGCCTCGGCATCACCGAGGCCGACGGCTTCGACCACATCCACGGGCTGGTGGAAGCGGCCAAGCTGGCCTATCGCATCCGCGACGCCCACGTCACCGACCCGGCGCGCATGTCCATCCACGCCACCACCTACCTGGAGGACGGCGTCCTCGACCGCATGGCCTGGGAGATCGACAAGGCCAAGGCCAGCCCGCTGCCCGCCGCCGGGGCCGAGGGCGACACCGTGTGGCTGGGAGTGATCGACGGCCAGGGCCGGGCCGTCAGCTTCATCCAGAGCCTGTACCACGCCTTCGGCTCGGGCGTGGTGCTGCCCGAAATCGGACTGGTCTGGCAGAATCGGGGCTGCTCGTTCAGCCTGGACCCGGAGCACCGCAATTCCCTGGAACCCCGCCGCCGGCCGTTCCACACCCTGTCGCCCGGTCTGGCGCGGCTGAAGGACGGCCGCACCATGGTCTACGGCACCATGGGCGGCGACGCCCAGCCGCTGGTCCAGGCGGAAATCTTCACCCGGGCGGCACTGTACGGCCAGAGCCTGCAGCAGGCGGTCTCGGCACCGCGCTGGTGTCTGGCCCGCTCCCTGGACGGCACCCCGGCCCCCGCCGGCATCCAGTTGGAAGCCCGGTTCGGCCCGGACGTGATCCGCCACCTTGAACAGGCGGGTCACACCGTCCAGGTGGTAGGAGAATGGGACTCGCTGCTCGGCCATGCCGGCGCGCTGGTGCGCCGGGCCGACGGCATCATCGAGGGCGCCGCCGACCCCCGCGCCGACGGCGTGGTGGCGGCATTTTGACGAGAGGATAGGATCAGATGGGTACCGTGGTGCTGAAGCACGTTCCCGAGGACAGGGCGGGCGAGCGTGAAATCATCGATACCGGAGTCGCCATGATCGGCCTGGGGGGCGACAACGTCCATTGCGGCGTCTGCGGCCGCGAGATGATGCACGACGTTCCAATCCGCACCATGAAGGTCAATCTGTTGTATCGTTGCGCAGGCTGCGATTCCCTGAACGAGGTTCCGCCGGACGCTTAGGAGTCAAACTCATGAAGCTCTATTACAAGGCGGGCGCCTGCTCGCTGGCGTCGCATATCGCCCTGGAAGAGGCCGGGATTCCCTACACCCTCGAGGCCGTCGATCTGATGGCCAAGAAGACCGAATCGGGTGAGGATTTCCTGGCCGTCAATCCCAAGGGCTACATCCCCGCCCTGGTCATCGACGACGGCGCCGTGCTGACCGAAGGCGTCGCCATCCTGCTGCGCATCGCCGCCATGGCCCCGGAAAAGGGTCTGGCGCCGGCGGTGGGCACCCAGGACTACATGAAGCTGGTGGAGTGGCTGGTGTTCATCGCCACCGAACTGCACAAGCCGGCCGGCATCCAGTTCAACCCGGCCATGCCCGAGGAGGGCAAGGCGGTGTTGAAGACCATCCTCGGCCGCCGCCTCGACTACCTGGACAAGGCGCTGGGCAAGGGACCGTTCCTGATGGGCGAGCGGATCACCGTGGCGGATTTCTATCTGTTCACCGTGGTCTCGTGGCTGCCGCGCCTCAAGATCGACACCGCCGCCTGGCCGCACGTGGCGGCCCATTACGAGCGCATCAAGGCCCGTCCCGCCGCCCAAGCGGTGCTCAAGGCCGAGGGTCTGGCCTAAACTCCGCCGCCCGTTCCACCCGGGCGACGCGCAGGCTGTACTCCTTGTACCATTTCTCGCGGCCCATTCGCTGGGCCGCGAGATGCTCGGAATCGATCCGCCAGGATTCGATATCCTCCAGGCTCGACCAGTAGCTGACGGTGATGCCACGGCCTTCGGCATCTCGGACGCTGTCGGCCCCCAGATAGCCGGGACGCATGGCGGCCAGTTCCACCATGCGGGCCGCCATGGCGGCATAGCCCTGGTCACCCTCGGTACGGGTCGACGCGAAGATCACCGCGTAATAGGGCGGTTCGTGGTTCATGGAATCGTCTCCTCGGCAAATCCCGCCAGCATGCGCACCTCGTCCGGCGTACGCCCCGCCTCGCGCAGGGCCCGCAGGGTGAGGGACCGGTCGCGCTTGGCATAGCGCCGCCCATGCTCGTCGGTGAGCAGGCGGTGATGGACATAATCGGGAACCGGCAGGTCCAGCAGGGCCTGCAGCAGCCGGTGCACATGGGTGGCGGCGAACAGGTCCTCGCCCCGCGTCACCAGGGTTACCCCCTGCAGGGCGTCGTCGACGGTCACCGCCAGATGATAGCTGGCCGGTGTGTCCTTGCGGGCCAGCACCACGTCGCCGAACAGATCGGGCCGGGCGGACTGCTCGCCCCGGGTTCGGTCGCGCCACGCCAGGGGGCCGGTCCGCCGCATGGCTTCCTCGGTGTGGAGGCGCAGGGCGAAGGGCTGCCCGGCCGCCCGCCGTTCACCCCGCTCGGCGGCCGAAAGATGGCGGCAATGGCCGGGATAGAGCGGCCCGTCGGGGCCGTGGGGAGCATGACCGGCCCCCTCCACCTCGCGGGCGATATCCTGGCGGGTGCAAAAGCAGGGATACAGCAGCCCCATGCCTTCCAGCCGGTCGAGGGCGGCGCGGTAATCGTCGAAGTGTTCCGACTGGATGCGGACCGGCCGTTCCCATTCCAGGCCCAGCCAGGCGAGGTCGCTGAAGATCGCTTGGGTGAATTCGGGACGGCAGCGGGTACGGTCGATGTCCTCGATGCGCAGCAGGAAGCGCCCACCGGCCGCCCGCGCCTCGGCAAAGGCGAACAGGGCGGAATGGGCGTGGCCCAGATGCAACTCGCCGGTGGGGCTGGGAGCGAAACGGGTGATGGTCACAATATGTCGCTAGCTTTGGCGGGACAGTCACCGCGAACCATACCATAATGCCGCCGATTTGATTCGTCAGGAGCCGTCATGTCCAGCCCGTCGCCCGTCAAACTGTCCGGTCCCTCGGTCGAGCCCGCCTCGGGCGGCCCCGCCGCCCAGCTGGTGGTCCTGCTGCACGGTGTCGGCGTGGACGGTTCGGATTTGATCGGACTGGCGCCGTTCTTCGCCTCCATCCTGCCCGACGCCGCCTTCGTGGCGCCCGACGCCCCCTTCGCCTTCGACATGGCGCCGTTCGGTCGCCAGTGGTTCAGCCTGCAGGACCGCAGCATCCCCGCCATCTCGGCCGGGGTCCGCGCCACCGCCCCCATCCTCGAGGCCTATATCGACGAACAGGTGGCCCTGTGGGGGGTACAGCCCGCCGACGTGGCGCTGATCGGCTTCAGCCAGGGAACCATGATGGCGCTGCACGTGGCGCTCCGCCGCGCCGTGGCCCCGGCGGCGGTGGTCGGCTTCTCCGGCGCCCTGGTCGATCCCGATGAATTGCCCAAGGAAATCACCGCCCGGCCGCGCATCCTGCTGATCCACGGCGCCGATGACGAGGTGGTCAACCCCAACTGTCTCAAGGGTGCCGAGCAGGCCCTGACCGCCGTGGGCGTCCCGGTCTTGACCGAACTGCGTCCCGGCCTGGGCCACGGCATCGACGGCCCCGGCGCCGAGATGGCCATGGGCTTCCTGGGCCAGGTGTTCGGAATTTCCGACTGACACCAAATCACGATGAGATTCGCTCATCGTGATTTGGTTAGGCCCAAGGGGCCGCGCGGCTTATGCCGCGGGAGCCAAGCGGGCGAAAAGCACGCGCCCGGCGATTGAGGGCGGCGACAGGTCACGGAACCATCACGAAAAGGGGTATGGAACAACAATAGCGAATACTATATTTTGTAAAGGTCTCTCGTAGGAAGGGAGAGGGGTTTGGTCGCATTCGACAGCCATCCTGCCCTGGTGCTGAACGCTGATTTCCGGCCGCTCAGCTACTTCCCGCTGTCCCTGTGGTCCTGGCAGGACGCCATCAAGGCGGTGGTATCGGACCGCGTCGCCGTGGTGTCCGAATACGACCGCGTCGTCCATTCCCCCCGGCACGCCCTGCGCCTGCCCAGCGTCATCGCGCTGAAGGAGTTCATCCCGACGGCACGCCGGCCGGCCTTCACCCGCTTCAACGTCTTCTTGCGTTTATCTATAGCTGGAAACATAGTGTGTGTGTGTTTGCAATGGGTTACAGACACTATGTATCGTCTAACGGGATCGCCTTACATAGCCAAGCCCGCCGATACCCCGCCAATGAAAGAGGTGCCATGAATGGGCCACCTCATCGTCCCCGACATCAAAACACTGGTCCTGAACGCGGACATGCAGCCGCTGAGTTGGGGGCCGTTGTCGGTATGGCCGTGGCAGGACGCTTTAGTCGCGGTGCTCCAGGAGCGGGTCTATCAAGTCTGCACCTACGATATCGAGGTGCGCTCGGCCAACCAGTGCTTTCCCGTACCTTCGGTCGTTGCGCTAAAAGACTTCCATCGGCGAAAGAAGGTTTCGTTCACGCGCTTCCACGTCTTCATCCGGGATCGGATGCGCTGCCAGTATTGCTCTAAAAAGTTCGAGCCGAAGGACCTGACTTTCGATCACGTTCTGCCGCGCTCCAGAGGCGGCAAGACGACCTGGAACAACATTGTCACCTGCTGCCATGCCGACAATCTGAGGAAGGGGGCCAAGACCCCCAAGGAAGCTGGAATGAGGCTCCTTCGGCAGCCATTTGAACCAACCCCTTACGAGCTTGACGTCGCGGCGAAGCATTGCACGCGCATCAAGGATCAACTCCACGAGACTTGGCTTGATTTCCTGTACTGGGACATCGCTCTCGAAGAGTAGACGTTCCGAAGCCCGCCCACCCCGTTCCCATTTAGAGTTGTCGCCCTTGACCGTCTGCCCGTGCGGGCAGGAAACTGATGTCCTTGGCAAGGGGACAATCAAAATGCCGGATGGCGGGGACAACCGGGTTATACCAACCTGCGCTGATTGAGACTCACGTGGGGGATTCCCAAGATCGCCCGGATATGATTCACCATGGCAAACAGTGGGAGGTTTGCCATGGGT
>Ga0265314_10004908_pt1 | contig 12223 bp, 22 predicted proteins | sample 4126metaG_FD_203106 | JGI IMG/M metagenome (GOLD analysis project Ga0265314, IMG submission 203106) | Rhizosphere microbial communities from Carex aquatilis grown in University of Washington, Seatle, WA, United States - 4-1-26 metaG | ecosystem: Host-associated > Plants > Roots > Rhizosphere >... | reverse complement strand
AAACCGAGACCATCAGGAACCCCCTGCCGGATCGGTAGTAGTGAACACTAGGAAACAACACGTTGCCATTCGATCAGTACAAACAACCCCACCGTGTCTTCGTCGATACAGGACGCAAATCCTACCGCATGGGAGTTCCGATAAACGGAAACCCTCACAAGATGGAACCTTTCAGAGACCTATGGGAGAAAGGCTGGAGACTTGAGCGTCGTAAAGAAGAAGGTCAACGCTCGCAGTTCAAGCGCCCCGCAGCCCAACAAGGGCAGCAAGGCCAAGCCGAGCAAAGGGCGCCAAAGAAAGTCGGACACACCCCTTGGCGGGAACTCCGACATAAACGGAAAGAAGAGCCGAAAGGCCCAGTCCTCACCGATGGACTTGTCGCCCGCTTCAACAGACAGCATAGAACGGCCATCTAATCAGCTCCCTTCGGGCGGTACCGTTTCTGTCGGCGATGTGGTTATGTGTTACGACCAAGGCTGGCGAACGGGCCGCGTCGAAGAGATCATCAAAACTGCGGCGTGGATCAGGGTTACCCCTGCAATCGGTAAGGTAACTCGATCAGCCGTGATGTTTGGATTTGAAGACATTCGACAGATTGGAGGAGATTGAAATGGAAACTGACATCTGTGCAGTGAATCATGGTGGTAATCCCCAAAGCGTCGCCGCGTTCCAAGGAATCGTCCCGACCCTTCCAGCTCTTCGTAAGAAGGTGCTGTTCGCGGTAAGCGAGCTGAAGTTTGCGACCGTAAAAGAGGTCGTAGACAAGACGGGCCTTGAACGTCTGACGGTAGGCGCCCGTCTCACCGAGTTGAAAAAGTCAGGGTTACTCACGGCAACCAATACGATCCGTGAAGGATGCCGCGTACTGACACTCTCGGAGCTGGGGAAGCAAGCAACACAGGCAGTTTAAGGGGTAAATGCTTCTCGACAACTTCATTGACCGCTTCGGCGGTATGACCGAATCCTACTACTTCTACAACGGAGAGGTTGAGCTTCGGTACGATCCTAAGGATCACGTCTACCTGTTAGTGAACGGTGACGCTCTCGAACCACAAGACGGCGTTACAACCGTTTGTCACATCATCGACAAATCTGAGGCCCTGATTCCTTGGGCCTGTAAGCAGATGGCAACCAAGCTCCTCACGGACTTGACCATTGTGTTGCCGGACGGTCAGAAACAGCTCCGTCAAGTCACTTACCAAGACTTTGAGAATCTCGTCATCGCAGCGAAGACGGCCCATCGCGACCGGCTTGAAGAGGCCGGAGAAGTCGGGCACATCGCGCACGCGTGGATCGAGATGTACATCAAGGCGATCCTTGCGAACGATCAGTCTCGACAAGAGGAATTGCTTGCCAAGTTCCCAGATGACGAACGGGCACGTAACTGTTGCTTCGCCGCTCTCGGGTGGATGAAGAATCACAACGTCCGGTGGATCGGTACCGAACGTAAAATCTACAGCCGCAAATGGAAGTACGCCGGTACACTCGACGGTCTGTGCGTTGTGGACTCGTGTAGCGATCCGAAATGCTGTCCGCGTCCGTTCAAGGATCGGCTAACGGTCTCGGACTGGAAGACGAGCAACTATCTGTACAAAGAGTACAGACTACAGACCGCAGCGTATCAATACGCCTACGAGGAAGAAACCGGCGAGAAGATTCAGGATCGCTGGATCATCCGGCTCGGTAAGGAAGACGCCGAGTTCGATCCGTGGCACGTCGAAGCTGACCAATACTATCGGGACTTCCAAGCATTCCGGCTCGCGCTCGAACTGAGGCGCACGGTCGGCGAGATCGACGAAAACATTCAAGCTCGCGACAAGGCCCGCAGAGAAGCTGAGAAGGCGGAGAGACAAGCGGCCAAGGCTGAGGCGGAACGACTGAAGCGCGAAGAGCGTGAGAAGCGCAAGGCCGAAGAGAAGGCAGCCCGAGAAGCGGCTCTCAAAGTCGCGTGCCCGAACTCGAAGAAATACAAGGGCCTCAAGAAACCGCGCTGCAATGGAGGAGAACCATGCGAGACGTGCCTGAAGAAGTATGCGGAAGTACAGGCAGCCAAGCCGAAGAAAGAACCGAAGAAAAAGAAGGTCAAGGGTGGCGTCCAGAACCTATTATCCGTACTGGACCCCGCTTCATCCTCACTATCGACGGAGACCTCAACACTCCCAATTTCGGAATCAAGTTCCGACACGAACACTGGAGCTTGTATCTCGGATACATCGGATTCAATCTCATCTGGGGAAAGTTCCGGGACAGCTTCATCGACACTTTCGACGCCGGACTAGAGGCGCGTCGAACATCTAAGACCTAACGAAAGGACAACATGACCACACTTTCACGTCAGCTCCGTCGTATCGACAAACAACCGGAAGATCGCCGCATCTCTGAGGATGCCATCCGTGCTGCTCATAAAATGCGTCGCAAAGCGCGGAAGGCTCGCGCTAAGGCCAAAGTTTGACAATTTGTCAAGAACCGTATCGAATACGCTTGACAAATCGAAAATAATATAGTACGATGGAGAAGTAAATCAGACGTTCGTCTGATCGGTGTCAAATTCACACAGGAGATAAATGAGCAGTGAACTCGTTCAGGTAAATGCTGCCGAATCAGCATTAGTCCAAGCGCCCGTAGGCGGACTTGGCGTAGACTTCAACAATCCCCTCATGCGGGTAAAGCCCGCAACTCTGGTTATTAACCAGCCCACCACACAGGCGGAAGACGCCATCAAGGGCAAGCTCCGCATCCTTGAGACCGGCGATCAGTATGACGAACTCTACGTCACGCTTCTGGACATGCCTGTCGAAAAGCGCACATGGTACGCCGGTAAACCCGGTGAACTCAACCGCACGGCTGAGAACCTGATGTGCTTCTCCAACAACGTCATTCGCGACGCCAATAAGCGCGAGCTGCAAGGCCCTGACCCGAAGGCCAAGGTTCCCGGTGCGCTCAAGTGCAATGGCTGTCCCAAAGCATCGTGGGAAAAGTGGCGTCAGACCAAGTTACAGGAAGACATTCCGCCTTGTGAATCGTTCTTCTACGTGACGCTGATCGACACGAACTACAAGATGCCGCTTCGTTGGTATGTTCGCTCCGGCGCCAAAGACCCATTCGAGTCTGCGCTTCAGAACGTAGCCCGTAAGCTCTTCATGATGCGTGCAAAGGGCGGCAACCCGAACATCTTCGACATCGGCTTCAAGATCAAAACGGACAAGCGGACCAAGAACAATAAGACGACTTATGTTCCGGTGTTCTCTGGATTCGATGAGATCACACCCGAGCAAAAGGCAGACTTCGGTGACATCTTCGCTCAGTACGTTGCGTTCAAGACCGCTCCGGCGCCTGAACAGACCGTAGAGGATGCGGTTGTCGAGTCCCAGTCAAGCATCAACGGCGAAGTCGTTGAGCCTTCCGGTCCCGCTCCTACTGGCGAGATCACGATCTAACAAAAGCTCTCCGGCCCGCCTGTAAGAGGGTAATCGGTCGGTGAGGGGTGCGGGTGGCACCCAGCCGTGAGGCAAAGCCACCAAGGATCAAGTCCTCCGGGGATGAAAACTGGTACGCGAGTCCGAGCTTGGATGCGTGCCCATTGGACTGCGGGACAAGCTACCACAACACAAAAGCGAGAAGACGTGGGACGGAGAATCGTTCAGAACGCCTTAGGGCAGTGATGGGCATACATCAAGCCGTCGAATCAGGCTCGCTCCAATTGGAGGCGGAAGTGTACCTAAAAGACTACATGGATGTGGACAAGCTCCGCATGTATGAAGACGAAGGAATCATAGATCGGCGAGGTCATCGTACCCTTCCGCTCAACATCTACACATTCTCGAAGAGGGCAGTTTACGAGAATCTCTGGGACGACATCACGACAAAGTGTCGCGGCCTAATCGTTCACCACAGTACCGAAGAGATCATCGCGCGGCCATTCGAGAAGTTCTTCAACATCGACACGGACTATCGCCCGGAGACTCACCGGGCCAATCTCCCAGACGCTCAACCAATCGTCTCAGAAAAGCTCGACGGTTCGTTGGGAATCCTCTGGCGCTGGGGCGGTCAACAGGGGATCGCTACAAAGGGATCGTTCCACTCAGAACAGGCGGAGTGGGCCACAAAGACGTACAACCGGTACTACCCGTTCTCGAAGTGGCCGGAAGGCTACACGCCCGTTTTCGAGATCATCAACGAATCCATTCAGCATCACGTTGTCCACTACCACGGATACAACGATCTTGTGCTCTTGGCGCTGATTGAGAACAAAACCGGTATGGAGCTTAACGAGCATTCGCTACAGCTCTGGGCACGGATGAACGGAATATCTGTGTCCAAGACCTATAACAAGTCTCTGGATGCAGTGCTGGCAGAAGATCGGAAGAACCATGAGGGATACGTTCTATCATGGCCGCGTCTTGGCCGCACGCCGCTCAAGATCAAGGTGAAGCACAAGAGCTTTCTCGATCTTCAGAAGGTCGTTCACGCTGCTACACCCGGCGCGATTCTCGAAGCTCTCAAGACTGGGAATGTCGATCTACTCAACACTTGGATCGGACAGACGAACGAACCTATCGGCCAATGGGTCAAGAGCTGGCTTGTCAGGCTGAATGGTAAGTACGGCGAGATTCTCATCAAGAGCAACAACGCTTACAAGCAAGCTCTCTTCGGCGCCAACCCTTCCGAATCCCGCAAAGCATTTGCGCTTTACGTGAAGGAACACGCACCGGAATACGCATCGATATGCTTTGCGATGCTCGACGGTAAGGATCACAAGACTCTCGTATGGAAGAAGGTTGAAGAAAACTTCGATGCGGAGCTGTCCAAGCCGTTCGCTATTGAGGAGGCCAAAGCAGCATGAACGCACCCAAACGGATAGCCGTCGATTTTGACGGAACGCTTTGTGATATGGCGTTCCCTGAAATCGGGGCGCCAAAGGTCGGAGCTGTGGAGGCCATGAAGGTTCTCCGTGCTCTTGGATTCAAGATCATCATCTGGAGCTGCCGGTGTTGCCACTGGGACTACGACGTATACGGCGGAGACCCTAAGCAGCCGGTCATGGAGCGCGACAAGGTTCAAGACATGATCGCGTGGCTCGAAGCTCACGGGATCGAGTACGACGAGATCGACGACGGCAGCCGGGGTAAGCCGAGCGCGGATTACTACATCGATGACAAAGGTATCCGCTTCGAGGATAACTGGATGAACATTGCAGCATTCATCATGAGTCGTACAACGACAGAACGAGTGCTGGCCGAACGTCGGGCAGAGCAAGAAAAGGGTGCGGGCCGGGTAATTCCCTTCCCCGTTCCATCGGCGAAAGAGGAAGTTCCTTTCACTGACGGCAGCGGGACAACGGCCTAACAACGGAGCGCAATGGCGGAGAAATAAACCATATTCACGATCTTTGACGCTTCCGGGGATGAAGTGTCCAAAGTTCAGGCAGACGAGATCGTACAAAACGGTCCCCTCTTTAACCTGAGGAAGAAATACTCGTCCCCATTCGACATCGAGGCAGTCATCGCACTGACGCCGGGAATGATGATCGTAAAGGAATACAAGGAACCTCAGGAACCACAATAAATGTTCCCAGAACAAAGTGTCATCGTCGGCGAAGCTGTCGCTGGCGAGTCCGCTAAGACGCGGGCGATGCTCGAAAGCATTATCAAGAATATCGACAAACAGACGCTCGACGCGGCTGAGCTTTTGGAAAAGGTTCAGTCACAAGGTCTGTATAACCCGGACTTCAACACGTACAAGGAATACACCCGCTCTATCGGCCTGAAGGACTCAAAGGCCGAGTACCTTCCGAAGATCGTCAGGGTCATGAAATCGGTCGGGTTTGAGCGCAAGGACTACGACAAGCTCAGTATTTCCCGGCTGCGTCACATCTCGTCTCTCGATCCTGAGAAGACTTGGAAGAACCCGGAAACCGGTGAAGAGGTTCCGTTCAAGGACTTCATTGTCAACTTCGTTCAGAAGGGTGAAGAGATCGACATGGAGACCTTGCTCCAACACATCCGTACCCTCAAGGGTTTCGTGGGAGAGAACGACATCACTTGGCTGAACCTTCCCTTTGCCCGGATCACTATGGACAACACTGTGCGCCCGGCAATCGAGAAGATGAAAGCCCTGATCGGATCGGTCGCGAAGGACGAAGACGGAATGTCCAAGGATGCCAGTGACAGCCGTTGTGTCGAGATGATTACCGTTCACTTCCTCAATGACGAAACCGTAACCGCTGAGCAGCTCAGCGCACCGCAAGGGGAACCTCAACCGGAGGAATAGCCGTGACTGAAGCACAGCGGGAACCGATGCGTACTTATCTCCTCGACAAGCTCAAAGAAGCTCGGGAGGAGATAGGTACGGTCAACCCCCAGTATTCGTACTGGGACAGGCTTGTCGAAGTGGCGATGACTGACGACGATCTCCTAGTCACGCTCGTTCGACGCGTAGAGCTGGACGGATTCAAAGGGGTCTAAATGCCACTCGTAAAAGGAAAGTCCCGGAAGGCCATCGGTACGAACATCAAGCCCGAAGAGGCTGCGGGCCGCCCGCGTAAACAGGCGATTGCAATTGCACTCAGTAAGGCTGGCAAAGCAAAGCCGAAGCAAAAGAAAAGGTAGGCGCTATGTCCGAAAACAAACGTCCAAAGCCTATCGTACACGTTGCTCATTCTGTGTACATCGACCCAATTCACTGTGACTCTACGGTGTCCTATAAGGTCGTCGAACAGGGCTTAGAAGATAAGCGGTATGCCTCAGGCGAAGTTAAACTGTCGGATTGCACCCGAACAATATCGTGGTATTTCGGGGACGGAGAGCATGAAGAATCGTTGGCAAAGATCAACCGGGCCATTGACGCCTTGAAAGCATTCAGAGTCGCCCTTCGTCACGCTCAGCTCAAGGTCAAGAGACAGCAACGTCTCGCGACAAAATCGGGAGAACAATGAGTCATTACGACGGATGGGTCGGCGTAGACCTTGACGGTACGCTCGCCGTATACGATCACTGGCGCGGGCCGACTCATATCGGCGCCCCGATTCCCAAGATGCTCGAACGCGTCAAGGGTTGGCTCGCTGAAGGTAAAGATGTTCGTATCTTCACGGCCCGTGTCTACGCGCCAAAGGAACCGGTAACCGATCCGGCTGTACTACGGCGTCAGAACGAAGCGGTCGCCGCACTGATCGCGATTCGGGCATGGTGCGAAGAGCATATCGGTAAAGTGCTTCCCATTACCTGTACCAAGGATTACGGGATGGTTGTCCTCTACGACGACCGTTGCCGACAGGTAGAGCAGAACACCGGAAGAGTTATCGGAGAGGAATGAAGACAGGTTTCGTTCACATCGGCATGACGCTACTGTGCGTACTTAGTACGTGCTACTTCGTACCTCAGCACTATTGGCCGCCAGTGATCGCCGGAGTTGTCATCTCGAACATTACCGGTTGGCTCTTTGAGCGCGTGGCAACGTATTACGGTCACTGATGCCGCTCACGCCTTTAATCTCTCGGGCGTGCTTCGCTCGTGACGGCTGGAAGTGCCGACACTGTAACAACCGCTCCGGGCTACATCCCCATCACGTCATCTACCAATCGCAACAAGGCCCGGATACGCTAGACAACCTCATCACCCTCTGCGCGAGCTGTCACTCGGGGCACCATGCGGGAAAGCTGGGCATAGAGATTACCGCGAAGCTGAAGGACAACGTGATTGTCAGATTCACTCGCGCGAAGGGATGGAAACCAACATGATTAAGCTCGCCGCCGCTCTCTTGTTTGCCTTGCTACCGACGCCCGCACAGGCCCCGGTTCGCTCAGAGCCGATCAACCCAGCTCTCTACCTCACCGCAGAAGCCGCAATCATTACACAGATGGCAGAGTGGCACGTCCGCTACCCATACACGCCGAAGGTCTATTTCTACAACGTCATTAGCGACATGCAAAGGATGAACGTCGATCCAATCGGCAGCCCAGAGTTCAACACAGACGTGGAGAACCTTGAGGGCGATTTTACGTCACTCGCGTTCTACATCGATCAGCACAAGGACAGCGAGACGATTTAGGAGAGTCATGGCAAAAGCGAGCGGTCATGAAGGTTGCGACTGGTGCTGCGATCTATGCGGAGAGTGGGCGAACGAATGTACCTGCAATCCGAAGTGCATTGAAAAGGAATCTGATGAAACGCAAATTCAAGAATTGGATCATCACGCTCATTGCTAAGCGAACGGGCTACACATACGGGGGATCGAGCAAGACTGTTGTGACAAAGGGATTCGGCCTGTTCTTCACAAAGTTTACAAGTCCTAGCGTTGCCGACCCTGCCGGGATGATGGACAAGGGCGCCTCATTCCATATCAACAGTAAGACGTACCGTTTTTGGAAACCACGCAATAATGCAGAATAGAGCATACCAAGAGAAGGCACACGAAGCGATTCATTCCGGCCTTCTCGCAAGTGTAAATCGACAACTCATCCAAATGGCAACCGGTACAGGCAAGACGGTTGTCTTCGCGCAATTACCAGAGAAGTTGAAAGACGTTCTCCCCGGTAAGATGCTCGTACTCGCACACCGCGAAGAGTTAATCGATCAGGCTATCGCAAAACTGAAAGCGTCGAATCCCCTTCTTCGTATCGATAAGGAAATGGCGGAGCACCGGGCGGACCCGAAGGAAGCAGACATCATTGTCGCGTCCGTGGCGACGCTGGGCCGCAAGGGAACCAAGCGCATCGAAGGTTACGACTGGTCACTGTTTGACAAGTTCGTAGTGGACGAGGCGCACCATGCGACCGCATCGACATACGGCAACATCTTTGAGGCTGCCGGTCTCTTCAACGAAGGCAGCAACCGTTTGCTACTTGGCGTGACCGCGACGCCCCAGCGTGGGGATGGTCAGGCACTCGCGAAGGTGTTCGAGAAGATCACTTTCACGTACCCGATACGGCAAGCGATTGAGGATGGATGGCTCGTAGAACCGCGCGGGTTCAAGGTATCGACCAAAACGTCACTGGACGGGATCAAGGTCTCGAACGGCGATTACGATCAAGTGCAGCTCGCGAACACCGTCAACACTCCAGAGCGTAACGCCCAGATCGCGAAGGCATGGCTCGAACACGCGAAGGGCCGTCAGACCATCGGCTTCACTGTCGATATTCAACACGCTAAGGACTTGGCCGCAGTCTTCAAACACTACGGCATCAATGCTGAGGCGATATGGGGAGACGATCCCCAGCGCGAAGAGAAGCTCAAGAAGCATCGGGCCAAAGAGATCACGGTACTATTCAACGCTGCCCTTCTGACTGAGGGGTACGACGATTGGCAAATTGGTTGCGTGATCCTTGCCGGTCCCACAAAGTCCCCGGTGAAGTTCGCCCAGATGGTCGGACGCAGCACTCGCTTAGAGGACGGCATCGGCAACCTGATCGAAGCGAAGTCCGTTTATGAAGGAAAGACTCTCATCAAGGATGCTCTCATAGCCCTTGAGAAGGGCATTTACCCATTCAAGGTGGATTGCATCATCATCGACGTTGTGGACAACAGCTCTCGCAACTCGCTTGTGACGCTGCCAACACTTCTAGGAATGAGCGCCAAGCTCGACCTCAGAGGTAAGGGCATCGTAGCAGCGGTCAAGGAACTGGAAGACGCCCAGAAGCAATACCCGCATATCGACTTCACAAAGCTCGATGACATCTCCCAACTTCAGGCACACATCGAGAATGTCAACCTGTTCGACATCAAGTTCCCGGCTGAAGTCGAGATGAACAGTAAGCTCTCATGGTATCCGTCACCTTCGGGTGGTTACGTCATGTTACTACCGGACAAAGACCGTATCGAGATCAAACAGAATATCCTTGACAAATTCGATATATCTGCTACGATCAAAGGGAATCGATACAAAGGCGAGCGAGACACGATTGAAGCTGCTTTCGCGGCTGCCGATGACACGATCAACAAAGTAATTCCCGAAGCACTCAAAATCATCAGACGTGAAGAAACGTGGCATAAGCAACCGGCAACCCCGGCACAGCTTAAACTTCTCGCCAAGTTCTTCAAAGGTAAAGCCATTCCGCCTGACCTCGACAAAGGCAAGGCGAGCAAACTGATTTCCAGCTACCTTGCTGGGAAATAAGAGGAGATCATACTTATGCGCATCGAAGCTACGCAACCATCCAAAACTCACGGCGGTTTCTACATGACGAACGGTGACAACTCAGCGCCTTCAAAACCGAAACGCCCCGTCGATATCACGGTTACAGAGGGCACGGCAAATGATCCGGTCGGTCCTCAAGTCGCTGACTTGAAGATCGGTCAGGCACTCAAGTACAAGCTCAGCGGTAATACTGTCGCACGGTTGGCCGGGAACGTATTCGTCAAGGTGTACAACAAGGGCACCTTACCCCCGGTGTTCTTCGATACGGATCACGCCGCCTACTTTATCAAGTATGAGCCATCGGTCATGCTGCCTGAGGGTACAACGCTCACGATCAAGCTCCAGTAACGGAGTTTGCCAAATTGACAAACATTCCCGCTCTCAGCCGATACCAGTTCGGCTTACTCACACATACTGCGAAGGCAGACATTCCAGTGTTCCTCTTGGCAATGCCGAACCTGAAAGATACGCCTTCGCAACGGTTCGGGCTAAAGGCCCGGCACAACGAGATCAAAAGCCTAATGGCGGCTGGTCTCATTGAAGAGGCGTCCGACGAGTTTCGCGAGCACGTTCGCGAGCACGAGAAGCAGACCGGGCGCCGGTTCAAGGTATTCGGCCTCACCGAAATTGGTTTCAAGCTCTTTCAAGACACGTCAACAGAACACGTTAACTAAACACAGCACTTAACCACATCTGGAGGATTCATGTCGCTACTCGCAGAGGAGACCCCTGTCTCTATCAAGAAATCCAACCATCAGGCGAACATCGTTCGCATCTCTGAGCTACTTCCCCACAACAACTCTGACAATCTCGCACTGGTCAAGATCGGCGGCTACCAAGTCGTTGTGAGAAAGGATCAGTTCAAGATCGGCGATTTGGCCGTATACATTCAACCGGACTCCGTTGTCCCGCAGACTGAGCCATTCCGTTTCATCTGGGAACAGTACGCCACATGCTCAGTGTGCGGCAACGGGTGGGGCGCTCATAAAATGAGCTGCTACCCTGAATACCCCAGAAAGGCGTCTGAGGTTCCGGTAACCCGATGTACAGATTCAGTAATAGCTTTGAGCCGAATCAGGTACTTGAGATCGCGGTCCGAACTGCGTTGAAACTCTTCGAGCACATGGGCGAACAGCGAAACCGCACAATGCGCTATGTACATGAGAACTACCTAGAAAGACTTTGGCGTGAACGGAATCATTTGCGAGTCCCGGCCCCGGTACAGACCGTACCCAGTACGCAAGGACGCTTGTTCAGAGAGGAAGACAATGGTCAAGGCACTTCGTCGGTTACTGTCGCATAAGGACATCGGCTGGAAAGAGATCGGTGAAGAGTTCACGAGATACACGATCCTCAAGACGCGGTGGTTCAACGTATACCTTCACCAACTGAACGCCCCGAACTGGCATCCTGAGTGTCACGATCACCCTTGGTCGTTTGTGACGTTCATCCTGTGGCGCGGGTACCTCGAACAGGTTGGGGACAAGTTGTATCGGCGCCGGGCCGGTTCCGTACACTATCGACCGGCTGACTTCTCGCACAACGTCATCACGCCTTACGGTACCGCATGGTCCGTGATCGTGACGACTCGGAAGACCCGCGACTGGGGGTTCAATAGCTGTCCGGTATAAGGCTGTGGTTGCCTTATACTTGAAAGGGTCACATGAGCGAGGTATTCAAATTCGGCGGAACTGAGCTTGATCTGGAGCACAATGTCGGTGATCCTAAGTGCTCTTCGTGTATGAGCGATAACTACCCAAAACCATGCTCTCAGCCGGGATGTACCGGGTTGATTCACCTTGAGGGCGAAGAAATTTGGGACAATGAAATTCAAGGGTACGACTATTTCACGCGTACCAAGTGCGACGCTTGCGGTAATGTTTGACAATTTGGCAAACACGGAAATCATTTGACATTTTAAGCAAAACGTGAGATACTACGAACACTTGAACAAGAGAGCCTTCGGGCGGAGTCAAATCTAGCAAAGGGAGTAAATGCCTAACGTATCAGATAGTTTCGCCGGAAGCCCGGCGTTCCAATTTATACAGAGTCAAGGATGGAACTGGAAGCCTTCAACCCCACCGAACATTGA
>Ga0265314_10004904_pt1 | contig 12228 bp, 12 predicted proteins | sample 4126metaG_FD_203106 | JGI IMG/M metagenome (GOLD analysis project Ga0265314, IMG submission 203106) | Rhizosphere microbial communities from Carex aquatilis grown in University of Washington, Seatle, WA, United States - 4-1-26 metaG | ecosystem: Host-associated > Plants > Roots > Rhizosphere >... | reverse complement strand
CGAGGACACGTCGGCGAAACCGCTCCCGGTCCATCCTCGGACTCGTGCAATCCGTCGAACGCGTCACCCGCAAGACCCTCACCCTGACGCTCACCGAGCCCGAGCGCACCGAGCGCGTCGAGGCCTCCGACCTCTTCATCAAGACGCTCGGCCCCTGCCGCCACCGCTCGCCGCTCACGGCTCGCTTCGGCGCCGACGTCATCCACCGTGTCGGCGAGGCCGATCGCGTCTTGCTCTACGACCAGCGGTCGAAGCTCGATGACGGCGAGGCCGCGAGCGCACCCTCGTTCGAGCTGGCCGGCCCGCGCGATCGCACGTTCTTCGAGCCCGGGACCTTGCGCGCGGGCATCGTGACGTGCGGCGGGCTCTGCCCGGGCATCAACAACGTGGTCCGCGGGATCGTCCTCGAGCTGACGCACGCCTACGGCGTCTCGGACATCTTCGGGTTCCGCTACGGGTTCGAGGGGCTCACCCGCCGCGGGCAGCCGCCCGTGCGCCTCGCGCCCGAGCTCGTCGCCGACATCCACCAGCAGGGCGGCACCATGCTCGGCACGTCGCGCGGGGCGCAGGACCCCGGCGAGATGGTCGACACGCTCGTCGCGCTCGGCATCCGCGCGCTCTTCGTCGTCGGCGGCGACGGCACGCTCCGCGCCGCCATGAAGCTCGTCGCCGAGATCGAGCGCCGCGGCCTCGCGATCGCCGTCGTCGGGATCCCGAAGACGATCGACAACGACATCCACTTCATCGACCGCAGCTTCGGCTTCGAGAGCGCCTTCTCGGCGGCCGTCGAGGTCATCCGCGCCGCCCACGTCGAGGCCAAGGGCGCGCGCAACGGCATCGGCCTCGTCAAGCTCATGGGGCGCCACTCGGGCTTCGTGACCTGCCAGGCCGCCATCGCCTCGACGGACGTGAACTTCGTGCTCATCCCCGAGGTCCCCCTCGTGCTCGACGGCGAGCGCGGCTTCCTGCGCTGCCTCGAGGAGCGCCTCGCGGCGCGCGCGCACGCGGTCATCGTCGTCGCCGAGGGCGCGGGCCAGGAGCTGTGCGAGGAGCGCGGCCCCGACGGCGAGCCGCGCACCGACGCGAGCGGCAACCTGCGGCTCGGCGACATCGGCCTCGTGCTACGCGACCGCATCACGCGCCACTTCGCGCGCGCGGGCACGGAGCTCACGCTCAAGTACATCGACCCGAGCTACCAGATCCGCAGCGTCCCGGCCTCGCCGTCGGACAGCGTGTTCTGCTGGAACATGGCCCGCAACGCCGTCCACGCCGCCATGGCGGGCAACACCGAGCTCCTCATCGGCCGCTGGCACGGGCGCTTCGTCCACGTGCCCTTGCCGCTCGCGACGCGCTTCCGCAAGCAGGTCGACGTCAACGAGGATCTCTGGACGTCCGTCCTCGAGGCGACGGGCCAGCCCCACCGCTTCGCGTGAAGCCGCGCTACAAAAATGCGGCGTCCCGCCGGGAGAACACGATCTCGGTGTGCGCGGAGATCGGCGCCGTGAGCCGCTGGGGCCGCGCGTCGGCGACGTCCAGGTCGGCGACCGCCGCGTTGTCGTTCTCGATGCGGTACGGGTGAAAGCGCGCCGCCGCGAAGACCGCCAGCACCTCCTCGGCCGTCGTGCCCTGCGCGCGCAGCGCGGGCGGCGAGAGCTCGACGACGATCTCGAGGTCGGTGCGCGCGCGGCGCAGCGCCTCGCGCATGCCGCGGATGACGAGCCACTCGGCGCCGTGGATCTTCACGAGTCGGACCTTCTCGAGCAGGCTCGGGTGCAGGAGCGCGTCGAGGGCGTCCAGCGAGTCGCGCGCCTCGACGTTGTCGACGCCGTTACGCCGGAGGTTGTCGACGAGGAGGCCGTGGACCTTCGGCGACGCCTCGATGGCCACCACCTTGCCCGACGGCCCGACGATCGTGGACGCCAGCAGCGAGTAGTAGCCGATGTCCGCGCCGACATCGACGAAGACGTCGCCCGGGCGCAGCCGATCCGCGACGTAGCGGGAGACGTTCGGCTCCCACTCGCCGAAGTAGAAGACGGAGCGCTGGACGTGATCGAGCGTGTTCCCCGCGAGGATCGTGCCGAAGCGGGTCGTGGCGACGAAGTCGTGCTCGGCGTACTGGAGGAACGGCTCGACGACGTGCCGCCACGCGAGGCGCCGCGCGGCGCCCGGCGCGTAGCGCACGACGAAGCGGACGGGTGGGATCACGACGGGCCGCACCCACCTCTTCGCGACGCTCTTCGCGAGCTCAGCGAAACTCATGCTGAAGGTTTAAGTCCTGCCCGCGCCTCCGGCGCCCCCCCGCTTCGTTATGCGGCGGATTCCGACGATGTCACCGAGCGGTGCCGCCGACCAGAACGCGTCTGATAACCCGGGGCGCCCCGTCGTCGTCCCCGTCTCCGTCGCCGTCCTGGTATTCGTCCTCGTCCTCGTCCTCGCATGATCGGAGACGGCGACGAGGACGAGGACGAGGACGAGGACGGGGCTGCCTGTGAGGGTCCCGAAACTACCTCGTGTGCCCGGCGGCGCGGAGGTAGTCGACGTAGTACCCGGCCTCGCGGCGCTCCTGGAGCTCGCCGCGCTCGACGGCGTCCTCGCAGAGCTTGCGCAGGTCGCCGATGCGCTTCGACGGCGGCAGGGCGAACGCCTCCATGATGGCGTTGCCGAGCCCGGGCGGCAGCGGCGGCACGCGCGCGTCGAGCTCGCGGATCGCGAGGATGCGCTCCTTGAGCGCGTGGATGTTGCCCACGGCCTCCTGGCGCCGGCCCGGCCGCCGCGAGGTGACGTCGGCGCGAGAGAGATCGAGCAGCTCCTCGAGGCCCTCGCCCATCTCGTGGTCGAAGCGGCGCACGGCCGCGTCGGTCCAGCCCGGCTCGTAAGCGTTCGCGCGCAGGTGGTGGAGGATCAGGAACCGGATGCGCTGCCGCTCGGGCTTGTCGAAGCCCAGCCGGCGTGAGATGGGATCGAACATGCGCGCCCCGACCTCGGCGTGGCGATGGAAGGTCACGCGGCCGTCGGGCAGGAGGACGCGCGTCGGCACCTTGCCGACGTCGTGCAGCAGCGCCGCCCACCGCACCGCGGGCTTCGGCACCGACTGCCGCACGACCTGCTTGGTGTGCTCCCAGACGTCCTTGTGACGCCGCCCCGCCTCCTGCGAAAAGTCGACGGTCGCCTCGAGCTCGGGCAGCAGCACGGCGAGGAGCCCTGCGTCGTGCATCCACTGCAGGCCGACGTCGAGCGCCTTGCCCATGATGACGGCCTCGATGCCGGCGCGCACGCGCGCGGGCGCGAGCTGCGCGGCCAGCGGCGCGGCCTCGCGCGCCGCCTCGGTGAGCTCGAGCGGCGGCAGCGAGCCCTCCACGGCCACGCGCGCCGCCACTTCGAGCAGCGCCTCGGGCGAGCCGAACGAACCGCCCCCCTTGCCGACAGTCACGGACGACACCTCGACCTCCGACTACGTCGTGATCTTCTTCTTGTCCTGATCGCGCTTGCGCGCCAGGTGGTCGATGAAGGGCTGCACCTGCTTGACGCGTCCCGCGAGCGACTTCTCGGTGATCGGGTAGTTCGTGCCGAACTGCAGGCCCTCGTCGTAGAGGAAGGTGCCGACCTCTTCGTCGTCGACGAACTGCGGGATCTTCTTCTTCGCGTAGACGCCCTTGGCGAGCGACGGCCAGCGGCTGTCGAGCCAGTCGAGCACGTCGGCGCCGAAGACCTGCCGGAAGAGCTCCAGCTCCTCGTCGAGGCGCCCGTATTCCTCCGCGAACCGCTCCTTGAACGCGGGCGCGCCCTCACCGCCCTCGGCCGCGATCTTGCGCATGGCGAGCCGGAGCTGAAGGACGTCCTCGGCGAAGCGCACGGGCGCGTCGACGTTGCCGTCCTTCGGCGTGATGATGTGAACGACCGTCGACGCCGCGAGCACGCGCGTGCCGTGCTCCATATCGGAGTCGGCGACGGCCTCGAGGAGAACCTTCAGGTCGAACGGGAGGGAGACCAGCGTTCGCGAGATCGTCTCCAGAAAGCTGCGCTCGAGTTCCTTGTCCATGGGTCGGTGGGGGACCGGGGGGTGAAACGGCCTGTTGTGACCTGCGTTCCAGGGCCGGGAAAGACACCCTTTACCCCGACCGCTCTCCGGATACTACCTGAATCTCACGCCTTTCACACGGGCCCCCTCGGACGCACCGCTTCGTCCAGGGCCTCCGCGGCCTGCCGGCCGAACGCGGCATGGGGTCCGGGCGGCAGCTCCAGGGTCAGGACGGGCAGCCCGCGATCGACGCCGAGCCAGCTCCCCAGCGACCCGGGCGTCGGGTAGCCGATGTCGCCGCGCGCCGGCCAGCCGCAGGCGCGCGCGACGTCCTCGGCCCAAATGGCTGCGGCCGCGGGCCCGTCGTAGTTCACGCAGGCAAAGGGCGCGTGCACGGCGACGACACCCTGCACGCCGTGCGTGTCGACGAGCTCGGCCAGCAGGCGCGTCTCGGGCTCGGAGAGCGGCGCCGCCCCGGGAAAATAGCCCGGCGCGTGCGCCGCGCTCCAGTTGCGCGCCCCGAAGTTCCGGTTGAGGTCCACGTCCCGCGCGTTGTTCTTCAGCCCCCGCGCCAGCCCATCCGGATTCAGCGCCGGCACGACGACCAGGTCCCCCGCCGGGGTCTCCCCCGCCCGGAGCCGTCGCACCAACCCGACGACCGCCTCCACGCTCGAAGGCTCGTCCCCATGCACCCCGCCCACGATCAGAATTTTCCCCCTCTCCCGTCCGCGGGAGAGGGTGGGGGTGAGGGCGACCCCGAAGATCGTCCGCCCCTCCCCAGACCGCCCCCACTCCTCGAGCCCCAGCTCCCTCACCTCGGCCAGCAATGGGGTCTCCTCGAGCACGCTGGATCGTATTTCAGCCTCCAGCTAACGTCTTCGCAATGGGCATCAAGCTCGGTGAGCTCAAGGCGGAGGCACGGACCCTTCTGCGGGCGGGGGAGACCGGCGCGGCGCTGGCCGCGTTCGATCACATCCTCGCCTCGAACCCGCTCGACTACGACAGCCGCCTCAAGATCGCCGACCTGCTCTCGGGCCTCGGCGATCGCGAAGGCGCGGCCGCGCTGTACCACGCGCTCGCGCTGCACGACATCCGCTCGGGCCACGCGCTGCCGGCCTTCGTCGCCATCAAGCAGCTCGAGAAGCTCGGCGGCAACGCCGACGAGCTCATCGACACGCTCTCCGGCCTCTACGCGCACGGCGCGCCCACCCTCGCGAAGTTCGCCGCGCGCCAGGCGCCCGTCGACATGGACTCCGAGGTGCCGCGCCCCGACCTCTCGAAGGTGGACGACGTCCCGGCCGTGGCCGCCCGCGCGCGCGCCCGCGCCCTCGACTTCTCGGTGTTCGTGCAATACCCCGAGCAGTTCCTGCCGCTGCCGTTCTTCTCGGAGCTGCCGCGCGAGGTCTTCCGCCCCGTCGCGCACGCGCTGCGCCTGCGCCGCATGAACGGCGGCGACTTCGTCATCCGCGAGGGCGAGCCGGGCGTCGCCTTCTACCTGGTCGCGACCGGACAGGTGCGCGTCTTCGCGACCCAGGCCGGCAAGCAGGTCGAGCGCGGCCGCCTCCACGAGGGCGCGCTCTTCGGCGAGATGTCGCTGCTCACCCAGCAGCCGCGCACGGCGTCCGTGCAGGTCGTCGACGAGGCCGACATCCTCGAGCTCTCGCGCGAGAGCCTCGCCGTGCTCACCGCCGAGGTCCCCTCGCTCGCCGTCGCCCTCGACAAGTTCGCGCGCGAGCGCCTGCTCAAGAACCTCCTCGCGACCTCGCCGCTCTTCCGGCCCTTCAATCACCAGCAGCAGCTCGATCTCATCCGCCGCTTCGACGGCCACGAGATCGCCGCCGGCACCGTCATCATCCGCGAGGGCGACGCCGGCCAGGGCCTCTTCGTCGTCCTCTCCGGCGAGGTCGAGGTCTCGAAGCGCCAGGCGGGCGGCAGCGGCGCGCTCTCCCTCGCCCGCCTGCGCGCCGGCGACGTCTTCGGCGAGATGTCGCTGCTCTCCAACCAGCCCACGACCGCGACGGTCACCGCCGCGCGCGCCTCGACGATCCTCTTCCTCGCGCGCGACTACTTCCAGCGCCTCGTCGAGGCCCTGCCCACGATCCGCCAGTACTTCCAGGAGCTCGCCCAGCGCCGCGCCATCGACACGAACCTCGCCGTCGGCCAGGACGAAGAGATGCCCGAGCGCATGACCTCCCCGGACGCTCGTGTGATTGTCTAGTAGACTTGCCTATGACATGAACGCCCCCAAGCGCGCTCGCTGGATCGTCGTGCTGCTCGCGTTGCTCGCGATCGTGTTCCTGCCGATGGTGGCGATGGCGGGGCCGCGGTCGGGGGGCAGCTTCGGCGGGCGGTCGGGGTTCCGCTCGGGCGGCGGGTTCTCGTCGGGCGGGGGCTACTCGTCGGGCGGCGGCTACTCGTCGGGCGGGTACGGGCGCAACTATTACGGCGGCGGGAACACCTACGTCTACGGCGGCAGCCCGTTCGGCTACAGCCACTGGGGCTGGGCGCCCTGGGGCTGGGGCGGTGGGTTCGGCGGCATCGGCACGCTCTTCGTCCTCGCGGTCGCGGGCATCGCCGTGCTCTCGGTGATGCGGGCCGTGCGGCGCGCGGCGTATCGCGGCGGCGGGTGGTCGCAGTCGGATGACGGTGGCTACGTGCGCGACGTCGACACCGGGCGCGCGTACCTCTATCGCCTGCAGCTCGCGCTCGGTCGGTCGGGGCGCGGCGTGCAGAAGCGCCTCGTCGAGTTCGCCGAGCGGGGCGACACCAGCAGCGAGGCGGGGCTCGCCTCGCTGCTCCAGCAGACGGCGCTCGAGCTCCTGCGCGAGAAGGACGCGGTCCGCTACGTCGGCGCCGACGGGCGCGGGCCCATGAGCCTCACGAACGCCGAGACGACCATGAACAGCCTCGCGCTGGCCGAGCGGTCGCGCTTCCAGGTCGAGCGCGTGCGCGCCTCCGAAGGGCGCGTGAACGCGTCGAGCGTCGCCGCCGAAGAGGGCAAGGAGGCGCTCGAGCTCGTCGTCGTCACGGTCGTGGCCGCCACGCGCACGCCGCTCGGGAACTTCAAGGGCGTCACGTCGTTGGAAGAGCTGGAGAGCCTGCTCTCGGAGCTCGGGTCCACCTCGCCGGACGGCCTGCTCGGCCTCGAGGTGATCTGGACGCCGGCCGACGAGAACGATTCGCTGACCGAGATGGACGTCATGACGACCTACCCCGACCTGCGCGGCATCTGAGACGGGTAGAATCCCCGCAGCAGAACTCGAGGAGACTTCATGCCCGCGTCACCCCTGCCCCTCTCCCTCCCCGCGGCCCCTGCTGCTCGACGCCGCGCTCTTCGGGATCACGGGCATCGTGCTGCTCATCATCGGGTACTACGTGTGGGAGTTCATCACGCCGTACAACGTGCGGCGCGAGCTCCACGAGAACAAGAACACCGCTGTCGCGATCGTCGTCGCCGCGTTCATCGTCGGCATGGCGATCGTCATCGCGTCGTCGCTGATTCTGATCAAGTAGCGGCCCGCCCCGGCCGATAGCCGAGGACGCCGCGGAGTCGTATGGGGGACTGGGTTGACGCGGGTCGCCAATTGACCGCCCGCGGCGCCACGGATAGAGTCGACAGGCCCCGGATAGAGAACCTCCGCCGTGTTCAAGCTGACCATCGAGGACGACGAGGGGAAGACCACCGTCATCCCGCTCATCCGCGATGAGATGACCATCGGGCGCCAGGACGGCAACACCATCCGGCTCACCGAGAGGAACATCTCGCGGAAGCACGCACGTTTGGTGCGCCAGAACGGGACGATGTACGTCGAGGACCTCGCGAGCTACACCGGCGTGCGCGTCAACGGCGCGCGCATCGTGGCGATGACGCCCGTCGCCGAGGGCGACGAGGTGCAGATCGGCGACTACAAGCTGATGGTGCGCATCGACCGCCCCGTCGTGGCGGTCAACCCCGATCGCGCGACCATGCCCGCGATGCCGGCGACGCTCGGGCCGATGAACAGCGTGGGCGGGTCGGTCGCCATCCCGACGCGCGGCACGCCGGCCATGGTGGGGCAGGCCGTGCCCGGCCAGGCGCGGCAGAGCCCCGTCGTCCCGCAGGAGGCCGCGCGCATCTCCCAGCCCGCGCCCGTCGTGCGGCCGAGCGCGCCCGTCCCGCACGGCGTGAGCGGCGTGCCCGATCCGCTCGAGGCGCAGCCGACGATCCCCGTGCGGACGCTGGCCGAGGTGCCGGGCCCGCAGGCCGCGACGGCCACGTCGACGAACGCGCGCCTCGTCGTGCTGACGAGCGAGCTCGCGGGCCACGAGTACTCGCTGGCGCGCGCGTCGGTCGTCATCGGGCGGACCGAGGAGAACGACATCGTCATCAACCACCGCTCGATCTCGCGGCACCACGCCAAGATCGTGCGCGAGGGCGATCGCTACACGATCGTCGACCTGCAGAGCGCGAACGGCGTCCGCGTCAACAACGAGGACTACGAGCGCATCGAGCTCAACGCCGGCGACGTCATCGAGCTCGGGCACGTCAAGCTGCGCTTCGTCGGGCCCTTCGAGCACTACGTCTTCGATCCGAACGTGAGGCACGACAAGCGCCCGTTCCCGACGAAGATCGTCGCGGGCGTCGGCGGCGCCGTCGTCGTCGCCGCCATCGCGGCGTTCGTGGTGCGCGGCTCGCACGGGCCGGTGGCCGTGCCCGCGCCCGTCGCGACGACGATGCCCGCGCCCGCGACGGGCACGCCGACGCCGCCCGTGCCCGCGCCGGCCGGGCCGACGCCGCAGACGCTGCTCGCCGACGCCACGCACGCCGCGGCCGCCGAGGACTGGGCGGGCGCGCGCGAGGCGCTGACGAAGGCCGGCTCTTCGACGGGGGACGCCGCGCTCGATCGCCAGCTCGGCGACCTCGCCAAGCGCGTCGACGTCGAGCAGAAGGCCGCGGCGTCGTTCGCCGCCCTCGGCGAGGCCGTGACGGCGAAGAGCTACGGCGACGCGCTCGCGCGCTACGGCGAGATCCCGGCCGGCAGCGTCTACCAGACGCGCGGGAAGGCGCGCGCGGACGAGGCGCGCGCGCTGCTGATCGCGGCGCGCCTCGCCGACGCCGAGAAGGCGCGCGCCGCGGGCCGCTGCGCCGACGTGCGCGACGCCGCAGACGAGGTCCAGCAGCTCGACCCGAAGAACACGCTCGCGGCGCAGCTGGTGCGCATGTGTAAGAACAAGCCCGAGCCGGTCGCGCGCGCCGCGCGGACGCGCCCCGTCGTCGCCGCCGCGACCTCCGTGCGCGAGCGCGAGCGCACCTCCGAGAAGGCGGCCGCGCCCGCCGAGGCCGCGCCCGCCGAGCCCGAGGCCGACGCCGAGGCGCTCGTGAAGCAGGCGCGCGAGGCGTGGCTGCGCCAGCAGTGCGGCTCGGCGATCGAGCTCGCGCGCAAGGCGGTCAAGGCCAAGCCGGGCATGGGCGAGGCCTACCAGATCATCGCCGTGTGCTCGTGCTCGCTCAAGGACGTCGAGAGCGCGACGCGCGCCTACCAGAAGCTCGACGAGAAGAGCCGCAACCTGGTCCACACGCTCTGCTCGAAGAACGGCGTGATTGTGGGCGGCGAAGCCCAATAGGGCAGCGCCGCCGTTCTGAGCGGCTATTTCTTCGAGAGGGCTTCGTACGTCTTGCCGGGCGCGGCCGTCGTCTCGACGGGGAGGCCCTCGTCGGCCCAGCCGGGGACGCTCGCGCGGCCGAAGCCGTCGCGCTCGCCGGCGAAGCCGCCGCGCATGTCGACGACGCTCGTGTAGCCGGCCGACTCCATGAGCGTCGCCGCCTGCAGCGAGCGGCCGCCCATCTTGCAGCCCACGACGATCTTCGCGTCCTTGGGGAAGGCCGCCTCGACGACGCGCTTGAAGTCGGGGTTCGGCGACATGCGGCCGTTCACGGCGTGCATGAGGGGGATGTTCGCGGCGCCCGCGGGGTGCCCGTCGTCGAACTCGGGGATCGAACGCACGTCGAGGTAGGCCCACCCCTCCGAGAGGAGGGCCGCTGCTTCCTTCGGGAGAACTCGCTTCGGCATCGACGTCGTGTTTAGCACATGCGGAGAGCGCGTCACGGCCCGCGGCGGCTCGCCCCTCCCGCCCCGCCGGCAGAAGGGTTATCATGGTCGTCCATGGCTGGTGTCAGGCACGTCAGGGTGGTCGCGGCCGTCATCGCGCGGGACGATCGATACCTCATCACGCAGCGGCGCCCGTCCGCCGTGCTGGCGGGGCTGTGGGAGTTCCCCGGCGGCAAGGTCGAGGAGGGCGAGACCGACCTGCAGGCCTTGAAGCGCGAGGTGAGCGAGCGCGTGGGCGTCGAGGTCGAGGGCGGCGCGTGCATCGGACGCCGCACGCACGACTACGATGGCTACTCGGTCGACCTCGCGCTCTACCAGGCGACGATCATCGGGGACGCCGAGCCCGCCGCGGTGCGCGTCGCCGACTGCCGCTGGGTCACGTCGGGGGAGTTCGAGAAGTACCGCTTCCCGGCCGCCGACCAGGCGACCATGGATCTCTTGCTCGGCTTCAAGCGCGGGTGAGGCACGCGCGCGTGACACCGGGGAGCCGCGCCAGGCGCGGCGGTACGAGCGGCAAGCCGTCCGGCAAGCCGTCGACGAAGCCGTCCACCAAGTCGACGTCCGCGTTCGGGGCCATGCACCCGGCGGCGGCGCGCTGGATCGGCGCGCTCATCCGCATGACGGCGCCGCACCCGGCGCTGACCGCGATCCTCGACGTCGTCGAGCGCATGCAGGAAGAGCCCTATCGCACGAGCTTCGTGCTGCTCGGCGAGCCGGGCACGGGCAAGGAGGGTCTCGCGCGCGCGTTGCACGCGCTCTCGTGCCCCACGGGCCCGCTCGTGCGCTTCGACGTCGCCGGGTTCTCCGACGAGGACGCCCTCGCGGCGCTCATGGGCGTCGGCAAGGACGAGGGCGCCGCGCGGCGCGCGCAAGGCGGCACGCTGCTCATCGAGGAGGCGGCCGGGCTCGGGCCGCGCACGCAGGCGGCGCTGCTGCGCCTGCTGAAGAGCGGGCGCATCGTGTCGGGCTCGGGCGCCCGGGGCGAGCTCGACCTCCGCGTCATCGCCATGTCCGACCGCGACCTGCCGGGCGAGGTCGCCGCGGGACGGTTCCGGCACGACCTTTACTGGCGGCTCGCGCGCATCGTGCTCACGCTGCCGCCGCTGCGCGAGCGCCCCGACGATCTCGGGCCGTCGGCGGTCTGGATGGGCAACCGCATCCTGCGCGCCGCCGGCAAGTCGGCCGAGCTGGTCATGTCCGAGGACCTCGCGCGGCTCGACGCCGACGAGCGGGCGCGCGCCATCGAGCTGCCCGCGGCGGCGATCGCGGCCCTGCGCGCCCACGACTGGCCGGGCAACTTCCGGGAGCTCGAGGCCGTGCTCGAGCGGGCCCTCTTGCTGCACCGCACGGGCCGCGTCCTCGAGGCTGACGCGATCGAACGCGCGCGGCGAGGCTGAAGACGATCCCCGACGAGAAAGGCGTGTAGCGCTGCGCTTTGCTCGTGCTAGTTTGGTGACGTGCTCGGGGCCAGGTTCCTCTCGCTGATCGCGATCGTCGCCGCGCTGTGCGTGGCGCGCGTCGCGCTCGGCGTCGGCGCGCCGTCCCTCGATCGGGCCGCGCTGCCCAGCGGCGACAGCGACGACGGCCAGGACAACACTGACGACGGCGACGCGCCCGACCTGATCCTGCCCTCCCCCACGGCGTTCACCGCGCACCTGTCCCCGCCGCGGCGCCTCGCCGTCGAGCCCGAGCGCGCCCCCGCGACGTCTCCGTTCGACCCCCTCATCTTCCGTCCCCCGATCTCCGCTCTCGCGTAGCCCCCAGATCCCGAGGGTCACCCCTTCGAGATCGCCCCCATGCGCGCGGCACGTTCGTTTCGTGCCGGCCCCGACGACACGCCCCCAGCGGCCGCCGGTTCTGCTCGCGAGAAAAAAAGGAGCTCACATGTCCCGTCGTTTCGGGCGGGCGCCGGGGTTTGCCTCGGCGTCTCGCCGGGTCCTCGTCCCGTTCGCCGTCTTCCTCAGTAGCCTCGGCTCCAGCTCCGCGCGCGCCGCCGAGGGAGATCCGCCCGCGCTCGCACTCGACATCGAGGAGGCCGCGCGGCGCGCCGCCGAGGCGAGCCCGCTCGTGCGCCGCGCGCGGGCCCAGCGCGAGGCCACCGCCGCGCGGCGCGTCGAGGCG
>Ga0265314_10004903_pt1 | contig 12235 bp, 13 predicted proteins | sample 4126metaG_FD_203106 | JGI IMG/M metagenome (GOLD analysis project Ga0265314, IMG submission 203106) | Rhizosphere microbial communities from Carex aquatilis grown in University of Washington, Seatle, WA, United States - 4-1-26 metaG | ecosystem: Host-associated > Plants > Roots > Rhizosphere >... | reverse complement strand
ACTCCGGCCGTCCGCATCTGGGAAAACTAAGTGGCATTGGGCACTCCTGCCTGCCGCCTCGACATTCGTGTCGAGGCGCTCCCCATTGCGTCGAGAAGAGCCCGGACGCGGCAGACTGAAGAGTCTGCGCCACGAGGCTGGCGCCGCCTATAATGTTACCTTTGGGTTAAATGTCGGACTCCACCCGCATCAGCGAGCTCGAACGGAAGCGCCAGGCCCTCGAAGCCGGCGGCGGCGAAGCGCGTATCGCCAAGCAGCATGAGGCGGGCAAACTCTCCGCCCGGGAGCGGCTGGACTTGCTGATCGATCAAAGCTCGTTCCAGGAAGTCGGACTCTTCGCCGAGCATCGCGGTACATACTTCGGCATGGCGGGGAAGGAACTTCCCGCGGACGGCGTGGTGACCGGCGCGGGGCGCGTGGACGGGCGGCCGGTCCATGTGGCCAGCCAGGATTTCACCGTGGCCGGCGGCTCGGCCGGCGAGGTCCACTGCGACAAGATCGTCGAGATGATGCGGGCGTCGCTCCGCACCGGCACGCCTTTCGTCATGATCAACGATTCGGGCGGAGCGCGCGTGCAAGAGGGCGTGGTCAGCCTGGCCGGCTACGCCAGGGTCTTCTATCACAACGTCATGCTCTCGGGCGTGGTGCCGCAGATCTCGCTCATCTGCGGACCCTGCGCCGGAGGCGCCGCCTACAGCCCCGCGCTCACCGACTTCATCATCCAGACCCGCTACGCGCGCATGTTCATCACCGGGCCTTCCGTGATCAAGCAGGTCACCGGCGAAGTGGTCACGGCGGACGAATTGGGCGGCCCCTACGCGCAGATGAGCTACTCGGGCGTGGTGCATTTCGTCGCCGAAGATGACGAGGACGCGATCGGGATCTGCAAACGGCTGCTGGGTTTCCTGCCCTCCAACAACGTCGAGGACGCGCCGCGCGTGCGCGGTGGCGAAATCGTGCTCGCGGACGTGTCCCTGAACGGCATCGTGCCCGAGCATCCGAAGGCCGCCTACGACATGCGCGAGATCATCCTGCGCCTGGTGGACCGCCAGGATTTTCTCGAGGTGCAGTCCACCTTCGCGGCGAACCTGGTCGTGGGTTTCGGGCGCATCGACGACCGCACGGTCGGCATTGTTGCCAACCAGCCGGCGGTGCTGGCCGGCGCGCTCGATATCGACGCTTCCGACAAGGGCGCGCGCTTCATACGCTTCTGCAACGCGTTCAACATTCCGCTGGTGACCCTGGTGGACGTCCCCGGGTTCCTGCCGGGAGTCGAGCAGGAGTACGGCGGCATCATCCGCCACGGCGCCAAGATGCTGTTCGCCTACTCCGCTGCCACCGTGCCCAAGGTCACCGTGGTGGTGCGCAAGGCGTACGGAGGCGGCTACATCGCGATGTGCGCGAAGGACCTGGGAGCGGACCGCGTGGTGGCCTGGCCCTCCGCGGAGATCGCGGTCATGGGCGCGGAGGGCGCCGCGGAAGTGGTCTTCAAGCGCGAGATCGACGCGGCGACAGACCAGGCGGCCAAGCGAGCCGAGCTGGTGGAGCAGTACCGCAGCACATTTTCCTCGCCCTATGTCTCGGCCGCGCGGCGCCTGGTTGACGACATCATCGAGCCCGCCCAGACGCGGCCGTACCTGGCCACGGCGCTCGCGACGCTCGAGACCAAGCGCGACTGGCGGCCGCAGAAGAAGCACGGGCTCATCCCGCTCTAGACCATGAACGAGAATCCAACCATCCCCCCGCATCACCGTGTTCTCATCGCCGCGGCCGTGGCGGCCGTATGCGGCCCCAACGCGCGCGTGCTTCGGGCCGTTCCGCTCCAGCTCGAGGCGGGCGGTTGGGCGCGCTTCGGGCGTATGGCCATACATCACTCGCACAGCCTGCCGGGACGCGACGGCTTGGCCCGCTTCGGACCGAAGGACAATCAAGGACACTGATCCGGTGAAGCTTCGAATCACGATCGAGGGCAGAACGTACGATGTAGACGTGGAGCTGGTCGACGAACTGGCCGTTTCTCCCGCGCCCCTGCCCGCGGCCACGGTGAAGATCGCCTCTCCGCTTCCGGCAACGCCGCCCGCACGGGGCCGCCGCGGCGCGAAACAGGAGGACGACGGGACGTTGCGCAGTCCGTTTGCGGCCGTCGTCGTCTCGGTCGCGGTGGCCGCTGGGCAGAAGGTCGAGAAGGGCGATCTCCTCATGGTGATCGAGGCCATGAAGATGGAGACAAGCATCGTCGCCGAGGCCGCCGGCACGGTCAAGGCGCTGCCCGTCGCTGTCGGCCAGGCGGTCAAACCCGGACAGCCCCTGGTGGAGTTCGAGTGAAGCTGCTGGACTCCAGGCACCTGGTCGTTCTCCTCAAAGTAGTGGTTTTCGTGTTCCTCGGTGTGGCGGGCGAGGTCATGTTCGGCTGGTTCTTCTGGCAGTTGATGGAGCCTCGCCTCTTTCTTGTTGCCGCGCTCTCGGTGTTCGCCTCGGCTGCGGTGGCGAACGCACTGGCCTTGCGCATCTGGGAACAGGGGAACCTGCTCGACATCGGCTTCGCCTGGAACCCGGCCGCGGTGCGCAATCTGCTGCTGGGCCTGGCGGGCGGCATCGTGTCGGCGATCGTCGTGATCTTCGGCCCGGTTCTCGAAGGCGCCGCGGAAGTGGTGCGGACTGGTCAGGCGGCGGAGGCCGGCAGCGTCGTGTTCGTGCTCGTGGTGCTGGTTTTCGGCGCCATCGGCGAGGAGATGCTCTTCCACGGCTACGGCTTCCAGGTGCTGATGGGCGCGCTGGGACCGGTGGCCACCATTCTCCCGGTGAGCGTGGTGTTCGCCTGGGCGCACGGCGGCAACCCGGACGTCACCACTCTGGCGCTGGTGAATACCGCGCTGTGGGGACTGCTGTTCGGTGTCGCGTTCTGGCGCAGCGGCGACCTGTGGCTTCCCATCGGACTGCACCTCGGCTGGAATTGGGCCCTCCCGCTGTGTGGAGCGAACCTCAGCGGCTTTACAATGAATGTGACGGGCTACGCGATCCGCTGGCGTCCGGGATACGAGCGCTGGAGCGGCGGAGCGTACGGTCCGGAGGGAAGTATCGTGAACACCGGGGTGCTGGTTGCGCTGTTTCTGTGGCTGATTCTCAAGGCCCCCATCAAGCGCCAGACTCCGTTTCTGCTTCGAGAGCGGTGGGACGATATCGGATGGCCGTGGCAGCCGTCCGGGGAGTAACGGATGCGCCATTCGCCGCTGCCGCTGGTCCTGGTCGCGATCGCCGCCTTCTGCGCGGCGAGGGCCGCCGCTGAAATACTCACCGAACAGCAGCGCATCGAACTGATCCGGGGGCTGTCTTCCGAGTACGCCAAGGCGAAGGTCGAGCTTCCGCGGTCGAAGCACGCGCTGGCTGTGGACACCCAAGGGGCCTACGACAAGAACACGTGGGTCGAGGCCGGCCGCCAGTACGGACCGGCGGCGCGCGTTGGCGACATGGTCCAGCTCACCAGCGTGGACATCCAGCCCGACAGGATCGTCTTCCTGATCAACGGCGGCTTCAACGCGGGCAAGACGAGGTGGTTCAACCACGTCCAGGTGGGCATGGGAGGCTCGACGTCGCCCGTCTCGCAGCCCAAAAATGCGAACGCGCCGGCGGGAACATCCATCGTCCTGATGTTCAAAACGCCGGTGCCGCCAGTCACGCCGGCGGAGATCAAGAAGATGCTCTCCACGGTGCTGGATTTCGAGAAGCACTCGGCGACGCAGACCTTTCTCGAGAGCCTTCCGCCGGAGATGCAGCAGGCGGTGAAGGAAAAACGCGTGGTGGTGGGGATGAACCGCGACGAGGTTCTGGCCGCGGTGGGCAGGCCGGTGCGGAAGGTCCGCGATGTGGTGAACGAAGACGAGACCGAGGACTGGATCTACGGCATGGCCCCGGGCAAGATCACGTTCGTCACTTTCAGGGACGCCAAGGTGATCAAGGTGCGCGAAGACTACGCCGGCCTGGGGAGCGAGGCTCCGCGCCTCGATCCGCCGCGGTAGGGCCGCGCCCTACTGGCCTGTCGGGTTTCCGGTTGTGGCTGGCGCCGTCAGCGCTTGAATGTCGCTCACGAGTCTGGCTATCGCCTGGTCGAAGTTCTTGTCGCGGCTTTCTTGCCGTGCCGCGGCTGGCAGGTGCTCGGTGACGGCCCAGAGTGCGGAGTGTGTCTTCGGGTCACGGACGACCAATCGAAACTCAGGATAGACGGGACCGATGCCAAATTGTATTTCGAACACCAGATCCGCGTCGCCGGGGGTTCCCACGAGTTCATATCGCCCCCAGGCTTTCAAGGCCGCATAGAATTGGTTGTACGGGCGGTCCGGTCCTCCGCTGAATGGGCCGCCCGCCTGGCCGTTCGGGCGGCCGACCCACGGTGCATCGGCGCCGCGATTCCCAACGAAGACCCTCTTCGCCGTGCGGAACTGTGCCGGCGGCGGCGCCGGGGGCGCAACATCGGGCTGCTGAGCGCGGAGAACTGAAACCTGTAGCAAAGGAACCGCAAGGCTGACACAAAAGACAGCCGTTTTGAAGTACCTCTTCATTGCCGCTCCCTGGAGCTCACACAAGCCGTGCTGCATAATCGGGCAACAAGCTCCGAATGTGAGGACGCCAAACGCCGCGGGAATGTTACGCCGGCTGGGGCGGCCATGCTCCGTGGCGAAGGGCTTCCGCGCGGCCGGAGTGGGGCGGCGGCGCTTACTGGTTGCTCGCGTCTCCGAATGTGGAGGGCGCCGTCAGCCTCTCGAGGTCGGTCATAATTCTGGCCAGAGCCTGGTCGAAGTTCTTGTCGCGGTTTCCCTGCAAACTGGCATTCTCCACCTGCTCCGTCAGCGCCCACAGCATGGCGTGGGCTTTCGGGTCGCTGATCACCACTCGAAACTGTGCATCCCAATACGTGCTATCTCCGTGCTGCACTACGCCCGGGCGGACCGTGAGCCGGATCTCGATCAGCAGGTCTGCCTCCGAGGGAGTGCCCACGATCTGATAGTGACCCCAGGTCTTCATGGCCGCATAGAAGCTGTTGTAGGCTCGCTCCGGCGCTCCGCTGAACGGCGCGACGGGATACGCCCCTGCATCGGCGCCGGCGTTGACGACAAAAACTTTCTTTGCCGCGAGGATCTGGGCCGGCACCGGCGCGGGCGGCAGCTGCTTCGGCGGCGCTGCCGAGAGGATCGGCAGACACATCAGGGCGCAAGAGACAGTCGTTTTCATCATCGTGAAAGAAGCTCCGACTGTCAGACGCAAGCCCGCCCTTGAATGTTACTCAAGCACCGAGGTGCAAAACGCGCAACGCCGGGCCCCGATCGGAATCTCGCTCAGGCATTCCGGACATTTCTGGGTGGCAGGCGGGGCCGGCGGCTCTTTCGGCTTCATCCGCTCCGTGACCGCCTTCATGGGAACGACGATCACGAAATACACCACCGTCGCGACAAGCACAAACGACACCACGGCGTTGACGAACTCGCCGTAGAGAAACTTGCTGTTGTTGACTGCGAACGTCAGGCCCGAAAAGTCGGGCTTGCCGACGATAGCCGCGATCAACGGCGTCAGCAGGTCCTTGACGAACGCTGCGACCACCGCGCCAAACGCCCCGCCGATCACCACCGCGACGGCCAGGTCGATGACGTTGCCCCGGAACAGGAAATCCTTGAATCCCTTCAACATGAGTAGCCTCCAGGTCGCTCAATGGGATTCTAGCCGAACCGCGCGCCCCCAGTCCAGACGCCTCTTGTGGCCATGCTGCTTGTGGGGCAGGCGTCCAGGCCCCTACCGAGCCGGACCTGGAGGTCCGGCGCCACACCCTACCGGCTGAACTTAGTGGCCTTGCGCGCGGCGGCCCGCTCCAGCGCCAGGTCGATCAGCCGGTCGATCAGCGCGGAGTACGGAAGGCCGGCCGCCTCCCACATCTTGGGATACATGCTTATCGACGTGAAGCCCGGAATGGTGTTGATCTCGTTGATGTACAGCCGCGCGGTGGCGGATTCAAGGAGAAAGTCCACGCGCGCCATCCCCTCGCACTCGACCGCGCGGTAGCACTCCACCGCCAGCCGCCGCACCTCCTCGGTCGTTTCGAGCGGTAGATCGGCGGGCACCACCGTGCCAGCCTGGTCGAGAAGATACTTGTCCTCGTAGTCGTAGAAATCGCGCGATGGCAGGATCTCGCACGGGACGGCGGCCTGCGGGTTCTCGTTGCCGAGCACCGAGCATTCGATCTCGCGTCCCACGATTTCGCTCTCGACCACGACCTTCCGGTCGTACTCGGCCGCCACGCGCAGGGCGCGCTCGAGATCCTCGCGATTGCGCGCCTTCGAGATGCCCACCGACGACCCCAGGTTGGCCGGCTTGACGAACACCGGGTACGCCAGGGTGCGCTCCACCGTCTCCGCCGACAGGCAGCCGCGCGTGAGGATGACGTAGTCGACCACGGGCAGTCCGCGCTCGCGGCACAGGCGTTTCGTGACTTCCTTGTCCATGGCGACCGCCGACGCCAGAACGCCCGCGCCCACGTAGGGCAGGCCGGCCAGCTCGAGCAGCCCCTGCATCGTGCCGTCCTCGCCGAACGTTCCGTGGAGCACCGGAAACACCACGTCGATACCGGGGTTGGCGCCCGGCTCCGGCAAAATCGGCCCCGGCTCCCAGCGGCCTTCCTGCGTGATGAAAATTCTGGTGACCTCGTACCGGGCCGGGTTCATCGCGGCGATGACGGACTCGGCGGAACGGATCGAGACCTCATGTTCGCCGCTCCTGCCGCCGTACAGCACCGCTACCCGGATCTTGCCATCGCTCATAGAATTCGTTTTCCCATCGCCGAAAGGACCAGCTCGACCGCGAACTGCGCGGTCCGGTTGGCTTCATCGAAAACCGGATTCACTTCCACCACGTCCATCGAAGTCATTCGGCCGCCGTCGCCGATCATCTCCATGCCCAGGTGCGCCTCGCGGTAACTCAGGCCGCCGCGCACGGGAGTGCCGACGCCGGGCGCGATCTGCGGGTCCACCGAGTCCATGTCCAAAGAGAGATGGAAGCCCCCGGTGCCCGCGCTGGCGATTTCAATCGCCTCTTCCATGACCGCGCGCATGCCGCGCTCGTCGATGTCGCGCATGGTGAAGGCGCGCACGCCGGATTCCTTGACGTGCGGTCTTTCGAGCGCGTCCACATCGCGTATGCCGACCAGCGCCACGTTCTTGGGATCGATCTTGGGAGCGAAGCCGCCCAGATGGGTCAGCTTGCGCGGCCCCATCCCGATGATGCAGGCCAGCGGCATGCCGTGGACGTTGCCGCTAGGACTGGTCTCGGGCGTGTTCATATCCGGGTGCGCGTCGACCCAGATCAGCCCCAGGCGCTTCCGGGCGTGCCGCATGTGTTTGGCGGCGCCCGAAACCGTTCCGACCGCGATGGAGTGATCGCCGCCGATCACCAGCGGCAGACGCCCGCGGCCCAGCGCCGCCTCGACGCATTCGGCCAGCCGCGCGCAGGTATGCGCGATGTACTCTAGGTACCGCGCGTTGCCGGACCCAGGCGGAACGCGCTCCGGCTGTTCGGTGGCCACATTGCCCAGGTCCTCCACCTTGTAGCCGAGCTCCGCCAGCCGCTGGCCGAGGTTGGCGAACCGCACCGCCGACACGCCCATGTCCACGCCGCGCCGTCCGGCGCCCAGATCGAGCGGCGCTCCGATGATTGCGATATGCGGTTTGCGCATTGTGAATAGCCCTCAGCTTTCAGCCACTCGCGCCAGAGCACCGAACCGCGAGCGTGAGCGAGCGGACCGCTCCCTGACGGTCGCGGTTCGGTGCTCGGGTCACGGTTTGGTCCTGTAGAGCATCCTGGGGAAGGCGATGGTTTCGCGCACGTGCTCCAGGCCGCAGATCCAGGCCACCACGCGCTCGACTCCCATCCCGAAGCCGGAGTGCGGAACCGTGCCGTATTTCCTCAGGTCGATATACCACTCCCAGTCCGCGCGCTTCTGACCTTGCTCGTCGATGCGCTTCAGCAGAAGATCCAGGTTGTGGATGCGCTGGCCGCCGCCGATGATCTCGCCGTATCCCTCGGGCGCAAGCACATCGACGCCCAGGGCCACTTCCGGCCGCTCGGGATCGGGCTGCATGTAGAAAGCCTTGATCGCGGAGGGGTAGCGGTCCACCATCACCGGCCGGTCGTAATCCTCGCCCAGCAGCGTTTCGTCGGCGTTGCCGAAATCGCCGCCCCATTGGATCTCGCTGCCCTTGGCCTGCAGGCGCTTCACCGCGTCGTCGTAACTGATGCGCGGGAACGGCGCCTTGACGCTCTCGAGCTTGGTTACGTCGCGCTCCAGTTCCTTCAGGTCGGCGGCGCGGTTTTCGAGAACGCGGCCGACCACGCTGGACACCAGTTCTTCGGCCACCTGCTTCACGTCCTCGATGGTGGCGTAGGCCATCTCCGGCTCCACCATCCAGAACTCGGTCAGGTGGCGGCGCGTCTTCGAACGCTCGGCGCGGAACGTCGGGCCGAAGCAATACACCTTGCCGAAGGCGGCGGCGGTGGCCTCGTTATAGAGCTGGCCGGACTGCGTGAGGTAGACCTTCTCCTCGTCGAAGTAGTTCACCTCGAACAGGCTGGTTGTGCCCTCGCACGCATTGGGCGTGAAGATCGGCGTATCCACCAGTGTGAATCCGTGGTTGTCGAAGTAGTCGCGTATGGCGCGGATCACTTCGTGCCGCACCCGCAGGATGGCGTGCTGCCGGCGACTGCGCAGCCACAGGTGGCGGTGATCCATCAGGAAGTCGACGCCGTGCTCCTTGGGAGTGATGGGATAGGGATCGCTCTCCGGCACGCGGTCGAATATTTCGATGGCTTCGACGTCCATCTCGAATCCGCCCGGCGCGCGGGGCTCGGCGCGCACCTTGCCGGTCACGGCGATCGACGATTCCTGGGTCAGGTTCTTGATGCTCTCGAAGACCTCCTCGGGGAGCGCGCTCTTGACCGCCACGCACTGCATGATCCCGGTGCCATCGCGGAGCTGCGGGAACGCGATCTTGCCGGACCGGCGTAGGTTGTAAAGCCATCCGCGAATTTCGACGGTCTCGCCCGCGTGCCGGGCGGCCTCCTCGATGGTGATCCTCATTTACAGGCTCTCCAGCCGGTCAAAAATCTCCGGCACTTCGTCGATCTGGTGTTTGCGGTCAGGGACTTCCTTGAGTTCGAGCAGGAGCGGATACTGGTCCTCGCGCGAGCGCAGCACCTCCATGGCGTGGGGCCAGTCGATGGTCCCGCCCTCGCCCAGCAGCGGCCAGATGTGCTTGTCCTCCTCGCCGTTGTTGTCGTGCACGTGGGTGGATCGGATACGGTCCCGCATGATGTCGAATTCCTCTTCGATGCCCGCGCCCATGTGGGCGTGGCCGACGTCGAAGCAGAAGCCCAGGTGCAGGTGCGTCTGCGCGAGGAACTCGACCAGACGCTGCGCGCTCGAAAGCGCGTTGGGGATGTTCTCGATCAGGATCTCGACGCCGCGCTGGCGGGCAAACACGCTCAGCTCCTCGAGCGACGAGAAGGCCGCGTCCACCGCTCGGTCGCTATACTGCTCCCCGCTGACCCCGATGTGCTGGACGAAGTACTTGAAGGGGACGTACTCGGCGACTTCGATGGCGCGCCGGATCTCGTCCACGACCAGGACGCGCTTGGCCTTCACGGGTTCGGTGATGCTGATCACGGAGTTCGGCCCCGTGCGCCCCCACACGTCGTCGGTGTAAATAGGCGAGTGCAGGGAAAGCAGCGTCAGATCCGAGTCCTTGAACCAGTGGCTCAGCTCCATCACCTGGGCGCGGTTGGTGTAGTCGAAGTGCTGTCGCGCGCAGAAAATCTCCGCCATCTCGACGCCGGCGTGCAGCATCCTTTCGAGCGAGGCCGTGGTCAGACGATGATTGACAAACAGGTGTGTCGAAAGTGCGTGCTTCATGGTCCTCCAGGGTCTCGAACCGATTGTAGCAGCGCGCGGGCCTTCAGCCCAGCAACAGCCGCCGGGCCTCGGCTACCAGGAAGAGCGAGCCGGCGACGAAGATCGCGTCGTCGGGCGCGGCTTCGCGGCGGGCGATCTCGAGCGCCTCCTCGAGAGTTGCGGTGGTGCGCAGCCGCGGATGATCCGTCAGCTCCCGGATCGTCTCCGGCCGGAGAGCGCGCGCCATGGCCGGGGCGGTCGCCAGGATCTGGTCGGCCAGCGGGAACAGGATCGCCGCCATCTCTTCGACCGCCTTGTCCCGCATCGCGCCGTAAATCAGCCAGACGCGGCGGCCGTCGAAGAAGCGGTTGATGTAAGCCGCCAGCGCGCGGGCTCCCGCGGGGTTGTGAGCGCCATCCAGGATGATCTCCGGCGCAGCGGAAACGCGCTCCAGGCGCCCGGGCCAGCGCGCCTGGCGGATCCCCTCGCGTATCGCCTCAGCCGGAAATCCGAGATGGTCCAGTGCCACCACCGCCGTCACTGCGTTGGCCACCTGGTGCTCTCCCGCCAGCGGGCAATCGATGCGGTACTCTCTCGGCCCCACAACTCGGAAGCAGCTCCCACCCGGATAGAGGGCCAGGTCCACGACACGCCAGTCCGAGGTCCACACGGGCTCGATGCCCAGTGCGGCCGCGGCGGCGGCGAGCGTTTGTGCGGCCTCCGGGCGCTGCGCCGCGATGACGGCCGGCACGCCCGGCTTGAGGATGCCCGCCTTTTCCTCCGCGATGGCGCTCAATCCGCGTCCTAGAAAAACCTCATGGTCGAAGTCCACGGGCGTGATCACAGAAAGGCGCGGCAGGACTACGTTGGTGGCGTCCAGCCGGCCGCCCAGGCCGACCTCGAGCACGGTCGTCCGCACTTCGGCCTCACGGAAGGCCACGAACGCCATCGCGGTGACGGTTTCGAAATAGGTGGGATGCAGGTCGAGCGCGCCCGAGGCGATGAGGCGTTCCGCCGCGGCATGCACCTGATCGAACGCCGCGGCGAAAACCTCGCGGCTCACGGGATGGCCTGAGATAGAAATGCGCTCGGTGGGCTCCGCGAGGTGCGGCGAGGTGTAGAGGCCGGTCCGGATCCCGGCCGCCCGCAGGACGGACTCGATCATCGCGCAGGTGGAGCCTTTGCCGTTGGTCCCGGCGACGTGTATGAAGTCGCCCGCGCGATGCGGATCGCCGAGCTCTCCGAGCAGCGCCGACACCCGTCCGAGCCCGAGTTTGGCCGACTTCACTTCGTTGCCGAGTGAATACAGAAATCGGACTGCATCCTCGTAATTCATGCTTGCGCGCGCTTGCCCCTCAAGAAAGCCATTCTACCGGCACCCACCAGCAGCAGGCAGCCCGCGGCCAGCTTGGCCTCGAAACGCCAGACGGAAGCCACACCATCCGGCGGCACCAGCGAGAAGGCGATGCCGGCGACGGTCACCACCAGTCCGGCGGCGGCGCTGAGACGCAATCCGTGGCGCGCGGCGGTCGCGAACAGATAGAGGAAGGGAATGAAGTACGTCACCACGGTCATATCCACCAGCAACTGGTAACCGGTTCTCAGGTCTTCGCCCAGGAGCATGGCGAGGAGGAAGACGGTGCAGGCGGCGGCCTGACTCAGAATCGCGACGTACGGCGTCTTCCAGCGCGGATGCAGGCGGGCGAAGGCGGCGGGCAGGTAGCGGTCCAGTCCGATGGCGAACGGCACCCGCGCGCAGCCGGCGATCCAGGCTCCGAGCTGGCCCGTGATCCCGAAGGCGATAAGGACGGCCACGAAGGGGGCGACCAGCGGCACACCGAGCCGATCGCCGGCCGCGGCTGCCGCCTGTGCCAGACCGGAGACGATGTTTACCTCACCGGGCTTCAGCACCGCCAGGACAGCCAGCGTCCCGGCGATGTAGAAGGCCGCGATCGCCAGGCCGCTGATCCACGCCGCGCGCGGGACGTTGCGCTCCGGGTTGCGAATCTCGCCGCCCATCACCGCGCCGAGCTCGAGGCCTCCGAAGGCGAAGGCGATCTGGGACCAGAAGTTGAGCCGGTTCCAATCCCAGCGGGGCGCCAGATCGAGCGGCGTGGCCGAACCGTGCATGATCCACACGCCGATGCCCAGCCCGACCACCAGCAGACCGGCCGTGTAGGTGGCCAGGGCGCCCGCGTTTTGCGTCCACTTGCCCACCCGCAGGCCCACCAGGTTGGTGATCGTGCCGATCCACAGGACGGCCACGGAGACTGGGATGACGAACAGGCGGGTGTCGCCCAGCCAGGCGTG
>Ga0265314_10004902_pt1 | contig 12237 bp, 7 predicted proteins | sample 4126metaG_FD_203106 | JGI IMG/M metagenome (GOLD analysis project Ga0265314, IMG submission 203106) | Rhizosphere microbial communities from Carex aquatilis grown in University of Washington, Seatle, WA, United States - 4-1-26 metaG | ecosystem: Host-associated > Plants > Roots > Rhizosphere >... | reverse complement strand
GGTCCAGACCGGCTACGGCCGGACCGGCCGGTTCTTCGCTGTCCAGCACTGGGATGTCGAGCCGGACATCGTGGTGATGGCCAAGGGCATCGCCTCGGGCCTGCCCCTCAGCGGACTGCTCGCGAAGCGCGAGCTGATCGAGGCGTGGCCGGCCGGCACCCACGGTGGGACGTACGGCGGCAACGTCGTCAGCTGCGCTGCCGCCAACGCCACCCTCGACGTGATCGAGGACGAGCACCTCGTCGAGAACGCGGCTGCCCGGGGCAGCCAGTTCCTGGCCGGCCTGCGGACCCTGGCCGCCCGACACCCCGCCATCGGCGACGTCCGGGGCCTGGGGCTGATGCTGGCCCTGGAGTTCATCCAGCCCGGCGTCGGCGATGGGCGCGTCCCAGATGCGGGCCTGGCCAAGCGGGTCCTCAACGAGGCCCTCGACCGGCACCTGATCGTGCTGTCGGCCGGCACCTACGCCAACGTGGCCCGGATCATCCCGCCCCTGGTGACCACCGCCGCCGAGATCGACCAGGCCCTGGCGATCCTCGAGGCCAGCATCACCGCCGCCGGGGCCTGAGCCGGCCCGGATTCAGCGGCTGAGGCTGGACGTGTCCACGACCTCGAAGTCGGAGCCCTTGACCTGGTTCAGGTTGTGGAGGCCGCTGTCATCCCAGCTCGGGCTGTAGGCCCCGCTGATGTACCACGGCGAGCCGTTGTCGGCCAGGATCATGCCGTAGGTCTTGAGGGCCTGGAGGATCACCCGGGTCTGGGCCGAGAAGTGCGAGATGTCGAACGACGCCTTGAGCCGGACCCGGAGGCCCATCGGCGGCTCGCTGCTGCATGAGCCGCTGCCCGCCTCGTGGCGGGCCGGGTAGACATAGCCGGCGCAGCTATCGGAGGCAGTGAAGCGCAGGGCGTGGTCGATCGCCCCGGCGGCGACCTCGTAGTAGCGGGCGAGGCCCGGGAAGATCGGCAGGCCCGCGGCGTCGGCGCTGGTCCAGCCGGCCGGCCGGACCGCGTTCGAGTTCAGGCTCCAGGTCGCCCCTGAGCCGGCGTGCCAGCGGCCGTTGCTGTCCGTCGCGTCGAACAGCTCGTACAGCCGGCAGGCGTTGGTGTCGATCATCAGCAGGTGCCCATCCGAGCCGCCTTCGATCTTGGGCTTGGCCGGGATCGGGTAGCCGACGTGATCGGACTCGGAGCTGTACTGGAAGCTGACCGTCGAGCGCGGCGTCGAGGTGCCCACGATGTTGTAGGGGATGCCGTCGCCCGGGCTCGTATCGAAGTCGGGGTGGACGCCGACGTTCTGCCCGATCGCCGCGATCATCGCCGCCGAATCACTGGCAACCGGCAGGTTGTTGACCTTCTCGTTCCACTGGTTCGACGACGGGAAGATCTGGCAATGGCTGAGGGGCGGGATGGCAATGGGCTTGGGCGTGGGCTTGGGCGTCGGCTTCGGGGTCGGCGCGCTCGTGGGCGCCGTGGTCGGGCCCGAGCCGGGCTGGCTGGTCGAGCCCGGGGTCGGCTTGGCCTTGCTGCCGGGGCGGCTCGTCGCGGAGGGCGCACTCGACGGCAGGCCGCCGTACGCCGTACCTGGCGGGATCGAGGCGAACGTGCCCGGAGCGAGGCTCGCGGCGATTGCCTGGCCGGAGGGCGGCGAGCCGGTCGGCGGCGAATCGCTTGGCCCGAGCGCCGATGGCGCGCATGCGGCAATGAGCGCGACGACCAAGGTCACGCCGACCAGGAGCGAGGGCCGCGTCCGGTTCACGCTCCGAGGGTAGCCCGGTGGGACTGGCGCGGCTCGCATCTGATCGTCCCACGGCCGCTCGGCCATGGGTACGCGGCGAGCGTCCGGAAGACGGCCGTCCCCGGCCGCTGACACCAGCTCGTTGCGCCGCGACGCGTCGCCGCTACACGTCTTGTCATATTCCGTCCGAGGCCGCGTTATGGTCGGTCGCACCGGTAAACCCGCTGATTTGGCAGCTCTCCGGCGAGATCCACGCACGAGTCGACGCGTGGCAATCTCCATCGGGACTGCGGAGCCCGGATTCCCGACCATACCGCGGCTGTCGGCGGAATGTGTCAAAAGCAAGCCCTGCCCGAGCGGCGATGCAGGCCGTACCCACGGCCCGCCGGCCATGGGTACGCGGACGGACCCTCAGGCCGGGGTCGTGATCCTGGTCAGGATCGTGTCGTGCAGCCGGCCGTTGGTCGCCAGCAGGGTGCCCGAATCGATGAGCCGGCGGCCGGCGAAGTCGGTCACCCGGCCGCCGGCCTCTTCGACCAGGACCAGCGGCGCGGCCATATCCCAGGCCGACAGCTCGACCTCGACGACCGCCTCGGCCGCGCCCTCGGCCAGCAGCGCATAGCCCCAGAAATCCCCGAAGCCGCGGTCGCGCCAGATCTCGCCGAGGAGGCCCGCGAAGCCCGGCGCCAGGGGCGACGTCTCGATGTCGTGGGCCGAGCCGTACAGGACCTGGGCATCGGCCAGGGTGCTGATGCCGCTGACGTGGATCGGGCGCGGTCCCTCGTTGCCGGCGGCCCCGACGGCCCAAGCTCCCCCGCCCCGCCGGGCGTACCAGCGCTCACGCAGGGCCGGGGCGGAGAGCACGCCCAGCTGGAGCTCGCCGTCCACCTCGAGGGCCAGGAGGGTCCCGAAGAGTGGCACCCCGCGGATGAAGTTGTGGGTGCCGTCGATCGGGTCGATGTACCACCGACAGCGGGCCGCGCCGGCCTCCGAGCCGTACTCCTCGCCGACCAGTCCGTGATCGGGGTAGGCGGCCAGGATTCGCTCGCGGATCAGGCGCTCGACCGCCTGGTCGGCGACCGTGACGAACGAGCGATCGGGCTTGGTCATCACCTCGAGGTCGCGCCGGAAGTGGCCCAGCGCCACGGCATCGGCCTGGTCGCAGGCGGCCTGGGCAAAGGCCAGCCAGGCCTCGAGCTCGGCGTCGGTCGCCCGGGCCCGCGCTGCGCTCCAGGCCGGTCCGGCAGCGACCGCCTCGCTGATCTCGGGCGCGAACCGCGCGTCCCGCTGGTCGCTGCCGGAGCTCATGCCCGGATCCGTTCGCCGGTGGGGTCCCAGAGCGGCTCGGCCATCACCTCGAAGCCGATCCACGCTCCGAAGACCTCGATCTCGCCGCGGCTGCCGACCGCCGCGTGGTCGGGCGGCAGGTAGGCGTAGGCGATCGAGCGCTCGACGGCAAAGCCGTAGCCGCCGCTCGTCACCCGGCCGACGATCGTGCCCCTCACGCGGACCGGCTCATTGCCCAGGCAGACCGAGTGCGGATCGTCGAGGACCAGGCAGCGCAGGCGCTTGCGCGGCCCGGCGGCCTTGGCCGCGACCAGGGCCTCGCGGCCGATGAACGCCCGGGCTGCGCCGTCCTGCCCGTCGAGGCGGACGGCGAAGCCCAGGCCCGCCTCGTAGGGCGTCTCGTCGGGGGTGATATCGCTCGACCAGACCCGGTAGCCCTTCTCCAGGCGCAGGGCGTCGATCGCCCGGTAACCACCGGCGACCAGGCCCTGCCCGGCGCCGGCGGCCCAGATCGCGTCCCACAAGGTCGCCCCGTACTCGCTGGGGGGATAGAGCTCCCAGCCGAGCTCGCCGACGTACGTCACCCGGAGGGCCAGGACGGGCACGTTGCCGACCGTGATCCGGCGGCCGGTCAGGTAGGGGAATGCGGCGTCGGACAGGTCGTCGCGGGTCAGGCCGGCCAGGATCGTGCGCGCCTTCGGGCCACACAGCCCGAAGCACGACATCGACGAGGTCAGGTCGCTGAGGACGACCTGCCCTCGGGCGGCCGGATCGTCGTCGAGCTGCTTGCGGATCCAGCCCAGGTCATGGTTGCCGACGGCGGTGCCGGTCACGATCAGGAACCGGTCGCTGGCCAGCCGGCTGACCGTGAAGTCGGTCTCGATCCCGCCCCGCCGGTTGAGCATCTGGGTGTAGACGATCGAGCCGACCGGGCGATCGATGTCGTTGGCGCACAGCCGGCCCAGGAACGCCGCGGCACCCGGACCGGCCACCTCGATCTTGGCGAAGCTCGACTCGTCGAACAGGCCGGCGGCCGTCCGGGTCGCGAGCGCCTCGGCCCCGATCGCCGGCGACCAGTGCTCACCGGCCCAGCCCCGCGGCCGCCACTCCTCGCGGCCGGCGGCCTCGTTGGTGGTAAACCAGTTCGGGCGCTCCCAGCCGGATTTCTCGCCGAACGACGCACCCAGCTCGGCCAGCCGGCCGTAGGCCGCCGAGAGGCGCAGCGGCCGGCCGCTGTGGCGCTCCTCGTTGGGATAGTGGATGTCGTAGTACTGCTGGTAGACCTCGACGGTCCGGGCCAGGGTGTAGGCCTGCGAGCGGTACTGCGCCCCGAAGCGCCGGATGTCCATCTTCCAGAGGTCCAGCTCGGGCTCGCCGTCGACAATCCAGCTGGCCATCTGCTTGCCGATCCCGCCGGCGCCCGCGATCCCGTGGGCGCAGAAGCCCGCGGCGACGAAGAAGCCCCGGACCTCGCTCTCGCCCAGGATGAACTCGTTGTCGGGAGTGAAGCCTTCGGGCCCGTTGATCATCCGGTTGATCCCCGCGTCGGCGATCGGCGGGACGCGGAGCACGGCGCCGTCCATGATCTCGGCGAAGCGCGGCCAGTCGGGCGCCAGCAGCTTGCCGTTGAAGTCGGCCGGCACGCCGTCGAGCGACCACGGCGCCGGGTTGCGCTCGTAGCCGCCCATGCACAGCCCGCCGACCTCTTCCCGGAAGTAGCACAGGTGGTCCGGGTCGCGCATCGTCGGCAGGCTGGGCGTGACGCCCTCGATCCGCTCGGTGAACAGGTACTCGTGGGCCATCGGGATGATCGGCACGTTGACCCCCACCAGGCGGCCGATCTCGGGCGCGAACATCCCCCCGGCGTTGACCACCACGCCGGTCCGGATCGTGCGCCGCTCGCCCTTGTGCTCGACCTGCACGCCGGTCACCCGGCCGTCCCTGGTGTCGATGGCCGCGACCCGGGTGCCAGTTTCGATCGTGGCCCCGCGCGCCCGAGCGCCGGCCGCCAGGGCCAGGGCCAGGCCTGACGGGTCGAGCCAGCCGTCGGTCGGCAGGAAGACCGCACCGAGGACGCCGTCGAGCGACATCAGGGGGAAGAGGTCACGCGCCTCGGCCGGCCCGATCAGCTCGAGGGGCAGGCCGAAGGTCTTGGCCCAGCCGGCCTGCCTGGTGAGCTCTTCCATCCGGGCCGGGGTCGAGGCCAGCCGGAGCGAGCCGACCTCGTGCCATGACGGGTCGGTGCCGGTCTCGGCCTTCAACCGCCGGTAGAGCTCGACGCTGTCCATCATCATTCGGGTCAGGGTCACGCTCGAGCGCAGCTGGCCGACGAGCCCGGCCGAGTGGAAGGTCGAGCCCGAGGTCAGCTCGGCCCGGTCGACCAGCACGATGTCGCGCCAGCCCCGTTCGGCCAGGTGGTAGGCGATGCTCGTGCCGCCGACGCCGCCGCCGATGATCACCGCCTGGGCCTGGTCCATCCGCGCGCGCTCCTCACCTGCATCGTGCCGCCAACGGGCGCGCAGCGCCCCGGGGGCTAGGGTATCGGGTGGCACAATGAGCCGCATGCCGATCCAGCCAGCGAGCCCAACGATCGACGACGTGATCGCTGCGATCCCGGCCTGGACGGGCCGCACGATCCGGACCGAACCGATCGCCGGCGGCCTGACCAACCGCAACTACCGGGTCGAAGTCGATGGCACGCCGTGCTTCGTGCGAATCCCCGGACCGGCGACTGAGCTGCTGGCGATCGACCGCTCGAACGAGCTCCACAACACCCGGGCTGCGGCGGTCGCCGGGGTCGGGCCGCGGGTCCTGGAGCACGTGCCCGAGTGGGACGCGATGGTCCTCGAGTGGCTGCCCGGACGGACGATGTCGATCGCGGCGTTCGCGGCAGCCGGCAGCCCGGCCCGGATCGCCGAGGCGCTCCGTCGCCTGCACGCCGGCCCGCACTTCGCCCTCGACTTCGACATGTTCCGCCTGACGGAGCGCTACCTCGGCGTCGTGGCCGAGCGCGACGTGACGATCCCCGACGGTTTCCGCGGGGCGCTGCCGGCCGTGGCCCGGATCGAGGCCGCCCTCGCCCGCCGGCCGCTGCCCGGCGTGCCCTGCCACAACGACCTGCTGGCCGAGAACTACCTCGATGACGGCAGCCGGCTGTGGATCGTCGACTACGAGTACAGCGGCAACAACGACCCAACCTTCGAGCTGGGCAACACCTGCCAGGAGCTGGGCTTCGGAGCGGATCGGGCGGCCGAGCTATGCACCGCCTATTTCGGCGCAGCGGACGACGCCCTGCTCGCCCGGATGCACCTCCAGATGATCATGTCGGACATCGGCTGGACGCTCTGGGCGGCCATCCAGGCCCGGATCTCGACGATCGACTACGACTTCTGGGGCTGGGCCGAGGAACGCTGGGCGCGGGCCGCCGCGAACCTCGCCGGGCCCGGCTTCGAGGACTGGCTGGCGGCCGTCTAGCCGCGCATCCGGGCGCCGGCCGGGTCGACCAGGACGTCGGCGGCGACCGCGGCCGCCACCCGCCGCCCGAAGACATCGACCTCGAGCGCGGTGCCGGTGGGCACGTCGGTGGGCAGGTAGACCGTGCCGAGGGTCGTGGAGACCGTGGGGCCATACGCGGTGCTCCGCAGCCGGCCGACGACCTCGCCGTCGAGGCGGACCGCTTCGCCGCCGTAGATCGGCTGGTACTCGGGGCCGCCGATCGTGATCGTGGCCAGCCGCCGCGCGATGCGTGGCCCATCAGCGGACGTCGTGTCAGCCCGGCGGGCAAGGAGCGCATCACGGCCGACGAAGGGGCCCTTGTCGATCCGGACGAACGAGCCCAGACCCGCCTCGTCGGGGGTCTCGAGCATGGTCATGTCGGTGCTGAAGTAGCGGTAGCCCTTCTCGAGCCGGAGCGCATCGAGCGCCCGGTAGCCGAACGGCTCGAGGTGATGCTCGGCGCCCGCGGCGCGCAACCGGTCCCAGACGCCGACCGCCCAGGCCGGCGCGACGTACAGCTCCCAGCCGAGCTCCCCGGCATAGCTGATCCGGGCCGCCATGACCGGCGCGCCGCCAATCCGGATCTCGATCGCCCGGCGCAGCGGGCTGGCCGCGTCCGAGACGTCATCATCGGCAACCACGTCCAGGATCGTCCGGGCCCGGGGCCCCCACAGCCCGATCACCGCCAGCTCGTCGCTCGCGTCGCGGAGGGCGACCGGTCCGTCGCCAGTCTCGAGATGGGCCCGGATCCAGGCCAGGTCGCTGGCCACGAAGCCCGCCCCGGTCACGACCCGAAAGCGATCCTCGGCCAGCCGGGTGATCGTCACGTCGGCGACGATCCCGGCCCGCTCGTCGAGGAACTGGCTGTAGATCAGGCTGCCGACCGGCCGGTCGACGTCGTTGGCGGCGACGCGCTGGAGCAGCCCCAGCGCACCGCGACCCTCGATTGCGATCTTGCCGAACGAGCTCAGGTCGATCAGCCCGGCTCGCTCGCGCACGGCCCGGCCCTCGGCCACCACCCGCTCGAACCAGGGCGGCTGGGTCCAGCCCCAGGCGGCCTGGTCGCGGCCCGCCCGCCGCCACGGCCCTCCCGGGTCGTGGAAGTCGGCTCGCTCCCAGCCGGCCTTCGTGCCGAACGTTGCCCCAGTCTCCTGGAGCCGCCCGTGGAGGGCCGACAACCGCCGCGGCCGGCCGGCCAGGTCGGCGTCGAACGGGTAACGCAGGCGGTAGTAGTCCGAGTACGTCTCGCGGGCGAGCCCGGCGGCGAAGACCGGGTCGCGATAGGTCTCGGCGAAACGGCTGGCCCGGTACGGGCCGATGTCGACACCCGGGTCGCCACTCGTCATCCAGCCGGCCAGCGCCCGGCCGATCCCGCCGCCGCCGCCGAAGCCGTTCAGCGACAGGCCGGCGGCGACCCAGAAGCCGCCGATCCCGGGCAAGGGCCCGACGAGCGGATTGGCGTCGGGGGTCATCGCGTCGGGATGGCAGACGAGGCGGATCACCTCGGCGTCGGCCAGGAAGGGAAAGCGACGGATCGCGCCGGCCATCAGCGGGCCGAAGCGCTCGAAGTTGGGCGGCAGCGACTGGGCCGCATGCTCCCAGGGCACGCCGTCCTCCCAGCGGCTGACTGGATCGAGCTCGTAGCCGCCGAAGAGCATCCCGCCTTGTTCGCTCTTGCCGTAGACCAGGTTGTCCGGGTCGCGGAAGCAGGGCATCTCAGGGGCCAGCTCGTGGCCAGGCACGGCGCGCAGGGCGATGTGCTGGTGATCGACCGGCGTCGAGGGGATGAAGCCGCCGACCATCGCCGCGACCTGCGGCGCCCAGATCCCGGCGGCGTCCACGACCAGCTCGGTTTCGATCGGTCCCTGGTCGGTCAGCACCCGGCGGACCGAGCGGCCCGGCGAGAGCTCGATGCCGGTGACTCGCATCCCGGTCCGAATCCGGACCCCGAGGGCCCGCGCGGCGTCGGCCACCGCATGGGTCGCCCGGTGCGGATCGAGGTGGCCGTCGCCGGGCAGGTAGACGGCGCCGTAGAGCGACTCGGACGACATCGCCGGCAGCAGCTGGCGCGCCTCGTCGGCCGAGATCACCTCCACATCCAGGCCGATGCCGCGCGCCCGGCTGGCGGCTCGCTCCAGTTCGAGGAGCTGGTCGTGGCTCGACGCAAGGCGCAGGCTGCCGACCCGCTCGAAGACGCCCAGTCGCTCGTACAGCTCCACGCTGTAGCGCCGGAATCGCATCATCGTCGAGGACGGGTTGAAGACGGTCACCACGCCCGCCGCGTGGCAGGTCGAACCGGCGGTCAGCTGCGCCTTCTCGACGAGCAGGATGTCGGTCCAGCCCGCCTCGGCGAGGTGGAGCGCGACGCTGCAGCCGGTGATCCCGCCACCGATCACCACGACCCGCGCGCCGTCCATCGTCAGGCCCCTGCCGCCTCATGCAGGGCGCGCTCGAAGGCCGGAGTCGCAGCGTTGGCCAGGAGCCGGTCGAAGTGCTCGGCGGCATAGCCGACGAAGTCGACATCGAGAGTGCTGACGCCCTGCTGCAGGACGCCCCACATCGCCTCCCGGAAGTCGGACACGATCCGCATCAAGGTCAGCCGGGCGAGGCGATCGGCCCGGGCCGGCTCGAGGTCGTACGCCTCCAGCAGGATCCGGTCCTCGTCGGGGGTCAGGCCGTGGTTGACGCTGAAGTTGCCCAGGTCGAAGAACGGGTCGCCCATCCCGGCGTACTCCCAGTCCACGATCCGGATCCGCTTCCCGTCGTCGATGAAGTTCGCGTTGAGCAGGTCGTTGTGGCAGGGCCGCATCTCGAGCGGGTTACTGAGCAGGGCCAGCTCGATCCGCCGGCCGACGGCCGTGGCCAGGCCGTATTCGATCGGGATCGGCACGCCCCGGGCGCCGGCCAGGGCCCGGTACGCCTCGACGATCCGGAGCGGGATGAACAGGCCCGGGATCGCCGGGCCGTCGTGGAAGCGGCGGATCGAATCGGCCACCCGGCGGATCGTCTCCGGGCGATGGACCGCCTCGTCGCTGACCGGCGAGCCGACAATGAAGCGGGTCACCAGGAGGCCCTCGGGCCGGATGAACGCGGTCACCTCGGGTCCGACGCCGACCCCGGCCGCCGCCACCGTGGCCGCCTGCTCGACCTCGCGGCTGATGCCCAGCAGGTGGGTGTCGTTGCCGGCCAGGCGGATCACATAGCGCTCCGTCTCAGCGGCGACCTCGACCAGGTAGTTCCGGTTGGTGATCCCGCCCGACAAGGCGGTCAAGGTCAAGTGACGCCCGGCCAGCTCCGGGACGCGCTGCATCGCGGCCACCAGCTCATCGTGGCGCTCCCCCGCCCCCAGCTCCTGGTCGTCGCTCGCGTCGTCGGTCACGTCGTCGCTCACGTCGTCGCTCACCTGGCCTCCTCAGCCATCAACGTACCCCGGACATGGTGACGGCGCGACGAGTCGTTCGTCGCGCCGTCGACCCGATTGCTGATCCGCCCGCCTCAGGCGATCGAAACCTCGCCGGTTGCCGCATCCGCCTCGGCCGCCTCGGCGTCGAGACGTCCGCGACCCGAGATGACGTAGTAGAGCGCCCCGACGACCACGATCAGCCCGAGGGTGAACTCGAACAGCGGGATGGGCGGGAACCATGACACGGTCTTGCCGCCAAGGAAGGTCAGGGTGTTGAGCAGCGGATTCGTCAGGTCCCGGAAGTTCCAGACCGACGCCGCCGCGCTGCCCGACGCCGGGATCGTGTACGACATCTGGCCCAGGGCCCCGAAGAGGCTCGAGTTCCAGATCGCGAAGTTGATGATCATCGCCCCGCCCCACACGAGGGCAAGGACGTTGATGATCGTGCCCCACGAGCCGAGCTTGAACCAGGCGCCCTTGTGCGGCCAGCCGTGGGTCCGGGCGATGAGCACGCCGAGGTTGCACAGGAAGTAGCTGGTGTAGATCAGGCCAGTGGCCCCGATGGCCAGCGTCGCCGGGCTGTCACTGAGCAGGAGCGGGATGGCCGCCAGCACGCCGACGGCGACCGCAGCGTTGGCCGGCGTCTTGAAGCTGGGATTGACGTGGGCCCAGATGGCGCCGAGGGGGATCCGCCGGTCGCGGCCCATCGAGAACATCAGGCGGGTCGTGGCGCCCTGGATCGCCATCGTGCAGACGTAGACGGCGAACAGGATGACCGCCAGGTAGACCTTCCCGAAGTCGCCCATGTTGGCCAGGATCGTGTCGCCGATCGGCAGCCCGAACGCCTGGGCGGAGCTGATCTCGCCAGCGACATCCTTGAATGACAGGATGATCGCCAGCAGGAAGATCGCGCCGACGGCGCCTGACAGCAGGATGGCGGCCAGGATTCCGCGCGGCGCCTGGCGTCCGGCATCGAGGGTCTCCTCGCCGAACGTGCCCGCGGTGTCGAAGCCGTAGACCACGAACAGGGACATGAACATCGCCACCAGGAAGACCGCCGGGAAGCTGCCCCCGGGCTGGTTCTCGAGGCCCGCCGTCGTCGTCAGGACGGACGGCGACTGATGGTTGAAGAAGATCAGCAGGATCAGCGCGAACACGAGCATCCCGACGATCTCAGCCGCGACGCCGAGGTTGTTGATGATCGACAGGAGCCGGACGCCGAAGGCATTGATCAACGTCGTCGAGATCAACGTCAGGATCGCCCAGAAGATCAGGTTGTTGACCGCCGGCAGGGGTGAAGCCGCGGTCAGCCCGAAGCCGAAGATGCTCGACAGGACCAACGGCACGGTCGCGGCCACCGCCGTCACGGTCAGGACGCCGGCCCAGAAGTAGATCCAACCGGTGAAGAACCCAAGCGTCCGGTTCGAGAGCCGTTTCGACCACTGGTAGATCGAGCCGGCGACCGGGAAGTGGCTGGCCAGCTCGGCGAAGTTGAGGGCGACGAACAGCTGGCCCAGGACGATGATCGGCCACGACCAGAAGAACGACGGACCACCGACGGCGAGCCCCAGCCCGATCAGGGTGTAGGTACCGGTCGAGACGCTGATGTAGCTGAACGCAACCGCGAAGTTCGACAGGAAGCCGAGCGAGCGCTTCAGCTCCGGCTTGATGCCCAGGCTCTGCAGGTGCGCGTCATCGCGCGCCGCCTGGTCTGAAGCACTGGTTGGACCCGACACGAACAGACCCTCCACTTGCGCCACGCGTCGACTGGGGACCGTCGCGCGGGACCCTGCCGATTCAGAGCCGCGAGGACTTTCCGGGTGCCACGATCCGGCTCCCTCACCGGACATGTGCGCCGCAGGATAGGAGTCGCCGAGGGCAGAGTCAACGGCGATTCCTGTGGGCCGGATCAGGCTGTCGCGAGCTTGGGTCCGTTCGGTGCCGTGGCCACCGGCGGGGTCGATCCTCGGTCAGATTCCGCCGGGAGCCGCGGTATGGTCACGGACCGGCTGAATTGGGCCCGTTCGGCTGATTCGACGAGCGCGGCTGAGCACGGATCGGGGCGTCCCGAGGCCCGACGGCACCGGTTCGAGCCGGATCGCGACCTTACGGCGGCTGGGGACGGAATCTGACAACCGAGCCCCGGAACGGGCCGATCAGGCGGGGGCGAGGGCCTCGCGCACGGCCGCGGGCGCCGGGCGATGGTGGACGACCGGCTTGATGTAGCGATCGACCATGCCCTGCGACTCGAGGACCGCCAGCTCCTTGAACAGGAAGGCGATCTTCGTCGCCTGGTCGGCCAGGATCTCGTCCTTCT
>Ga0265314_10004901_pt1 | contig 12237 bp, 13 predicted proteins | sample 4126metaG_FD_203106 | JGI IMG/M metagenome (GOLD analysis project Ga0265314, IMG submission 203106) | Rhizosphere microbial communities from Carex aquatilis grown in University of Washington, Seatle, WA, United States - 4-1-26 metaG | ecosystem: Host-associated > Plants > Roots > Rhizosphere >... | reverse complement strand
AGGGCGCGGCGACGTTTGGCCAGTTCCTTCCGGGCGGCGACACCCAACTCTTCATCGACTTCACGTTCAACGAGGCAAACTTCAAGGCGCGAGAAGAAGCCCTGAAGCTTACGCCCCAGAAGACGAACTGGACTGGGCTTTCCGGTATCGATGTCCCAGAAAGGGACGTCACCGTGCAGAAGCTGGGCCCGAACGAGATCGAAGCCAAGAAGGCTTCAACCGTCGCGGCCGAAGGGCAACGAGCCGTACACGCGCAAGATCATGACGATGGGCAAGAACGATAGGGACATGTGATGTCGAACTACGATCCGAATGTCACCCAACTGACCGGACGAGAAACCTCTGTTTCCTCCGACGACGTCGCGCGAACGGTTTGGCTGGTGAAGAGATTCACCTCGCTGACGTACATCCAGCGCATGGCCTCGCTGTTTTTCAATTTCGTCGCCGGGTACGAGGAGTTCGCCAATCGAGACCCGAATTCGGAAAATGTGCCTGCCTTCCGAGCCAACCTAACCGATTTCTACAAGCAGCAGGCGTTACTAACCGATGGCATCGAGTTGATTCGACGACGCAGCAGCCTCGGATATGCGAAGCTCCTTTGGGGGTGCATTTTCGGGGATCTTCTTGTGGGGCGCCGTGCGGAAGGTGGGATAAACTTTGATGACGTCGGATGGCAGTACTATCCCCACCCCGCCGAGGGGCTATACGCGTGGGCCGAGGTTGCGGCGGGCATGTGCTACCAGGTCGATAAGACCCTGCGTGGGCTGTGGGCATTTCCCGATGCTGCACGACCTAACAACGTCTTGTTCCCACCGATTGCGAGCATAGCCCCGGCGCCCAAGACCAAGGGATCGCCGATCAAGACCGGCGAGCGTGTGCCGGTTTCCGGCATCTGGATGCCCGCGTTGCCAAGCGGCGCGCCCAACTATCTTTGGGAAGGCAACAATGCCTGGGAAGGCAAGCGAGTCTCCAAGCAGGTCGATTGGCCAGAGGTGATCGATGAGGAGATGCCCCAAGCCGCAAGAACCCTATACGAATACACCACCGAGCCCACGATCTGGACGCTTCTGTGGGAGGACGACCGCTACAAGGACGGCAAGATCCCCGACGAGGAGGCGATCTATCTCGACGCCACGACCGAACCGCCGCCCTGGCCGCCGGTTGTGCCGCCCGGAGGCGCGAAGCTCAAGCCGCCGATTTTTCGACACAAGTAGGAAGAAATGATCGTGCGCAACGCTCCGCTGCTCGTCGCCATCGTGACCATCAGTTGCGTCCTGTTCGACTTTCAACCGGGAACCGCAGCGTACCATGCCGGGCAGCCGACAAGGCCGAGGTGAAGAACGTCCTTGAGGACAGAATCCAAGACCCGGCGGAAACGCCCGAGGTCCAGCCGGAGCATCTGCCTCACCCTAGGCGAAACGAGATTGTCCTTTGGCCGCGAACGAAGTTAGATGGCGGGCCAGAGCCTAGAATGAACAAGATGATGAGGAAAATGATGGTCCCGTCGCGATCGATGGTGGCTATGCTAGTCGCGGCTTCGCTGGCAACCGCGCCGGCCGTGGCAGCCGACAAAATCGAGGCCAAGGAGCGCAAGGCGCGGGTCGAGTGCGCGGCGGGCAACTATGCCGAAGGAGTCCGGTTGTTGGCGGAGCTTTGGGTCGCTACCCGCGATGCCGGGTTCCTCTACAACCAGGGACGCTGCTACGAGCAATCGGGGCAGAACGACCTTGCGGCAAGTCGGTTCCGCGAATATCTGCGCAAGGCAGGATCCCTGCCGGCCGAAGAAGTCGAAGCCGTCAACCGGCGCATCGATGAATTGCAGCGCCAGGCGGCGGGCCGCACGGCCCCTGCCCCGACGGTCATCAACCTGGTTTCGCCCGCGGCGGCGCCGCCGATTGCACCTGCCCCGGCGGCTGGCCGGTCGGCAGAGCTGGTTTCCTCGCCGCCTTCGCCAGTGAACGATTCGCCCGTGTACGCGCGCTGGTGGTTCTGGACCGGCATCGGCGCAGTCGTGGTGGGTGGCGTGGTGACCGCGGTTCTGCTCAGCCATTCCGGGCAAAAGTCGCCCGCCTGCGACCAGGGGGTGACATGCGTGCATTGAGGCTGGCTGTCGCCCCTTTCCTTGGCCTTTGCATGGCCGCTGCTTGCAGCAGTCAAGACTCCGGGCTTCTGGATCTGACGCTGACCGCGGACACTCAGAACCCGCCGCCGCAGGCCGTGGCGGTCGACCTGATCGGTTCGGGCGGGATCCACAAGAGCTATCCCGGCAAGTTTCCACCCGACGGCGCAACCTTCCTGCGGCTGGAGTATCCCGACCTGCCCACGGGAACCATCACCTTTACCGTGCAGACTCTCGACAGCAAGGGCTGCGTGCTCGGCGAGTCCCCTGCCCCGTTCACGGTCGCCATCAAGGCCGGAGCAAAGGTCGCTGCCGCCACCACGATTCAGAAGTCGACCAAAGGCTGCGGCGACGGCGGCGGCCCAGCCAAAGAGGAGGCGGACGCCGGAGTTGATGCCGGCCGCGCTGGAGGCGATGTCGGGGGCTTCGACGGAGGGTCTTTGGTGGTAGACAGCCCCACCGATACGCTGGCGAGCGTCGATACAGCGCCGGATGTGCCAGCGACCGATGCTCCACTCCCCGATGTGCTGTCCGCCGATGCGGCGCTTTTTGACGCCCACCCGGCCGATAGGCCTTCCGATGTGGCTTCTGTGGACAGTTCCCAGGCGGTCGATTCCCCGGCAAGCGGTGCGGACGCCCCATCTGCTCCCATCATTGTCAGCTTCACCGCCAGCCCGTCCACCATCAGCGCCGGTTCCGCCGCCACCCTGACCGCGATCTTCAAGAACGCCACAGGATCGAGCGTCGACCATGGCATCGGCAGCGTGACCAGCGGCAACGGCGTGGGCACCGGCGCCTTGACCGCAAACACGACCTACACGTTGACCGTCATCGACGCCGCGGGCGCTTCCGTCTCGCAGCAGGTGACGGTCACGGTCGTGCCCCGGCCAACCATCACCAGCTTCACCGCTCTTCTGCCCACCATCGCCGTTGGGACCCTGACCCAGTTGACTGCCAGCTTCACCGGAGAAAGCGCCAGCATCGACAACAACATCGGCGTTGTCACCAGCGGCACCCCTGTGCCGACCGGCGTCCTGACCGCCAACACCACCTTCACCCTGACCGTAACCAACGCCGCGGGAGATTCGGTCACGAGGCAAGCCACGGTCGCGGTGAGTGCAGCCGTGGGGACCGGGACGTTTCTGCCCGCCAAATCCATGAGCGTGGCAAGGTCTGGCCACACGGCAACCCTCTTGGCCAACGGGAAGGTACTTGTGGCTGGTGGCTCAGGTGATAGCAGCGCCGAATTGTACGATCCAACGAGCGGTATCTTCACGCCGACGAAGCCGATGATCGCGGCAAGAAACGGTTCCACCGCCACGCTGCTCGGAAACGGAAAGGTTCTCGTTGCTGGGGGCGATATAGCGCTCAGGGCAGATCAGCCCTCGACCGGCGAACTATACGATCCTTCGACAGACACCTTCGCACCTGCTGGAGCGCAGATGACGAACCGATACGATTCGGCGGCTAGCTCGTTGCCAAGCGGCGGGGCACTCTTCCTTGGCGGCGAGTACGGCACTGATGCGGCTGCAACGGCCGAAACATACGATCCAGCTTCTGGCAAGTTCTCCCCGACGAAGAACATGACTGCCGGCAGGCAGAACCCCACCGCAACATTGCTGCAGAATGGCCAGGTACTGGTTACCGGTGGGTACTATCTAATTGGTGTAGCCCTTAGCCCCTATCGGGCGACCGCAGAGATCTACGATCCAAAGATGGGGAGCTTCGCATTGACGGCCGGGCAGATGGCCGTTGGACGGGCCGCTTCAACCGCAACCTTGTTGCAGAGCGGAAAGGTTCTAGTGGTCGGAGGGGTCGGAGATTCTGGCGAGCTAACGAGCACTGAATTGTACGACCAGTTCAACAACACGTTCACCGTTTCGGGGGCGACAACTGACGCAAGATACTGGCATACGGCCACTTTGCTCCCGAGTGGAAAGGTACTGGTGGCCGGTGGCGATCTTCTGTCGAGCGCCGAACTCTATGATCCAACAACCGGGCAATTCGCGCCCGCGAATGACATGAGTACGATGAGGTCGAGGCACACTGCGACGCTCTTGCCAAACGGGAGGGTTCTGATTCTCGGCGGCAGTCAGGATGGTTGTTGCACTTACGCGTCGTCTGCCGAGCTCTACTACTGAATGGCAGGCCGAGCCTCGATTAGAATAGTGCTCACCGGTGAGGCATGGCCCATGGGCGCGACGCCCCACCTGTAGGAGCCTAGATACTAGAATTCGTCAGCGCCGCAATCGATCCCGATTCCTCTTGGTCGGATCTGCCCGTCTATGTCGTCGAATGGATGAGGAGTCGAAAGATCCTTGATAAAATCCTTGCACTGCGAAGCGGACGTCAGGTGGTAGTTCGAGTCCAACTTTGGTGACGACACGCTGAGGTGTTGAGTTAACGATGTGGCCGCGTCCACGGTGCAGTTGACAGGGTCAGTACTGATATTGTCGAAGAGCAGGACGCCAATAAGCGTCTGCGCGACCTTCGTGCAGGTAACTCCCGAGGCAAGGTTACTCACCGACGTGTTGAACCAGAACCGACTTGGCATGCTAGTGGAGCCGGGATTACCGAGGTACACGCCTCCGTAGGAGGCAGGCCCAATATTGGCGGCAAGATTTAGCGCAAAAACGCTATTCGCGACGTCGAACCCGGCACCATCGTTGACCAAAAGCCCACCCTGGTTGTTGGTCACCACACATCGGTCCATGGCGATGGTGGCGCCGGAATCAACCACGATTCCTGCATTTGTCGCACTAGCGCCGACCCCTTGAACATTCAGGCCGCGGATATAGACGTTGCCACTGACGATGTGGATTCCGATATCCGCACCGCCAGGAGATATGGTGGCACCGCCCTGTCCGAATACGGAAACCTGCGAGCCGCCAATAGTCGCGGCCCAGATGCCAAGCGCCGCCGGCCCGATCATTACCACCACTCGCTTGCTTGCCGTGACCGCGTTGATTCCAGTCTGCGGCTGGCAGAACGGCGTACTCGCGGAGCTGGTGCCCGTGCTAGTGCAGCCCGAGGAGTTCTTCACGTAGATCGTTTCCGCGTCGCTCGCGCAGCGGCCGTCTTGATGGAACATGCATACGCCGGGGCCGACGCCCTTGTCGGAGCACTGGGAATCGCTGGTGCACGCGACGCAGGTATTGGCGCTGTTGCAAATCGGCGTTGTGCCGTCGCAATTGCTGCTGGTCACGCCGCCGTCGGTAACGGTCGTCTCGCAGCCGACGCACTGGCCGGCGATGGTGCCACCTTTGGCGCAGACCGGCCTGGCGCCGGGACAGGGGCCGACGTTGGCGAGGCCACCGCCATCGGGAGCGCCGCTGTCGGTCGACCCGCCATCGGTGCCGCCGCCGGACGGGACACTAGCCGTGGCGCCGGGAACGTTGCAGCCCTGGCACTTGTTCTGCACGCAGAAGGCTTTGTTTCCGCCTTGCGGGCAGTCGCTGTTGCTCACGCACTCGACGCAACTGCCGGTGGCGGCGCACACGGGAGCGCTGGCCGGGCAGGCGTTGCCGCCGTCAGGGCCGCTGACGCCGCCGCAGGAAACGCAGGTGTTTTGCGCCGAGCAGAAGGGCACGCCCGCGTCGTTGTTGCACTGGCTGCTGGTCTTGCACGCCACGCACTTGTTGTTCACACAGTAGGAACCGCTGGCCACGCCGAAGCAGTCGTTGTCGACAGCGCAGGTCCCGGCCGCATCGGGCACGCGCGTGTCGGGGATGGACGCATCGACGATTTGTGGAGAATCGACAATGCTCGTATCTATCGGAGAGATATCCACCGGCGACACGTCGACGACAGCCGGGGCATCGTTCGCGTCTTGTGGCAAGGTGGCCTCGCTCGCGGGGAGATCGGCGGGGCCGTCTTCACTCGCGAGGGCATCGGCGGGACCAGCGTCGCTGGCGGGCACGCACACGCCCATCGAGCTGCAGGTGAAGCCAAGTTTGCACTGGTAGGTTTCGTTGCAGTAGGTGAAGTCGCGGCGTGTGGAATCGCAGCCGCCGGCCAGCAGAAGAAGCGAGGGAAGAACGACGAGTAGTTTGCGCATGGCTTTCATCTCCTAGAACTTCCCTTGCAGGCCCAAGGAGCGCGGTCCCACAGCAACCGAAACGTTGGTGCCGTCGTCCCTACCCCAAATCACCATGGCCGATCCCGCGGCCAGCGAAACGACACCCACGCCGAGCAGGCTCCAGCCCCATTTCCCAGTGTCCCTCACAATGATGCCGTTGCCGGCGACATTGGTCGTGACCGTCTTGCCGTCGACAGCGATGTAATAGATACCAAACCCGGCGGCCAGTAAGCCCACCGTGCCGAAGCCCAGCCCCATCACGGGCGTGGGCTGCTGCCAGAACGAGGGCGCGGGAGATGTCTCCACGACCGGTCTTGGTTCGGGTTCGGGCGCCACAACCGCGGCCGGCGGTGGAGGTGCCGGAGCAGGCGGCGGCGCTTGTTCCTGGATGATCCGTTTCCACAGCTTGCCGACCCGCTCTTGAACGGTTTTGGCGAACTGATCTTCGGCGCACAGCTCGCAGTCCTTGCCGTCCGTGCCGAGCGAGCGGCCGGTCTCGCCGTCGCGAATGTCGAGAGATAGGCGATACCCAGCCGGGTTGGCAACGCCCTGGACTAGCAACAGGTGCGTGGCGCCGACGCGCTTCGCGACCGCGGAGAAACAAGCGGAATCGGTGCAAGCGGCGTCTTCCGGGGTCAGATCCTCCATCGGGACCATCGCCACCGACAGGTCGTCGAGGGTTCCGGCGACGGCCTGGCGAATGCTGAGCTTCAGCCTGAGCGTGGCTTGGACGGTATCCACCACCGCCACCTTCGCCTCGGCACGCGCGGCTGCGGGCAGCAAAACCATCCCAACCAGGACCAAGGGGCAAAACAAGTTTCTTCGGGTGCTAAGCATGGGGGAACGATTGGGCATCATTCACTTCTAGTCAAGAGTCTGGTGCGTCTTGACAGGAAATGTTGCCGTCGGCGGCAGCACCTACCGGTGCGCCCGAAATGCCCCCGCCACGCCGAGGAGGACGAGGCCCGCTCCTGCCAGGGTCGGTCCTGCCACGCGCTCGCCGAGAACGAGCCAGCCCAGGAACGCGGCGATCACGGGATTCACGTAGCCGTAGGTGAAGACCAAACGCGTGGGCAGAAGGTGCAGCGCTTTCAGGAACGAAGTAAACGAGATGAGCGATCCGAACACGAGCAAGAAGGCGAAGCCAAGCCACGCGGTGCCTGTCGGGTTGGGCATCGGCTCGCCAAAGCTCAAGGAAAGGATGGTGACGGCAAGTCCGCCAAACAGCATCTGGTAGGCGGCACTGACCATGGCATCGAGGCCGATGGGACGGCGGCGCTGGAGGAGCGAGCCTGCGCCCCAGCTCAGGGCCGCGATGAGCAAGATCACGACCGCGATGGCATCGGCGCGCACGCCCCCGCGCATCGCGGGATACCCGATCAGTCCCACGCCGACAAAACCGACCAGCAGCGCCGCCGCCATCCGTTTCGACGGCGGGCGCTTGTCGATCAGGCTTTCCAGCAATGCGACCCATATGGGCGTCGATGCGATGAGGATGGCCGCGAGCGCACTGCTCACACGCTGTTCTGCCACGACGACAAAGGCGTTTCCGAACGCCCACAGCAGAACGCCCGAGGCCGCCAGCACGGGCAGCTCTTGGCGCGTGGGTCGGACGCGCAGACCGCGCGCCTTGGCCCAAACAAACAGCAGCGGAAAGGCGCACAGGCAGCGCATGGCCGCGAGCGCGAAGGGCGGAAAACCGGCGCCCGGCCGAACCGCCACGCGAATGGCCAAGTAGGTGCTGCTCCAGACGAGATAGACGATGAAAAGGTGCATGAGCCCGCGCCAAGAAACCGCGGGCTGGGATTGCGAAGACATTGCGGGCGAAAGGTAGCAGATTCGTCGTGTAGGGAGACGGCCGGGCGAAGCGCGGGGGCGGCAGGGCGGGTGGCGGGTGCCGGGTGCCGAATGCGCAGCCAACCGTCTTATGGCATGTCTCCTAACCCGCCGGCGTTAGTGACGTCGGCGTAGCCGGCTTGTTTCATAGCCTGCGCGGCGGACGAACTGCGCACGCCGGAGGCGCAGTAAAGGATCACGGGCTTGTCTTTGGGGATCTCGCCCAGGCGGCGGCCTAGGTCGGAAAGCGGGATATTCTTTGCACCCGGATAGGCGCCGTCGCGGAATTCCTCGGGCGTGCGCACGTCGACGATGATGGCCCCGGATTCCAGTTTTCTCTTCACGATGCTTGATGCCACTTTTCCACCTCCAGTCTTTTGAGGATGATGACTGCGATGATTCCGATTGCGATATAGGTCAGGGTTTGCGTGTTCTCACGAAAAATGACATAGAAAACCCGATGCCGCAGGATTACCCCACGAGCCATGACGAGCTCCGCGATCGCTGCGACAATCCCGACGACTTGCAACAGGCCATCGCTCGACTGGACGATCCGGGACGCGACCAGTGGCAGCAGCCCGACCTCGTGCTCTCCGCCCTGGGTCTGACCCAGGAAAGCGTGGTGTGCGAAATCGGTGCGGGGACTGGCTACTTCGCGCTCCGTCTGGCGAAGCTGGCAGCCTGGGTCTACGCCGTCGACGTCGAGCCGCAGCTTCTGTCGTTGCTGCGTGATCGGGCGGCCACTGCCGGCGTGCAAAACCTGACACCCGTCTTGGGGCTGTCCATGGACCCGTTGATTCCGCCAGACACCTGCGATCTTGCCCTGGTGGTGAACACCTTCCACCACGTGCCGGACAAGGCCGCGTACCTGCGGCGCCTGCGCTCGGCACTGCGACGGGGTGGTCGTGTGGCGATCGTCGATTTCCACAAACGCGACCTGCCCGTGGGGCCGCCCGCGGAACACAAGCTCGACCGAGAGGAATGCCTGGATCACGTTGGCAGCGCAGGTATGCGTGTGCGAAGCGATATCGAGACCCTACCCTACCAGTACTTCTTCGTGCTGGGAGACTAGCGACTGGTCGAGAAAATCGCCGAGAGCGGTGTGGGGCCGTGGCATTTCAACATTGGCCGCGCGGCGCCCGACCGACCATACTTGCCGCTTGCACGCATCACGAACAGATCCCATGCCTGAAGACACCAGCCCCGTCGTCGCGACCCAGGCGTGTCTCGACCGTGTCCACGCAAGAGAACACCCGATGTGTGTCGTGTGCAGCCCACACAATCCCAATGGTTTGAAGCTGAAGTTCAAGGTCCATCCCGACGGGTCGGTGGTCGCGGTGTTCGACTGTCTCGCTGCCCTGCAAAGCTACCCGAACGTTCTCCACGGCGGGATCATTTGCGCGATTCTGGACTCGGCCATGGTCAACGCCCTGTTCGCCATCGACATCGTGGCAGTCACCGCCACCCTGGAAGTTCGCTATCGGGCGCCCACCGCGATCGGCCGCTTCGCCATGGTCCGTGCCTGGATCGAGTGTGACAACGCGTATCCGCTGTACCTTCTCCGCGCAGAGCTTGTCCAAGATGGCAAGGTGACGGTCGAGGCCAAGGCCAAGTTCCTGGTGCGCGACGCCGCGTAGGCGAATGCAACGGGCTACTGAAGTTTCGCGGCTGCTTTGCGCGCGTTTTCCATAAATGCGACCAGCTTGGCTTCGCTTTTGATACCGGGTTTGGTTTCCACACCGCTGGCCACGTCGACCCCGTCCGGGCGCACGGTTTGAATCGCCACGGCTACGTCGAGCGGGCCAAGGCCGCCCGCTAGCAAGAAGGGCCGGCGCGCGCCAGCGGCCACGATCTGCCAAGGTGGTCGCTTCCCTGAACCGCCGTAGCCTTCCGCATGCGCATCGTAGAGGAAGTAGCGTGGGTTCCAGCCCGTGGCCGCCGAAAAAGACGATTCGTCGAACACGCGGATGGCGCGAATCATGCGCTCGCCTGCCAGGCTCGACCAGGCCGGCGCTTGTTCGTCGCCGTGAAATTGCACCAAGTCGAGCCCGAGGTCGGCCAGGCTTTCGTTGACCGTGAGTGGATGCGGATTGACGAACACCCCGACCTTGAGCACGCCGGGCTTCACCGCTGCCAGGATCTCGCGCGCCTGGCCGTCCTCGACGAAACGCTTCGAGCCGCGCCACAGGTTGATGCCGATGGCGCCCGCGCCCTCACGGCAGGCAATCTCGGCATCCTGAGGCCGCGTGATGCCGCAGATTTTGATGAGGAAGCTCATGGCTCGCCCAGGAGTTCGCGCAAGGCCGCCGCGGGATCCGGCGCCGCCATCAGGGTTTCCCCGACCAGGATGGCGTCGATGCCTGCCGCCCGCAGCCTGCGCACGTCGGCGGCGTTGCGAATGCCCGATTCCGCCACCACCAGCCGGTCGGCGGGAATGAGCGAGCGCATGTCCACGGCCAGTTCCATGTTCATCTCAAACGTGCGCAGGTCGCGATGGTTGACGCCGATAATGCGCGCACCAGCCGCCACCGCGCGCTCGACCTCGCCGCGATCATGGGTTTCGACCAGCGCCTCCATGCCCCAGCGGTGGACTTCGGCCAGCAACTCGCGCAGATCTTGATCGTGCAGGGCCGCGACGATGAGCAAGACGGCATCCGCGCCGGCGGCCCGCGCTTCGGCGACCTGGTAGGGATCGATGATGAAGTCCTTGCGCAGAAGCGGCAGCTGCGAGACGGCCCGCGCCTTTCGCAGATCGTCCAAGCTGCCGCCAAAAAACGGCGTATCGGTGAGCACGGATGCGGCGGCTGCCCCGGCCGCTTCATAGACAGGCAGCACCAGCGAGACGTCGGCGTCGCGCTGGATGAAGCCCTTCGAGGGCGAGCGCCGCTTGAATTCGGCGATGCAAGCCATGCCTCGGGTGGAGCGCAGCGCCCTCCCCAGGCTGCGCGGGGCTGGGCTGGCCGCGGCCTGCTTCTCCACCTCGGCCAGCGGCAAGCGGGAGCGGCAATAGCCGACCGTGCGCTTGGTCTCGTCCAGGATCTCGTCGAGAATCATGGCGTGCCTGGCAAAGGTGCTATCAAGCGCACCCGTTCGAGCATGGACAAGGCATTGCCGCTGTCGAGTGCATCCGCGGCCAACGCGGCGCCTGCGCGAAAATTGGAGGCGCCGCCCGTCACCACCAGACCGGCCGACGCGGTCATGAGTGCGGCGACGCGGCTTGCCCCGGCCTCGCCACGCAGGGTGGCCATCAGCAGGCTTGCGTTCAGCGCCGGCTCGCCGCCCTTCAGTCCGTCGGCGCTCGCCTCGGTAAGCCCGAAATCGGCGGGGCTGACCTCGTAGCTACGCACGTTTCCCTCGTCCAGTTCGGCCACGAAGGTCGGGCCCGCGGGCGCGAATTCGTCCAGACCGCCGCTGCCGTGAACCACCATGGCCCGCCGCGAACCGAGCTGGGCGTGGGCGTGCGCCAGGAACTCGCAGCGCTCGCGCGTGAACACGCCGTTGACGTGATAGCGCGTGGACGCCGGGTTGGTCAGGGGCCCGAGCAGATTGAAGAGAGTCCGAAAGCCGACCTCGCGGCGCGGGCCAGCCACGTTCTTGGTGGCGGCGTGGTATACGGGCGCGAACATAAAACCGATGCCGACCTCGGCCAGGCAGCGCTGCACCAGATCGGGGCCGGGCGCGGGATCCACGCCCAGCGCTTCCAGCACGTCGTGCGACCCGGAGCGCGAGGAGAGCGCGCGGTTGCCGTGCTTGGCGACCTTGACCCCGCAGGCAGCGAGAATAAGAGCGGCCAGGGTCGAGACGTTCACCGAACCCGAGCCGTCGCCGCCCGTGCCGCAATTGTCGAGCAGAACCGGAAAATCCGTATCCACGCGGACCATGCGCTGGCGCATGGCCTGGGCCGCACCCACGACCTCGTCGACCGTCTCGCCCTTCATGCGCAAGGCCGCCAGCAGGGCGCCGACCTGCGCGGGCGTGGCCGCGCCGTCCATGATCTGCCCGACCACGTCGGTCATATCGGCGGCCGACAGTCCCTGGCCCGCGACCAACTTGGCCAGGGCATCGCGCAGGGACAGCGCGGTCTCACTGCTCATCCCATCGCCTTCATGGCGATGAAGTTGCGCAGGATGTCCTTGCCGACCGTAGTCAGGAACGATTCGGGATGGAACTGCACGCCCTCGACCGGTAGGGTCCGGTGGCGCAC
>Ga0265314_10004900_pt1 | contig 12240 bp, 10 predicted proteins | sample 4126metaG_FD_203106 | JGI IMG/M metagenome (GOLD analysis project Ga0265314, IMG submission 203106) | Rhizosphere microbial communities from Carex aquatilis grown in University of Washington, Seatle, WA, United States - 4-1-26 metaG | ecosystem: Host-associated > Plants > Roots > Rhizosphere >... | reverse complement strand
GGTCTCATTACGGCTTATGTGCTGTACCGCACGGCCTATTCGGCGGCCTTCGCCCACGCCAGCCTGACCCTCGATATCGTCTCCGGCACCGTCATGACCGTGGTGCTGCTGGGGAGCAGCCTGACCATGGCGATGGCCGTCCACGCCTCGCAGCTGGGCCACCGGAAAGCGTTGGCGGTGTTTTTGATTCTCACCATCGTGCTGGGCCTCGGGTTCCTGGGGATCAAGGGCCACGAGTATTACCAGAAGTGGGAGGACCATCATATCCCGGGGCCGGGCTTTGTCTGGGATGGGCCTGACGCCCGCGCCGCCCAGCTGTTCCTCTACTTCTACTTCGCCCTGACCGGTTTGCACGCGCTGCATATGATTATCGGCGCCGGAATCATGGGAGGGTTGCTTCTTCAAACCGCGCTCGGACGCGTCCGGACTTACACCGTCGAGGTCAGCGGGCTTTACTGGCACTTTGTCGATATCGTCTGGATCTTTCTGTTCCCGCTGCTTTATCTGGTGGACAGGCACAAGTAACTTATGCCGAGCACATCGACTTACTACAAGATTTTCGCGCTGCTGATGATTCTGGCCTTCGCCACCACGGCGATTGCCTTCATCGATCTGGGGATCTTCAATCCGATTGTGGCCATGGCCATCGCGGTGACGAAAGCCACGCTGGTCGTGCTGTTTTTCATGCACGTGCGCTACCAGGGGCGGCTGACGTTCGTGTTCGCGATCGCGGGCTTTTGTTGGCTCGTGATTCTGCTCCTGCTGATCTCGACCGACTATCTCACGCGGGGCTGGCTGCCGATCCCCGGTGCGATTCCGCCGATGGGGTTCTGACCGGCGTGAGAAGATCGGGGTAGGGTAAGAGAGACAGCGCGGGTCTGGAGACCCGCCGCAGGCGTGGACGCCTGCCCCACATGCCAAATGAGATGCCGGCCGCCGATGCTCGCTTTGTAGTCCAAATGCACGACGCCTCGCACCTCCATTACGACTTCCGCCTTCAGGTCGGCGACGTGATGGTCTCGTGGGCCATCCCCAAAGGGCCGTCCATGAATCCCGCCGAAAAGCGCCTGGCCATGATGACCGAGGATCATCCGCTCGATTATGCCGGATTCGAGGGCGTCATCCCGGAGGGCAGCTACGGCGCGGGAACGGTGATGGTGTGGGACACCGGCACCTGGGAACCCGAGGGCTCGAAGCCCGGCCGCCAGCAGCTCGATGAAGGCGAGCTCAAGTTCAAGCTGTACGGCTCAAAGCTACGCGGCAGCTTCGCGCTGGTGCGCACCCGCTTCGGATCCAAGAAGGATGGCCGGTCCTGGCTGCTCATCAAGCACCGCGATGGGGACGCCGACCCGGCTTTCAAAATCGGCTCGCTGGCCTGGTCGGTGCTCAGCCGCCGCACGATGCGGGAAATCGCCGAGGGCTGATGGCGCTCGAAACCTACCGCGGCAAACGCAAATTCGAGAAGACGCCCGAGCCGGCGCCCGAGCCGGTTCGCGGCAAGGGCGGGAACGCGTTCGTGGTCCAGCAGCACGACGCCACGCGGCTGCACTGGGACCTCCGCCTCGAAATCGACGGCGTGCTGGTTTCCTGGCCCGTCCCGAAAGGGCCCTCGCTGAACCCCGCCGATAAGCGGCTCGCGGTCCAGACCGAAGATCATCCGCTCGAATACGCGAGCTTTGAGGGCGTGATTCCCGAAGGCAATTACGGCGCGGGTCCGGTGCAGGTCTGGGACAGCGGCACCTATGAGATGGAAGGCGATCTGGGCGCCGCGGAGCAGCTCGCGCGCGGGGAGATGAAGTTCAGGCTGCATGGCCGCAAGCTGCGCGGCAGTTTCGCGCTGATCCACACCGGCAAGCGCGCCCAGGATCCGAAGGACCGCAGGAACTGGTTGCTCATCAAGCACGCGGACCAATATGCGGACGCGAACTGGGACATCGAGAAGCTCGACTGGTCCGTGCTCACCGGCCGCACCATCAAGGAGATCGAGGACGGCCTCTCCGGCCGCGCCGCCACGGCTGCCCAGCTGCCCGGCGCGCGGAAGGCGCCCTGGCCGTCCAAGATCGAGCCCGCCCTGGCCACGCTGATCGAGAAGCCGTTCACGGACCCCGGCTGGATCTTCGAGCTCAAGTGGGATGGCATGCGCGTGCTGTCCTCGATCCGCAACGGCAAGGTCGAACTGCATTCGCGCACCGGCCGCGTCGTGACGTCCCAGTTCCCGGAACTGGCTGCGCTGCCCGCGCGGATCGCTGCGGAACGGGCCATCTTCGATGGCGAGGTCGTGGTGCTCGATCAGGAAGGCCGGCCGGACTTTTCGCGGCTGCAGCACCGCATGGGCGTGGAGCGGCCCACGGCCGCGCTGGTGGCCGAGGCGCCGGTCGTCTACTACGTTTTCGACCTGCTCTACGCCGACGGTTACGACCTGCGCGGCGTGCCGCTCGTCGAGCGCAAGGACTTCCTGCGCCGCATCCTGCTTCCCGAGGATCCGCTGCGTTACTCGAGCCACGTAGCGGGAGAGGGCGAAGCTCTATACAAGCTGGCGCGAGAGAAGGGCCTCGAAGGCATCGTCGGCAAGCAGGCGCGCGGCACCTACCCCGCCGGCCGCAGCGCCCAGTGGGTGAAGCTCAAAACCACGTCCGAAGTGGACGCGGTGGTGGGAGGATTCACCGCGCCACGCGGCGGCCGCGAGCACTTCGGCGCGCTGCTGGCCGGCCTCTACGACGGCGCGCGTCTGCGCTTCATCGGCGGCGTCGGGACCGGCTTCGACCAAGCCACGCGGGAGGAGGTCGCGCGGCAGTTCAAACCGCTGATCGCGAAGGATGCGCCCTTCGCCGAGCCACCGGCCACGCGCGAGAAGCCGACGTGGCTCGAGCCCAAGCTGGCCGCGCGCGTGCGCTTCGCCGGGTGGACCGCGGAGACGCACCTGCGCGCCCCGGTCTTCCTGGGGCTGCGGCCGGACATCGACCCGAAGGAATGCACCTTCAGCGCGGAGACGCCGAAAGCGCAGCGCTCCCTCGCGAGCGACATCGCCGCCGCGAAAGGCGACGACGTCACGCTCGATGTGGAAGGCCGCAAGCTGCGCCTCACGCATCTGAACAAAGTCTTCTTCCCCGAAGTGGGCCTCACCAAGCGCGACCTGCTGGGCTACTACGCCCGGGTTTCCGGCCTCATCCTGCCGTTCCTTAGCCAGCGTCCGCTGGTGCTGCGGCGCCTGCCGGATGGCGTAGGCGGCGGCCTGTTTTACCAGAAGGAAGCGGGCAAAATGCCGGACTGGATCCAGACCGTCGCCATTCCGAGCGAGGGGAAAGAGATTCGCTACGTGGTGTGCAACGACGTGGCAACGCTGCTCTGGTTGACGCATCTGGGCTGCATCGATCACGATCCGTGGGCCAGCCGCATCGACGATCTGGAGCATCCCGACTACGTCTTCATCGATCTCGACCCGTCCGAGGGCACGCCGTTCGCCTCCGTGGTCGATGTGGCGCGCGAAGTGTGCGCGGTGCTGGCGCAGGCGGGCATGAAGTTCTACGTGAAGACTTCGGGCGCCAGCGGGATCCACATCTTCCTGCCGATCGAGCGTGTTTACACCTTCGAGCAGGCGGCCATGTTCGGCCAGGTGGTTTCGCGCATGGCGGCGGCGCGCATTCCGGAGAAGTCCACCTTCGAGCGGACCGTCGCCAAGCGCCCTCGCGGCAGCGTGCTTCTGGATTACGCGCAGCTTGCCTACAGCCGGCCCCTGGCGTCGGTCTACAGTGTGCGGCCCGAGCCGCTAGCCAGCGTATCGGCGCCCATCACGCCGCAGGAGCTGAAGCCCGCGCTCACGCCGGCGCGGTTCACCCTGAAGAACATGCCGGAACGGCTGGAGAAGGCCGGCGACCTGTGGGCCGATTTCTGGCGTTCGCGGCAGCGGATCGAGCCGGCGCTCGAGCGGCTGAAGGGGAGCTGATGCGGACTGCCTGTCGCTCGTCGCTCGTCGCAAAAACAGAGCGGGGATCGTGAGCTTCGCACCGGGATGTCTCTGCGACCGCGAAGCGCCACGAATCCTGCAAACGATCGACGAGCGACGGGCCACGGGCCACGAGCGGCTTCCAGCGACGGGCGGCTTCCCCCTATGCCGCCCCGCGCCGCTTCAGGGCGCGCTTGCGCGGGGACGCGGCGGGCTCGTCTTCGACGACGTGAATTTCCGTGGCGTGAATGTCCGCGGCCGGCTCGGGCGGCTTGCGGCCGGAGGCGGCCAGGCTGCGCTGCAACGCGTCCATCAGGTCCACCACCGGCGCCAGCTTCTGCGGCCGCACCTGCCGGACTTCCTGCCCCTGGCGCTTGGCTTCGATCAGCTCCAGCACCTTCTTCTGATAGGTGTCGTGGAACTTCTCGGGCTCGAACGGAGCCGCCAGATTCTCCACCAGCCGCTCGGCAAGCTCGATCTCCTGCGGCCGAATTTCCACCTTGTCTGGCTGGCCGTATTCAGCGATCTGATTGAGCTCGTTCTGGTAGTAGATAGTGTGCAGCGTCAGGCCGTGATCGCGCGGGCGGATCACCACCAGGTACTCGTGCTGGTGCATGGATAGTTTCGCCAAGGCCGCATAGCCGGCCTTGTCGAGCGTGTGCACCAGCAGGTCGTAGGCCTTGCGCCCCGGCTCCTCCGGCGTCAGGTAGTAGGAGGCGTCGAAGTAGATCGGGTCCACCTCCGCGAGCTTGACGAACTGCACGATCTCCATGTTGCGGTCGGAGGGCAGCTCGATCTTCTTCAGCTCTTCGGGATCGACTTCGACATAGGTGTCCTGCGCCTCCTCGTAACCCTTGACGATCTCGCTGCGTTCGACGACGCGTTGATCGTGCGGGCACCAGAGCTGCTGGCGGATGCGCGTGCCGCAGGGCTTGTGGATCTGGTGAAAGCTGACGTGTTCGCGCCTGGCGGCGGCGAACAGCCGCACGGGCACGGAAATCAGCCCAAAAGTCAGAAAGCCCTTCCAGACGGTAGAAGCCATACGGGTGCGCCCCCCTTGCGCGCCGCCCCAGCGGTGGCTAACCGCATGATAGCGCAAGGGACGGGGCAACGTCAGACGGGTGGGCGAGGGCGTCGCTGCGACGCCCCCTTTCTGAGACCGGGCGAAAGGCCTTACTGCGCCAGACGCAACACGCTGGACATGATGGCGTTCATCGCCGCCCCTATGCCCGCGGCATCGGAGGCCTGGTAGTATTTCCCTACCTGCTGGCTGCCGTCGGAGACATACCCTGTGGCGGTCGGGTCGTTGGCGAGCCGCTTAAGCAACGCGTCGTCCACGCCGGTGTCCCCTGTATAGCCAATCGTGTAGATCGTGATGGGCATGTGACGGTTCATGTCGGTTTGGCTGGTGCCATCCCCCCGGGCGGACTGGTTCGCGTCAGTCCGCATGTTGTATCCGATGTTGTCGGTGGTGCTCCAGGCGGCGAGCCCCCAGTAGTCAACAGGAGTCTTTTGGACGACGGGATTGTTTGAGGCCGCCCATGCGAACGCCCACGGGACTTTTGGCAATGTGCCGGCGGGCAAGTCGCTGTTGTAGTACTCGGGTGATGCGATAGTACGTGGATAAGTCAAGGTGCCGTAATAGTCGTACTTTGGAATCTGTATCAGTGCGTTCCAGGGCGTTCCGCTACCTCCGGTGCTTCCTATTTGAGCCTGGCACTGCCCAGCTGTCGACTGGCTGAGGGCTGAGGCTCTGTTGTAGCTGAGCTCTGTCTCGCCGTTGGTGCTATTGGACTCCTTCACCCAGTTCAGGGTGGGATTGTTTATATCGGTGTCGGCTAGCTGATAGGGTCCCACCAACGTACCATCCCCTGCGTCGCCCGAAGGGCCCGCCAGGAACACCATTCGGTTATCGGCGGCGCCACTGAACGTTGTTGCCGCCGTGCAGTTGGTGCAGCCGCTGCAATAGGTCGCGCTCCAGGCGGTTTTGCAGTTGACGTGGCTACTCCAGGTAGTCGTGCATGCAGGCAGATACCACGTCGCAGTGCTGTCGACGGTGTTGATGGCGTTGGGGTCGTTGGCGTAAGCGGTAATCTGGTTCGGCACTCCATCGGTGAAGAACAAAACCGTATTCATCCGGGCGTCGGCGCCATCCGCAGCCAGGTCGCGCAGGTGAGCCTTCTGTAGCTCGAGGTAGGCCAGATCCAGTCCCTCGGACATGCCGGTGGAGCCGCCCGAAACCGCCTGGTAAATCATGCAGAGCATGTCCGTGCACCCGGTGGAGCCGTCCCGCTTCGGATCGGCGACCGTATCGATGAACCCCGAGTCCGGACCTCCGGCCGCGGTAAGGGGGCCGCCTCCGAGGGAAGTGCTGGTATACCCAACGTATGGCTTTCCGTAGTCGGGGTAGGCAACCACGCCGGTCGTTCCAAAGAGCACCAGACCCAGTTCGTCTACGCCGGGGCTGGCGAAGCCGGCATAGTAAATCGCACTCGTTGCCAGGCTAGACCACATACCGGACATGGAGCCGGACCGGTCCAGCACGTAAATGATGCGGCTCGAGCGGCGGGTTGCGGTCGCGTTCGTGCCCACGGAAGCTTTGCTGACGTTGAAAATGCGCGCAAAGATGAGCGGCACCTGGACGTTGGCCACCACCTGAACCCTAAAAGACCCCGGAGCCGGATTCGTATACTGCACACTATACGTATTGGGCGTGGTGTTGGTCATGGTTTCCGAGAGCGAAGTGAGGGCGGGGGTCGACCAGTAGCCGGTAGGGAAGTTCGCCAAAAAGAACTCCCCCGCCATCTTCTCCGTTGGGCCCGCAGAGCTGCCCGTCGCCGTGCCCAGCAGACGCCCGGCGCCCATCGCCGCCCCGTCCACGGCGGCTGACATTCTGGCCTGTACGGTGTAAAGGATGGTGAGGTCGACGGCGATTCCCATGATTGGGAGCATCAGCGTGCAAAGCATCAGCGAGTACCAGATCATCGCTACACCGCTCTGGCGGCGTCTCGAACGGGAAGCTATAGGCATGGTCGATCTCCTTGTGAAGCCGAACTGGTGGAACTGTGTAACACTCGTTTGGGGTCGTACCTCGCAACACGAGGGACCCGCACCGGACCGCGACCGCGACCGCCGGGCCGCGGCCCATGGCTAACTGCATCGCCAGCCTGCAAACCTGGGACGGGCGCCGGGTTCCGCAAAAACATCGAAACCCGAGGCGATCCCTGGTCCGCGACGGGGCTAGAAGATCGCATAGTTGTAGAGTCTCGCGGGCGCCGCAATCAGGCCCGGCACGGAGTAGCCGTTCGCCGTGACTTCGACCAGATAAACAAGCTGCCCTGAGGGCACGCCGAAACCCGCGCTGCCGTCCCCCCACGATGTGATTCCGCGGGTCGCGAAATCTGTCGGGCTCGTCGCCAGCGCTGCAGCGTTGCTGGAATAAGAAAGGGCCTTGTTCGCGGAGTTGCAGAGTGAGATCTGACCGTTGGAGGCAACCAAACCTGACGCGCTCGCCGGATTGCCGTACATACTTTGCGTGGCGATGGTGCTCCCGGCCGGTAGAATCTGGAATTGCGCGAACACCCATTTTCCGCTATTGCCACAAGTGCAGCCGGCCGCTACCGCCGCGTTGCAAGCGTTGGTGTCCATGAAGGTCATTGCGGACATCACAAGCACGGCCTGGCTATGGGTAGCATCCGTGGTCTTCAGGTTAAGACCGTTGCCGATCTCGTTGAGGATGGCCTGGCTGGCGGCTGCCGTGAAGTCCACTTTGCGGGCATACATGGATGCCGTGTCCCGGGCCAATTGGATGACCTCCAGACCGTCGATCAGGTTGATCCCGAGCGCGATGGTAATCAGGAGGAAAGGCACGGCCCACAACATGACAAAAAGGAACTCTATGAACGTCTGCCCTCTCGAATTGCGGCGCTTCATCATGGGTCTCATAAATTTGCCTCCTACCATGTGGGCGGGCTGGTGATCGGTTCAAAGCGGTCCGCGGCCGCAACCGTGAAGGTCATTGGGGCGTTGCTCACACTGCCAATCATCGAAGTCCCATTGATGTAGCTGAACATCGGGAGCAGCAGGGGCAGAGAGTACCCGGTCACCTTAACTTCCAGCAGATTGCCTCCGGCGTTGCACGCAACGGTCGTCCAGCTCGTGGAGACCACCTGGAGATTGCTCGTGGTGGAGTTGTACGCATAGCATGTCGAGGTGATCTCGCTGGCGTTGTTCCCAAAAGCCCCCGAAAGCAGGCCGTTCGCCGCCGTCACCACCGTGTTCTGCACGCAGGTACTGACGGCCGTGCCCGTTCCGCAGGTCTGGTTGGTCACGCCGTACCGCACGCCCTGCCGAACCGCCTGCAACAGCGTGGCCTGGGCATAGACGGCGAAAGCGATGTCGAGTTGGAGAAACACCAGCATGAACATCAGCGGCATGATGAAGATGAACTCGATCATCGTCTGGCCCTTGCGGCCTCTTCGGGATCGACGCCCGCCCGCCGGCAATTGTTGGACTTCCGTTTGAGTCATTGTGCCCGCCCCCACGGCTACCAGGGCAGCAGCGGTCGGAAGCTGCCCTCAGTTCTATAAAGACGACCTAGCCCTCCGTTTTCTTTACGGCGGCGCACGCTTTGCCTGATCTGCTAACCAATGGCAGTAAATCATAGTTACGCTGAATGTTATCTCCTGCCCCTGCCTGCGGGCCGGCCGCGCCCTCGTTAACCAAAGGCAACCATCTTCGCCCCACCACTCGCCAGTATCCGCAAGGCGTGGTTTGTAGTAGTATCGGCTACGATGGACCGAAACCAGCTCGGCAGCCCGCTTGCGGCGGACATCGAGCAGGAGATCCGGGATCTCTACGCTACCGAAGCGGCAGGCCTGTTGCGCCACGCCGCCAGCGCGGCCGGGAACGGCGAAGCCGCGCAGGACGCCGTTCAGGAGGCGTTTCTCCGCTTTTTCATCGCCCGGACCGCCGGACAGGAGATCCGCAACCCCAGGGCCTGGCTGTTCCGCGTGCTGCGCAACCACGTGCTTGACCAGAAGAAGTTGGGCTCGCGTCACGAGATCGGCCTGGAATCGGTGATGAACTCGCCCGGCCCGGGCTACGATCCGGAAGCGGCATACGGGCGGGTGGAAGCGTTGCGCGCGACGCTGCGAACGGGACTGACGCCGCGCGAAGTCGAGTGCGTGCAACTGCGTAGCGCGGGCTTGCGGTACGACGAGATCGCCGGCGTGCTTAAGCTGCAATCGGGGACGGTCGGGGCGCTGCTGACGCGCGCTCACAAGAAGATCCGGGCCGCGGCGGGCGCTTCGGACCGCAGGAACGGCGAGTTGACTCTGAAGGTCGCCACGGGGAAGCGCTATGCATCCTAGAACTGGCACCCTGGTCTCCTTCTCGGACGCGGAACTCAATCCCGGGCGTAGCCGGCGCATCGCCCGCCATCTTCAGCAGTGCCCAAACTGCCAGGCGGCGCTGGACCGGATTTCCCAGGAGAAGCGGGGCCTGGCGGCGCTGGCGGGCCCAGACGGGCCGGCGATCGACACACAACAGGGGTTGGCGGCGGTGCTCGCGGGCATGGCTCGGTGGCGCGAAGCCCCGGCTCCCGAATTGAGGAGCCGCGCCCGCGCCCAGATCGAGATCTACTTTGGCTGTGGCGCCGCGTCCTTCATGGAATCGCCCGGCATCCGCGCCGATGAGCTGATGGCGAAGACGCTGGCGCTCATTTCGACGTTTCTGGGGCAGGAGGCGGCCGAGGCCGTGACCGGAGAGATTCTGCGCGGCCTCGATTGCGCAGCGTTGACTGCGGAGGTTTTGCCATGACGCGAACTGAGGATCGGAACCCGATCGAATCGGCGCCCCGGTGGATTGTCGCGGTCACGGGGACGTACCTGTGCCTCGGGGCTCTCGCGCTTTACGTGTGGTCCCACGCGGCGCCCGCGTTTTCGATGCAGGCGTCGCCGGGCGACGCCGAGGCGCTGTCGGTCATCGCCATGGCGGCAGCGCAGACCTGGCTCTGTGTACTGGTGCTCCGCGCCTTCGAACCCGGCGCCCCGCTTCGTCGCGCGTGGCTCCTCATCCTGCTTTCCGCGGCAACCCACGTGGCCGGGGGCCTGTTAAGCCAGGCGCCGGCAGCCGCGTCGCTCCTCAACCCGACGGCGCCGCTTGGAAGAGCGGATCAGATCCACTGGACCGCGCTCCTTCTGAGCGGCCCGGTGCAGATGGCACTCCTGGCAGCCGGACTGCTGGTGGCGCTGCGCATCCTCTGGAGGCTCGGCTTCTGGGTACGGCCCAAGGCCACCGGCTGGGCCGTGGCCGGCATCGTGGCCCTGTTCACCCTGACCCGCTTCGCGGCAACGGCCGCCGGGCAGTTCACCGCAGAAGGCGCGATCTCCCTGGTGCGGAGTCTCCTGTTGTGCGTGCTCTCCGTAGAAGCGCTGTTCCTGTGGCTATCGGCCGCGCGGATGGGAAAGGGACCGATTGCAAAGTGCTGGCGTGCCTTTGCCATTGGAATTTTCGTGATAGGGTTTGGCGAGGCGGCCGTGTGGGCGATTGGCAGCTATTGCCCGGGTTGGCTGGTAGCGGCCCTGGAATGGTACGTCTGGTTCCCGGCCGTGGCCGTTTTCGCTCTGGCGCCGGCCCACACGGTGGCCGCCGTACGTCGCGCGACGGGACGGGTCGCCAGTTCCTCGAGCAGTCTGCCCGTGGCCGGATTCCCGCGCACCGCCTCGGCGAACTAGGGGCTCTTCTAGCCGACAACCTCCGTCCGTCTCCTGCCTCCTGTCTCCTGCCTCCTGTCTCCTCTCTGCCGTCTCCCGCTACAATGAACATTGTGCGGTTCTTGTGCGGCCTGCTGGCAGCCGCGGCACTATCTGCTCAGCCCCAGTTCTTCCCTCTGAAAGACATCCGGCCCGGATTGAAGGGCGTCGGTAAGACGGTCTTTTCCGGCACGCGAGTCGAGGAATTTCAAGTCGAAATCCTGGGCGTTCTGGAGAACATCGGTCCCAAGCAGTCGCTCATCCTGGCTCGCCTGTCGGGCGGGCCGCTGGCCGAGACCGGGGTCTTGCAGGGGATGAGCGGCAGTCCGGTCTATATCGACGGCCGGCTGGCGGGCGCCGTGGCGATGGCGTTCGCGTTTTCCAAAGAGCCGATCGCCGGCATACGGCCGATTGAAGAGATGGTGCAGGCCAGCGCCGAGCCGGAGAAGCGCGCGCGCCGCCTCGCGATGCCGGCCGATTGGCAGCCCGGCGCGCAGCTCCCTCCCCGCGAAGACGTCCTTGCCGGCGGCCAGCGCATGGTGGACATCGCCACTCCCGTCTCCTTCGGCGGATTCACCCGGAACACCATCGAGCATTTCGCGCCGCAGTTGCAGAAGCTGGGCCTGCAGCCTCTCGAAGGCATGAGCGGTGGCGGACGGCTCGATACCGCACTCGGCAAGCCTTCCGCGCTTCAGCCCGGCTCGATGATCAGTGTCCAGCTTCTCACCGGCGACATGAGCATCGCCGCCGACGGCACCGTCACCTACATAGACGGCGACCGCCTGTACGCCTTCGGCCACCGGTTCCTCTCGGCGGGCGTCACGGACCTGCCGTTTGCCCGGTCCGAGGTCCTCACCCTGCTACCCAGCCTCTCCTCCTCGTTCAAGATCTCGGCGCCGCGGGAATGGATGGGCACCATCACCGAGGACCGCAACACCGCGGTGGTGGGCCGGCTTGGCCGTCCAGCGTCCCTGGCCCCGGTCTCGATCTCCGTCACCGAACGCGGCGGCCGCGCCTACGCTTATCAGTTCCAGATGGTAAAGGACCCGGTGCTTTCGCCGTTCCTGCTATCGATGGCGACCTTCTCGGCGCTCGACGCCACCGAGCGCTCGACCGGCGAAGCGAGTTTTGCCGTGAGCGGCACGGTGGAATTCGAGAACGGCCTGCCCCCGGTCAAGATCGACAACATGTATGCGGGCGATCTCAACCTGGCGGCGCTGGCAGCGCTCGCGACCTCGTCGCCCGTGGCCTACGCCCTCGGCAGCGGCTTCGACGCCGTCCAATTGAAGAGCGTGGCGCTCCACATCGAGGCGTTCCCACGCAAGCGCCAGTTGCAGGTCGACCAGGTGTGGGCGTCGCGGCGCGACGTGCGGCCGGGAGAGACGATCGACCTCACGGTGACGCTCCAGGGCGACAACGGAGCGGAGTTGACGCGGAAGGTCAGCTACGCCGTGCCCGTCGGCGCCGCGGCCGGTCCACTCCAATTCACGGTTGCCGACGCAACCACCATGAATCTCACCGAGTTCCGCCAACTGCTTCTCG
>Ga0265314_10004899_pt1 | contig 12241 bp, 11 predicted proteins | sample 4126metaG_FD_203106 | JGI IMG/M metagenome (GOLD analysis project Ga0265314, IMG submission 203106) | Rhizosphere microbial communities from Carex aquatilis grown in University of Washington, Seatle, WA, United States - 4-1-26 metaG | ecosystem: Host-associated > Plants > Roots > Rhizosphere >... | reverse complement strand
GAGAGGATGGTCGTAGTTCAAGCGAGCATCTACGGTACCGACAATCGTTGCCTGCTCGATTCGATAGGCCGCTTCGGCGCAAGGAATGCTCGCGGCATCGCGGTTGTCGACCAGTCAGTCACGCTGGAGCAGTTGAAGGCGATGGACAAACGCGGCGTGCGAGGGATTCGCTTTAACGCCATCACAGGCCGCACCCCGATAGAGTGGCTGCCTTCGCTGGCAAAGATGGTTCAGCCGTTCGGTTGGCACGTCCAGCTGTGGACCAACAGTGAGCGCCTTCTGCAGATCGGTCCGATTCTCGACGACGTGCCTCTGCCGATCGTTCTTGATCATATGGGGCAGTTTCCCGCCGCTGAGGGCATTAATGGTGTCCAGTTCCAAAACATTTTGAGGCTGATGAAGGACGACCGGTTCTGGATTAAGCTAGTAGGCTACCGCGTGTCGAAAGAGCCACCTGCGCTGAAAGACATCCGCGACGCGGCAAAAGCCTTGGTCTCCGCTGCGCCGCAGCGTTGCCTTTGGGGCACCGATTGGCCGCACATCTATCTCGAAGGCCGCCCAATGCCGAATACAACGGATCTTTTCGAGACGGTCGACTCGTGGCTCTCGCCCGCCGAAGCCGAACTCGTCTTTGTCCAAAACCCCGCCCGGCTTTACCGCTTCGAGTAGACCGCTTGCTATCAGAATTGTTGATATGAATATTCATCACCGCTGAATATCGCAGCCGTTGCCTCTGCTCTACAACAGTTGGATTCGTCTCGTCGAAGTCACAAAGAGTGAGAGTTAGCGCCCGAGGTTAGTTTACTCGGTCGCAGGTATAATAAGAAACGGAGGATGGGTATGACCAAATTAAAAGTTCTGGTCGCAGGCGGCGGAATTGGCGGAATCACCAGTGTGCTTGCGTTGCGCCAGCGCGGCTTTGACGTGCAATTGTTCGAACAAGCCGCCGCTTTCGGAATGGTGGGAGCCGGAATTCAAGTTTCGTCCAACGCCGCCAAAATCCTGCTCAAACTCGGCCTCGGCGAAGCACTCAAGAAAGTTGCTACCTACCCCGATGGTCGCGACTACCACGGTTGGGATACCGCGGAACGCCTCTATTACACGCCGCTCGGTCAGAAAGCCGAAGCGCATTTCGGCTCACCTTATTACGCGGCACACCGCGCCGAACTACTCGACGTTCTGCTCAGTGGCCTCGGTCAGCACGGGTTCAAACTCGGCTCGCGCATCGAGCGCGTCGATCAGGACGGCAACGGAGTTTCGCTGACCCTGGCGGACGGCACCACGCATCACGGCGACATACTGATCGGCGGAGACGGCATCCATTCGACGGTGCGCGCTCAACTATTCGGAAAGGAACTGCCACGCTACACCGGCAACGTGGCCTGGCGCGGCCTCGTTCCGGCCGAACGCGTGGCGCATCTCAATCTCGGAAATCTTGTCAGCGTCTGGATGGGGCCGAACCGTTCGATCGTCTCGTATTATGTTTCCGCTGGTAAAACCTATAATTGGATCGGCATTAGTCGAACCAAGGCCGAACCGGCGCGTGAGTCATGGCTTGCCGAAGGCAAGATCGAAGACGCCCTGGCCGAATATGAGGGCTGGAATTCGACCATCCGGACCATTATTTCTGAGACGCCGAAAGTGCTGAAGCAGGCGCTCTACGACCGCGAGCCTTTGCCCGAGTGGCAGGTGAAACGGATCGTGCTGTTGGGCGACGCGGCGCATCCGATGCTGCCGTTCTACGCGCAAGGGGGCGCGCAGAGCATCGAAGACGCTTATGTCCTCGCTGGCTGCCTCGCTGAAGGTCAAGACAATCCTATCGAGGCGCTGGCGCGCTTTGTGAAGATGCGACTGCCGCGCACGGCGTGGATGCAAGGCCTGGCTCGCCGCGAGGAAGAACTTTACCAGACGAACGACGAGGCTGCGATTAAGGCTCGCAACGAACGGATGCGCGCCAACAGTGTTCCGGAAACTGCGACCTTCCCGCCGGAACAGGAGCGCCTGTACGGCTACGATGCGGAGGTGGAGCTCAAGAAAAGCGCATAAGGACTGCGCGTCGGCAACAAACCCGCGAAACAAGACGTGGGACAAAAGGGTGGAGAGTATGCTGTTAAACAAACGTGCTGTGCTTGCGGGTTTACTGGCCGCGGCGACGCTTGCAGCGGCGAATAGCGCGCTTGCCCAGAACTATCCGAACCGGCCGATCACCGTGATCGTGCCATATTCTGGCGGCAGCGCCAGCGATCTCGTTAGCCGCGTGTTGTTCGCAAAAATGTCGAGCATTCTCGGCCAACCCATGGTGGTCGAGAACAAGCCGGGCGCGGGCGGCAACGTCGGCACCGCGCAAGCCGCGCACGCCACGCCGGACGGCTACACGCTGCTCGGCGTCGCTGCCGGTCCTGTAACGACAGGTCTGATGCTGTACAAGGATATCGGCTTTGAAGCTAAGGACCTCGTCCTAATCTCGCCATTTGCGAGCTTCACCGTCGTCATCACTGCCAGCAAAAAGATCGGTGTTCATTCGGTCAAGGAATTGATCGAACTTGCCAAGAAAGAACCCGGCGCGCTGAACTACGGTTCGGTTGGCATTGGCTCGTCGCAGCATCTCGCGGGCGAGTATTTCTCGCAACTCACCGGCACGAAACTCACCCATATTCCATATCGCAACATCGCTCAGTTCGGTCCCGACCTGATGGAAGGCCGGGTGCAGCTTGGCTTTGCTTGGTATCCAAACGTCTCTGCACCGATTGCCGCGAACGGCGCGATCGCACTCGCAGTTGCCGGGGACAAGCGTTTGTCCGCGGTATTACCGAATGCGCCGACAACAGCGGAAGCGGGCTTGCCAGACTACAAGGTCGACGGATGGTTTGGGCTTGGTGGGCCTTCAGGCATCCGGAAAGATATCCAAGAGCGGCTTAACGCCGCGCTACTTCAAGCGCTCAAGGATCCGGACGTGCTCGCCAGTTTCGAAAAGATTGGCGCCTTAGCAATTGGCCGTGATCTTAAGCAATCGGCGAAGTTCTGGGACGACGAAATCGTTAAATATCGGGAAATCGTCACCAATGCTGGTATCAAAAGGATCGAATAGCGCGGGCTGATATCGCGGGTCACGGCCCGTAGGCCATGGCTTTATGCAAATCGGAATGTTTCATCGGTTTATACGCTCTATTTGATGCGATGTTCGACCATAAATATTTGGTCGCGTTTTGCAAGCTGGTGGATATTCATTGGGGTGCCCTTCGAGAGAGTGCTCGTGATACCTCGCACATCTCGACTGGGCGTCATTGATACGTTGGAATTTCTCTGCGACGGTGAGGACTGGCCGGGCAAGACGACCCACGCTCGTCATCCGTCCCGCTCGCTTTATGCCATCGTCCAGGTTCTTCCGTGAGAGTGCGGGTCGTACCTATCCCGAGGTTTGCACGTACACCTCAAATATGACTACCGCCCGCCGTCAGCCGCTATGTCGTGCCGGTCAACATCCGATTTGTCGGATGCCAAAAGACTGCAATGCCAGCGACATCATCGGGCTCCCCCGTTGAGAACGGATAAAGCGTCTGCTTGGCTTTACGCGCCTGCGCGGCAGGGCTCAGCGTTTCCGCTAGCATCCACTCCGGGTTCTCCCATCGCTTGATCGCGCGCTCTGTGCGCACCGGACCCCCAGCAATGGCGTTAGCGCGAATGCCGAAGTCCGCATATTGTGCCGCCAAAGTCTTGGTGAACGACATAATGCCGCCTTTCGAGGCGGCATAGGCGGGCTTTTCGGAGCCCATCATGCCCAAATGGGAACTAACATTGATAATTGAGCCGCGGCCCGCTTCAATCATGTGCGGCAAACCGGAGCGGCAAGCAAGACTGCCGCTGCAAGACGATCATCGGCATGGCGGCTACCGGCGTCGGTTAAGACGGGCGTTACGCGTTTGTAACAAACGTTCCCGTGCGTGGCTCCGGCATCGCTCTCATTTCTTGAGCCAGGCGTTGGAGCTCGACCGGCGCAGAGTTTGGATCAAGCTGCGGTTCGGCGGCCGGCGACGTGGCTACAACCGCGCGAAATTGGAATCCGTGAAGCGTAATTGTCGGGTGGATTCCGCGAAAGCTATCATCGAAAGCGTAAATCCGCCGCTCCAGTTCGTGCCGGGAAATGCCGAGCGGGATGTCACACATCGCTTCGTATTGACGCCGCGTGCTTTTATTTTTTGCCCACGCGATCGGCAAGGTCTGAAGCGGCTCGCTGTGCGCCAATTGCTTTGCCAGCCGCCAAAACAGATAGGCGAGGCGCACGTAGGTGATTTGCTCAAGCTGACTGAGGGACGTGCCGGGAGGAATCACGAAGGTTTCCGTGCCGACAATCGGACCGGCATCGACATATTCCGTCATAAGATGGGCGGTTGCGCCGAACGTCTTGGCCCCGTCGTACAGCGCGAAATGCGCCGGCGCCCAACCGGGATAGTCCAAAGAACCGGGATGAAAGTTGTAGCCGCCGCACCCGAGAGCCTTCAGCGTGTCACGCGGAACAATCGTTCCCGATGCGAAGGCAACCAATCGCGATTGACGCAAAATGCCGCGATCGATAGCCGCCACTTCATCCGGCGTGGTCACAGGCGTAAAGGTCAGTGCCGGATTATGCGCGCGGAGCAATGCGGCGAGGGCGAACTGCTGCTGGCCTTTCGGTGCCAGAATGATGACATTGCGAAGCATGGGTTTGCGGCTCGACCTTTTCAATCTCGGGAAGGGGGAATACTACGCAACGGTATGCGGACTTCTCTTACCGCGCGTTCGAAGTGGTCATGGATGTTGTATGAGATGCGTCGTAATCCGGGGATGCACCCAGGGCATGCGAACGATCCGGTCTTGCGAAGGGCGGGAATCAAGAGTTCGGCCGATGTCTCTGAAGAGGGAGCCAGGCACGCGCTCGGTAGGGTCTATTGCGATCGCCCATGTGTCGTTTCCCTCGGCGGCTGCGTAACCCGATTTGAGGTCTTGCTTCCAGTTGCAGACCGACAATTCGAGATGGCCGAAGCATCCCGAATCGAGGGCAAACACAGCTGCGACGCGCTCGACCACGGCAGCGACCTGATGGGCGTCGTGCTCGTGCAGATTGTTGATCATGACCAATGCGGTGCGGTGGCCGGCTGATGAGGCCTTTAGAAATAGATGCGGCCCCGGGCTGCCGGCTCGGCTAGCCCGGCGCGCTGCCTGCAACAGCGCGGGCACCTCCTGGGGATTAAGATCCCCCGTTCCGGATGGAAGATTGTGGGCAATGACCGTGTCCGGCTTAAAGCTCAGCTCGTCGATGAGACCATGATAGCAGCGCGGCAACCAGATGGTCCGAAACGGCCTTTGTGATGCAACAAGACTCCAGGCCTGGTCGAGCAGGTTTCCTTCCCACAATTGGGGATACATCTTCGTTAGCGTCTGCCACGTCCGCAACAGGGTTCCGGCGGCCGCGGATTGCCCGAAGTAAAGAGTTCGCGTCGCCATCTCCCAACCCCGCCATTTATGGACGGCGAAGTCGCAGGCAATCGACTCCAGCATTGAAATCGGCCGCGCGACGACGGCATCGGGATGAATCCAGAGGACCGGCCTGTTGGCCTTGCTCCAGATATCCAGAATAAATTGAATCTTTTGCCCGCTCGTCAAGCGGTCCGGCGTACCGTTGTCGATGGGCTCGACGATATGATCCAGGTTGAGAGCCTTGAGCGACTGGGTGATACGGCGAGCATCGGTCGCTCCCGAATGGCGGGGATAGCAGGATACGATCAGCGGCGTCGGCGCGCCTGCCATCCATGGCAAGGCGGACCAACTCGCGCCGCCCCACCAGAGCTCATGCGGACCGTCTGCTCCCGATGGTGAAATCGTCCCAAAGTTGACCAGCTTCGACTTCAGGAAGTCGAACGAAGGAGACTCGCCGAAAGGGATGACAACGACTGAATCCGGCTGAAGTGACCTGCACAGCCGATCGGCTTGCGGTCCGCTCGGCGGCCGGGTCACAATCGTCAATTTGCCCATCCGGCCGATATCGCCGGCATCGCCCCACATCGTGGGAGACCCGCAACGGTCAATCAAGCGTTGTAAGTGTTCGTGCTGGTGTGTTCCGAACTTGATGTCTTGCAATTCGAGTCGCTTGCTCGATGGGCCGCGATCGGAGCCGCGGCCGAAAATCTCATTCCGTTGCATGGATATCTGCCCCTCATGATTTTACGGATGAGGGCGCAAAGTCAGGCGCCGAAAGTGCGCGACACATGCGCCGGCGATATTTCGGCCTCAAGTCGCAAAAGGTTACGGCATATTAATTGGCCGCCCGGGACCTAGCCCGCCTAATCTCAAAACTGATTCGGCGACTGTGCGTCGCCGAAGCGATTTCCGGCATCTTGCAACGCTGATGGCACCACGCGGTTGCTTGATCCCGCAAATTAGTGAATGGTGCCAGTGCCGTTAATCGCGCGTGTTTCCTGGCTTTTGTGCAGTGATCGCTTTGTTCGATGTGTCTGCCATCGGATGGGGGCTCTCTCGTTCTGCGTGCTAACCTTTGTCGTTTTGTGGCCCCGAGTTAGCATTGTCGCACGGCAAAAATTACCGGCCGGTAGGAAGAAAATTCCTACTAAGTATTTGAAATTCAATAGAAAAAGGCCGCCCGGTTTTTCGTGCGCGTGCGTTTAAGAGTGGAATCCGTGTGATGCGACGTGAGCACGGCAGCGGGAGAATTATTCCATGGCTTTTGCGCTTGACGTTTGGGTGCCTGCCGAACACGCTCTCGCGGCGTCCGGGCCGGACTCGGAAATCGCGAAGAAGCCGGCCGCGCTTCATTCTGTTGCGGTCGAGGCCCCGGTTGTCCGCGATGAAGACCAGGAGTTGTTGATCCGCCTCGCGGACAACGATCAGTCCGCCTTCCGGCTTCTGGTCGAACGTTACAGCGACCGGGCCTATTCGATCGCGCTACGCATTGTCGGCAGTGCCGCCGATGCGGAAGACGTCGTTCAGGACACGCTGCTCAAGGTCTGGATGCACCGCGGTCAATGGCAACATGGCCGCGCCAAATTTTCGACGTGGCTCTATCGCGTCATTACCAACCGTTGCATCGATATTCGTCGCCGGCCTCGCACCGACGATGTCGATGCCATTCCCGAGCCGGCGGACACGCAGCCGGATGCGGTCAGCGCGATGCAGCGCAATGAAGTGAATAACATGCTGGAAGTGGCGATGGGGCAATTGCCCGAGCAGCAACGCGTTGCCGTGATCCTGTCCTACCATGAAGACATGACCAACGCCGAAATCGCCGAGGTCATGGACACGACGATTTCCGCCGTCGAGTCTTATCTCAAGCGCGGGCGCCAGCATCTAAAGAAGCTGTTGCGCCGCAAGGAAGGCGACATCCGCCACGCGTTTACAGACTAATAACCATAGCTCCGAGCTTCCAAGAATTGTCCGCCCGAATACAGCAGCGCGCCCGTTCAACTGGTGGACGGGGGATGTCTCACGTCATGGATTCCAGGACGGATGACACCAGCCGTCACTCTCAAGGAGCACGTCAATGCCTGTAATTTCGACCAACGCGGCATCAATATCCGCGGTCGCCTACCTGAATCAGAACTCGGCCGCAGAATCGGCGGCGATTCAGAAGATCGCCAGCGGCTCCCGTATCACCCAGGCGTCCGATGACGCGGCTGGCCTCGCCATTTCCACCAGCATCTCGTCGGACATCACCACCTTGCAGCAGGCGGCCACCAACGCGTCGCAGGCAACTTCCATCCTTCAGGTGGCGGACGGCGGCGCTTCCAACATCAGCAACATTCTGACCCGCATGAAATCGCTGGCCTCGGAATCGGCCTCCGGCACGGTGACCGACAGCAGCCGCAGCTACATTCAGTCGGAATTTTCGCAGCTCTCAAGCGAAATCGACAGCATTGCGTCGGGCACTTCCTATTCGGGCCAGAGCTTGCTTGACGGCAGCAGCCCGTTTGCCTCGGGCGTTAGCGTCCTTGTCGGTTCGTCCGCCTCGAACACGGTCAACGTGACGATCGCCAACCTCAGCGTCGCTTCGCTCGGTATCGGTTCGCTGGACGTGAGTACGCAAGCGGGCGCGACCGCCGCGATGACGACCCTCGATACCGCCATCAATACGGTATCCTCTGCTCGCGCGACCATCGGTGCGCAGGAATCGCGATTCAATTTCAGCGCCAACTCGATCTCGACGCAGACGCAGAACCTCCAGGGCGCCAATTCGGCCATCACTGACGTGGACGTGGCATCGGAAGAGGCCACGCTGTCTTCGGCGATGGTCAAGACGCAGGCCGCGGTGTCGGCAGAAACGGCGGCGAACCAGATGCCGCAGTATCTTCTCAAGCTGCTCGGCTAATCCGTTTTTGATGGGCCGGCTCAGGCCGGCCCATCGCTTCGATCCAGGCGGGGAATATGACGGTCAGCAGCACGGCCAGCACCACCGGAACGACTGCGGCCACGACGTCAAATACGACGACATCGACCACATCGAGCAGCTCGACCAACCCGTCCAATATCGACTGGAACGCCCTGATCCAGTCCGAGGTCAACGACAAGCTTTCCGCCGCGACTACCATCCAGACGTCGATTACCAATAATCAGGCAAAAGTGTCCGCCTACCAGAAGATGCAGACGTTGCTGAGCAATCTAGCAACCGCTGCGCAGCCCTTCAGCACGTCGAATACCAGTTCGCTGTCGACCAGCGATTTCAGCGCCAGCAGCGCGGCGATCACCGCCACCGGCAGCGTCGACTCCTCGTCGGTCCTGGCCATGACCGTCAACAATGGCGCGCCTAGCGGAAATTATTCGCTCACGGTCACCCAGATTGCGCAGGCGCAGAAGGTCGCGGGAGCCGTGGTCGCCAGCAACTCAACGGCGCTCGCCTATACCGGCAGCTTCTCGATCGGCCTGGTAGGCGGCACATCTGCGAATATCAATGTCACCAGCGGTATGACCTTGCAGGACGTCGTCAATACCATCAACGCGCAAGACAATACGACCAATGTTCAGGCATCGATCGTTCAGGTGTCGGACAGTCAATATGAGCTGGTGCTGACGGGTCTGCAGGACGGCACCGACATCGCCACTTCGTCGGTGTCGGGCGACGACGTTCTTAGCCAACTCGGCGTGACCGACGGCTCCGGAAATTTCACCGATCAGCTGCAGAGCGCACAGTCGGCCATCATCACGCTCGACAACATACAGATCACGCGGAACACAAACGACATTAGCGATGTCCTCGGCAGCACGACGCTGCATCTGTACCAATCGACGCCGACCGGGACGTCGCTCAACATCCAGATCGGCACCAACACCAGCCAGATCACAACGGATCTCCAGACGCTAGTGACCGATTACAACGCTTTTCGCGACTACGTAACCAGCCAGCAGCAGACCGGATCGGATGGCACCGCGGCCTCTGGAACCGTGCTATTCGGCGACGGCACGATGAACGACATTATGAACCAGCTCGAAAACGCCATGAACACGACGGTCGGCGGGCTTTCACTCAGCGATCTAGGGTTGTCGTTCAACAGTACCAACGACTTGCAGCTCAATACGACCACGCTGCAAACGGCGCTGGCCGGAAATTTGTCCGGCGTCGAGGCGCTTCTGGCCACGCAGGCATCATCGTCGTCCGGCGATTTGACGACGATAGCCGCGAGCGGGTCTGCGCCCAGTCCGTTCACTCTGGACATCACCGTCGACGGCTCGGGCAAGCTCTCCTCCGCTTCGATCGGCGGCGACAGTTCGATGTTCACCGTCAGCGGCAACGCGATCGTCGGCAACGCCGGCACGCCTTATGCCGGGATGGCCTTCGACTACAACGGCAACACGTCACAGTCGATTACCGTGACGACGACTCCGGGAATTGCCTCGTTGCTCAACAGCATCGGGACGAGCGCTTCCGACCCGTCGATCGGAACGCTGCAAAGCCTCGTCAGCAATCTGCAAACCGAAGACACCGCGTACCAGCGGCAAGTGACCAGCATTCAATCCGATGCGGCCGACTATCAGACGCAATTGCAGAACGAATACGCGCAATACCAGGCGGCCATTCAAGAGGCGACAAACACGATAACGTATTTGCAGGCCTTGTTGAACTCGAGCAGTTCGTCGAGCAGCGGTTAGCCGAAACAGCAGGTCAAAGGGTAAGGGGGAGTTAGCGTTGATGTCGGGGAGTTACAGTGCGTACCAGGTCACTCAAGCTTATCGTAGCGCATCGATTGCCGTGTCGCCCCTCACCGGGGTCGTGATGCTGCTTGACGGAGCGATCGTCTTCTTGAAGAAGTCCATCGAGGCATCCAGTGTGAAGCGCATCGAGGACAGCCATAATCATATGGTTCGCGCCACGGCCATTTTGCGTGGACTGCAACATCATCTTAACGTCGAAAAAGGGGGCGTGCTGGCCGACCGGCTCGGCCGAACCTACAATTCCCTGATTATCGCTTGCCTGCGGTCGTTCGGCATGCCGGACGCGGAATCCCGGTACCGGCGTATTATCGGCAGCCTCACGGAATTGCGCGACGCCTGGTCCTCGGTCGCAGCCGCGTCGAAGGCGGAAACACGGCCCTTATCTTAATAAAGCAGGGCCCCGCACGGAAATACCGCGGCCAACTTAATTTTGCGGCAATTTGGCCGCATCGAGGGATACAGGCGGATCGCCGGTAGGGCGCCCCCTTGCCCGGCCGGTGGCACCCTTGAAAAACACATGGATACTTGATCTTTTTGAGTACATTCATCACTGTATGCGTCAAGTGCATACGAGCGTAGTGTTGTAAAAATGGATATCCCGGAGTTCGAAGATCTGCTGGACCGCCTTGGCGAGGACATGTCCCGCTGGCCTGCGGCACAACGACAGACGGCGTTGGCGCTGCTTGCTCAATCATCCGAAGCGCGGGAATTGTTGCGCGAAGCGCAGGATATGCGGGGCTTGCTATCACCCAGCCCGGTTCGCGCCCCGGTGGGGCTAGCCGATCGCATCGTCGAACAAGCCATAAAGCGTTCGCCGCCGGAGGTTCAATCGGACGGCGCCTCGCTTCTGGATCAGGCCCGGAATTTTATTCAGGCAAATTTCTCTTTTGGACGTTTGTCCTTTTTGTCGGTGTGCTTGCTCGCAGGGCTTTATGGAGGCGTTTTGCACAGCCGGATTCCTGAACCCGAGCGCACGTTTGCTGTGCACGATTTCTTCGCCTATATTATCGACTTGAATCATATTACAGAATAAATAGCGGCCCCCAAGGGCGGATGAATGGTGCGGCGTTGACGCAAACAAGGCTTTTATCATTAGCTTTTACGGTATCGTTCGGCGTCAATCTCTTTATCGCGGGCTGGCTTTTAAGCGGTGGCTCCATTGGTTTTAGGCACGGTTTCCCCGGCCGCGAGGCCTTCCGGGAAGAATTGTATTCGTCCTTGAGCAAGCAGGCCGCTACCGACGTGGTGGGTGCGATCGATCAGATTCATAACGAGTTCGACATGCGCCTGGTGGCGCGCTCACGACGCGATATCAATTCGCAGCTTTTGACGACCGACCCCTTTAATCGGGCTGCCTTTTTGAAAGAACGCGAAGAGCTTAGGGCAGCATTTCAGGACGCCATGACTAAATCCGACGAAATCGTCGCCACCGTCATTGAGCGCCTGCCCGCGCAGGACAGACATAAACTCGCCACCCTGCGGCTGCCCCCGCCTTTCGGGGACTTCGGTGGTAGACCGCCGCGCTGATAGCGACGCGGTATTTGGGCATCGCCGAGCTCTCATAAGCATCCCTTTTGTTGCTGACGGCGCACCAACGGGGCTGCGCCCCGTCGGCGTGCGGCCGCCGTTTTGGCGAATTTTGAACCTTCGGTGGCGGGCCCATTCGGCCCGGTCGCCTAGCGGAAAAGCCGCCTGATTTCGCGGCTCCTGCCGTTTAATAACCAAGCGAAATTCAAGCCACACGAAAATCCGATGAAATATCCGGTGCGGAATCCGCGCCCGGTAAGGGACGAAATTTGCCATGAGTGTTTCCGCCGCCACCACCTCCTCCGTCTCGACCGCCGCCGTCTCCAGTGCCACGGCATCGGCCGGCATTTCATCCAGCGACTTCCTCACTTTGTTGGTCGGCGAATTGCAGAACCAGGATCCGCTCGAACCGACAAGCACGTCAGACTTCGTCAATCAGATGAGTCAGTACGCGAACTTCGACCAGGAGCAGTCGCTTAACAGCAATCTCTCGTCACTGTTGACGTCGTTCAACAGTCTC
>Ga0265314_10004897_pt1 | contig 12242 bp, 10 predicted proteins | sample 4126metaG_FD_203106 | JGI IMG/M metagenome (GOLD analysis project Ga0265314, IMG submission 203106) | Rhizosphere microbial communities from Carex aquatilis grown in University of Washington, Seatle, WA, United States - 4-1-26 metaG | ecosystem: Host-associated > Plants > Roots > Rhizosphere >... | reverse complement strand
CTCGCCTTCGATGAACGGCATCACGTAGTACAGGAGGCCGTTCGCGTCGCCCGAGTCGTAGAGCGGCAGGATGTGCGGGTGGTGCAACTGCGCCGTGGTGCGGATCTCGGTGAGGAAGCGCGCCGAGCCGAGCGAGGCGCCGAGGTCCGGGTCGAGCACCTTGAGCGCGACGTTGCGCTCGTGCCGCAGGTCGCGGGCGAGGTACACCGTCGCCATGCCGCCCTCGCCGATAGCGCGCTCGATACGGTAACGCCCCTCGAGGGCGGCGTTCAGGGCGCCGGCGACGTCGTCCACGGCGTTACTGGTCGGTGCCGACGGTGCGGCTGAACACGTAGCTCATCTTCACGAAGAAGCCGTCGGTGGAGCGGCGGAGCTGCTGGAAGGCGAGCGGGTCGCTCTCGGTGAGGCTGTTGCCGTACCCGGCGAAGACGACCGTGCCCGGCGACGGCCGGTACGAGACGAGGAAGTCGGCGCGGAGGAGGTTCGACGACTGGAGCGTCGCGGGCACGAAGGCGCCGTTCGACGACACGAGGAGCGTGCGTCCGGTGAACGGATCGACGAGCGGCTCGCGCGTGCTCGCCGTGTATTGCGAGACGATGCGCACGAAGAGCGGGCGCGCGATCTGGTACTCGACCTTGATGCGCGGGATGCGCGTGCTCGTGCTCTGCACGCCGTCGCTGCGGCGCGTGAACGACGAACTCACGTACGTCGCGCTCACGCGCAGCTGGTTGCTCGGCCGCAGGTCGAGCGACGCGCTGTAGTCGGTGCGCCGCACGGCGGCGGCCTCGAAGAAGTCCACGTCGTTGCCGAACGTCGCGCCGACGGATGCCGCGAACCCCGGGAACTGCGGCGTCGAGAGGTTCACGCCGAGGACGGCCGTGGCCTGCCGCCCCTGCGGCACGAAGGCGCGGGGCACGCCAGCGGCCGTCGTGCTGCGCACGTTCGCGTAGGCCGCGGAGTCGAACGCGTAGCTCGCCACCGCCGGATTGACGTTGAGGTTCCAGCCGCCGCGGAAGGTGAACTGCTGGCTCGCGCTGAGCGTGTTCTCGAGCACGTTGTGCCCGTCGAAGAAATCGTCGTACTTCCAGGTGCCCTGCCACCGCAGGAACACGTTGTAGCGCTCGAACCACTCGCCCGGCGCGCCGTACCACGTGTAGCGATTCGCGATGGCCGGCTGCACGATGCCGACGCGCGACACGAAGCCGTTGTCGGTCGCGAAATTCGGGCTGAAGCCGGTGAGGTTGTAGTGGCAGCCGAAGCTGCGGCCGGTGCAGTCGACGAGCGCCTCCCACATGGGACCGCTCACCGTCTGGCCGGCGACGGTGGTGCTGCTCATCACCGCCTGGAACTGCGCGAAGTAGAGCTTCGCGAACGTGTAGTGCAGGTCGGCGCCGGCGACGCGGTTCGTGCGTCCGCCGCCGTCGCGATCGCTGTAGAAGAGGCCGGCGGTGGACTGGCCGCCGAGGTCGCGCTGCAGGCGCACGACGTCGACGATCGGCCGGTCACCGGTGGCGGTGGTCGACCCCGCGTCGAGCGCCGAGAGCACGGCGATGTCGTTCTGCCCGAGCTTGCCGGTGACCTTCACCGCCGCGTCGGGCTGCACGATGCGGCGCGTGTACACCATCGTGTTGGGGACGTTGAACAGCTCGCTCCCCTCGACGAAGAACGGCCGCTTCTCCGGATAGAACAACGCGAAGCGCTGGTCGGCGGCGATCTGCGTGGCGTCGGCCTCGACCTGCGAGAAATCCGGCTTGATGGTGCCGTTGAGGACGAAGTTGCTCCCCACGCCCCACCGGATGTTGCCGCCGAGCTGCGGCTTGGAGGTGTAGCCCCACCCCTGACCGTAGGTGCCGGTGGGCGCGCCGGTGATGGTGCTGGTGAGTTCGGGATTGAGCTCCACCACCTGGCCGTGCGAGATGCCGGTGATGCCGCGGAGTTCGCCCTCCTGCGCGATGAAGCTCGCCGATCCCTTCAGTGCCGGCGTCCACGTCTCCTCGTAGCCGGAGTGCTGCACGTGGCGGTCGATCTGCAGGCCCCAGCGCTGCTCGCGCGCGACGGGGTAGCGGAGGCTGCTGAAGGGGATACGGATCTCGACCTCGTAGCCGAAGTCGGTGAGCGTCCCCTTCGATTCCCACTGGAAGTCGGCGCTGAGGTCGTTCTGCCCCGGCATGACGTTCGACCCGGGGATGAAGCCGCCGCTCTCGTTCTTCGTGCCGTCGGCCTGCACGCCGAACGGGTTCACGATGAACACGAAGGCGCGCTTCCCCTCGCGGAAGGTGTCGAGGTGGATCTCGATGTTGTCGTCGGACGAGATCTTGTCGCGGTCGGCGAGCGTGGCGCGCACGACGCCGTGCGGCTCGTAGGCGCGGATGCCGAAGTAGATCGCCGTCGGCGAGTACCAGACGAGGACTTCGGTGGAGTCCGGCGCGGGGCGCTGGTCGGCGGGCTGATACTCGGAGAAGCCGGTGAGGAGCGCGGCGCGCTTCCAGACGGCTTCGTCGAGCTTCCCGTCGATCGCGATCGGGGATTCCAGCCTCGGTGCTCGCGCGACGGACTGCCCGTTGCGGGCGTGGAACACGTCGGGCTGCGCGGCGGCGAGCTGGAATGCGGCGAGCAGGGGTAGGAGCATGGCTCGCTGAATATAGTGGGCGGCGGCGCGACCGCACCCCGAGGGCCGTGGGCGCGGCAGGCGCGCGGGTGCGCGACACTTCGCACGCCCACGCGTCGCCTCGACCCACGCGCGCTCCCCCGCCGGTGTCCCGGCCCGAGACTCAGCGAGCGAATCGCATCAACACACCGTGTCCCATCGCGACATCCGGAACGACCACTTCGATGGTGCCGTCCCGCCAGACGGCCTGCATCTCGGCGCCATAGTTGGAGCCGGGGACGTCGTAGCTGAGATAGAGGATCGTGTCCTCCGCGTCGTACGCGCCGGCGTACGCGTGGGTCACGTCGACGACCACGCCGTCGGTGCTCTCGCGCGCATGCACGAGGAGGTTGTACGAGCCGTCGCTGTGCAGCGTGAGCGTGCCACCCTGCACGTCCACGCGTTGCACGTGTCCCGCGGCGACCGCGCTGTACACGGTCGACGGGACGTACTCGCCGTTCGCGGAGATCAAGTCGTACAGGCCGCGGTCGAAGAACGGACTGAAGGGTCCGTCATGACAGGCGGCAGTCGTGGCGAGCACCAGCGGCATCCACAGCCGGCGCAGCATCGCGCGTGCGGGCATCGGGGGGTCTTCTCCGTTCAGGGTTCGGCCTGAAGAGAGGCAAGAGCGATGCCGCGAAAAAACCCGGGAAAGTGTCCTGTCGGCTAGACGAAACGTTTCCCTTTGAAACACGACGAGTGGGAGGGCAAGGACACGGATGGAGGGATGAGGTGGAGTGGGTGGACACGTGGGTGGACACGTGGGAGAGCACGTGGGAGAGCACGTGGGCGACTCCCACTCGCCCTCCCACTTCCCCTCTCACTCGAACTCATCCCTCCATCCTTGCCCTAGCCCTCCTCCTCCCACTACACCGCAAACCATCCTTGCACCCGCCGCCTCAACTCCGCATCCCCCTCCCGATGCGCATACTCGTTCGTCAGGTTCGAGTACGCATAATCCTTCGCCCACTCCTCCGCGTGCGCGGTGCATTCCGCCACGGCGTGCAGCGCGTGATCGATGTCTGCCATCGTCGTGCTCGGGTGGAAGCTGAGCCGCACCCAGCCCGGCTTCTCCGAGAGATCGCCGCGGTCGATGCGATCGGTGATCGCCTTGGAACGCGACGGATCGACGTGCAGCAGATAGTGCCCGTACGTCCCCGCGCACGAACAGCCGCCGCGCGATTGCACGCCGAAGCGGTCGTTGAGCATGCGCACCATCAGGTTGTAGTGCACGTTCTCCACCCAGAACGACAGCATCGCGAGCCGGTGCCGCCCGCTCGGCGCGAGCAGGTGCACGCCGGGGATGCGCTGGAGCGCGTCCATCGCGTAGGGGACGATCGCCGCCTCGCGCTCGTGGATCTTCTCCACCGTCATCGCGTCCTTCACGCGCACGGCGAGCGCGGCCTTGATGGTCTGCAGGAAGCCGGGCGTGCCGGCGTCCTCGCGGGCCTCGATGTCGTCGAGAAAGGCGTACTGGCCCCACGGGTTCGTCCAACTCACCGTGCCGCCGCCGGCGTCGTCGGGGACCGTGTTCTTGTACAGCTCGCGGTTGAAGATCACGACGCCCGGCGTGCCCGGGCCGCCGAGGAACTTGTGCGGCGAGAAGAGCACCGCGTCGAGCGACTCTTCCGCATCGGCCGGATGCATGTCGATCGCGACGTACGGCGCCGAGGCCGCGAAGTCGATGAGCGCGATGCCGCCGGCGCGGTGCATCAGCTTCGCCATCGCGTGGTACGGCGTGAAGATGCCGGTGACGTTCGAACAGGCCGAGAAGGCGCCGATCTTCACCGGACGGTCACGGTAGGCGTGGAGCTGTTCCTCGAGCGACGCGAGGCTCACCACGCCGGCGTCGTCGGGCGGTACCACGACGACGTCGGCGAGCGTCTCGTACCACGAGGTGTGGTTCGAGTGATGCTCCATGTGCGTCACGAACACCACCGGCCGCTCGCGCTCGGGGATGTCGATGTACTTGCGCAGGCCCTGCGGCGCCTTGAGGCCGAGGATGCGCTGCAGCTTGTTGACCGCCGCCGTCATCCCCGAGCCGCAGGTGATGATGAGGTCGTCGCGGCGGGCGTTCACGTGCCGGCGCAGCACGTCATGCGCCTCGTGGTAGGCGACGGTCATCGCCGAGCCCGTGACGCTCGACTCGGAATGCGTGTTGCCGACGAACGGGCCGAAGTGGTCGCGCAGCGCGTCCTCGACGGGGCGGTAGAGCCGGCCGCTCGCGGTCCAGTCGGCGTAGACGACGCGCTGCTCGCCGTAGGGCGACCGAAACGTCTGGTCGTGCCCGATGGTGTTGGCGCGGAAGGGGGCGAAGTGGTCTTCGAGTGCGGTCACGGGAGTCTCCTGGCGGGCGTCCAGCGCCCGTAACCGTTAAACTCGGCGACCGCGCGCCCCGGGGCAACGGTGAGCGCTATATAACTATGTGCGCCTACAGTAATGTAAGGGGAACCCCGATGTTCGGCGCGGAACCCCTTCCTACGTTGCGGAAGGACGTACCCGCGCGGGCCCTCGGGGCCCCACTTTCACCACGGAGTTCTCATGGCCAGCGCACTCCTCCCCACCAACGAAGGCGGCGCCGATCGCGCCATCCGCATCATCCTCGGCCTGTGCCTCATCGCCATCGTCTTCGTCGGACCGAAGACGGCCTGGGGCTACCTCGGCATCATTCCGCTCGCCACCGGCTTCCTCGGCAGCTGCCCGCTCTACACGGTGCTCGGCGTCAGCACCTGCCCAGCCAAGAAGGCGTAGTCTCACGGCGCGCCGCGCCGCGATCACGCCGCGGCCTGCGCCTCGCCCGACTGCGCTGAGGCCCACTCGAGCGCCGCATAGTACAGGCGCGGGAGTTCGCTCGTGTCGACGCCCACTTCGTAGGAGCGGTTGAGCACCTCGGGCCAGTCGGCCGCCTCCCACGCTTCCACGAGCGCGAGCGTCGCGCCGAACCAGTCCTTTCGCTCGAGGAGCGCGTCGCGCACGTCGGGGGCCGGCTCGATCTGCGTCATCAGTTCGTCGATCGGCACGCCGGTGATCACGTCGAGGAGCGAGAAGAGCCCCACGAGAAAGAGCGACGGCGCCGCGCGCGGCACGCCCGCGGCCTGCGCGAGGAGTTCGCACCAGCGAGCCCGCACGAGCGCGGCGCGCTGCAGCTCCTCCGTCACGCCCTGTCCGCTCGACGACGCCAGCAGGCACATCGAGAGCCAGCGGTAGAGCGAGACGCGCCCGAGGAGCCGGATGGCGTGCCCGATGGACCAGATCTCGGTGCCCCCCATCGCCGCCGAGTTGACGATGCGCAGGAGACGGTACGAGAGGCTCACGTCGCGGGCGAACGCCGCCTCGACGTCCCGGTCGTGCACCGACGTGTCGAGCAGGTCGCGCATCGTCCGGAAGATCGCGACGTGATTCATGTCGAGGTCGCGGCGCACGACCGTCTCGGGGCGCGTGAAGCGGTAGCCCTGGAAGAACCGGAAACCGAGCGCGATGCAGCGGTCGCGCTCCGCGCGGTTGTTCGCGTGCTCGGCGATGAGGATGCGGCCGTTGCCGGTCGCGGCCGCCGCGGTCTGCAGCAGGGCCGCGTCGCGCACGGCGCCGACGTCGACCTTCACGACGTGCATGTGCGGAAGGAGCGCGCTCGCCGGCGCATCGGCGAAGAAGTTCGAGAGCGCGAACTTGTGGCCGGCGGCGCGGAGCGTGGCGCAGGCGGCCGCCACGCCGTCGCCGTACGACGACGCCGCGTCGAGCTCGAAGACGATCGTGCCGGGCGAGAGGAGGCGGATCGTCTCGCTCTCGACGACTTCGGCGGAGACCTTCACGAACACGGGGCGTCCCTCGCCGACGCGTTCGAGCCCGGCACCCATGATCGCGTCGACGAGCACCTGCACCGGCGCGTCGAACACCGACGGGGTCTCGGCGGCGTCACCGGTGGACCGGTGCGCCACTTCGTACCCGACGACGTTCTCGGCGACGTCGAAGATCGGCTGCCGCGCGAAAAAGAGCTCCATACGAATCCAGTATCGGCGCCTGGGGTTCGCGGCTCGAATGGGGAGGGGGCGCGGCCGGGCGGCCCGTCGGGGCCCCGTCGGCCGCGCGGACAAAGCCCGACGCCCGGACGGGGGTTCTCCGCTGCCGCGCCGGGCCCGGCCGAACCATGATACCGGTGCGGGGCGGCCGCACGCCGGCCGCTCCGTGCACGGCGCTCCGATGCGCCGCTGCCCACGGTTTCCCTCCGGAGCCGATGATGTCCCCGAATTCGATCGCCGTACTCTTGCTGTCCGCCGCGGTGGCCGCGTGCGCGCCGGCCGTCACGATCGTCCGCGACGCCGCCCACCCGATCCATCCGAACGCGACCTACGCCTGGGGCGCCGCCGACGGCGCGCGCAGCGCGGCCGAGCGCGACCCGACGCTCGTCACCGACTCGGTGCGCGGCCGCATCGAGCGCGCGATCGACGCGGAGCTCGCGGCCAAGGGGTTCCGCAAGGTCGCCTTCGCCGACGCCGATCTCATCGTGCACTACCATATCGGCATGGAGCGCAAGGTCGATACGGTGCGGACGGCGTCGCCGTGCGGCCCCAAGCCGTGCGCCGACGCGCAGATGGAGTGGGGCTACTGGGGCTCGCCCGAGCAGCAGAACCGCGAGGTCGCGTACGCGGAGGGTTCCCTGATGGTCGACGTGCTCGCGCGGCCGTCGCTCACGGTCGCCTGGCGCGGGACGATCGCCGGCGAGGTGCGGGCGAACTCGTCGAGCGACGAACACATCCGCAAGGGCGTGGCGCGGCTCCTCGCGAAATTCCCGGAACGCTAGCGCGCGGGCATCTGCCCGGCCGGCGCGCGCGGGCTACTTCGCGGCGGGCTCGGCTTTCTTGGGCACGACGTACTCGGGGATCCAGCGCTCGAGCACCGTGCGCAGGCCCACGAGTTCGATGGGCTTCGGGGCGAAATCGTTCATGCCGCTCTCGAGCGCGCGCTGCCGGTCTTCGGCAAAGGCGCTCGCCGAGAGCGCGACGATCGGCGTGTCCTTGTTCACCCCCGGGGTCGCGCGCACGCGCCGCGTGACCTCGTAGCCGTCGACCTCCGGCATGTGGCAGTCCATGAACACGAGCGCGAACTTCTGCGCGCTCAGCTGCTCGAGCGCCGACGCGCCGCCGTTCGCCGACACGACGTTCGCGCCGAGCGAGCCGAGCATGGCGCGGGCGACCATGAGGTTGAGTTCGACGTCGTCGACCACGAGCACGCGCGGCTTGCCGTTCACGAGGGCGTCGGACGCCTCGCGCGAGAGCACCGGGGCGGGCGCCTCCGGCGCCGCGTCGGCGCGCGCGAGGATCGGCACGAGGCGTCCCGCGGCGAGTTCGCCGAGGAGCGACTCGAGGTGGTCCTCGCGCACCGGATAGCGGAGTTGCGCGGCCGCGCCGAGCGCGGAGAGCTGCGAGTTGTTCAGCGGCTGGTGCAGTTGGGTGAGGAGCACCACCGGCGGGATCGCGTTGAGTCCCTCGAAGAGCGGCGGCGCGGCGTCGGCGTCGGCGGGCGCGGTCGCGAGCACGAAGGCGAACCGCCGGCCGCTCTTGATGGCGGCGCGCATCGCGTCGAGGTCGGAGACGACGTCGATGCCCACCCCCTCGCGGCCGAGCATCTCGGTGATCGCCTCGCGCGTCAGCGGCGCCGAGCAGTGCAGGAGCACGCGCGACGACGTCGGGAGGCGCGACGCGAGCTGCTGTTCGCGCACCGTGTTCGCCGCAGGGAGTTGCAGGTCGACGGTGAAGTCGGTGCCGCTCCCGGCCGTGCTCTTCACGGCGAGGGTGCCGCCCATGAGGATGATCAGCTGCCGCGAGATCGCGAGCCCGAGCCCGGTGCCGCCGAAGCGGCGTGCCGTGCTCGCTTCGCCCTGCTGGAACTGCTCGAACAGGCGCTGCTGCACGTCGGAAGAGATGCCGATGCCGGTGTCGCGCACCGAGACGCGCAGCGCGATGGTCTGCCGGCCGATCATCACCGTCTCGAGGTCGACGCGCACCGAGCCGTGCTCGGTGAACTTCACCGCGTTGCCGACGAGGTTGAGGAGCACCTGCTTGAGCCGCGCCGCGTCGCCCACCGGCCAGCGCTCGGCGCGGATCGTCTCGCGCACCGCGATCTCGAGTCCCTTCTCCTCGGCCTTCACGGCGAAGAGGTCGACGACGTCGTCGAGGAGCGCGCGCGGGTCGAACGGGGCGTCGACGAGCTCGACGCGCCCCGCCTCGAGCTTCGAGTAGTCGAGGATGTCGTTGAGGATGCCGAGGAGCGACGACGCCGACTTGTTGATCACCTCGAGCGACCGCCGGTCGGCCTCCGTGTGCGCCGACGCGAGGAGCGCCTCGCTCATGCCGAGCACGCCGTGCAGCGGCGTGCGGATCTCGTGGCTCATGTTCGCGAGGAACTCGCCCTTCGCGCGCGCGCTCGCCTCGGCGGCGGCCTTGGCCGCCTTGAGTTCGATCTCGGCCTCGACGCGCGAGCGTTCCACGCGGTAGGCCGCGTAGCCGCTCACGAGGGCGAGGATGATGCCGAGCGCGGCGCCGATCGCGACGATGCGGTCGAGCCGGCCGATCCACGACTGGTAGCGCTCGAGACTGAGCGTCACGCCGACGAACCCGGTGAGGCGGCCGTCCTTCGCGCGGATCGGCGCGTTGGCGCGGACGCCCGGCCCCCAGCGCGTCGTCGAGGCCGTGTCTTCGGCGACCGTCTTGCCGTCGCGCCACATCTGGCGCAGGAGCGGCGGGGCGGGGACGGTCTGCCCGATCTCGGTGTGTTCGGGGACGCCCTCGCGCGTGAACTTGCCGCGCGGCGACGCGTCGAGGATGAAGCGCATCGAGTCGCCGACGACGATGCCCGTGTAGACGTAGCGGATCGCCGGGTTGCCGTCGAGCAGGTGCTGCAGCGGCCGCACGGCGTCGGCGTACGCCTGCGTGTTCTCCTGGTCGGGCGTCTTGAACGTCGCGTGCACGTCGCCGTCGATCATCGACGCCGCCGTCTCGGCCGTGGCGCGGAGGTACTCGCGCACGTCGTCGAAGAGCACGCGCCGCGTGCTGTAGAGCACGCTCCCGCCGATCATCACGGTGGTCGCGAGCACGACCAGCCCGTACGCCAGGCCAATCCAGAGTGGGCGGCGGCCGGTGGCGAGGCGATGTGAGGAAGACGCCGGGGGCGACATGTCGCATGAAAGATGGCGGGAGGGGAGGGGAGGCGCCATAATGCGGCATGCCGACGCTCACGCTCCACGGGGTACCGGTGCACGTCGAGGACACGGGAGGGAGCGGCGAACCCATCGTGTTCGTGCACGGGCTCCTCTTCTCCTCGCGCATGTTCGAGGCGCAGATGGCGGCGCTCGCGCCGCAGTTCCGCTGCGTGGCCATCGACCTGCCCGGCCACGGCCGCAGCGGCGACGCGCCGGGGCGGTCCTACACGATCGAGCAGGCGTACGACGACACCGTCGCCGTGATCGAGCAGATGGGGCTCGCCCCGTGCCATTTCGTCGGCCTGTCGATGGGCGGCTTCGTCGGGCTCCGCCTCGCCGCGCGCCGTCGCGAACTCCTCCGCACGCTCACCGTGCTCGACACCTCCGCCGATCCGGAGCCCGCGGCGAACGTGCCGCGCTACCGGCGGCTGGCGTTCGTCGCGCGGCTCTTCGGCCCGGGCGCCGTGGTGTCGCCGGTGATGCCGATCCTCTTCAGCCGGACGTTCCTGCACGACGCCACGAAGGTCGAGGCGCGCGAGCGCTGGCGTCGCGCACTGCGCGCGAACCGGCGCGGCGTCGTGCGATCGGTGGTCGGCGTGATCGAACGCGAGGGCGTCGCCGATCTCCTGCCGGGCATCACGACGCCGACGTTCGTGATCGTCGGCGCCGAGGACGTCGCGACGCCCGCCTGCCACTCGGAGAAGATCCGCGACCTCGTGCCCGGCGCGCGGCTCCTCGCGGTGCCCGGCGCGGGCCACTCGTCGACGGTCGAACAGCCGGAACTCGTGAGCCGCGCGATCCACGACTTCCTCACGTTCCGGCGCTGAGACGCGGCGGCGCGCCGGCGTCGCGCGTCACTCCGCCTTGCGTCGCTCCTGCACGCGGCGCGCGTCGTCGAGCCGCCGGCTGAGTTCCATCACGCGGGTCTTCCAGCCGCGGGCGAGACGCATGCGGCCGCGCACGAGCTGGTCGCCCGAGGCGCCGCCGAGCACCGCGAGCACGATCACGGCGAGCCACCAGACGAAGACGTCGTACGTCGTCGCCTTCACGGAGCCCCCGCGGCCGAACACGTTCTCGAGGAACGGCGTCGGACCGAACCAGAGGAGGATGCCGCCGAGCGTGAGGATCACCAACGTCACCACCGCGCCTGCCACCTGCGTCGCAACCAGCGACCGCCGGGCCGAATGCAGCTTGCGCTCGAGCGACGCGATGGACGCCTCGAGCTCCTTGTTGTTCAGCGCCTCGGCCGGTACGTGATCCGGCCGGTGCCGCATGAACAGCGTCTGCGGGTCGTGGATGTCGGGGCGAGTCGACGGGCGCGGCGCGGTCATCCCTGAAAACTATGCGCTCGCGCGGCCGTTCCGGCCAGTGGGGAAACCGCTCAGTAGTTCTCGGGCTTCCTGGCCATGCGCGCCTCGAAGTGCGCGCCGAGCACGGCGAGGTCGGCGTCCTGGTCGCCCGTCGTGATGAAGGGCGCGAAGATCGTGATGCAGCGGCGCGGGAAATCGAACGCCACGGGCACGATCGGCACGCCGGCGCCGCGCGCCACGTGGTAGAAGCCCGTGCGCCACGCGGGGAGCTTCTTGCGCGTCCCCTCGGGGGAGAGCGCGAGCACCATCTGCTCGCGCCGCTGGAAGTAGCCCACGGTCTGCCGCACCACGTCGTTCGCCGCCGAGCGATTCACGGGAACGCCGCCGAGCCAGCGCATCGCGACGCCGAACGGCCAGCGGAAGAGCGTGTGCTTGCCGAGGAACGTGCCGCGCAGGCCCAGCGCGAACATCGCCATCACGCCGATGAGGAAATCCCAGTTCGACGTGTGCGGCGCGACGATGAGGACGAACTTCGGAAGGTCGGGGAAGTCCCCCTCGAACCTCCAGCCCGTGAGCCGCATCACGAGCAGCGCGAGACCGTGCGAGAACGCGTTGCCGCGCGCCGGCACGCGGGGTCCGAGAATGGGGACGTTCGTCATGTGCGGGGGAGAGTCTGGGGCAACGGCTGGCGCGGGGCAAGGGTCCGCCGCTAACCTGCGTGCTGCGCGCCGACAGCGCGCGCCACCACTCCTCTCGCCCTCCCTCGCCCATGCGTCTCCGTTCACTCGCCGCCGCGCTCCTCCTCACCGCGACGCTCGCCGCGCCCGCGCGCGCGCAACAGCCCACGACGCCCGCCATGGTGCGGCGGATCCTCTCGGGGCTCGCCGACGACTCCATGCAGGGGCGCGCCTCGGGCAGCCCCGGCGGACGGCGCGCGGCGACGATGATCGCGAACGAGATGAAGCGCATCGGCCTCGAGCCGCTCGGCGACAGTGGTTACTTCCAGCGCGTGCCGCTGGTGCAGGGCGACTCGATGAAGCGCTACCGCCGCACGCGCGGTCCCGACCCGAAGGATCCGAGCAAGATGGTC
>Ga0265314_10004894_pt1 | contig 12246 bp, 6 predicted proteins | sample 4126metaG_FD_203106 | JGI IMG/M metagenome (GOLD analysis project Ga0265314, IMG submission 203106) | Rhizosphere microbial communities from Carex aquatilis grown in University of Washington, Seatle, WA, United States - 4-1-26 metaG | ecosystem: Host-associated > Plants > Roots > Rhizosphere >... | reverse complement strand
GGCAGTCGCGCGAGCGCTACCGGACGCAGCAGGAGAGCCTCGACGTCGTGAAGGAATTCCGCGCGCGCCACATCCCGATCGACTACATCGTGCAGGACTGGCAGTACTGGAACATCAAGCGCTGGGGCTCGCACGAGTTCGACCGCGAGCGCTTCCCCGATCCCGACGGCTGGATCCGCGCGCTGCACGCCGAGAACGTGCGCCTCATGGTCTCGGTCTGGCCGAAGTTCTATCCCGGCACGCCGACCTTCGACGCACTCGCGGCGGGCGGATTTCTCTTTCAGCGCAACCTCGACGAGAAGCAGCGCGATTTTCTGGGCAACATCTACACCGTCTACGACGCGTTCGATCCGGACGCGCGCCGGCTCTACTGGGCGCAGATCGACGAGAAGCTGCGCCGTCGCGGCGTCGACGCGTGGTGGATGGATTCGACCGAGCCCGAGATGATGGACGGGCCGTTCAAGACCCCGGTCGCGCAGCTCGACGCCAACGAGACGCACATGACGCCGACCCGCCTCGGCAGCGGGGCGCGCATGCTCAACGCCTACTCGCTGGTCAACAGCCAGGCGATCTACGAGGGGATGCGCGCGTCGGCGCCCGACCAGCGCGTTCTGATCCTCACGCGCAACGGCTTCGCCGGCCAGCAGCGCTACGGCGCGGTCTCCTGGTCGGGCGACATCTCGTCGACGTGGACCGCGCTGCGCAAGCAGATCCCCGCCGGCCTCGGCTTCTCGATCTCGGGCATCCCCTACTGGACCGTCGATACCGGCGGGTTCTCGGTGCCTTATCGCTTCGCGAAGGATCGCCCCGACGCCGCCGATCTCGACGAGTGGCGCGAGCTGGCGACGCGCTGGTTCGAGTACTCGACGTTCCTGCCGATCCTGCGCAGCCACGGACAGTCGCCGTACCGCGAGATGTGGCAGTACGGTGGCGACGCGAGCCCGGCGTTCCAGGCGCAGCTGAAGCACGATCGGCTGCGCTATCGCTTGCTGCCGTACATCTACTCGCTTGCGGCCGGCGTGACCTTCGACGGTGGCACGATGCTGCGCCCGCTGGTCATGGATTTCCCCGACGACCAGCGCGCGCGGACGACCGGCGACCAGTATCTCTTCGGCCCCGCGCTGCTCGTGAGCCCGATCAGCGCCTACCGCCAGCGCGCGCGGCCGGTGTATCTGCCGGCGGGTCCGAACCCGCGGCGCGACTGGTACGACTTCTGGACCGGCAAGGCGCTGACCGCGGGCGCCGTCGTCGACGCCGCCGCTCCCTACGACGCGATCCCCGTGCACGTGCGCGCCGGCTCGATCCTGCCGCTCGGCCCCGACCTCCAGTTCGCCGCGGAAAAGCCGGCGGATCCGATCACGCTGATGATCTACGAAGGCGCCGAGGGTCGCTTCACGATCTACGAGGACGACGGCACGAGCTACCAGTACGAGCGCGGCCAGTCGGCCCGCATCCCGCTCGCCTGGAACCAGGCGACGCGCACGCTGACCATCGGCGCGCGCGAAGGGGCGTTTCCCGGCATGCGGGCGCGCCGCCGCTTCGCGATCGTCGACGTGCGCCGCGACCGGCCGATCCCGTTCTCTTTCGAACCGACCCCCGATCGCACCATCGAGTACGATGGCGCCGCGCAGTCGATCGCGCTGCCGTCCCGCCCGTGAACGCGAACGAGGCAAAGCAAAGCAGACCAGACCAGGAGGGCTCCATGCGCCGTTATCGGTTTCCGCCCGCAACGATGTCGTTTCGAGCCTTCGGCGCCGTCGTCGCGGCCGTGAGCGGGCTTGTCACGGTTGGGCTGCCCGCGCCGCGCGCCCACGCCCAGGGGGCGAAGCCCGCCGAGGCACCGCCCGCGAAGATGACGCCGGCGGAGGCGATCACGTTCGCCGAGCAGCGCCGCGAGGAATGGCGCAAGGCGCGTACGTCGATCTATTTCAACGACTTCGGCGAGATCAACCGCTACCGCCGCGCCAACGCCCAGCTCAAGCCACCGGCGCCCGGCGAGCGGCGCGTGGTGTTCTTCGGGGATTCGATCACGGACATGTGGCGCCTCGACAACTCCTTCCCGGGCCGGGGCTACTTGAACCGGGGCATCGGTGGCCAGACCACCGCGCAAATGGTCGTGCGATTTCGTGAAGATGTCGTCGCCCTCGCGCCCTTGGCAGTTGTCATTCTGGCCGGCACCAACGACATCGCCGGCAACAGTGGGCCGATGACGCTCGAGGAGACCGAAAGCAACTTCATGACCATGGCGGAGATGGCGCGGCTGCACGGCATCAAGGTGATCGTCTCCTCGGTGCTGCCGGTTCACCACTACACGGCGCGCTCCGACGCCACGTTTCCGTTGCGTCCGCCGGAGAAAATCGCCGAGCTCAACCGCTGGCTGCGCGGTTATTGCGCCGCGAATGGGCACACTTACCTGGATTACGTCCCCGCGACCGCCGACGAGAGAGGCTGGCTGAAACGCGAGCTGGCCGAGGATGGTCTGCATCCGGGGCCGGCCGGATACGCGCTGATGGCGGCGTTGGCTCAATCGGCCATCGACAAGACCCTGGGTGTGGCGGCGAGCACCGGTGCGGCGCGCGGCGCCGCCGTCCCCGCCGCGGCGGCCAAATGAGGTCGATGGCATGACGGACGCCACGCCGTGCCGCGCCCTGCATTGGCCCCCGACAGGGCTTGCGATTCGCAGCCGCCTCCGGCATCGTCTTCACGGCTGCCTTGGGCATCTGGGCGGCGTTACCCTTTCGGGCGGATTTGGCCTGCATTTGCGGTCCGGATCGCGCTGGAACTGTCCTTCCGACTAACTTGGAGATCGCTTTATGCGGGGCTCGCGTCTCACCTGGTTTGTGTTGCTGGCGTCGCTCGGGTCCGCCTCGGTTGGTTGCGGCCAGGACAGCGGCGACGGGGTTCCCATCGTGCCGGTCGGTCCGGAGATCCACGGATTGCACACGGTCGGGAATCAGCTGCAGGACAACACCGGCGCGCCCGTGACCCTTCGGGGCGTCAATCGTTCCGGCACCGAGTACATGTGCGTCAAGGGTGGCACCGTCTTCGACGGCGCCTGGGGACTGTCGGCGGTTTCGGCGATTGCCAGCTGGAAGGCCAACGCCGTTCGCATCCCGCTCAACGAGACCTGCTGGCTGGGACAGCAGACTTCGGGCGGCGCGGGCTACAAGGATTCGATCAAGCTCTTCATCAGCATGCTCCACCAGTTTCACATCGTGCCGATCGTCGAGCTGCACTGGGCGGCGCCCGGCACGATGACTGCCGACGAGCAGCAGCCGATGCCCGACGCCGATCACTCGGTCGACTTCTGGACCGACGTTGCCACCACGTTCGCCAGCGACGACGGCGTGGTCTTCGAGCTCTACAACGAACCTTTTCCCGATTCCGACCGCGACAGCCCGGCCGGGTGGCAATGCTGGCGCGACGGCTGCGCGGCGACGTTGTGGATGGGCGGTAAGGCGACCGCCAACACGTACGAGGCGGTGGGCATGGCGGCGCTGGTGAGCGCGGTGCGAACGGTGGCGCCCAATCACCTCATCCTGCTCGGTGGCCTGCAGTATTCCAACTCGCTGTCGCAGTGGAGCGCGTATGCGCCCGCCGACACCAACATCGCGCCGGCGTGGCACGTCTACAGCTTCAATTCCTGCAAGACCGAGCAGTGCTGGGACGATGCGCCCGGCACGCTGGCGGCGACGTTGCCGCTCATCACCACCGAGCTCGGCGAAGACGATTGTGCCGGCACGTTCATCGAGCCTTTCATGCAGTGGCTCGACGGGAAGGGCGCGAGCTATCTCGCCTGGTCGTGGAACTCGGCGCCGTCGTGTATTCCCGGGCGCGGGACGGGGGGCCGGCCCTGGCCGCTCGTCATCGACTACGGCAGCGGCACCCCGACCGGTGGGTACGCGCAGACGTTCCACGATCACCTCGCGGCCGCGGTCGCCGGCAGCGCGCCCTCGCCCTGATTTCGCCCTCGCACGCCCCCGGAGGAACCCCCGCGATGAGCAAGCCCGAGGACCATTTGAAACTGGAAACGTCGCGTCTCGCTGCTCCGACCGAGAGCCTGCCCTCGCGGCGCACGTTCCTGGGCGCCGCCGCTGCCGCCGCGATCGCACCCGCCTGCGTCGCTCACCGCAACGGCGGCGCGGCGCACGCCGACATCCCGCCCGCGCGCGCCGCGGGCATGCCCGCGCCCGACGTCGAGACGTTGCTCGGGCAGATGACGCTCGACGAGAAGATCGGCCAGATGACCCAGATCGACAAGAACGCGCTGCGCACCGGGCGCGAGGTGCACGATCTGATGGTCGGCTCCGTGTTGAGCGGCGCCGACTCGCTGCCGCGGCCCAACACCGCCGACACCTGGGTCGACATGTACGACGGCTATCAGAGCCAGGCGCTGTCGACGCGCCTCGGGATCCCGATGATCTACGGCGTCGACGCCGTGCACGGGCACGGCGGGCTCAAGGGCTCGACGATCTTTCCGCACCACATCGGGCTCGGCTGCACGCGCAGCCCCGAGGTCGTGCAGGCCGCGGCGCGCGTCACCGCGCGCGAGGTCGCGGGCACCGGCATCGACTGGACGTTCGCGCCCTGCCTCGCCGTGCCGCGCGACGAGCGCTGGGGCCGCACCTATGAAGGCTACGGCGAGGTGCCCGATCTGGCCGAGAGCCTGGGCGCGGCCGCGGTGCGCGGTTTCCAGGGCGAGGGCGCGGGCGCGGGCGGCGGCGTCGACACCTCGCGCATCATGGCGTGCGCGAAGCACTTCCTCGCCGACGGCGCCACGTTCGGCGGGAAGGATCAGGGCGACGCGAAGATCTCCGAGGAAGAGCTGCGGCGGCTGCACCTGCCCGGCTACATCGCCACGGTGAAGGCCGGCGTGGCCACCGCCATGGCGTCTTACAGCAGCTGGAACGGCCAGCCGATGCATGGAAACCGTCATCTGCTGACCGACGTGCTCAAGGGTGAGCTCGGCTTCGGCGGGTTCGTGGTCAGCGACTGGGCGGCGATCGACAAGATGTCGCCCGACTACGCCGCCGACGTCGAGGCGTCGATCAACGCCGGCATCGACATGATCATGGTGCCGACGCCGGTCGATCGCGTCCGTGAGTTCCAGCAGAAGTTGAAGGCGCTGGTCGCCAGCGGGCGTGTCACCCAGGCGCGCATCGACGACGCCGTCCGCCGCATCCTGAAACAAAAAGTGCGCTTCGGCCTGTGGGAGCGGCCGTTCACCGACCGCGCGCTCACCGCCGAGATCGGCTCGCCGGCCCACCGCGCGGTCGCGCGCGACGCCGTCCGCAAGAGCCTGGTGGTGCTCAAGAACGAGGGTGGCGTCTTGCCATTGGCCAAGAGCGGGCGCGTGCACCTCGCCGGTTTCCGCGCCGACGATATGGGTGTGCAGTGTGGCGGCTGGTCGGTCGGCTGGCGCGGCCACCGCGGCGCGGTCACGCCGGGCACGACGATCCGCCAGGGGCTGACCGAGGCGGTCGGCGCCGGGCGTCTCGACTTCTCCAAGGACGGTGCCGGCGCCGAGCGCGCCGACGTGGTCGTGGTGGTCGTCGGCGAGGATCCCTACGCCGAGGGCGGCGGCGATCGCGCCGACCTGGCGCTCAACAAAGAAGACCGCGCGCTCGTCGAGACCGTGAAGCGCACCGGCAAGCCCATGGTCGTGGTGCTGCTCAGCGGGCGGCCGCTGATCCTGGGCGACCTCGTCGATTCGGCCAAGGCGATCGTCGCCGCGTGGCTGCCGGGCACCGAAGGCTCGGGTGTCGCCGACGTGCTCACCGGCGCGTTCAGGCCGACCGGCAAGCTCTCGTGCTCCTGGCCGCGTGCGATGGCGGATATTCCGATCAACGTCGGCGACGCGAAGTACGACCCGCTCTACCCGTACGACCACGGCTTGAGCTGGTGATGGCGGCGACAGCGGCGCGCCGGCTCGCTGGCGCCGGCGCGTTCCTGGTCGCGCTCGCCGCCTCGGCGGGCGCGCGCGGCGACACGGCGCCGCCGGCGCACGAGCGGCGCACGCTCGACGGAGCGTGGTCGTTTCACCGCGTGACGCCGCGCAAGGATCCGCCCGAGCCCTGGCTGCCGGCGACGGTGCCGGGCTGCGTGCACACCGATCTCTTCGCGAGCGGCAAGATCGGCGATCCGTTCTACCGGCTGAACGAAAAGGACCAGCAGTGGATCGACCGCGAGTCGTGGGAGTACCGCACGATCCTGCGCGCCGACGCCGCGCTCCTGTCGCACGCGCGCGTCGAGTTGCTGTTCGCCGGGCTCGACACCTTCGCCGAGGTGTTCGTCAACGGGCAGACGGTGCTGTTCGCCGACAACATGTTCCGCAGCTGGCGGGCCGACGTGAAGGCGCAGCTGCACGCGGGCGACAATGTGATCGTCGTGCGCTTCCGCTCGCCGATCGAACAGGTGCAGGGCGCGTACCGCGGCCTCGGCTACCACCTGCCGGCCGCGAACGACCAGGCGCAAGAGATGGTGAGCATGTGGGCGCGCAAGGCGCCCTATCACTACGGCTGGGACTGGGGGCCGCGCTTCGTCACGAGCGGCATCTGGCGGTCCGTGACGCTCGAGGCCTGGGACGACGCGCGCATCGACGACGTGCAGATCTTCCAGAACCGCCTCGACGCCGCCGCGGCGGAGCTGACCGCGAAGGTGCGCGTGGTCGCCGCGCACGAGGGCCGCGCGCGACTGACCGTCGGCATCGCCGGCGGCGCCACGCTGGCCCAGGCCGACGTCGACCTGCCGATCGGTGTCCACGAAGTGGCGCTGCCGGTGCGCATCGAGCGGCCCGAGCTCTGGTGGCCGAATGGCCTCGGGCCACAGCGGCTCTACACGCTGGAGGCGCGGCTCGCGGGCGTGACCGGCGCGGCGCTGGACGCGCGGCAGACGCGCGTCGGGCTGCGCACGCTCGAGGTGGTTCACCAGCGCGACGCCGACGGCAAGAGCTTCTTCGTCAAGGTAAACGGCGCGCCGGTGTTCATGAAGGGCGCGAACTGGATCCCCGCCGACAGCTTCAACGCGCGCGTCACGCCCGAGCGCTATCGTTTCCTGCTGGAGTCGGCCGCCGCCACGCACATGAACATGCTGCGCGTGTGGGGCGGCGGCATCTACGAGGACGACCAGTTCTACGCGCTCTGCGACGAGCTGGGCCTGCTGGTGTGGCAGGACTTCATGTTCGCCTGCAGCATGTATCCCGGCGACGACGCGTTCGTCGGCAACGTGGAGAAAGAGGCGATCGAGAACGTGCGCCGCCTGCGCAACCACGCCAGCCTGGCGCTGTGGGCCGGCAACAACGAGAACGAGGCCGCCTGGAAGGGCTGGGGCTGGCCGGCGAAGTTCAGCCTCTCGCGCAGGGCACAGGACCGCATCAGCGCCGACTACAAGCGCATGTTCCATCAGATCCTGCCCGGCATCGTCGCCGCCGAGGATCCCGGCCGCTTCTACACGCGCAGCTCGCCGAGCGCGAACGAAGACAACGTGCCCGCCAACCGCAAGGGCTGGGGCGACATGCACTACTGGGGCGTCTGGCACGCCGAGGCGCCCTACCCCAGCTACGCCGACAATATCTCGCGCTTCATGAGCGAGTACGGCTTCCAGTCGTTCCCCGAGCTCACCTCGGTGGCGCGCTACACCGCGGGCCAGACCGACTGGGACACCGGCAGCCCGGTCATGCTGTCGCACCAGCGCCATCCGCGCGGCAACGCGCTCATTCGCACGTACATGGATCGCGACTTCCGCCGGCCCAAGGACTTCGCGTCGTTCCTGTACGTCGGCCAGGTGCTGCAAGCGACGGTGATCAAGTTCGCCGCGGAGGCGCACCGCAGAGCCATGGGGCGCAACTGGGGCAGTCTCTACTGGCAGCTCGACGACTGCTGGCCGGTCGCGTCCTGGTCGAGCATCGACTACTACGGTCGCTGGAAGGCGCTGCAGTACTTCGCGCGCCAGTTCTTCGCGCCCGTGCTGGTCAGCCCCGTCGAGGACAAGGGGATCGTCAGCGTCTGGGCGGTCTCGGACCGCCGCATCGACACGCCGGCGCGCCTGACCGTGCGTCTGATCGACTTCCACGGGCACGAGCTCTGGCGCAAGGAGCAAGACGTCCAGCTCGGCGCCAACGCCAGCCGCGTGCTGCTGTCGATGCCGCGCGCACAGGCGCTGGGGGGCGCTGATCCGACCCGTGTGGTGCTGGTGACCGAGCTCGGCGCACAGGGCCAGTTGCTGTCGCGAAACCTGCTCTCGTTCGTGAAGACCAAGGACCTCGAGCTGCCAGCCCCGGAGCTGCGCCTCGAGGTCGCGGCCGGCGGCGCGGACGGCGCGCTCGCGGTGACCGTGACGGCGCCCGCCTTTGCGCGCGACGTCTACCTCACGGTCGGCGATCCGGGGGCGCCGGACGCCATCGACGGGCGCTTCGACGACAACTTCTTCGACCTTCTGCCCGGCGAAACCCGCATGGTCCGGTTCCGCCCGGCGAAGCCGACGACCGCGGCGGCGCTGCACGCGGCGCTGCGCGCCAGCACCATCGCCAGCAGCTACCAATAGACCGACCGAGATCGCAAGCTGGCGTTTGGTCGACGTTCGCAGGAAAATGGCGCCAGGGCGGATCCTGGAGGCCGTCTGCGGAGGTCGGCATGGGAGCGAATACCGAGCGGAGTGATGGGCGACTGTTCGCGCTGTCGGAGACGATGCGCGCGTTCGCCGAGGCGACCGTCGATTTCCAGCGGTTGGTGCGCATCGTCGCCGAGCGCGTCGCCTTCCTGATCGGCGACGGCTGCGCATTGTTGCTGCTGTCGGAGGATCTGTCTGAAGATCCCTCGCAAGATCTGTCGGGAGGTCTGCCGGAAACTCAGCAGCGGCTCACGGTCAGCGCGATCCACTTTCGCGACCCGGCCGAATCCGCGGCCGCCAAGAGCCGTTTCGGCGGAGTGAAGCTGCGCCTGGATCAATCGGTCCTGGCCATGGAGGTCGTACGCTCGCGCCGTCCGGCCTTGCGCGCCCACATCGATCTCGAGGCGCTGGAGCGCGAGTGCTCGCCCGAGGGTTTCGGCCTGGTGAGCGGCCTCGGCATCCGCAGCCTGCTCTCGGTGCCGCTGGAGAGCGGCGACCACATGCTGGGCATCCTGTCGCTCATGCGCACCCGCGCCGGCGGCCCGGCCTATACGGACGACGACCTGGCCATTGCGCGCAACCTGGGCGAGCACGCTGCGCTGGCGCTCTCGAACGCGATGCTGCTGCAGAAGCTGCAGGCCGAGCTGCGCGAGCGCGTTCGCGCGCAGGAGCAGGCGAGCCGGTTCATCTCCCTGATCCAGAACAGCGACGAGTTCATCGCCATGGCCGGCCTCGACGGCGAGGTGCTGTTCATCAACGAGGGCGGTCACCGCATGCTGGGGCTCGAGCCCGACCACGACTTGAAGAAGCTCCGCCTGCGCGATTTTCACACCGACGACGGCCTCAAGCGCGCGGAGATCCTGCGCGCGCACGGGCGCTGGCGCGGACAGGGCCAGCTGCGACACCATCGCACCGGCGAGCTCATCGACACGCAGGTCAGCTCCTTCCTGATGCGCGGCGCGAACGGCGAGCCGATCGGCTTCGCGACCGTGCAGCACGACATGCGCGAGACCAAGCGGCTGGAGGCGCAGCTGAAGCAGGCGCAGAAGATGGAGGCGATCGGCACCCTGGCCGGCGGCATCGCGCACGACTTCAACAACATCCTCGGCGCGATCCTGGGCAACGTCGAGCTGGCGCGCATGGTGGTCGGCCCCGGCCATGCGGTGCTGGAGGAGCTGACCGAGATCGGACAGGCCGGACTGCGCGCGACCGGGCTCATCAAGCAGATCCTGGCCTTCAGCCGCCGGCGCGAGACCACCAAACGGATGGTGCGCCTCGCCGAGGTGATCCAGGAGGTGACCGGCCTTCTGCGGTCGACGATCTCGACCAACGTCGAGCTCTTGATCTCGACGAAGGACGCGGCGCCCAACATCCTCGCCGACGCGAACCAGATTCATCAGATCCTTCTCAATCTGTGCACCAACGCCTGGCATGCGCTCGAGGGCAGCGCCGGCCGGATCGAGGTGACGCTCCAGAGCGTGGTCGTCGACGGCGGGCCGTCCGCGAACGGAGGCGCCGCGCCCGGACGTTACGCGCGGCTCGTCGTCACGGACAACGGCAAGGGCATGGACGACGCGACGCTCGAGCGCATCTTCGATCCGTTCTTCACCACCAAAGAGCCGGGGATCGGCACCGGCCTCGGGCTCTCGGTCGTGCACGGGATCGTCAAGGAACACAACGGCACGATCTCGGTCACCAGCGCGCCGGGTGCGGGCGCGACGTTCGCCATCCTGTTCCCCGAATACGCCGGCGAAGCCGAGGCGTCCACGCCACGCGCGCGCGAAGCCTATCGCGGCAGCGGCGAGCACGTGCTGTTCCTGGACGACGAGGAGGCGCTGGTGCGGCTGGCGAAGCGGCTGCTCGAGCGGCTCGGCTACCGGGTGACCGGTTTTCACGACGCCCAGCAGGCGCTGGCGTCGGTGCGCGACGACCCCGCGGGCTTCGACCTGGCGATCACCGACTTCAACATGCCGGGCCTGTCGGGTGTCCAGGTCGCGGAGCTGCTCCACATGATCCGCCCCGATTTGCCGGTGATCCTGACGTCGGGAAACATCTCCGACGATCTGCGCGAGAGCGCCGCGCACGCCGGCGTCGATCACGTGCTGCACAAGCCGAGCACCGCCGAGGAATTGGCGGAGGTCGTGCATCGCTGCTTGAGCTAGGATGCCGCCGGCGATAGTGGTGACGCACTCACCGATGACGACCGGATCACGGAGGCGAGATGAACCTGAAAGAGACCAAGGCGCTCAAGAGCGACCTCGACGCGACCTACAACGCCTTCATCACCAAGCTGAAGACCGGCGCGCTTCACCAGGCCACCGACAAGCACGCCAACTACGCCGCGATCGGCGACAAGCTGAGGTCGCTGGCGATCGCGGTCAATCCGGGCAACGTCAACGAAGCGGCGGTCGTCATCGGCAAGCACAAGACCCCGCCGGTGGTCATTCACGTCGAACAGCCGCCACCGCCGTTCGACGCCGTCAAGGCGCTGTCGGAGCTCACCGCGGAGCACGGACACCACGCGACGATCGACGGTATCGAGGTCTATCTGGACAAGGATCAGGCGGCGCATCAACCGACGAACCAACCCATCGGCGCGCGGCAGACGTCGGGCAAGAACAAGTTCAAGAGCACCCTCGCCTCGAAGCCGTGGCATGAGGCGAACACGATGAAGACGATGGCGACCTGGGCCAAGGACCTGAACGCCACGAAGCTCGCCAACGGCCGCAAGGAATTCTTCGGCCAGGCCAATGACGAGGGCGGCATCAGCTTCGAGGCCTTCTGCCAGCTCATCAGCGGCAAGCGGTATGTGTCGTTCCACTGCTACCCCTGCCGGGGCAGGACCGGCGACCCTTACCGCGGTTGAACGCTCCGCGCGACCTCCGGCGCCGATCGCGCCGGAGGCGAAGACATCAGGGGATGCTGAGCTGGAACGCGACGCAGTAGTTTGGTTGAACGACGCTGGTCACCGAGCCGGCGAACGGATCCGAATCCTTGAGGTGACCCCAGCGGAAGGTTCCAGTGCCTCCGGTGTCGGCGGAGGCGAACGGGCTCGTGGCCAGCATGGTGCCGTCAGTCGTCATCGCGTAGGCGACGCCGACGGCCTTCCCGGTGAGATCGTCCTGGCAGGTGATCTGCACCGTATCGCCGCCGATGATCTCGACCGAGTTGATCGTCGCCCGCACACCCGCCGCGGTGACTTCGAAGCCGCGCCCCAGCGTCCAGGCGGCGAGCGTCCCGGCCGCCGCGTGGGGCGCCGGAAGCGTGTCGTCCCACGCGAGCGGCGGCACGGGAACGTGGAAGTGCACGAGCAGCACGCTCGCGCCCATGCGCTCGCCGCTCGTCGGCTGCAGCGGTTGCCAGTCATGGCCGGCCACCACGCGCTCGAAGTACACCTGTCCCATCTTCTCGCCGAGCAGCTCGTATCCGTGCGAGGTGAGGTGGACGCCGTTGTTGCCCACGCCCGGCGAGTACGGGTACTGGTACTTCGGCCCGACGCACACGACGTCGCCCGGGTGATCCAACCCCACCTGGACCTGCTGGGCCGCGGAGACTGACACCTGCCCCGCGCTGCTGGGGACGGAGTTCTGCTGCGAGACCAGCATGGGGATGCTCGCGGTCTGCTTGGTGATCGCGCTG
>Ga0265314_10004893_pt1 | contig 12247 bp, 11 predicted proteins | sample 4126metaG_FD_203106 | JGI IMG/M metagenome (GOLD analysis project Ga0265314, IMG submission 203106) | Rhizosphere microbial communities from Carex aquatilis grown in University of Washington, Seatle, WA, United States - 4-1-26 metaG | ecosystem: Host-associated > Plants > Roots > Rhizosphere >... | reverse complement strand
GTCGTACTGGAGATCCAGGGCTATACCCAAAAATGGCTCGGTGACAAGCTGGCTGACTTAGAAAAGGACATCGCTGCAGAAAGCGCCCCACCATGGACGAACCAGTACGATCATGAATTCCTCGTGGTATTGAAGAAGCTTGCCAACGACGCTCTTCACACGAAAGCTGCCGACATATCCGTTTTGGCCGAGAACCAAGATGAGGGACTCTACCGCAGTTGCGAAATCTCCATCGCTCAGCTATTGGAGATTATCTACGAGCGTACCGAGCGAGAGAAAGAACGCCTTGAGAAGCTGAAAAATGCGGTTCTGCCAAGGGCTCAGAAATGAACTGCACTACTGAAATCATCCCCGCCTGCGGGATGCTTGCTCCAGAACCGTGCTCACCTGTTCACGCGATACTCCGAGAAACCATTCGAGGAATTCGTCAATTGTGGCCCCGCCCTCGAGATTCGAAAAGAGAGCGGAGACCGGCACGCGTGTTTTCCGAAACACCCACGCACCGCTGACCTTGTCGGCGTGTCGCTCCACTGCTGGGCAGGTGGTCCAGTCAAGCATAGTTCGCTCTACTTTCATTATCGCTGGCTTCCACGCCCTTCCGCACCCGCAACTTCGATAGAATGTTCTAAACCAGATAAATCCGCGGGCTTTGGGAGTTCGCGCACATACCAAGAGGTGGTGGATATGAAGCTACGTAAGCTCGCTCTGTGTACTTCAACGGCAGGATTACTTCTATGGGCCTGGGTCGCGCCCGGACAGCAGCCTCGCCGAGTCGACGACGCCGCGCTCAGGAATGCCGGCAAGACCGGAGAAGAATGGCTAAGTTACGGCCTCACTCCGGGTGAGACTCGCTACAGCCCGCTCAAGCAGATCGACGCGACCAATGCCAGTCGCTTAGGGCTGAGCTGGCTGTACGAAATCGGTCCCGGAGGCGGCAATCAGGAAGGCACCCTGTTGATGTCGAACGGCACCCTTTACGGCATCACCAACTGGAGCATCGTATACGCCGTCGACGCGCGCACCGGGAAGGAGAAATGGCGTTGGGATCCAGAAGTGAACCAGGCTACCGTGCGTCCCAAGATCTGCTGCGGAATCGTGAATCGAGGCGTCGCGATTTATGAGGGCAATATCATCGCTCCGGTGATCGACGGACGGCTGGTTGCGCTGAACGCGGAAACCGGAAAGCCCGTATGGGAAACCCGCGTGGCTTATTCCCAGGACAGTTACACGCTCACCATGGCTCCGCGCATCGCCAAGGGGAAAGTGATTATCGGTGTAGCCGGCGCGGAATACCCCGTGCGCGGCTTCTTCGAAGCGCATGATGCGAAGACGGGCGCTTTCGCGTGGCGCACCTACACGGTTCCCGGCGATCCTTCCAAGCCGCCGGAGAACGAAGACATGCGCAGAGCGGCTGCCACCTGGTCCACCGAAGGAATGAAGATGGGCGGTGGCGGGACGGTATGGGACGGCATGTCCTACGATCCGGAAGCCGACTTGTTCTACGTAGGCACCGGTAACGCCGGCCCCTGGACCCACGACGCCCGGCAGCAAGGCAAGGACAAGGAGAATCTGTACGCCGCGTCGATTCTTGCCGTGAAGCCCGACACCGGCAAGCTCGCGTGGTATTTCCAGATGGTTCCTGGCGATGAGTGGGATTTCGATAGCGTGCAGCAGTTGCTGCTGGCCGACGTCGTCATCAAGGGCCAGCCCCGCAAGGTGATCATGCAGGCGAACAAGAACGGCTTCTACTATGTGATCGATCGCGTCACCGGCAAGTTCATTTCCGGCCAGCCCTTCGCGCAAGTCACCTGGGCCAAGGGCCTGAACGAGGAAACCGGCAGGCCGATCATCAACGAAGAGTCCTACTACCATGGGCAATCCATTCCGATCGCTCCGGGTCCCGGAGGCGCACACAACTGGTCGCCGATGTCGTTCAATCCTGGGACCGGTCTGGTGTATTTGCCCGCGTCGCCTGGTGGCAGCTTCAACTATTCCTCGGATCCCAATTTCAAATATCAGGAAGGGAAGCAGAACATGGGGATTACGTTCGGCGGATTTGGACGCGGCGGTGCGGCCGCGGCCGGCGACGCCGCGAATGCAGCGGGGGCTGCTCCAGCGGCTCCTCCCAAGCCTTTGCCGGCTCCTCCGGCGATCGGGCCAACTCCGCCTGAAGGCAACGGGCGCGGAGGCGTTCTGCTCGCGTGGGATGTCGTGAATCAGAAGGAACGCTGGCGCGCGCAAGGCGGCGGCGGAATCGGCGGCGGCACGGTCACTACGGCCGGGAACCTGGTGTTCCAGGTGGTCCCTGACGGGCGGCTGGTTGCTTACACAGCCGATAAGGGCGATAAGGTCCTCGATGTTCAGACCGGACTTCGCGGAGGCATGGGGCCGCCGATCACCTACATGCTCGATGGGAAACAGTACGTCGCGCTGGCGGGTGGCTCGGGCGCGCTGGGCGCTCCTGGGGCTGGTGGTGCCGGGGGCCGGGGTGCCGGACCCGCTCCCGCTGCTGGAGGTGCACCGCCGGCAGCCGGTGGTCCTGCTCCGCCTGCTCCGCCCGCTCCGCCCGCGGCACCTGCGGTGACTCCGAAGCTGCTGGTTTTCGTGCTGGACGGGAAGGCGACGCTTCCTGGGGCACTGGCGCAGTAATCGCTGGGGCGGAAGTACCACCCGATCGCAGGCTAAGTGGTCCCCTACGTGCTTCTAAGGTGTATCGTGAAGCTCGTAGGGTTGCAGAATCAATCGTTTGCATGGGAAACTGGTAAATACTTCCTGGTTCCGATGCGGAGATCCTACCGGCTCATGAATTCTATACAGGATCCCGTGGTTGCTCCCGCGGGCATCGGTTTCCGGGCTGGCTCCACCCAGCGTCCTTTAACAGACGTAGCCAGCCCGGGGATCGAGCACAGTGAGGATCGGCCAGACAGGTCTAACTCGACGGGCAAGTTTCGAAAGGGGAACTGAAATGAAAAGCTTCATGATGGCAGGTGTTGGGTTGTTGGGTTTGATGGGAACCGGCTGCGTTGCGACGCATAAGTATGTGGCGAAGACCATTTCGCCGGTGGAAAGCCGCGTCACCGCGACCGAGCAGAAGAACACGGATCAGGATAAGCAGCTGGCGGATCATGCCAAGGATCTGGACAGCTTGTCCACCGATTTATCCCGGACCAAGGAGCGCGTGACGGATGCTGACGCTAAAGCCGTCGCGGCTGGCCAGTCCGCCCAGCGGGCCGGCGAGCGCGCCGATAACGCCCAGCGTTCCGCCGATGGAGCGCAGCGTTCCGCGGAAGGCGCCCAGACCACAGCCGATCGCGGATTGCAGCGCTCGGATGTGATCGAAAAGAACATGGTCGCCATGAACAAGTTCAATATGGCGAAGTCGGTCACGGTACTATTCCCGGTCGGTCAGGCAAAACTGAATGACGATGCCAAAGCCGAGCTGGATGAGGTCGCCAAGATGGCCGAAGGCAAGGATCGCTTCGTCATCGAAGTGCAGGGTTTCACCGACAAGACGGGTTCGGCGGTGACCAATGAGCAGCTCAGCCAATCCCGCGCCGACAGTGTTGCGCGGTATCTGGCGAACGAGCACAAGATCCCGGTTCGCAGCATCACCACGCTGGGATCGGGCTATGCTCTGCCGGTGGCCGACGATAAGACTCGCGATGGCCGCAAGCAGAATCGCCGGGTAGAAGTCCGGTTGTTCGTGCCGGAAGCGACCACCTCGGGCAACACCATCGCCTCGGCCCAGGAATAGTTCTGGCGAAACTGTCCGCGTCCCGTACATGACACCCGCGGGGCGCGGGCATTTCACTTGGCCGCTAGCTCCCTCCGAACGAGCGGCCAATCAGGGCAGGCGAGCGAGAAGGTCCTTGGCGAGGAGATCTGCACGCCTCGCCAGATTGACTGCCGTCACTAGATCTTGCTCGCGCGCCTGCTCTGCTTGTGCTAAGTAAGTCTGTACCCGCTCGGCGATATCCTTCTGCTCCGCGGTCAAGTTTCTTCCCGCCACCCTCGTCAACGCTCTCTTCACACTCTCTGTGTACTGATCTAGTTCCTGATTGTTCCGCCTGGACTCTTCCGGTGTGAGAATCTGCGAAAGCCGCAAGGCCGGAGTGGATGGAGTCTCATTCGGCGCGGGCTGAGGCTTCGGAACATTCGCGACTGGACGCGGCGCGCGCGGTGGAGGCGGCGGCTCAGGAAACCGCGACGAAGGATCGGTCTGGCGTGGAAAGTCGAACATCGCCGGCTCGAACGCGACCTCGGGAGGATCGGCAATCTCGGGAGCGGGCGGGATGGGCGCGGGAGCCTTGGCCGCGACGGACGGGGGATTGAAGGCGCGCGGGGCTTTGTGAAACCCGCAGGACGTCATGCCTACGGCACCGGCGAGCCACAACGTCGTCACGGCGGTTTTTGAAATGCGCAGACCCGCACGTGGCTGAAGTAGATCAGGCATGACGGACATTTGCCGGGAACTCGAGCCGGAATGTCGTCCCGGAACCAGCTTCACTTTTGAAGCTGATAGTACCATTATGCAACTGGACTGCCCGGTAAGTCATGGCAAGTCCGATGCCGGATCCTCCCGTTTTGGTCGTGAAGTATAGCTGGAAGACTTTGTCGCGCAACTCGGGCGGGATTCCCGATCCGGTGTCGGAGACTTCGAGAGTCAGTTTGTCGCCGCTATTGTCGACCCGAACTTGCAGCCTGCCGCCCGTCTTTCTTTGAGGATCGTTCATGGCATCGATCGCGTTGGTCACCAGATTGAGCACCGCCTGCTTGAGCAGATCCGAATCGCCGCGGAGTAAAGCAGGCTCAGAGGGCGCGGAAAACTCCACTTCGATCCCGGCGAGCCGCGCTTGAGGCGTGACGAACTCGGTGACCTCGCGCGCCAGAACCGCCAGATCGATATCCTGCAGATGCACCTCTAAGGGCCGCGAGAAATCCAGGAACGTCTTCACAACGCGATCCAGGCGGAGGACTTCCTTGGAGAGAATATCGATCTCGCCGGAAAGCTCGTGGTCCGGCTCGCCCAGCCGCGCCCGCAGCAATTCCAATCGCAGGCCGATGGCATTCAGCGGATTCTTGATCTCGTGGGCGACGCCGCCAGTCAGACGGCTGATCGCGGCAAGACGCGTAGCCACGTCCAGTTGCGAGGCCATGCGTTCCAGCAACTGGTCGACGTTGTGGCGCAACTCGGTGGCATCCTCGCGCGCGCCGCGATACTGCTGACCCAGCAGGTTGAGCTTGCTTGCGACGACGCGGAATTCCTTGGCCGTTCCGTCATCGAAATCGAGTCCACCGGCCGGGTCCTCACCGCCCACGCGCCCTTGGGCGATGCGGTCGATGCTGTCTTCGATCCGCTTCACTGGGCGCAGGGCCCGTGTGGTCGCCAGCATGGTGAGCAGAAGCGATAGACCGATCGCGGCGCCGGAAACCACAGCCAGACGGACGATCTGCGGGCTCAGCGCATCGCGCAAGAACAGGCTGGACGTCACCACTTGAATCGTGAAAACGGACTTGTTCTGATCCCCGACGCCCAGTCCGACGGTAACCTCCCAGTCCGGCCGGCGCTCTATCAAATCCATCGTGCGGCGAAGCCATGGGGCCTTCCCCCAGGTCTCGAAATTCTGGTGCCGCTGCATGGGAGTATTCACCGCGGGAGGGTGGGACGAAGCCAGGATGACGCCGGTTTCTCCGGCCACGTTGATCTCGAGAAGCGAGCCGAAAGACGCCATTTTGACCAGTAGCTGGTGGAGCTGCGTGTCGTCGGCAACGATCTGGTTCCACAGCGACTTGGTTTCTTCCACGCTCCGCGGAGTCGGATTGCTCTCCGAATAGAGTTCGATGTGATCGAGCAGCAGCGAGCTGACTTGTTGGCCCGTGAGACGGCTGTAGGCGATCGCATCCGAGGTCAGCAGGTTGACCAGGGTCTCGAGTTCCACCGCCGACAACGCCACCGCCGCGAGCGCCACCACCACCAGAATCAGCAGGACCAGGCGGACGCGCAGCGACATTAGATCAGGCGCCAGCCCCTTGCGTGCCGTATTCCTTTAGCTTGTTGAACAGGGTCTTCTGGCTGATGCCCAGGATTTCCGCCGCGCGGGTCTTGTTGTTCTTGGTGTGTTCGAGCGTCAGCTCGATCAGCGCGCGCTCGGCCTGTTCGATGGTCTGGCCGACCCGGATATGCAGGTCTCCCTGATCGCTCGAGATAACGCCGGGAGCCACCGGCGCGCCGGAAAAGCCGGGCGGCAGATGAGCCATCTGGATGGTTCCTTCGCCAGCCAGAATTACCGCGCGCTCCAGAACATTACGCAGCTCGCGGACGTTCCCCGGCCAGTCATAAGTCTGAAAGCGGTCGAGCACTTCTCCGGAAAGCTCGGTTACTTTGGTCGCGTGCTTGCGATTCAGGTCCTCTAGCAGCGCCTGTGCCAGGATCGGCAGATCGTCCTTGCGCTCGCGCAGTGAAGGGAGGGGAATCGGGAAAACGTTCAGCCGGTAGAACAGGTCTTCGCGGAATCTACCTTCCTTGATGGCGCTATCCAGCGACGTGTTTGTGGCGGCAATCACGCGCACATCCAACTGGATCTCGCTCTTCCCACCCAGACGCCGCACACGTCCGTCTTCGAGCACGCGCAGCAGCTTGGCCTGGGTCGCCATGGGCATGTCGCCGATCTCGTCCAGCAGCACCGTGCCGTTCTGCGCCAGTTCGAAGGCGCCCGCGCGGCGCTCGACGGCGCCGGTGAACGCTCCCTTTTCGTGACCGAACAGTTCGCTTTCCATCAGGGTGTCCGGCAAGGCCGCGCAATTGATGGCCACAAACGGACCGGCCTTGCGCGGGCTGAGCATGTGAATCGCGCGCGCCGCCAGTTCCTTTCCCGTGCCGCTTTCGCCGGTGATCAGGACCGCCGCGCGGCTGGGCGCCACCTGATGGATGAGGGCGAAGGCTTCCTGCATCTTGGGCGAAGCGCCCACCATTTCCCCCAGCACGCCCTGGTAGGTGAGTTGGCGTTCGAGGCGCTCGGCGTGCTCCGCCAGACGGCCCTGCGCCGCGGCACGCTCCAGCAGCGACCTCAGCTCCTGCGACTTTACCGGCTTTTCCAGGAACCAGTACGCGCCGAGGTCGTGGACGGTCGCGACTGCCGTTTCCAGGTTCCCAAACGCCGTCTGGACGATCACGGGCGGCCCGCCCCCTTGGGCTTTCAACCGCTTGAGCAACTCGGTGCCGTCGACCCGCGGCATCATCATGTCGGTGACCACGACGTGGAACCTGCCGTCGGCAAGTTTGTCGAGGGCTTCCTGCCCGTCGGCCGCGGTTTCCACCGCATAGCCCCACAGCGCGATCATCGCCGCCAGGGCGGTGCGCTGGCTCTCCTCGTCGTCCACTACCAGAACCCGGGTTTGCGCCCGTTCGCTTGTCATCCTGTTATTCATTGTGCCAGTGGTTGCTTGGGACTTGGGTTGGGTCATGTTATCATTCACCGCATGAAAGTGCGCCAGTCGCTCAAAGGCGTCAAGATCGCCTACGCCCTGGTCGCTGTTCTCGCGGCCGCCATTGCGGCCTATTGGCTGGGCGCTTCGAATCCTCCTGATGTGCCCTTGTGGGCTCCCATGCTCGCTCCGGCCATCTTGCTGCTGCTGACGGCGATCCGGCACATGCGGCGCCGCACCACTAGTTTAGATGTACAGGGGGAGCGTCTCCGTTACGAAGCGGGTCTATTTTCGAAGACTTCGCGCATCATGGAGCTTTCCAAGGTGCAGGACGTCCGGTTCGACCAGACGTTTGGCCAGAGAATCATCGGCACGGGCGATTTGTCGGTCGAAACGGCGGGGGAGACCAGCCGGATTGTGATGGCGTCGATCGACCGGCCGAGAGAGGTCGCCGAGCACATTTTGGAGCTGTCTCGGGCGCAGCGCGCGAAGTAGAGGCTCGTTCTCACCGGGCGCGGCGGGGCGGGTGGCTTTCCATCACAACTCGCAGGATGCGGTTAATGCGTGTCTGGTACCCTCTGCCATGACCCTTGAGCCAGGCCAGCACGTCCGCATCCAGCCGGATCGTCAACTGTTGTTTGACCGGAGGCCACGCCGTCGTCGCTTTTTTCAGAAACGATTTGTCGAGAGGCGGAATGTCGGAATAGTCGATCTCGGTATCCTTCATCCGCTTAATTCGCGCCAAGTCGCTTTTTATAGATTTCTTGCTCACGCCGGTTTCCTTTCCTCATGGAGATGATGCGCGTTCCTTCGTCGCGCGGGGCGTGGGCGATAACCACCAGCCGCCCGGCGAGATGCCCCAAAGTAATGAGCCGTTCTTCTCCGTAGTCGAAGCGATCATCCACGAACGTGACGCATGGTCCGGAAAACACCAACTCGGCGTCCTCGAAGCTCAAGCCGTGCTTGATGAAGTTGATACGGCTCTTGGCTTCATCCCACTCGTATCTCATTTCGCAGTGTAGCTCTATTTGTAGTTACATTCAACCGCGCTCTTTGGGCCCGAATCGACCGGCCGAAGAATCGGTCAAGCAAATCCTGGAGCCTTCTCTCGCGCCACGCGCTAAATAGGCGATTATCAGACTCCAGAGCTATTATTAGAGTATGGCTTCGCCGTTCCGCCTCAAAAAGAAGGAGCGCAGGCGATGGCGAAAGTCCGCAAAAAGCCTCGCCAGTAACCTAACTCGACTCGAAGAAACCCAGCCAGAGATCGCGGCCATAATGAAGCGGGTAGCAGCGACTACTCTAAGGATCGCTGGTTCTCGCCGCAAGAAAACTCCTGATCATTCAAACTGAGACAGTACTCTCTTGTCTTTGTTCCCTTCGGCCTCCGCGTCCAACCGAAAAACTTCTCGGTGGGGTCAGGCTTGAACGCCTGACCCCACTGCTATCTCTTTCCAGGACCAGGTTGGGCGGGCTGCTCTCTAAGCTGATCCTCGGGGATTGCATCCGGCGTGTCGAAAGTGATGGTTGCGTCGGCCCCGAATTTCCGGTACAGGCTGAACTGCATCACGTTCTTGGCGAGCGTCCGCCCTTCGCGCGAGCGCACTTCGGCCGCCATCGGCAGCACAAACGTCTGTTCCGAAATCTTGGTGGGGGCGTAATCCATAGTCAGGGAAACCTGATTGATCGGGAAGGCTTCCAGGCCGTCGCAATCCATCTTGATCCGCATGATCTGTTTAGTGACCGCATCGGCGTAAATCAGCCCGTGATATCCGGCCACGATGGTTCGGCCCGAAGGCTGGTGGTAAATGCTGTAATCCGAATTGGGCTGCGCCACACGGAAGCTGAACACGTACATGCGTTTCCCGCGCAGTGTCGCCCAGCGTTCCCAGTCGAACTGTGTCTCCGTTTCAGGCGCGAAGATCTTGTACAGCGTGGTTCCGAACTCGCCGGAGGACGTGATGCCGCCCAACTGCTCGTGTTTCATGTTCGCCACGGGCAGGTTGTTCACCAGGACCACCTTGTAGTCTTCCTTGCCCTCGACGTAGCTGAGCTGCTCCTGGATTTTGTCCTGCTGGTGCCAGGATTCCGTGCCGGACGGATCGAAGCTGCGGGTGGTGACTTGCGCGCAGATAAAGTTCGGCAGGCTCTTGGAGTAGTCGAGCGCCCTTTCCGTGATCTCCGCCAGGATTGCTTTCAGCTCGGACGGACTCGGCGGCGGAATCACCGGGGCAGGAGCAGGAGGCGCGATCGGCGCGGCAATCGGCTGACTCACGCTGGCGGCGATCAGCTCCCGCAGCGCCGCGAGCGTCTGAGGTCCCGCGCCCAAGCCTTGCAGATCTTCCACGGTGCCGGCGTCCAGGCGATTGGTGAGCTTGAGGCGCTTCACGGTGGAGGCGACGGCGCGATCGTCGTTGTGCATCTGGATGGAGGATTTAATGAAGGTGATCAAATCGGATACCGACATCTGGCGCTGGCCATAGGCGGCGAGCATCATCACCAGGAACACGGCGATCGAACGAAAGGACCAGAGTCCTCGGCCCATAGCCTGATTTTAGCAGTCGAGATGAGTGCCGCAGGCGAGGAAGCGCTCAGCGTCTTAAAATGATGATCATCAACGCTCCGCCCACGAGCGCAACCGCGCATAACGTTATCGTGGTGCGCTTTCCCCATCTGTCGGCATAGGTCTTAATGACGCGAGGGAACGGCGGGAGCATGAGCCGGAACGCTACCAGGGCTACGATTATCGCAATCGTTACGGCTGAGTTCATATCGCCCAAAGGCTACCACTATGGAGCACCTACGTCTAGCCCCTAGGCGAGCAGTTCCGCCAGTCCCGCTTTGAGGATCGTCCCACCCGCAAGCAACCTTGACGCCCGCTTACGGATGTTCTTCTTTTTCCAGCTCCAGCGTGACGGTTCCCAGCGGGAAATTCATCCGCAGGCGGATCTGTACAGGCACCCGCCGATCGTCATCGGTGAGCCAGATGAAGACCCGCCCCGCGCGAGAATACACCACGCCGTTCAGGAGGTTGACCTCGTAGCGAACCGCGTTAAACGCGCCCGCGGGCGTAATCACCCGCTCGCGTTCCTGCGCCTCTATTTTGACCGCCGCCGACTTGCGGCCATCGCTGACGGGAAGCTGCACGGATTGGCCGACATCCACCTTCGTCCGGCGCAATTGCTTCAGGGCCGTGATCACGTCGTGCACGCAGTTGGGAATCGGGATGTCCGTCTTGCTCACGACGCTGTTCTTGTCGACGTCTCTTTCGAGCAGGGACGCCCGGTTCCGATTCCGGTCGAAGGTAATCGCCGTTTCGCGATGGCGCAATCCTTCCTTCGAATTCATCTGGCTGGACGCGGCACAAAAGGACGAGTCGAATTGCACCCGATAGGTGTCATCGATCTTATAGAGCGCCGACACCATGCCCGCCGACTCGAGCTTGACCACTTCGGAGGTGGGTCCGGCTTCTATCACCACGTTGCCGGCGTGGATCAAGCGCCATTCCACGGTGTAGGTGAGACGCTCGGTGACGGAATCGGCCGCGGCCAGCGGCAGGGCGGCGAAACCGCCCAGGGACACGCAGGTGAACGACAGGGTTGCCAGAGTGGCTAAGCGCACCAATGATCGAGTCTACAACACACTGTTACACTCGAATTCGTGGCACGCATTCCTGGACGACATTTCCTGCGCAACCTAGTGGAGCGCCGCGCGCTGGTGTTGCAACTCGTGCGCCGCGACTTCCGGACGCGTTACGTAGGCTCGTCCGCAGGCTGGCTGTGGGGCGTAGTTCAACCCATCGTGCAACTGCTGATCTGGGTCGTGGTGTTCAAGTATTGGCTGCAACAGACCTTGCCGCCCGACGAAGTCACCACCAACTATCCGGTGTTCCTGTTTTGCGGGTTCCTGCCGTGGTGGCTGTTTCAGGAGACCGTTACGCGTTCCGCGGGTTCGCTGGTGGAACAGTCCAATTTGATCACCCGTACTGTATTTCCGTCCGAGGTAGTCCCGGTGTCGATCTTTCTCTCGTCGATGATCCATCATCTGATCGCCCTCGGACTCGTTATCTTGACGGTGGGGCTGTGGCTCAGGACGATCAGCCCGATGATTGTTTTGCTGCCTGTTTACATGTTCTTCATCGGCCTGTTCGCGATCGGCGTGGGGTGGGTAGTTTCGAGCCTTCACGTTTACCTGCGCGATACCGGGCAGGCGCTCGCCGTAATCATCAACCTGTGGTTCTGGATTACGCCCATCATGATCAGCGAGGAGCGAATCAAGGGACCTTTGCACGCTTTGGTCCGCTGGAATCCGATGTCCTGGGTAGTGAAAGCCTACCGCCACCGTTTGCTCTCGAGCCAATGGCCGGATTGGCGGGAGCTGGCAGTGATCGCCGCCTATTCGATCAGCATGTTTGTGCTGGGCGGTCTTTTCTTCCGTCACTTGAAGCGGGGCTTCGCCGACGTCCTTTAAAGCACCGGTACTGATAGCGTATTCCTTGTGCCGCTGTTGGCATGTGGCGCAGATCGCGTCCATGATTGTCTAGACCGGACCGCCGCCGGCGGCTGCGCTGATTCGTGCGTGAGGGCCTGGCTAACGGTGATAGACTGATCAATGTCTAAGATCGCGCGCCCGTAGCTCAGTCTGGATAGAGCGTTTGCCTCCGGAGCAAAAGGTCAGAGGTTCGAATCCTCTCGGGCGCACCACTAAGAGCAATGTCCGACCCGGACACATGGGTGACAGATCGTTCCTAAGACATAGGTAACACTTTTGGCCCGAAGGGATTGTTGAGGGGCTGCAAGGTTTTCTCCTCCAGATCGATATA
>Ga0265314_10004891_pt1 | contig 12249 bp, 9 predicted proteins | sample 4126metaG_FD_203106 | JGI IMG/M metagenome (GOLD analysis project Ga0265314, IMG submission 203106) | Rhizosphere microbial communities from Carex aquatilis grown in University of Washington, Seatle, WA, United States - 4-1-26 metaG | ecosystem: Host-associated > Plants > Roots > Rhizosphere >... | reverse complement strand
CGTCTGCAGCACCGTCGACACGATGTTGAAGGCGGCGAGCGCGAAGCCGATCTGCGTATAGCTCACGCCGTAATCGGCGCGCACGAAGGGCAGCAAGGGTGCCAGCAGCAGGATGTAATAATGCGACACGAAATGCGCCGCGCTGACCGCGCCGACGATGCGGACGTGCGGCGCGCGGTGCGTGCTCATGAGTTCGGTCGCCTGAGTCATCCGGCAAGGTCCCAGCGCATGGTCCCGAAAAACCCCGTCCCCGACTTGGTCTGGGATGGGAACCGGTTTCGGAATAGATCATGCGCAAGCAAAAGGCGGCGGACTATGGCCCGTTGACCCTTATCAATCCAGCGCGTTTTCAGCGAGGTCGCTATGCGCCATGGGCACCTTCGGTATTACCCCGCCGCACGGACCTTTTGGGTCGGCACCCGCGATTTCACGTCGATGCTGATTTCAATATTCCGGTCGAGCTTGCCGAGAATCGTAATCATGCGGTCCAAGGTGAACCGTTCCAGTTTTGCATTGCGGATGCGCGAGAGGTCGGTATGCGCAACGCCGGTCAGCTTCTCGGCCGCGCGTGCGGTGAGTTTGCGGCCATCCAACACGTCGATGATCTTGGCCGCGAGAATGGCGCGCGCCTGCTCAAGGTCCGCATTTGACTTGCCGAAATCGCGGAAGACGTTGCCGCTGCCGCGCATCAGCTCCATGTCGTTTTTCATCGTAGCGCCTCCTTCAGTCGCTTGATGCGCTCTTTGATCCGATCCACGTCCATTTGCGGCGTCTTGATGCCGCTTTTCGATTTCTTCTGGAACGCATCGATCACGTACAGGTCGGGCCCGAGCCGCACCGCATAAATGACGCGGTACGCATCGCCCCGATGCTTCAGCGCAATTTCGAACACCCCGCCATCGACGCCCTTGAACGGCTTGGCGATATCCGCCTTGCTGCCCTCTGCCGCAATTGTGAGTGCCCGTAAGTAATAGGGTGGCCTGGGCGTCTTCGGGGAACGCTTCAAATTCCCTGCGGGCGGCTTTCAGCCACGAAATCGATCTTGTCGGTCGCATCCAGTTTTAATGTTGGCATATTTGCCAATATTTGTAAAGCAAGTAGCCCGCATGGAGCGCAGCGGAATGCGGGGACTGTAACGCTGTCCGAACTTTAATCCCGGATTGCGCTTCGCGCCATCCGGGCTACGCTTGCTGCGTTATTCCTCCCTACGTCTACTTTCCCTTCTTCTCCTCAATCGCCTGCCAAATCCTCGCCGGCGTCATCGGCATTTCCAGATGACGGATGCCATAGTCGGACAGCGCGTCGATCACCGCATTGGCGACCGACGGCAGGCCGCCGGAGGTGCCGGCTTCGCCGCAGCCTTTGGCGCCGAGCGGATTGCTCTTGGTCGGCACCGGATGATGCGCGACCTCGATCATCGGCGCGTCGTGCGCGCGCGGCATGGCGTAGTCCATGAACGAGCCAGTGACGAGCTGGCCTTCCGCGTCGTAGACCGCGTGCTCGAGCAGCACCTGGCCGAGGCCCTGCACGATGCCGCCGTGCATCTGGCCTTCGACCAGCAGCGGGTTGACCACGGTGCCGAGATCGTTGACCGCGGTGTACTTCACCACGCGCGCGTCGCCGGTCTCCGGATCGACCTCGACCTCGCAGATATGGCAGCCGTTGGGGAACGCAGAGGGCACCGGCTGGTCGGTGACGTGGTTGACGTCGAGCGAGTTCGGAACGCCTTCGGGCAGGCTGAGGCCGCCGCGCAGCTTCTCGGCCAGTTCGAGGATGCCAACTGATCTGTCGGTGCCGGCGATGGTGAAGCGACCGGCCTTGAACTCGATGTCAGCGGCGGAGGCTTCCAGCACGCGCGCGGCGATCTGTTGCCCGCGCTCGATCACGATCTTGGCGGATTGCGTCAGCGCCGCGCCGACCAGCATGGCCGAGCGCGAACCGCCGCTGCCGCCGCCGAAGCTGACGCGGTCGCTGTCGCCCTCGAGCAGGCGGATGCGGTCGAACGGCATGCCGAGCAGGTCGGTGAGCATCTGCGCATAGGCGGTGGCGTGGCCCTGGCCGAAGTCGAGCGTGCCGGTGACGACGGTGACGCCGCCGTCGGCGTCGAAGCGGATGCCGCCGAGCTCCTTGCCCGCCATGGCGGTGACTTCGAGGTAGTTGGCGAGCCCAAGGCCGCGCAGCAGGCCGCGCTTCTTGCTCTCGCGCTTGCGTTTGGCGAAGCCCTTGGTGTCGGCGAGATCCATGGCCTGCTTGAGCACGCCGAGAAAATCGCCGCAGTCGTAGGTCATGTCGGAGGCGGCCTTGAACGGCAGGTCGCTCTTGCGGATCATGTTGCGCTTGCGCAATTCGATACGGTCGATGCCGAGCTCGCTCGCTGCGACGTCGAGCGCGCGCTCCATGTAGTAGTTGCCCTCGGGACGTCCGGCGCCGCGATAGGCGGAGACTAGGGTGGTGTTGGTGAACACGCACTTGGTCGACACTTCGAGCAGCGGCGTGCGGTAGACGCTGGCCACGTTCTTCACCACGTTGCCGGTCGGCAGCAGCGGGCCGAATTGCGCGAGATAGCCGCCCATGTCGCCATAGCCGGTGAGGCGCACGGCGAGGATGTGCGCGTCCTTGTCGAAGGCGATCTCCACCGTCATGTCCTGCGCGCGACCGTGATGGTCGGACATGAAGCTGCCGGAGCGCTCGTCGGTCCATTTCACCGGACGGCCGAGGAGCTTGGCGCCGTGCAGGATGCAGACATATTCGGGATAGACCGACGCCTTCATGCCGAAGGAGCCGCCGACCTGGCCGGTGACCACGCGCACTTTGTCCGCGGGCGCGCCGAGGATGTCCATCAGCGTGTTCTTCATGCCGAACACGCCTTGGCTGGTGGAATGCAGCGTCCACTTGCCCGTCGCCTTGTCGAATTCGCCGATCGCGGCGCGCGGCTCCATCGCCGCGACGATCATGCGCTGGTTCGAGGTGACGAGGCGCGTGACGTGCGCGGCCTGCGCGAAGGCTTCCGCGACTTTGGCCGCGTCGCCGAACTGGTAGTCGAGCGCAATGTTGTTCGGCGCCGCGTCATAGACCAGCGGCGCACCGGGCTTGGTAGCTTGCTCCGGATTGAGCACGACCGGCAGCGGCTCGATGTCGAGTGCGACGGCTTCGGCCGCGTCTTTGGCTTGGGCGACTGTCTGCGCGATCACGCAGGCGATGGGATCGCCGACGAAGCGCACTTTGTCGGCGGCGAGCGCCGGCCGCGGCGTGTATTTGATCGCCGAGCCGTCGCGGTTCTTCAGCGGCATGGTCGACTTGAGGGGGCCGTAGCCGGTCAGGTCGGCGGCGGTGAGCACCGCCAGCACCCCGGGCATCGCCTTGGCGGCGGCGGTGTCGATCCCCCGGATCGTCCCGTGCGCCAGCGTGCTGCGCAGCATGACCGCATAGGCCTGGCCGGGCAGGCTGACGTCGTCGGCATAATTGCCTTCGCCGCGCACCAGTTTGGGGTCTTCCGTGCGGCGAACCGGTTGGCCGACCCCGAATTTGGTCAGCGACAACGCGGCCTCGGTGGTTCTGTCATCCATGCCGGAGCTTTGCGGTTAAGAGGTTTCGGGCGAGGCAACTGAGATAAAACAGGTTGCCCGCATGCACAAGAATACCGTGGGGGGACCAGGGTTGCGCGAAGCTTGCGCGAACTTTGGGCGCTGTTACACTTTTCGGGACTTTGGGAACAATCCCGCAACCGCGGCGCGCCAGGTTGGCGGCGTCCGGGGGCGGCAGGAAGGTTAGAACGCATGAGCGGCGGGGCTCCGGACGATCCGGGCCTCGACCCCCTGTTTGAGCGGGCGCCGCAGAGGCGGCCCCCGTGGGGTCGGCGGTCGCCCGGACGACCCGATGCCGGTCACGGCACGGATCGCGGCGGCGCGACCTATGCAGCGCTCGATCTCGGCACCAACAACTGCCGCCTGCTGGTGGCGCGGCCCGCTGGCGACGGCTTTCGCGTGGTCGACGCGTTTTCCCGCATCATCCGGCTGGGCGAGGGGGTCTCACTTTCCGGGCGGCTGAGCGAAGCGGCGATCGAGCGCGCACTCGCGGCGCTCGCCATCTGCCGCGGCAAGATGAAGAATCGCGGCGTCACGCGCGCGCGGCTGATCGCCACCGAGGCCTGCCGCGCGGCGGCAAACGGCGACGAATTCCTCGCGCGGGTGGAGGCCGAACTTGGCCTCAAGCTCGAGGTGATCGACCGCGAGACCGAGGCGACGCTGGCCGCGACCGGCTGCACGCCGCTGATCGATCCAACGGCGGAAGGCGTCGTCCTCTTCGACATCGGCGGCGGCTCGTCCGAGCTGGTGCGGCTCGACCGTTCGCACAAGGCGCTGCGCGGCCCGCCGCCGCCGCGCATGCGCGGCTGGATTTCGCTGCGGCACGGCGTGGTGACCTTGGCCGAGCGCTTCGGCGGCATCGACGTGAGCCGCGACACCTACGAGGCGATGGTGCAGGAGGTCGGCGCCATGATCGCGCCTTTCGCGCGCGAGCACAGCAGCGAGGGCTTAAGCGGCGTGCACATGCTCGGCACCTCCGGCACGGTGACGACCATCGCCGGCGTGCACCTCAATCTCCGGCGTTACGACCGCAACCGCGTCGACGGCTGTTGGATGAGCAAAGGCGAGATCGACGCGGTGATCGAAACGCTGCTCGCCATGAGCTACAACGAGCGGGTGGCAAGTCCCTGCATCGGTGCCGAACGCGCCGACCTGGTGCTCGCCGGTTGCGCCATTCTCGAGGCGATCCGCCGCGCCTTCCCGGTGCCGCGGCTGCGCGTCGCGGATCGGGGCCTGCGCGAGGGCATGCTGGTGCAGATGATGCGCGACGACGGCATCTGGGGCGGCGGCGAGCAGGCGGCGGCGGAATGAGCGCACGATTTCCTTTCACCTTCCCCTTCAGGGTAGGGTAAAGGTGCGCTCCATATGACATCGAAAAAAAGCAAAGACAGCGCGCGGCCGCTGGCGGTGCGCGTGAAGACCGGCAAAGGCCGCAAGCTGTCGTCCAAGCTGTGGCTGGAGCGCCAGCTCAACGATCCTTACGTCACGCGCGCCAAACGCGAGGGCTATCGCTCGCGCGCCGCCTTCAAGCTGACTGAGATCGACGACAAGGCGCGTTTCCTCAAGAAAGGCGCGCGCGTGATCGATCTCGGCGCGGCGCCGGGCGGCTGGAGCCAGGTGGCGGCCAAGCGCGTCGGCGCGCCGCAGCAGGGCCGCGTGGTGGCCATCGACCTGCTCGAGATGGAGCCGCTGGCCGGCGTCGACTTCCAGCGGCTCGACTTCCTCGATCCCTCCGCGCCGGACAAACTGAAGGCCATGATGGGCGGCGGCGCCGACGTGGTGCTCTCCGACATGGCGGCGAACGCCACCGGTCATCGCAAGACCGACCAGATCAAGATCATCGCGCTGGTCGAGGCGGCCTATGAGTTTGCGCGCGAGGTGCTGCAGCCCGGCGGCGCGTTCCTCGCCAAGGTGCTGCAGGGCGGCACAGAAAGCGCGCTGCTCGCCACGCTCAAGCGCGACTTCACCACGGTGAAGCACGTCAAGCCGCCGGCCAGCCGCTCGGATTCGGCGGAGCTTTACCTGCTGGCGACGGGGTTTCGCGGGTGATCCATCCTCCGTCATGCCCGGCCTTGTGCCGGGCATCCACGTCTTTAACGCCGGAAGATATCGCTGAAGGTCGGCGCGCCGCGCGATTCATTGGAACCGGCGCGGATGTAACGCGGCTGATCGTTGCGCACGACACGGTGGCGACGCTCGGCCTCGCGTGCAGCCTTCTCGCGTTCGAGGCGCGCGCGCATGTCCTTCTCCCGCTCCTTCGTACGCGAAGCCCGCCCTGACGAGCTTGCCGAAGATTTGGGCTCATGCTTCTCGCGCACGGCCGGCTCGCGCGGCTCGGGCGGCAGCGACGCGGTGACGTCGGGCTTTTCCTCGCGCGGCGCGATCTTTACGTCTTTTGCCGGCGGAGCAAGTTTCACCGCGTCCTCATGCGCCGGCTTCTGCTCCTGCTTCAGCACGGGCGCCGGCTTCGGCGGCTCGGCCGGAGCAGGTTCCGCCTTGACCTGCTCGACTTTGGCCGGTTCGTTCTTGTCGTTGCGCTTGCCGGCCAGATCCTTTTCCGGCTTGGCGTCTTTCTCCCGCTTGGCGTCTTTCTCCGGCTTGCGGCGCATCTCGTCGGTCAACCGTGCCAGCGCCTTGCGCGCTTCGCTCATATTGCGGTCGCGTGCGATCGCTTGCTTGTAATCGGCCAGTGCCAGGTCGCGCTTGGCATCCTGTTCGCGCGCAAAGCCGCGCTGGTAATAGGCCTGCGCATTGCGCGGATCGAGTTTGATGGCGCGGTCGAGATCGTCGGCGGCGCGGGCGTAGCTCTTGGTTTCGACCAGCACCTGGGCGCGGGCCCGCAGCACGTCGGCATTGTTCGGGTCGCGCTTGAGCAACGCGTCGTAGTCGGCGATGGCCGCGGTCGCGTCGCCCTTGCTCTGCTTGAGCTGCGCGCGCGCCAAGAGGCCGGCGTTGTTGTCCGGCTGGCGGGTGAGCCCTTCGTTGAGGTCGGCGAGCGCGCGGTCGACGTCGCCCTTGTCCTTGCGCAGCGCGGCGCGCAGGAAATACAGGTCGGCCGGGCGCGGATCGCGCTGGATCGCCTGGTCGAGGTCGGGCAGGGCGTGCGTGACGTCGCCGCGGGCGCGATAGAGCATCGCGCGCGCGCGATAGGGTTCCGGGCTGATGGAGCCGAGCTCGATGGAGCGGCTGAAGTCGGCCATCGCGCGCGTGCCGTCGTTCTTGGCGAGATAGACTTGGCCGCGCGCGGCATAGGCCAGCGCGTCGTTAGCGTTACCGGCAATGGCCTTGTCGAGATCGGACAACGCGCGGCCGAAGTCTTGCTTGCGCGCGTAGGCCGCGCCGCGCAACGCATAAGCCGCGCCGTTCTCGGCGTTGAGCTTGATCATGGCGTCGGCGTCGTGCACGGCGCCGTCGACGTCGCCGTCGTCCAGCCGCAGCGCCCCGCGCACTTTCAGCGAATTGGCGTCCCAGGAGAACTTCAGCGCGCGGCTGACGTCGGCCATGGCCTGCTTGCGCAGGCCTTTGACGGCATAGATCTCGGCGCGCGCCTTGTACGTGGTCGGCACGTTCTGGTCGGCGATGACGGCGCGGTCGTAGGCGGCGAGCGCCTTGTCGAGATCGCCCTTCTTGCGCCAGGCGGCGGCCAAGGCGGTGAGCGCGCCGACGTTCTTGGGATCGAGCCGCGCCGCCTCCTGGTAATCGCCGAGCGCGCGGTCGACGTCGCCGGCGTTATCGCGCGCTTCGGCGCGCAGCATGAAGTTGGCCGCCTGCGGCTCCAGGCGGACGGCCTGGTCGAAATCCGCGATGGCACGCGCGTAGTCGCGCTGGCGCAAGTAAAGCTGCCCGCGTCCGCCGTAAAGATTGGCGCGGTTGCCGCCGAGACTGATCGCCTTCTGGTAATCCTCCAGCGCGCCGTCGATATTGCCGAGGTCGCGCCGCAGCGTGGCGCGGTTGATGTAGGGCGATGGCGAGTTCGGATCGAGGTTGATGGTGGCGTCGTAGTCCGACATCGCCTGGCCGTAACTGCCGCGCGCGTACCAGGCGTTGCCGCGGTTCTGGTAGGCGGGCGCGAAGTCGGGGGCGAGCTCGACCGCGCGGTTCAGGTCGGCGATGGCGTGCGCGATGTCGCCGCGGTCGAGATAGGCGAGGCCACGCAACCCATAGGCGACGCCGGCCGGTTTGCCGTGCAGGCGGCTCGAACCGAGGATGCGCGTGCAGGCGGCGATGCGCTCGGCCACTTGATCTTCGGCCTGCGTCGCGCAGACGCGCGCTTCGTGGATCTGCGCGCGCGCGGGTACGCTCGACACGACGGCCGCGGTGAAGACCGCCAAGCCGGCGGCTTGGATCAGCCAAGTCGGCTGTCGCCCGCGCATACCCTTTTACCCCACGCGTTAACCATACTCGCCCTACGGAATATGCAGCAGCACAACGGCCAGTGCATCAGTCCGGGCGGTGTTGCGGGGTGTTAATGTTTCGGTATGGTTAACGTCTAAGATTTTAATCAAATTCAACCGACACGGCTGTCGGAGGTCTCCGTCGGCACCGGCAGGCGATCGGCAAGCTCGGCGCCGGCATCGTGCGGCAAACGGGCGAAAATCAGCACCGAGAGCGCCGAAATCGCCGCCACGATCAGGAAGGCCGGCGGGAAGTCGGCCGCCTGCAGCGCGCCGCCGCCGTGCAGTCGTTGCGTGGTCTCGACCGCCAACGCGCCGACGGCGACGCCGGCGGAGATCGAGAGCTGCTGGCCGACGCTGACCAGCGAGGTGGCGCGGCTGACGCGCGCCGGTTCCACCTCGGCATAGGCGATGGTGTTGATGCTGGTGAACTGCAGCGAGCGGAAGAAGCCGCCGAAAAGCAGGAAGGCGAGCATGACCGCGACCGGCGTCGTATGCGTGAAACTGGCGCAGACGGCGATGAAGGCCGAGCTGATCAGCGCGTTGCAGACGAGGATGCTGCGGAAGCCGAACCGGCGCAGGATCGTGGCGGTCGCCCACTTCATTCCCATGGCGCCGAGCGCGCTGGCAAAGGTCACCATGCCGGACTGGAACGGTGTCATGCCGAAGCCGACTTGCAGCATCAGCGGCAGCAGGAACGGCAGCGCGCCGATGCCGAGCCGGAAAGTGAAGCCGCCCAAGACGCTGGCGCGGAAGGTCGGCAGCCGGAACAGCGTCAAATCGAGTGCGGGCGCCGCGGTGTGCCGCGCGTGCACCAGATAGGCCACGACGAACAGCGCGCCGCCGATCACCAGCGCGGCAACGATCGTCCAAGGCAGAAAGTTCAGTCCGAGCACCGACAGGCCGAAGGCAATGCCGGCGATGCCGAGCCCGGCGAACACCATGCCGCGCAAATCGAAGCGCTCATGATGCTCGGCGCGCACGTTCTCGATGTAACGCGTGGCCAGCGCGATGCCGAGCAGGCCGATCGGCACGTTGATGAGGAAGATCCAATGCCAGGTCGCGTAGGTGGTGATGAAGCCGCCGACCGGCGGTCCGAGCACCGGTCCGACCAGCGCCGGCGTCGTCACCCAGGCCATTGCGCCGATGAGTTCGCGCTTGGGGATCGTGCGCACCAGCACGAGGCGGCCGACCGGCGTCATCATGGCGCCGCCGATGCCTTGCACGATGCGCGCAATGACGAAATCGGTGAGCGAATGCGACAGCGCGCAGCCGATGGAGCCGAGCACGAACACCGCGATGGCGGCGCGGAACACGGTGCGCGCGCCGAAGCGGTCGGCGGTCCAGCCGCTCGCCGGGATGAACACCGCCAGCGACAAGAGGTAGGAGGTGACCGCGAGTTTGAGCGCCAGCGGATTGGTGCCGATATCGGCCGCGATCGCCGGCAGCGAGGTGGCGATCACCGTGGAGTCCATGTTCTCCATGAAGAGCGCGACCGCGACGATCAGCGGGACGATGCGGTCAGGGCGCATGGGGAGAAATGTCGGCAAAAAGCGGTCTCAAGCGATTGCGGTTCAACCCGGAATTGGGGATGCGTGAGAGGCTGCGGAAGACCGGGGATTTCATAACAGGCATCGGCGATATCGCTAGGAATCGGTGCTTTCCCATGCTATCGACCCACGCCAACCCAAAAGCGGGCCGTGACGTTCAGGCGGGGGACCCCCCGCAACAGGCATTTATTAAGCCTGCGGCGTCCGGTCCTGTTCCCCTTTTTGGGTGAGACGGAGTTGGCGATGGCCACATATAATAATGCTAGTCCGCGCGAGGCGCTCACTTTTGACGACGTCCTGATCAGGCCCGGCCTGTCGGAAGTGCTGCCGGGCGACGCCGATATCCGCTCGCACATCACCCGGTCCATCGCCGTCAACATCCCGATCATCGCCTCGGCCATGGATACGGTGACCGAATCGCAGATGGCCATCGCCATGGCGCAGGCCGGCGGCATAGGCGTTATCCACCGCAACCTGGAGCCGGAGGAACAGGCCGCCCAGGTGCGCCAGGTGAAGAAATTCGAGTCCGGCATGGTGGTGAACCCGCTCACCATCGAGCCGAGCGCCACGCTGCAGCAGGCGCTGGCGCTGATGGCGGAGAACCGCATTTCCGGCGTGCCGGTGGTCGAGCGCGGCAGTAATGGCGGGCCCGGCAGACTGGTCGGCATCCTGACCAACCGCGACGTGCGCTTTGCCACCGATCCCAATCAGCGCGTCGCCGAGCTGATGACCAAGGACAAGCTCATCACGGTGCGTCGCGAGGGCGTCAGCCAGGACGAGGCCAAGCGCCTGCTGCATCAGCATCGCATCGAGAAGCTCTTGGTGGTCGACAATGAGTACCGCTGCGTCGGCCTCATCACCGTCAAGGACATGGAGAAGGCGGTCGCGCATCCGAACGCCTGCAAGGACGAGCAGGGCCGCTTGCGCGTCGCCGCGGCGACCACAGTGGGCGACAAGGGCTTTGCCCGCACCGAGGCGCTGATCGCCGCCGGCGTCGACCTCGTCGTCGTCGATACCGCGCACGGGCATTCGCGCTACGTGCTCGACGCGGTGTTGCGCATCAAGAAGCAATCGAACGCCGTGCAGGTGGTGGCGGGCAACGTCGCGACCTCCGAAGGTGCCAAGGCGCTGATCGACAGCGGCGCCGACGCGATCAAAGTCGGCATCGGCCCCGGGTCGATCTGCACCACGCGCATCGTCGCCGGCGTCGGCGTGCCGCAGCTCACCGCCATCATGGACGCTGTCGAGGTCGCCAAGGCGAACGGCACGCCGGTGATCGCCGACGGCGGCATCAAATATTCCGGCGACCTCGCCAAGGCGCTCGCCGCCGGCGCCGACGTCGCCATGGTCGGCTCGCTGCTCGCCGGCACCGACGAGACGCCGGGCGAGGTGTTCCTCTATCAGGGCCGCTCCTTCAAGAGCTATCGCGGCATGGGCTCGGTCGGCGCCATGGCGCGCGGCTCGGCCGACCGCTACTTCCAGCAGGACATCAAGGACGCGCTCAAGCTGGTGCCGGAAGGCGTCGAGGGCCAGGTCGGCTACAAGGGGCCGGTCGCCAACGTGCTGCATCAGCTCACCGGCGGCTTACGCGCCGCCATGGGCTATGTCGGCGCGGCGACGCTCGAGGACTTCCACGCCAAGGCGGAGTTCGTGCGCATCTCAGGGGCAGGCCTGCGCGAAAGCCACGTGCACGACGTGACGATCACGCGCGAGAGCCCGAATTATCCGAGCCGGAGCTAAAAACGCGCGGCCGCCGCCGCTTTCACTGAAGGGTACTCCTGATGCCGATCCAATTCATCCTGTTGCCGCTGTTCGTCCAGGTCGCGCTGACTTTCGCGCTGCTGTTCTGGATGGCGTTTTCCCGTCTCGGCGCCGTCAAGCGCCAGCAGACGAAGGTCGCCGACATCGCGCTCGGGCAGCCGAACTGGCCACCGCGCGTGCAGCTCATCTCCAACTGCTACCACAACCAGTTCCAGTTGCCGGTGCTGTTCTATGTGCTGACCATCCTGGTCATCATGACGCGCCATGCCGATTTCCTGTTCTTGGCGATGGCCTGGGTGTTCGTGCTGACGCGCCTCGTGCACGCCTATATCCACACCGGCACCAATTTCATCCGCCATCGCTTCAATGCTTTCGTGGTGGGAGCGTTCGTCCTGCTGGCGATGTGGCTCATTTTCGCGGTGCGTCTGCTCGCCGGGTTGTCATGACCCCGGCAGCACGGCTGGCCGCGGCCATCGAAGTTTTCGCGTTAATCGAGAGCGAGCGCCGTCCGGCGGCGGATGTTCTCAAGTCGTGGGGCGTGGCGCATCGTTTCGCCGGCTCGGGCGACCGAGCGGCCATCGCCGGGCTCGTCTACGACGCGCTGCGGCGCAAGGCATCGGCTGCGTGGATCATGGGGGCCGACACGCCGCGCGCGGTGCTGCTCGGCATGCTCAAGCGCGAGCGCTCTCTCGACGCAGAGGCCATCGGCAAGCTCGCGAGCGGGGCGCAATATGCACCCGAGGCGCTGAGCGAGGAGGAACGCGCGCGGCTCGACACGACCACGCTCGACGGCGCGCCGGCACATGTCGTCGGCGATTATCCGGAATGGCTCGATGCGCAGTTTGCCCGCGCCTTCGGCGAGAACCGCGCGGAGGAGGGGGCCGCGCTCGCCTCACGTGCGCCACTCGACCTGCGCGTCAACACTTTGAAGGGCGAGCGCGACAAGGCGGTGGCCATGCT
>Ga0265314_10004890_pt1 | contig 12252 bp, 9 predicted proteins | sample 4126metaG_FD_203106 | JGI IMG/M metagenome (GOLD analysis project Ga0265314, IMG submission 203106) | Rhizosphere microbial communities from Carex aquatilis grown in University of Washington, Seatle, WA, United States - 4-1-26 metaG | ecosystem: Host-associated > Plants > Roots > Rhizosphere >... | reverse complement strand
ATAAATACCACCGGCAGGGATTCAGCCCGTGCGAGTTCCGCCAACCGAGCGCACGCCGGCCCGTCGCCGACCAAGACGACATTCACCAGCTTGTTGTCCTTGCGAAGCATAGCCTGCGCTTGCAACAACAATTCCAGACCGCACTCTTCCGTCAGCCGAGCAGTGCAGACGACATAAGGGGTGGTGCTGTCGCCAAACATACGCACCCGCAGGAGGCGCAGGTCGTCATCGCTTATCGAGCCTCGAATCGCCAGTTGCTCCGAGTAGTTCAGACTGTTGTAAACCACCACCATCCGTTTTGATGTGAAGCCCATCCCGGCGCCGATCGATTTGGCGCGATGTCCGTACAGTAAAAGAACGTTCGCAAGACGCAGGAAGCTTTTCTTGACCGCCTCACGCACTAGACCCTTATTCGCCAGCCAGCCATGGGTCCAAAACAGAATCTGTTTGCCGGATAATCTTCCGAGCAGGGCGGAATACCAGGTGCTAAGAGAATACGGGTTGGCGAGATATATAATCGCGTCGACGTCGCTCCGCAGAGCGAGCGCCGCCAGGCCATGCTGGAAAAACCAGGGTCTGCTTATCCACCGGCAAGGCGCTTCCACAAATGGGGCGCCGTCCGGAATTTGCCATTCCGGAATACTGGGGACAAGATTGTTGTGGCCGGCCACGAAGAGATATTGATAGCGCGTGGACTCCAGTAATTTGAGGAACACGCCAGATCTGTAGTGCGGCAGGAAATTATAAACCACCGCGACTGTGGGCCGCTGGGACGATGGAATGGAATTCATAGCGCCCTTCATTTCCGAACTAAATGAGGCGTGCTGGCGTGGTTTTCAGAAAGAGTTTCGTGTAGCGCGATCATACCGATGAGTGCAAGGTCGGAGTGCGGAAGCACCGGCAGGATTTCGCTCAGTGGACTCGTCACTCGCTTGCGAAGCTGGCGCATTAGTTTGTATGTGTGTTTACTGACCGGTTTTCTTCCGCCAGTAGTGAAAATTGTCGACACCGCTGCCCGGAGCCCTGCGAGCCCCGATAGAAAGTATCCGTGTCGCGCCGCGTCCAGTAGAGTCTTTGCGATCGTGCCAGGCATATGGACTGCCAGGTAGGCATCGGGCACATTCCACCACGCATAGAGAACATGACTGCGGACCTTGTGGAAGTGAATAGAGGCGCGGTTACGGTAGGTCGACTCGAAGTGTCTGATTGGCGTGGCCGTGCCGGCGCGGATAACCCAACCGTGAGAAAGAAGCCGCGTACAGAGATCGTATTCCTCGCCTTGCCTCCAAATGGCGCTGCGATATCCCCCGATGGCCTGAAACAGGTCGCGCCGTATTGCATTCGAGCCTCCGGAGAACTCTGAAACCACGTGCGGCGGGAACCCTGCCATTGGCCGGGGCGTAAGAGGGGGGCTCTTATAAACGTTAATGTAGGGTATGGCTACGGCCCCGATATGCGGGGCGTTGAAATCATCCAGAGTCCGTAGAATTGTGTCTGGAGACGAAAATTCGCAATCGTCGTCGATGGTGAAGACGATTTCGCCAGTAGCTTCCTGGATGGCCCGGTTTCGGGCGTTGACGATTCCCAACGACTGTTCCACACGTGCCACGCGGACCGTTGGGAATTCATGCCGCACCATTTCGGAGGTGCCGTCCGAAGAGCCGTCGTCGAATACCAGGACTTCCGTCCCGCCTAATTGTTCGACGGCGGATTTCACGGCGCGCCTCAATTCGTCGCGGCGATTCTTGGTCGTGATAATAACCGATGTTGTTGCCGTCATATTTCAACTGCCCTCAAGCTGCAATGGCAACCTGTGTGTCGGATACCTTCAGGCTTATGTAGGAGGCCTTTTTGGTGCGAACAACTGTCCCAATCGCGGCGCCCAATACGGACCAGTTCCAGTAGGCAACGGGGGCCTGTGAGTATTGCACGTGCAAAAGGAAAAAATGTCCGTAAAGCAGGAGCACGCCGCCGATCAATACAATTCTTGCGGCCTGGATTGTAGAACGTACGTCTCCCGAAGCTTGTTTGGGAACCTTGAGCTGCCGCGCCAGGGCAAACAGGAAAAAGGCGTACGTGACGATGGTGAGCAATCCATTTTCCTGAAGCTGCCACACGGCCTCAGAGTCGACATATCCGACTTCCCCCTGGTAAGTCGTAATGCCGTCACTCAGCCGTCCCCGCCCGGCGCCCAGTACCTGCACCCAAGCACTGTTATTCATCCAACGGCCAATCGCATACGCCATCCTGTCATCGCGGCTGGCGACCTGGTCGACCACATTCGTTCCTTCAAGAATGCTTCCGAACCGTGAGTTGATCCACTGATCGTAAAAGGTATTGGGGGTAAGGGCAAATAAAAGTACCACGCTTAAGGCCATTGCGGCGATTGCAATGCGGGTGTTCCGGCTTGCGAGGGTCATACCGCGCGAACTCGCTAACGCTACCAGTGTTCCGAGTGCGAGGGCGATTAAACCGACCACGAGGCCCTGACGGCTGCCGGAGAGGACAATCCCTGCTAGGACCGCGAGGCCGCAAGCTGGAGCAATTGCCCAGCCGAACCTACGGCGGAATAGCACCAGAGGAATTACGCCAAGCATTGCGGCGCCCCAACCGCCGACCGCGCCTCGGTATAGCCCCATGAAGCCGGCCGCACTTGTATCGCCGGACAGATCACCCTGGAGCACGGCGGTGGTTGGGCTGGGCAAAGTAAGATCAAGTCCGCTGTACGCTTGCAAGATGCCGCAGCCACAGATCAGCGCGAAGGCCACGCACTGGAGCGCCATCAGCTTATTTATCTCTCCACTCCGGGCTCCGAAACGTATCGCTCCACAGAAAAGTCCAAGATATGCGCAGCCCCGGAACAAACCTATGGCGATCAACTTCCAATCGCCGCGTCCCGTTACCGCGGCCCCTAACCCGGAACTGACGCTGGGGAGCACTACCAGAAGGAGTGCCGCTAGAATCACCGGCAGACGGCTGGCTTTATTCGACAGCAAGCCTGGCGACCCTCGGTGCGGCCTGATCAGCCACAGCAAGCAGAACACGCCCACGCAATCGGATACGAAAATCGCGCTGTTGCTGCCAGCAACAAGATAGGCCAGCGGAACGGGGCATAGCAGGAGCAGTGCGACAGCTGCGGAACGGAACGGGAGACGAAGTCCCAGTCGAGCGATCACGAGACATAAGACGAAGATGCACGCTTCAAAAGCTGTGGGTAAGCTCCAAAAGGTGTTCATTTGGAACCGCCGATGCCGACCACAAATTCTTCCGGAGCGCGGAGGCGCTGGAGTGAGAAGCCCATGGAAGCAAGACTTGCCATCTGGTAGCTGCACTGAATCAGCGCCGCACAGAGAGCCGTCAGGGCCAGACCAAGGGAGCCATATTTCGGAATCAAAACTACGGAACAAATCAGTGAGGCGACAGACCAGCAAAGGTCAAAACGCAGAGAAAGCCACATCCGTCCTATAGCCGCGGCCACTCTAGACAGGTGGTTATTGACGGCGATCACGCCCCCGGCCAATGCGATGACGAAGAGCACTCTTGTTCCGCCCTCAAATCCCGTGCCGTAGGCGCGCATGATCGTTTTGGAGAAGAGAACGACAGGAATCCCTACAATCATTGCCAGACCGATATTCACGACGACACCGATAAGAACCAGGCGTTTGAGTCCCTCATGCTCGCGTTGGGCATTGAGACTGGATAGGACAGGAAGCAGGGAATAGCCGATCGTGGCGGGAATAAATAGGATGGCTTGTCTCCAATAGTTAGATGAATTGAAGATTCCCATTTCCCTATAACCCGCGGTATTCACCAAGATCGCTACGCAAATCCAGTTAACACAACTCGTCATGAGGCCGCCGGTGATGGCGGGTACGCTGAAGTTTCTGATGATGGAGAGTTGGGAATGGAAGTTTCGTCCCGACGCGACGATACAGTTCTTGCGCATCGCTGCCAGCACTGCCCGGTGATTGATAAACACCGCCAAAGCCGCTCCGATCACCGCGCCGGAAATCGCGCCGGAAAGACCGCACCACACGACGCCGCCAACGGTGGTGAGCAGCAGGATCAGGTTGGAAACGCAGGATAGGATGCCTACCATCTTGAAAGCCTCAAGGCCTGCCAGAATACCTAGCTGCGCGCCGCTGGCGGCCGTAAACAGGAGAGTGGCGGCGGATATCCTGAGCGCGCCCGAAAGCTGCGGAGCCGCCAACGCATAGCGGGCGAGAAGCGGCGCTCCCAGGAGCAGCAAAAGCATCATCGCCGCGCCCGATACGATTGCGATTCTGGTCGCGAAGAAGATGATTTCTCCGGCCTTTGCCGGGTCCGTCTCGCGGTATTCGGCGACATACTTGGTGGCCGTCAGGCCGAGGCCCATGCCGGCCATTGTGGCGAACAGGGCAGTAGTATTTTGAATAATTCCAAACGCTCCGAATTCTGTGACTCCGAGCGAGCGAGCGACAACAATCGACGTCGCGACACTGGCAATGCGAGCGGCGCAAGCTCCGATAAGCAGCCAGAAAGCTCCTCGCGCGACCCTTAACCTGACTGCCTTTGAGGGCAACAGCCCGAATACATAACGCCGGGCGGCGCTCGACAGTGACGTTTCAAGAACCTTCGGTGCGCCGGATGTTTGAAGTGAGCTAGACAAAGAGTTGTCTTTCCCCGGGCAAGCCGGAGGAGAGTTCGCGAATCCCATGAGATTGCTTCAGGCGACCTTGGAAAGTTTGTAATGGCGCTGGTAGTTGTCGTGGAATCCGAAGTACTGGCGATTCTCGCTCATGTCGCCGCTGATTGAGTTCAATACCAATCCCACTACGCTCGCATTGACGCCGCGCAGCGCTTTCATGGCTGAGGCGACTTCGTTTCGAGTCGTTGCGCCGGCTTTGACAATCATAAGTATGCCGTCCACCGCGGCCGCCATTTGCAGCGGTTCCGGCAAACCTAGCACGGGCGGGGCGTCGATTATGACCAGGTCGTATTCCTTGACGGCTTCCTCCAGGATCTTAGGCAGGAGGACACCGACGTGGTCGGAGGCCCGTCTGGAGGGGAGTATGCCCAAACGCTGCGTCGGCAGATCGGTTGCGGGTGCTTGGCCGGCCTCCCCGGCAGCCAGAACATCGAGATCGCTGAATTCTGCGAGTTTCACCAGCTTATCGCGCCACGAGGACCCGTCTCGAATAACCGCGGTAAGTCCGTCTTCCGGTTTGATAGCAAGTTTCAAATGGACGCCCGGATGGCGCAAGTGGCAGTCGATCAGCAGTGTCTTGTACTTTAGTTGAGCTTGGGCAATAGCCAGATAGACGGCGGCGGTGGTCTTGCCTTCGGCGGGGCTGGGGCTGGTGATCATCAGCGATTTCAACTTTCGATCGAAACCGCCGAGCAGAAGTGAGTTACGCAGGGCGCGGATCGCTTCCTCAAAATCGGTCAGACTCCGGTCCCTGCGTGCTGGACCCGCTTGCGTCTGCCGGACCATCTGCCTGTCTCCCTTTTTGATCCTAAGCAGCAAAGGGCGGCGCCAGCTCTTGACCATGGGCAGATTGCCAAGGACCTCCAGCCCGAACAGGCCGGGCACCTCTTGAGGATCGCGGAGGGATTTATCGAGCAAATCACTGATTACGACTATCCCGAGGGCCGTTAGACCGGAGAGCAAGAAGGCCAGCAGGAGGTTGAGCCACACAATCGGAAATACCGGCTTGACGGCCGCGCGAGCCGGATCGGCGATGCGGATGGCGCTGTTTTGAAATCCCGCGTTGATTCCGGACTCCTTGATCTTGCGGACCAATTCTTCATAGAGCGTCTTGTCGGCTTCGGCCTGGCGCTTCAGATCCTGATATTCGAAGCTGTGCCCGTTGAGGCGATCGAACTCTTCCTTGGTCGCGCCGACGGCCGTTTCGAGCATTTTTTCATGGGTGACGGATTCGGCGTACTCGACCGCGACGCGACGCGACGCATTTTCCCGGGCATCGCGTAACTGGCGCTGTATCTCATCGATCTGCGCCGCCGCCTTCAGATACTCGGGGTGGTTCTCGCCATAGTGAGCTTTTACTTCGGCAAATTTCTGGCGAGCTTCGTCCAGTTTGGTGGAGAGCATCTTCAAGTTTTCGCCCTGAGTGGAAACCTGGGCGGATTCGAGCGAACCGCTCTGGACCGACTTCCATGCGGATTCCTTGCGGACGCGATCGGTTTGGGCGTTGGTAAATTCGGTGTTGAGCTGAAGCAGCCGCGCGCTGAGTATGCTTGTCTTTTCCTCGGGGTTGATGACATTCAGCTCGCGCTCGAACTGCATGAGTGCTTCGGAGGAGTGCTCCATTTTGGCCTTCAATTCCCCCAGTTGCTTCTCCATGAAAGAGGACAAGGCAACCGCGGAACGCAGGCGGATGTCATAGGTGCGCTCGACATAGGATCGCGCAATGTCGTTGGCTACGTTGGCCGCCAGGCGGGGATCCGGCGAACGGTAACTGATCAGCAATAGATAGGTGTTTCGCGTGCGGCTCACCCTCAGCTTTTGGAGGAGAATGGGCGCGTCCTGCGTCGCCTTTTCGGAGGTTCCTTTGGGAACGTCCTTGTCACTATCCAGCAAATGATACTGCAGAGCGACGGGACGGAGGACAAAATCCGATTGGATTAGGTTCACCTGGGTCGCCAGAAACTGGTCGGAGTCGTTCGTGAGAGTCGGATTGCTGTCCTGGCCCACCACGGCTGAGGGCATCTGGCGATCGATGTCCACCGTTACGGTGGCTTCATAGAGGCGGGTGAGGCGTCCGGAGATGACTCCGGCAACGATCACGCACAGAAGGACGAAGCCTAAAATCTTCCATTGGTGGCGGCGAAAAAGCCAAAGATAATGGGAAAGTGGTACTCCAGTCTGATCGCGTGAATCGGCAGACTGCGGGTTAACTTGGGTCATATTTTGAGTCTCAATCTCGATCGAAGTGATTAACGGATCGTATAGATAGCGGCGGCGCCGGCACCGGTGCCGAGCAGCAGAACCTTTTCCAAGGTCTCGATCGTCAGGCGGCGGCTCTTGTTATCAGGCACGTACAGAATGTCGTTCGCCAATACCGCAGAATCGGGGGCTTGGCGCTCCATGATCTTACGCAGAGGAATCACGATCTCGTTCTTGGTCCCGTCGGAGTCCACGCGGTAGATGTAAGCTTCTTTCGCAGCGTAGGGCGTGAGGCCTTGACAAAGAGCCAGCGCCTGCAGCACCGTGAACTCCGTGTCGTCCATGGCAAGGCCGCCGGGCATTTTGACGTTACCGATCACATAAATCTTGCGTTTGTCCGGTACCCGGACTTCGTCACCTCCTCGTAAGGCGACATTCGACGAGGGGTTAGCGCCATTCATCAGCTCCTTGACAAGGATGCGGTGAACGGGAGGCTCCGCGGCGCCGTCCGGTCGTGGACGCGTATGGCTCACCATAATTTCCGGGCCGGCTTCAGCAGTCAGACCGCCTGCCCGGGTAATGGCTTCGAGTAAACTTACGGAGCTGGTTGCCTGAAACGTAGTGGGCTGATTCAGGGCGCCAGCCACTGAGATCGGATAACTGTTGAATTCGGCGATGGTGACCGTCACGAGCGGATCGACGAAAAGGTGTTCCGCACGTAGGGCTTCCGAAACCTTGGTCTCGACTTCCGATGGCATCAGGCCTTGCACTTTGAGTTGCTGCTTTAGCATTGGAATGCGGATAGAACCGTCGGTTCTCACGCGCACCGTGCCAGTAAAGTCCGGCTCATCGAAAACGGAAACGACTAAAAGGTCATCGACGCCCAGAGGTTGGGCTAGTAGGTTAGGACCCGATTCGGGTGTTCCGGCCAGGCGAACCTGCCCGGAAGCCACGGAGGTCAGAGACAAAGCCACGCAGAAAAACTTCCTGAATAGGATGATTTTAAATTTGAACAGAGGGTTTAGCATGAATCTCACTTTCCACAAGCCGTTAGCGATCTTACCGGGAAATCAGTTGCTTCCACCAAAGCGCCGTCCACGTGCACCGACACCGAGCGTTGCAAAACTTGAATCGATAGCACAAGGTCAGTAGCATTGGCGGCGCGGACGAGAATGCCTTCGACTCCCGCGAGCAATCCAGATATCACCCGCACCCGCTGTCCGGCGCCAAGGTAGGCGCTGGGGTGGGCGCCCGCAATGACCGCGCGCCGAACCCCCTCCAGCTCTTCGTCTGGGACGGCGATTGGTCCATTTCCAAAACCGAGAATATATTCGACGGCCGGACTATTCAGAACCGGTGTCTTGCTATGCGGATTGAAGCGGCAGAAGATGTATCCGGGGAACACAGCTTCTTCAACCGTCTTCATTCGATCGCTATATCTTCGCCGCTGCTGATGCATCAGTGACACGACTTGGTAGCCCCTGCCCTGAAGCGCAGTCGCAGCGATGTCTTCTGAACGGGTCCGCACCTTCAGGACAAACCACTGAGCAGGGGCGGTTGGTGCAGAAGTGATAGTAGAGGTCATCTTGTCTTTTTTGAAGGTTCCTCGTTACAGCGGGAACGTGGGCAGACTCCGTCCCCTTTCGTCACAGGAGCCATCCGGCAGTCGTACATCCCACTTTTCCGCTGCGCTTTGATGCTAACGGCGCCAACCGCCTCTTCGCCGTCTGGCGAGGCGTGGTTTATTTTCTGCTGTGCACCTCTAGCTGCATTTCGGTAGCCATGCTGTTGCGGTGCAAATACAAGTGAATAGACTAGGCGGGTTGTTCAGCAATGAGATTGCTGTCTCAACTTGGCCCACTACGAAGGCAGGCGATAAGAGCGTAGACCGAATGCAAAAGGAGCGCGATGAGAACGCACCGTGGGCGATCCGTACCGTTTAGGATGTTGAGAGCGCCGGTTTCCTGGTGTGAAATCCCCTTCCCACCAGCGAAGTCCAGAAATCGCCAACCTGCGGCACTAACTTCAACGGCCCAGGTGTCAACGCAGGTATCATTCGCGGCAGAAGAAGGCGATCGACTCTTGGAGACAGGGCAGCCGTGGGGCCTCAAGTGTCGCGAACATCCAGTAGGGTCTATTTAGTGCGCCTGATGCTTTGCGTAGAACTTGCCAAAGGAGCAAGTTTCGGCGCAATACGAGGCGACCTCGACCTGAAATTGACCGCTGCCGCCGTGGGATAAACTACGACAGAGTAGCAGACATTATGACTGAAGACGAACCTTCCCGAAACTCCGTTAAACGCAACGATTCCGTTTCGCGGCGCGACGTGATTCGCAAAGGTGCAGCCGTGGGCGGAGGTGCCGGCGCACTGATCACAGGCGGCGCACTATTCGCGCAACAATCCGATCCGGGCTCGCCCCAGCGAGACCTTGCGGGCCGAAAAATCAGAGCGTTCGTCCGAACGTCGAAAGGCGCTTCGGTTATGGAAGTGAAACTTCTGCGTCTGCGCGACGATATGGTGGCGATCCGAACCGAAGCAACGCAGTGCTGCTATACGATCGTCAACCAAGCCTTGGGAAGCGGCACAACTGGCGCCGGGGGCGCTGGCGGCGCTGTGGCCGCACGCATCCTGGGACACGGCGGTGTCGGTGTCGTCGAAGCGGTAGGATCGGCGGTGCGGCGGCTGCGGCCGGGCGACCGCGTGCTTGTGACGAACACGCCGAATTGCGGCGAGTGCTATGACTGTCTGCGCGGCCGCGGGGATATCTGCCAGATGAATCCTTCGGCGGGTGAACCGCTAGTGGCAATCGGGGAGCTCGCCGACGGAACGCCGGTTCATCAGCACAATAACACCGGCGGCTTCGCCCAGTTGATGATCACATACGATTGGTATTGCGTTCCCGCGTTCACAAAGGCCTCCGCCTCTGAATTAGCGATGCTCGGTTGCGTGGGAGCCACCGGCCTCGGCGCGGTAACGACTTTCGTGCCGGTGGATTTCGGATCGAGTGTAGCGGTGCTGGGAGCGGGGCCAGTTGGCCTCAGCGCCATTCAAGGCGCAAGAATTCAAGGCGCGGCAAGAATTATCGCCATTGAGCCGATTCGGGCGCGGCGGGAGTTGGCGCTGCGGCTCGGAGCGACGGTGGCGCTCGATCCAAACGTCGAAGGCAACGGCTTGGTGGCGAAAGTACGGGAGTTGTGCCAGGATGCCGCCACGAGGAAACTGCTCGGTGGCCGCGACCGGACCGCGAACGGCGACAGCGGCGGCGCAGACTTTGTCGTTGCAACTGTGGGCGCGGATTTCGCGCAGCCAACCGTGGAGCGAGGCCCCGACCCCACTGGCCTGCAGCCGACCCGTCAAGCATGGGAAATGACTCGGGCTGGCGGGCGATTGGTCACGCTGGGCGTTCCGCGCGGCGATCTCTCGTTGCCGGCAGGCGCTTGGTCGAACCGCGGGCGGATTCATCACGCGGGGCAGTACGGCGGTGTAAACGCGAAATCGGATGTACCGCGGTTCGTACAATTGATCGATATGGGGAAGTTCGACGCGAAGGCGCTAGTCACTTCCACTTACCCGCTGGAGCGCAGTAAGGAAGCCTTCCAAGCTGTCGCGGACCGCACCACCGTGGGCGCTGTCGTGGTGTTCACCTGATCTATCGTGTTCCCGGTTAACGAGGGGCTTTCGCCTCTAGCGGCAGTGTCATTTCGCAAGGCCGCGGATTGAACTTCGATCCGTCCGGCTCCTGCTTATAATGCGTGCTCAGGACAAACGGCTGCTGAAGGTACTGAGAATCTTCAATAACAGAAGTCAGGATCAACCAGGTATCCCCGTTAGGCCCTACGCTGCGATCGAAGAACTCGGTCAACAGTGAATTCCCGCTGTAGGGCACGCCATTGCGCCGAAGATATCCTGGTCGCAATTTCGTCGTGACCACTTTCAGCGATCCACTCAACGGAGCTCCCGAGGGAACCGAGGCGCCGAAACCTCCCACGCCTCCCGCTCCTCCACCGCCGCCGGCCGGCGGGAGGCCTTGGCCCTGTTGCACGTTTTCCCATTCGGCAATTGAGAATCCTTGCCAGTTGGGCTGCGCGGGCGGCGAGGCGGCCTTGTCGAAATGGAAGAGCCTCACCTGGTTGCCGTTGTCTGCTTCTATTTTGAGCGTGGTCTCGTCCTGCCAGGTGACGTGCAGCCGCACCGGCATCCGCATGACGCCCGGCGCGCCGAACACGCGGCATTGCTCACCCGCGGAAATGTCCTTCGCCGGGTCCCACTGGTCAGCCAGTTTCCTGCCTTCCGTATTCAGGGGAACGCCGGCGTAGTCGCCCTTGGGTGGCGTAACCATGCGGAAGCGCCAATCCTCGGTGATCACCGAAACCCAATAACCGGTCAGGTCCACCGGCGCACCCGCATGGGCAGTCGGAGTGGGTTGGGGCTGTCCGCCTCGCCCCTGCGCTCTTAAGATTCCCGGCAGTAGGCAAAACACAGCCGCCACGGCAAGCGATGCCCAGTTAGCTACGCGTCCGCGCAACATTCGCCGCACGCTACTTCTCCCTCCGAAGCTCGTTATAGATAACTTCGATGAAGTTATCGCCACTTTGAGTTTTGGTGGCGTAGAGTCCGTCATATTCGAGGGTCGGATGCGCGGATATCACTTGCTCGAGCGTCATATTTTTTTTCACCATGTCGCGGACACGGTCGCGGATGATGGTCACCATGTCGCGGTAGTCCACTACGTCGGTTTCATTGCAGATACGTCCATGGCCGGGAATGACCCGCGTGCCGCCCATTTGATTCCGTTCGGGAATCGTAATATCGAGGATGGCGTTTAAAGCGGCGATTTCGCCGGCGATCGTACCGCCCCTCACCACGTCGATCACCGGATAGCTATCGGTCCGCAAAATATCGCCGGCGCTCACCACGTCCGACCCGCGGAGAAAGACGATTACATCGCCATCGGTGCGCGCATGCGGCTGAAACATAACCTGCACTGCCTCGCCGTTCGCGTAGAAGTCCTTACGCGACGTAAAAAATGTCGTCACGGGGACGGCATCGCCGGTCAGAGGGTGCAATCCGGGTACTCCCGCGGTCATGCGGTTGACGGCATTTTCGTGCGCGATGGTTTCGATACCGGAGTTGGCGGGACGCCCCGCCGCGCCAGCGATGATTCCCGTAATCCCCCCGGCCGCCTGCACCAAGGCGGCATTGCCGCCGACTTTATCGGCGTCCGGACTAGTGTTCACCAGGTAGCGCAAGGGCTTGTGCGTCAGCTGGCGAATCGCCGCGAAGATCTTCTCCCCCTGACCCTCGTTACCCGCGTCAACCACCAGGACACCGCCGTCCCCGATTTGGACCGCGACGTTTGCGCCGC
>Ga0265314_10004889_pt1 | contig 12252 bp, 4 predicted proteins | sample 4126metaG_FD_203106 | JGI IMG/M metagenome (GOLD analysis project Ga0265314, IMG submission 203106) | Rhizosphere microbial communities from Carex aquatilis grown in University of Washington, Seatle, WA, United States - 4-1-26 metaG | ecosystem: Host-associated > Plants > Roots > Rhizosphere >... | reverse complement strand
AGAGGTCTCTGGTTCGAGTCCAGAAACGCCCACCACCTCCACCGGCAAGGGGACGTAGCTCAGTTGGCAGAGCATCTCCTTTGCAAGGAGAGGGTCAGGAGTTCGAGTCTCCTCGTCTCCACCAACTTTCGCCGGTCGCAGTCACTGCCGACACCCTTCAACCATTTCGAATAGCACCACTCGAGCCCGGAACCGGACCGCGGTCCCAGCTCGAGCACCGAACTGTCAGCACATCGATCCTCTGATCCGTGCCCTCGAGCATTCGAGGCCACCGACCAGCGGTTCGCTGGGGACGAACTTCCGGCCTGGTGCCGGGAGCTCGTGGCTCGTTTCGGCGAGCGGCACCTTTACAACTGGAAGATGTTCGTTCGGTAGTAAATCGAATCTTCGATTTCGCCGAGTTAATTTCAAGGTGTAATCCCAAACAAATGGAGCCCCTCTGGCGACTGATCGCTTGATCAGATGCTGCAGGGGGTCAAGCTACAAAGGGCACGGGGTGGATGCCTTGGCGCCAAGAGCCGATGAAGGACGCGGTAGGCTGCGAAAAGCTTCGGGGAGTCGCGAGCAGACGTTGATCCGGAGATGTCCGAATGGGGAAACCCGGCTGGGGTAACGCCCAGTCACTCCTGGTTGAACCAAATAGACCAGGTGGAGGTAAGCCAGCGAACTGAAACATCTCAGTAGCTGGAGGAAAAGAGAACATTCCCTGAGTAGTGGCGAGCGAAACGGGAAGAGCCCAAACTCACTCAGCGTGATAGGTTGCGGCCGTTTCTGAGTGGGGGTTGTAGGAGTCGATCTTCGGGATCCCGCAGGGTCCCGGCGGAGTTACCAAGCCATTCGCTAGTCGAACCTGTCAGGAAAGGCAGGCCAGAGAGGGTGACAGCCCCGTAGACGAAAGCGACATGGCCTCCGTGATCGGCCACCTGAGTACCACGTGGAAGGTCTCTCATGTGGGAAACTGGGCGGACCACCGTCCAAGGCTAAATACTCTTGGCGACCGATAGTGAACGAGTACCGTGAGGGAAAGGTGAAAAGCACCCCGGAAGGGGAGTGAAATAGTACCTGAAACCTCGTGCCTACAAGCAGTCAAAGGGTGTTGCCGGTCGCAAGGCCGGTAGCCTGATGGCGTGCCTTTTGAAGAATGAGCCGACGAGTTACGCGCACGTGGCGAGGTTAAGTCCGAGAAGGACGGAGCCGGAGCGAAAGCGAGTCTGAATAGGGCGATTGAGTCGCGTGCGGTAGACCCGAAACCGAGTGACCTATCCATGGCCAGGGTGAAGCGGGAGTAATGTCCCGTGGAGGCCCGAACTCACTAGCGTTGAAAAGCTAGGGGATGAGCTGTGGATAGAGGTGAAATGCCAATCGAACTCGGAGATAGCTGGTTCTCCCCGAAATAGCTTTAGGGCTAGCCTCGGGCGTTCAATCGTGGGGGTAGAGCACTGGATGGGCTAGGGGGCTTCCCGCTTACCAAACCCAACCAAACTCCGAATCCCACGATTTCAGAGCCCGGGAGTCAGACTGCGAGGGCTAAGCTTCGTGGTCAAAAGGAAAACAGTCCGGACCGCCAGCTAAGGTCCCTAAATCCAGGCTAAGTGGTAAAGGATGTGGATTCGCACAGACAACCAGGATGTTGGCTCAGAAGCAGCCACCATTGAAAGAGTGCGTAACAGCTCACTGGTCAAGTGGATCCGCGCCGAAAATTCAACGGGGCTCAAGCCTGGTACCGAAGCTGCGGATGCGTTCGCCGGTTCGCCGGCGAGTGCGTGGTAGGGGAGCGTTCCGTTCTGCTGTGAAGGTCGACCGTGAGGACGGCTGGAGCGGACGGAAGTGCGAATGTCGGCATGAGTAGCGAATTGTGAGTGAGAATCTCACACGCCGTATGCCTAAGGTTTCCTGAGGAAGGCTTGTCCGCTCAGGGTTAGTCGGGCCTAAGCCGAGGACAAACGTCGTAGGCGATGGACATCCGGTTGATATTCCGGAACCACCAGAGATCGTTTGCACCGCAAGGTGTCGCCTGGGGGTAGGTGAACGGAGGTTGGTCGGCGAAAGTCGGTCGAGTCCGGGAGCTGATCCCAGGTGAGAGCAAGGGCATGACACGGCACGGTAGTTCGAGCGCGTTTTGGCTATACGCGTCCAAGCCGGTAGGGGGAGGAGACAGGCAAATCCGTCTCCTCATTCAACCCCGAGAAGCGATGGAAAGTGGCATCTGCTGCAATTCGAGTGAGCCGAGCTGGCAAGAAAAGTGTCTAGCGAGATCAAAGGTGTCCGTACCGCAATCCGACACAGGTAGGCGGGTAGAGAATACCAAGGCGATCGGGAGAACCCTCGTTAAGGAACTCGGCAACATGGCCCCGTAACTTCGGGATAAGGGGCGCTTCGCGGCTGCTGCTTGCAGTGGTCGATCGAAGCCGCAGTGAAAAGGCCCAGGCGACTGTTTAGCAAAAACACAGGTCTCTGCGAAAGCGAAAGCTGACGTATAGGGGCTGACGCCTGCCCAGTGCCGGAAGGTTAAGAGGAGGGGTGCAAGCTCTGAATCGAAGCCCCGGTAAACGGCGGCCGTAACTATAACGGTCCTAAGGTAGCGAAATTCCTTGTCGGGTAAGTTCCGACCCGCACGAATGGCGTAACGATCTGGGCGCTGTCTCAACGAGGGATCCGGCGAAATTGAAGTACCTGTGAAGATGCAGGTTACCCGCGATAGGGCAAAAAGACCCCGTGGAGCTTTACTACACCCTGACATTGGATCGGGATTTGGTTTGTGTAGGATAGGTGGGAGGCTGTGAAATTGGGGCGCTAGCCTCGATGGAGCCAACGTTGAAATACCACCCTTGCTGAATTTTGTTTCTAACCGCGACCCGTAATCCGGGCGCAGGACAGTGTCAGGCGGGTAGTTTGACTGGGGCGGTCGCCTCCTAAAGTGTAACGGAGGCGCCCAAAGGTTCCCTCAGGCTGAATGGAAACCAGCCGTAGAGTGCAAAGGCATAAGGGAGCTTGACTGCGAGACCCACAAGTCGAGCAGAGACGAAAGTCGGGCTTAGTGATCTGGTACCTCCGAGTGGAAGGGGTATCACTCAACGGATAAAAGCTACCCCGGGGATAACAGGCTGATGGTGCCCAAGAGTTCACATCGACGGCACCGTTTGGCACCTCGATGTCGGCTCGTCGCATCCTGGGGCGGAAGTACGTCCCAAGGGTTTGGCTGTTCGCCAATTAAAGCGGCACGCGAGCTGGGTTCAGAACGTCGTGAGACAGTTCGGTCTCTATCCATCGTGGGCGTAGGGAACTTGAGAGGAGCTGCTCCTAGTACGAGAGGACCGGAGTGGACGAACCGCTGGTGTGCCAGTTGTCCTGCCAAGGGCACCGCTGGGTAGCTATGTTCGGTTGGGATAAGCGCTGAAAGCATCTAAGTGCGAAGCTCGCCTCGAGATGAGGTTCCCCACTGGGTTAACCAGGTAAGACCGCAGGGAGACGACCTGCTTGATAGGCGGCATGTGGAAGTCCGGTGACGGATGAAGCTGAGCCGTACTAATGGTCGAGGGCTTGACCTCTTCAGCAACTGATCAAGGGTCAGTCGCTGGCTCCATCAACAGGATCCACCGCGCGCATGGCGCGCAACGAAATGCACTCGTGCGAGATCGAAGCGTCGATTGAATACCGAACGAACATCGTCCAGGTCGCAGATTTTCCTGGTGACTCTAGCGGAGAGGCCACACCCGTTCCCATCCCGAACACGGAAGTTAAGCTCTCCAGCGCCGAAGATACTGAGAGGGCAGCCTTTCGGGAACATAGGTCGTCGCCAGGATTTTTGCGTTTTCAGGGGTGTTGGCCGGCGGCTCGGCCGGCCGCACGGTCGCGGCGGGGCCGCCCCTGGCCCGGCTTCGGACGCAGCCCGTGCCAGGCCAGGTTCGGACGAACGTCTCCACCAGGCGCACTACGCTCGACTCGGAGCCGGACTGGCGCTGGGGATTCACCCTCGGGCCAGATCTCGTGCGTGACGACGGCTCCGAGCGCCGCTCCGCCCACTCCCCAACGCCAATTCGCAGCCATACCGCGTCTGGCGGCGACGTTCGTCCCAAGTTCAGGCGGGGACGCTCGACCACCCGGCTATCCTTGCGGCAATGACCGATCCGACCGACCCGAGCGAGCCGACCGAGGAGCCGACCCAGCCGGCGTCGATCCACCCGGCCGGCTCCCTGTCCGATTCCCCGAAGGCGGAATTTGGCGCCAGCCGCGCTGTCCCCGATGCGGACCTGAAGCCCTCGGTCGAGGGTCCCAGCCGCGGATTGACGGAGCAGGCAGGCCTGCCCAGGGCTGCGGTCGTCGCGAATGTCACGGCCCCGGTCGCCGCTCGTCCCGTCCCGATGCTCGCCGGCCGACGCCAGTTCGCCCGGACCACGCCGGTGGTCATCGACCGTGGCCGGGCCAGCTTCGGATTGCCGTCCTTCGGCGATCGGCGCCAGCTCGGCCAGATCGGCCTCGTCGTGCTGATGGTGGCCGCCCTCGGCGCAATTCTCCTGGCTCGACTCGGCCAGCCGGCGGCGCCCGGGGCGACGGGCGGTGGGTCGCCGTCCGCCCACGCCTCGGCCCACCCGTCGCCGAAGGCCTCGCCCCACCCGACGATCACGACCAGCCCGACGCCGGGCGCAAGCTCGCCGGCCGGGTCCCCTGGTCCGTCTCCATCGAGCAAGCCGAGGACCTACAAGGTCCAGGCCGGCGACACCCTGTCGTCGATTGCGGCCAAGTTCAAGACGACCGCCAAGGTGATCGAGCAGCTCAACAACATCCAGAGCCCGTTCGTGATCCACCCCGGCGAAGTCCTCAAGCTGCCCTAGCACGGCCGGCAACCGCGCCGGGCAGCTGGGCGGCCCCGATCAGCGCTGGCAGCCGCGGCAGAACGAGGTCACGAAGCCGCCCGGACTCACTTCGCTGATCCGGGTGCCGCAGCGCGGGCAGGGCTGGCCGCCCTTGTTGTGGACCGCCAGGAAGTCGCGGACCTGCGTCTCGAACGTCGGCGGGACACGCTCCTGGAGCACCCCGATTGCCCGGGACAACGTCGAACCCGTCGCGGCATGGAGCGCGGCCACTTCCTCGGGCGCGAGCGTCGCGCGACGTCGAAAGGGGAGCAACCCGGCCGCATGGAGGATCTCGTCGCTGTAGGCATTGCCGATGCCGGCGATGAACTCCTGGTTCTTCAGCAAGTTCTTCAGCTCGCCCGGATGGCGCCTGATCCGTGCCTCCCAGGCCGGCAGGGTCAGGCCCGGATCGTCGGCATCAGGCCCCAGCGTCGCATCCAGGCCCGGAATCGGTCGCTCGATGCCCGCCGGGGCCAGGTAGACCTTGCCCATCTGGGTCGGGTCCCGATAGCGGACCTCGACCGGCGCATTGTCTGCCGGCAGCCAGGCGGCGCCGCGCGTCCAGCGCGCCGCGTCACGGGGTACGCCACGGCCTGCCGGGCGCGGTCCGAACCCGAGGACGACGGCCGTCTTCGTCGGCAGCTTGGCGCCCGGCGCTGCGAGCTGGAACCGGCCGGTCAGCATCGGATTGAACACGACCTGGCCCGCATCGAGCTCCAGGAGCATGAACTTGCCGCGCTGGCGGACCGCAACCACCCGCCTTCCAGCCAGGGCGGCCAGCTCGGCTGGCGTGCCGCGCACGGCGAGCGGGGCGGGCGCCGCAGCCGCCACGATCGGCCGTCCGGCGAGCGCCGCATGGAAGGCATCGGCGACGACGGTCAGATCGGGCAGCTCGGGCACAGTTGCGCGATTGTAGGGCGCGAAAACCGTGTGCTAGACTCTCCCGGCCCCACGAGGCAGGACAGCAGAAGATCGTCGCCTGCGCCATCGATCACGAAGGAGCGAACTGAGGCCCCACCGGACCTGACTCGCCACATCGTTTGTCAACGGCTCGAGCGGCGCTCGGGCCGTTCCTGTTTCCCGGGGTAATCCCCGACAAGGAGAGACCACCAAATTGACTGAACAGCAGCAGGACGGGCCGGCGCCCGACGTCGAGGCAACCGCCTCGACCGCCCCCCAGGCGCCGGAGGAGAACGTCGCAACCGTTGCGGTTGCCGACGAGCCCGCCACCCCAGCCGAGGCCACGAGTCCAGCCGCCACCCCACAGGCGACCGCCGCTCCCGAAGCGACAGCAGCACCCGAGATCGCGACCGAGCCCGAGCCGGCAGCCGCTGCGGCGGCCCCCGAGCCCGAGCCGGCGGCTGCCCCGGAGCCCGAGCCGGCCGCTGCCGAGGCCAACGGCCTCGGTTCCGCGACTGATGCCGCGGAGCTTGCCGCCGAGCTGGCGGACGCCCCGGCCGCGGCCGAGGAAGAGGAGCCCGAGCCGGTCGCCGTCCGCGAGCTTGGTCCCGAACCGACGACGATGGAGGAGCTGCTCGCGGAGCAGGACTCCGACATCAAGAGCTTCAAGCACGGCGATGTCGTCGAAGGCACTGTCGTCCGGATCGACAAGGACGAGATCCTGGTCGACATCGGGGCGAAGAGCGAAGGCGTCGTCTCGAACCGCGAGCTGTATGGCCGGAATGCCGAGAGCGCCCCGCAGCTGGCCGTCGGTGACACCGTTCTCGTCTACGTCCTGCAGCCCGAGTCGCAGGAAGGCCACGTGGTCCTGTCCCTGCGCCGCGCCGGCCTCGAGCGCAAGTGGCGCTCGATGCAGGAGCAGTTCGAGTCGGGCGTGATCATCGAAGCGCCGGTCATCGACCACAACAAGGGTGGCCTGATCGTCGACTGCGGGATCCGCGGCTTCGTGCCGATCAGCCAGATCGTCGACTTCCCGCGCCGGCCCCAGAACGACCAGCCCCGCGACGCCGCCCAGGAGATCGCCGAGAAGCTCCAGCCGTTCGTCGGCCGCAAGCTCCGGCTCAAGATCCTGGAGGTCAACCGCAAGGCCAACCGGCTGATCCTGTCCGAGAAGGTGGCCCTCTACGAGGAGCGCCGCGAGAAGCGCGACGAGCTGTTCAGCAGCCTCCAGGTCGGCCAGAAGGTCACCGGCACCGTCCGCTCGATCGCGCCCTTCGGCGTGTTCATCGACCTGGGCGGAATCGACGGCCTGGTCCACAAGAGCGAGCTGTCGTGGAACAAGGTCAACAACCCCGAGGCCGGCTACAAGGTCGGCGAGGAGGTCGAGGCCGAGGTCATCGACATCAACCACGAGCGGGGCCGGATCAGCCTGTCGATCCGCCGCCTGCAGCCGGACCCGTGGCACTCCACGGTGGCCGACTTCAAGGTTGGCGACATCATCGACGGGACGGTCACCAAGCTCGTCAACTTCGGGGCCTTCGTCCGGGTCCGCGACGGCCTCGAGGGCCTGATCCACATCAGCGAGCTGTCCCAGCAGCGGGTCACCCACCCCGGTGACGTCGTCCACGAGGGTCAGACGCTCAAGCTCAAGATCATCAGCCTCGATTCCGAGCGCCACCGCCTGGGCCTCAGCCTCAAGCAGGCCGAGGAAGCCCCCGCGCCGCGACCGGCCCCGGTCGAGTCGGCCCCCAGCTCGGGGACTGCCTCGGCGGCACCGGTCAACCGCGAGGCCCGGCCCGAGCGCCGGCCGCGGCCGGAGCGAGGCGAGCGCGGCTACTCGATGGCCGACGCCGTCCAGGAGCCCGAGGGCGGGATCGACAACACCCTCGCCGCGGCCTTTGCCCAGGTGCGCCAGCAGATGGCCGCCGCGGAGGCCGAGGACGTGACCGAGACTGTCGCCGCCGACGAGGTCCAGGAAGAGGCGTCCGCCGCCGAGGCGATCGCCGAGATCTCGGCCGCCGTGGCCGCCGACGAAGCCGACCTCGAGTCGGCCGCGACCGAGGAGCTCGAGAAGATCGACGATGCCGCGGCCGCCAACGACGCGAACGAGGCCCCGGCCGCCGAGGCCGCCTCGGATGTCGTCGAGTCGGTTGCTGAAGCCGAGGCTGCCGAAGAGGCTGTCGCGTCGGAGGGGATCACCGAGATCCTCGAGACCGTGGCCGCCGACGAGGCAACCGAGGAAGCCGCCGCCTCCGAGGCGATCCACGAGATCGCCCGGGAGACGATGGAGGAGAACACGAAGGGCTGATCGTCCCGGGCTCGATGCCCGTGCGCGACGGCCAGACGACCCATCGGATCGCCCGGTGGGTCGTTCGATTCAGGCCGGCGGCCGGTCACCATCCGCCGGTCGCCTGGCTGCGAATCAGCAGCTGCGAGCACGCCGCCGAGCGTCGACGGTGCGGTTGCGCAGCAGGGTCAAGGTGCTAGCATGGCCGGAGCGTCCCCCAGGACGCGGGTAGAGGGAACAGGCGTTCGACTCGATGGATCGTTTTGACAAGTTCACGGACCGTGCCCGCAAGGTACTGACGCTCGCCCAGGACGAGGCGCAGCGGTTCAACCACAACTACATCGGCACGGAGCACCTCCTGCTCGGCCTCGTGCGCGAGGGCGAGGGTGTGGCGGCGCGCGTCCTCGAGAACATGAACGTCGAGCTGGCCAAGGTCCGGACCGCGGTCGAGTTCATCATCGGCCGCGGTGACCGGCCGGTCGTCGGCGAGGTCGGGCTCACCCCGCGGGCCAAGCGGGTGATCGAGCTGGCCATCGACGAGGCCCGCCGCCTCGGCCACAACTACATCGGCACGGAGCATCTCCTGCTCGGCCTCGTGCGCGAGGGGGAGGGGATCGCCGCCGGCGTCCTGGAATCGCTCGGGGTCAACCTCGACAAGGTTCGCCACGAAGTGATCCGGGTCCTGTCCCAGTCGTCCTCGGCCGGCCCCACCGCCCAGGAGACGAAGCGGGCCAGCAAGACGCCTACCGTCGACCAGCTCGGGATCAACCTGACCGAGGCCGCCCGGGCGGGCAAGCTCGATCCGGTCATCGGCCGCGAGAAGGAGATCGAGCGGGTCATCCAGATCCTCTCCCGGCGGACCAAGAACAACCCCGCCCTGATCGGCGAGCCGGGTGTCGGCAAGACCGCCATCGCCGAGGGGCTTGCCCATCGGATCGTGGCCGGCGATGTGCCCGAGACGCTCCTCAACAAGCGCGTCCTGACTCTGGACATCGGCTCGCTCGTCGCCGGCACCAAGTATCGCGGCGAGTTCGAGGAGCGGCTCAAGAAGATCATCGAGGAGCTGCGCAACACCAACGACGCGATCCTGTTCATCGATGAGCTGCACACCCTCGTCGGGGCGGGTGCGGCCGAGGGCGCGATCGACGCGGCCAACATCCTCAAGCCGCCGCTCGCCCGGGGCGAGCTGCAGTGCATCGGCGCAACCACCCTCGACGAGTACCGCAAGTACATCGAGCGCGACGCCGCCCTCGAGCGCCGCTTCCAGCCGGTGATGGTCGAGGAGCCGACCCTCGAGCAGACGATCGAGATCCTCAAGGGGATCCGCGAGCGCTACGAGCAGCACCACAAGGTCACCATCACCGACGAGGCCGTACGGGCCGCCGCGGACCTGTCCGTCCGCTACATCACCGACCGCCACCTGCCCGACAAGGCCATCGACCTGATCGACGAGGCGGCCAGCCGGGTCCGCCTGCGCTACGCCTCGGCGCCGCCCGCCCTGCGCGAGGCGCAGCGCGAGCTGGACAAGGTGACCAAGGAGAAGGACTCGGCGATCAACGCCCAGGAATACGAGGAGGCCGCCAAGCTGCGCGAGGCGGAGGCCACCCAGAAGGACGTGGTCGAAGGGCTGCGGACCGAGTGGCAGTCGAAGGTGACCGCCGAGCAGCCGACGGTCGGCGAGGAAGAGATCGCCCAGGTCGTGGCGATGTGGACCGGCATCCCGGTGACCCGGATCGCCCAGGAGGAGTCCGAGCGGCTGCTGCACATGGAGGAAGCCCTCCACAAGCGGGTGATCGGCCAGCAGGAGGCGATCGACATCGTCTCAAAGGCCGTCCGCCGAGCCCGGGCCGGGCTCAAGGATCCCAAGCGGCCGATCGGCTCGTTCATCTTCCTGGGACCCACCGGCGTCGGCAAGACCGAGCTGGCCAAGGCCCTCGCCGAGTTCATGTTCGGCAGCGAGGACGCGCTGATCAAGATCGACATGAGCGAGTTCATGGAGCGCCACAACGTCAGCCGCCTGGTCGGGGCGCCCCCCGGCTACGTTGGCTTCGACGAGGGCGGCCAGCTGACCGAAGCGGTCCGCCGCAAGAGCTACGCCGTGATCCTGCTCGACGAGGTCGAGAAGGCCCACCCCGAGGTCTTCAACATCCTGCTCCAGATCCTCGAGGACGGCCACCTCTCGGATGCCAAGGGCCGCCGGGTCGACTTCCGCAACTGCATCATCATCATGACCAGCAACCTGGGCGCCAAGCAGCTCCAGGTGAACTCCTCGCTCGGCTTCCGCAAGTCGGGCGACACGGATGTCACCCGCGCCGAGGCGTCCTACGAGCTGATGCGCGAGAAGGTCGCCGCCGAGCTCAAGCAGAGCTTCCGGCCCGAGTTCCTCAACCGGATCGACGCCACGGTCGTCTTCCGGAGCCTGACGGTCGAGGAGATCGGCGAGGTCGTCGACATCCTCCTGGCTCGCGTCCGCGACCAGCTTCGGGCCCAGGAGATGAAGCTCGAGGTCACCCCCGCGGCCAAGGCCCACATCATCAAGATCGGCTACGACATCGCCTATGGCGCCCGGCCGCTGCGCCGGGTGATCCAGAACATGATCGAGGACGTCCTCGCCGAGCACCTCCTGCTGGGCAAGTACGAGCCCGGCACGACGATCATCGTCGACAAGGGTGAAGAGGCCGGCCTCGAGATCCACGCCGCCGACGAGAAGACGCCCGTCGAAGCCGTCTAGCGGCCGGCCCTCATGGCCCGGGCCCAGAGTCGCTACGTCTGCCAATCGTGCGGGGAGGCATTCCTGCGCTGGGAAGGCCAGTGCCGCAATTGCGGTGGCTGGAACAGCCTCGTCGAGACCCTCGTCCGCGAACCGGCCAGATCGGCAAAGGCGACCGCTCGGGCGAGCGTCCGTGCGTCGGCCGGCCACGCCGGCGATCAACCGGAGGCGCTGGCGCGCGTCGCCGACCTCGACCTGCCCCGTCTGAGCGTCGGGCTGCCCGAGCTCGATCGGGTCCTTGGCGGCGGGCTGGTGCCGGGCTCGGTCGTGCTGGTCGGCGGCGAGCCGGGGATCGGCAAGTCGACCCTCCTGCTCCAGGCGGCCGCGGGGGTCGCCGAGCTGGGCACGGTCCTGTATGCCAGCGGTGAAGAGTCCGCGGCCCAGGTCCGGCTCCGCGCCACGCGGCTGGGCCTGACTGACGGGCTGGCCGGCCACGCGGTCCGGGTCGTCGCCGAATCGTCGATCGATCGGATCGTCGAGCTGGCCCTCGCCGAGCGGCCCAGCCTGCTGATCGTCGACTCGATCCAGACCGCCACCGTCGACGACCTCGACGGCGCCGCCGGCAGCGTCGGCCAGGTCCGCGAATCGGCCCTGCGGCTGATGGAGCTGGCCAAAGGCAGCAAGGACGTCAGCATGGACGTGAGCCGGGACGCGGGACGCGGCCACGGCGCGCCGGGCGGCGGTCCGGGACCCATCGGCGCGCTTGCCGTCGTGATCGTCGGCCACGTCACCAAGGACGGCTCGCTGGCCGGCCCGAAGACGCTCGAGCACCTCGTCGATGCCGTCATCGGCCTCGAGGGCGAGCGCTACGCCAGCCTGCGCCTGCTGCGCTCGACCAAGAACCGCTTCGGCTCGACCGAGGAGGTCGGCGTCCTGGAGATGGGCGAACGCGGCCTGTCCGCGTTGAGCGACCCGGCCCGGGCCTTCCTCGCCGAGCACGACGGGCCGGCGCCCGGCAGTGTCGTCGCGCCGACGCTCGAGGGCTCGCGGCCGCTGATGGTCGAGGTCCAGGCGCTGACCGCCTCGACGGCCTACGGCACGCCCCGGCGGACCGCCAGCGGCCTCGACCAGAACCGGCTGGCTCTCCTCGTCGCGGTCCTCGGCCGGCGGGCCGGCGTCGCCCTGGGCAGCCACGACGTGTATGCCAACCTGGCCGGCGGCCTGGTCCTCGACGAGCCGGCCCTCGACCTGCCCCTGGCGATCGCCCTGGCCAGCTCGTTCCGGGACCGGCCGGTGCAGCCGGGCACCGTGGCGATCGGCGAGGTGGGCCTGCTCGGGGAGCTGCGGTCGGTCAGCGGGCTCGAGCGCCGCCTGCGTGAGGCCGCCCGCCTGGGATTCACCCGGGCGATCGTGCCCCGTGCCGGCCGGGGCGGCCCCGCGCCGGTCGTGGACGGGCTCGAAGTGGTCGCCGTCGGGACCCTGCGCGAGGCGCTGGAGCGGGC
>Ga0265314_10004888_pt1 | contig 12255 bp, 12 predicted proteins | sample 4126metaG_FD_203106 | JGI IMG/M metagenome (GOLD analysis project Ga0265314, IMG submission 203106) | Rhizosphere microbial communities from Carex aquatilis grown in University of Washington, Seatle, WA, United States - 4-1-26 metaG | ecosystem: Host-associated > Plants > Roots > Rhizosphere >... | reverse complement strand
TATCGCAAACCATTTCCCGGTTAATTTGAATAGGGAATTCAGCATATGTTGCGACACGACGCTGCGACACTTCTCATAGAAACGGAGTGGACATCCGAGTCGTGCAGAAATTGCTGGGACACTCGAGCATTGCGACCCCACGGAAATTTTCACTCACGTGTCGGATAAAGCGCTTCGAAAGACCTTTGAACGGGCGTACGTACTACGAGCTCCCGCGGCTTAAGAAGCGCGGCGGTGCGCGAGGCGCGGGGCAACGACGACGAATGCCCATTTTCAGCCGGATAAGCCCAGTGGTGCGACCGACAAGTTATTGATTGTTCTCTTCCCGTCGCTATCTCTTAATCAGCGGATCCCACGCTCGAGCCCTGGTGCGCCCACCAAGACAATGGCTTAGTGCGCAGAGCCGTTTGGGCCGTTGATTTTTCAAACGGTGTTTTTTGAAGTCGCCAAGCGCTGGCTTTCGCGAACCGTTGTCGCTGGCGCGTGCTACGCTGCCCCGGCGTGCCGCTTTCTCGACGGTGATGCCGTACGCGGCTCAATTCACCTTCCGCTCCCGTCCAGCCCAACAAGGGTCGCGCAGGTGACGGCGCTTGAACGTAGAGATAACCGTCCTCGTTCATGCACCTGATGTGTCCCTGCTACGGGTCGGACTTTATCCTGGCTGGACGATTAGTCCTGCTCTTCGAGAGTTGGCCATTCTCCCCGGTCGCCAAAGGCGCATTCCGGGCTCACGGGTGCCAGGTCACGAATTTCTTTTCCAGAAACTCAATCGCATAGTAGAGCGCGATGCTGATGAAGGTGAGGAGGATGATTGCCGCAAACGCCAAAGGGGTTTGCGATTGGGCGGTCGACACCAGGATCATGTAGCCCAATCCCTCTTGCGCTGCCACAAACTCGCCAATGACCGCGCCGATCACCGCGAAGGTGATGGCAATCTTGCAGCCGGTGAAAAGATGCGGCATTGCGATGGGCGCGCGCAGGCGACGAAAGATCGCAAGTTTCGAAGCCCGCAGCGAGTACATCAGATCCATCATCGGCTTTGGAACGGCTTCAAATCCCGCCACGACATTCACCAGGATCGGGAAGAAGCAAACCAGCACAACGATAACAATCTTGGGCCAGTTTCCGATTCCGAGCCACAGAATGACCAACGGCGCCAGCGCCACCTTCGGAACCGACTGCAATCCGAGCAGAATGGGATAAAGCAGCCGCCGCGCCGTGCTCGTGAACGCGATGATCACCGCAAGCGGCAGCGAGAGCACGAGTGCCAGCACGAACCCGATGATCGTTTCCCGCACGGTGACATAGGTGTTGTAAAGCAGCTCCGGCGCCCAGTCCTTCGCCATGGTGAAGATCGCGGTCGGCGCTGGAAGGATCCAGCCCGGAATATGAAAGACCCGCGTGCCGGCCTCCCACAGGATCGTCAGCACGAGATAGATCAGCGGCGTCGCTGCGCGGGCTGAGATCGCTTTCCAGGATGTGTCCAAGGCGTGTCAGTTCCGCTGGCGCGTGAAGAGCAGATCCCGCGCGATTTGATGGATCTCGATGAAGCGCGGGTCCTTCATCGTGTTGACGTCGCGCGGTCGCGGCAGATCGACTCTCATGTCCAGTCTGATGCGGCCGGGTCGATCCGACATGATGATGATGCGGTCGCCAAGCAGGATCGCTTCCCCCAGATCGTGAGTAATGAGCAGCGCCGTGCGTCCCAAATCCTGCCACAGCCGCGACAGTTCAAGCGAGAGCTCTTCACGGGTCAGCGCATCGAGCGCGCCGAACGGCTCGTCCAGCAGCAGGAGTTGCGGATCGGCCAGAACGGCGCGGCAGAACGCAGCCCGCTGTTTCATGCCGCCGGATAGCATGTGTGGCTTGTGACTGGCGAAGTCTTTCAGGCCCGTCAATTCGAGCAACCAGTGCGCGCGCTCCAGTGCCGCGGCTTTTGGCAGCGAGAGGACCTCGGCTGGCAGCATGACGTTCTCGAGCACGCTCGCCCAGGGAAACAGCACGTGATCCTGGAAGACGATGCCCACCTTGCGGGAGGGGCCGTCGAGGTCGTCCCCGTATCGCCGTAACCGGCCACTCGTTGGCTTTTCCAGGCCGGCGATCAATCTCAGCAAAGTCGATTTCCCGCAGCCGGAAGGGCCAACGACCGAGACGAAGCTTCCGGTCTCGATCGCAAGATCGAGAGGACCCAGCGCTGGTGTAGCGCTTGGGCCCTCGCCGAAGACCTTGGTAACGCCGAAAAGCTCGATGGCTGCCGTTTCGCTGCTCCGAGTGCCGCCCGCATTCGTCCTGGCCGCAGACGAAACGATTGCGGCCGGATGTCCACCCATCATTCGAGGAACCCCGGTGCAAACATGTCTTTCGGTTCGACGGGACGATTCATGGGATAAGATTTGGCCACGATGTCGATGGTCTGCTTGAGATGTTCTTCATCGATGGCGCCGAGCGGACGGTCCGGCAACACCGCAAGCTCTTTCACGAGTTCAGTTTCGCCCGTTCCGACCTCTGGCGAAATCTGCTTGTGATATTTGTTGATGATTGCTCCGGCCTCGGATGGATTCGCGAACGCATCGCGCATCCCCTTGAGTGTCGCGCGCACGAAAGCTTTCAGCAGATCCGGATCGTTCTTGATCGTCTGTTCGGTGGCGACGATTCCGTTGCCGTAATAATCGAGCCCGCCGTCCTTGTAGGCGAGGCGGACGAGTTTACGCGGCTGGACCGACGCATCGATCAGGGGTTCGCCGACCGTGAATTGGCCGATCGCATCCACACGACCCGTCGCCAGCAACGAGGGTAGCGACGCGCTTTCGGCCGAAACCCACTTGACCTTTTTGGGGTCGATTCCGGTCGCCTGCGCGTAGGCATTGAAGATCAGAGGAATGGCGCTGAACGCCGAGTCCGCAACCGTCCTGCCTTCAAGGTCCTTGGGCGTCTTGATGCCGCTGTCGGCAAGGGTAAAGATGGCGTGCGGCGGCTTGGCATAGACCACCGCCAGCAGTTTGACCGGAATGGCATCGTTGCTGCGGGCGAGGACGAGTGCGCCCGCATCGGCAAAGCCGATCATGGCGGCGCCCGAGGCGACTTTCTTGATGGCGTCGATCGAGCCCTGACCGCGCAGGATGGTGACGTTCAATCCCTCGGCCTTGTAGTACCCCTTGTCGAGCGCGACGTAGAAATATGAATGCCGTCCGTTGTATCCGAAATCCGTGATGAAGTTCACGTCCGCGGCTTGGGCCGCCGCGACGCCGCCGAGAGTAGCTCCGCCGAGCGCGACCGCGAAGACCAACACTGAAAATCGGGCCAGTACGCTCATGGCGGAACTCCTGGGTTGAGGCGCAACCTCTATGAGAACCAGCTGCGGCGGCTCGCGTGTGAAATTCGCTCTAACTTAAACGAGTTAACGCTAGAAAATTTGCAGGAGGGGGTCAATGCCATGGCGCGTCCAATTTGAATGCAGTCCTGCCAAATTGCGAAGCATGCTGCGCAGTGAAATGATTTGAGCAATGCAACCGCGCCGGGAGAGCAGTCAAGTTAGTGCGCGGCGGCTTGGCTTGACAGCCAGAAAGGCCGTTCATACGCTCGGATCGTCAGCGGTCGAATGAAATGGCCTGGCTCGCTCGCTTTGTTCGCCAAGCTGGGTCAACATTGGTGCAATGAAAAATCAGAAACGCATTGCGGTCGTCGGCGCGGGACTCGGCGGTTTGAGCGCAGCCGGCTTCCTGCAAAGAGCTGGTTTTGATGTGACCGTCTATGAACAGGCGCCATCGTTCTCCCGTATCGGCGCAGGGATCATCCTCAGCGCCAACGTCATGAAAGCGCTTCGCCGGCTGGGCGCTGAAGACGCGCTAGTGAAAGCCGGTATCAAACCGCACAGCTATATCAGCCGCGCCTGGGACACCGGCGAAAAGATGTACGAGATCATCTTTGACGCTGCGAGCGAAGAACGCTTTGGCGGGCCCTATCTCAACATCCACCGCGGCGATCTGCACGCGGTGCTCGAACACGTCGTTACGCCGGGAACCATCATCTTCAACTCTCGTTTGATCGATCTGAAGGAGACGAGCCAATCGATCCGCCTGGTCTTCGACAACGGCGTCGAGACCGAGGCGGACATCGTCATTGGCGCGGACGGCATCCGATCCAAAGTTCGTGAATTTCTGCTTGGTAACGAGGCTCCGCGCTTCGTCGGCTCTGTTGCGCATCGCGCGATCTTCGCTACCGAACGCCTGCGTGGATTTAAGATTCCGGATTGCACCAAGTGGTGGGGCCGGGACCGGCATATTCTTCCTTATTTCATGACGAGCAGGCGTGACGAGATCTATGCCATTGGCGTTGTCCCGCAGGAGACGTGGGACAGCGATGCCGCCTCGCTGCCCTCGTCGCGAGATGAATTCCTGGCGGCGTTTGACGGTTTCCACGAAGACCTGCGCCGCGTGCTCGAAGCGGCGGAAGACGTGAGTGTCTGGCCGATCTACGATAGGGAACGCAACGATCGCTGGAGTGGAGGCCGTATCGTGCTGCTCGGTGACGCCTGCCATCCGATGCGTCCCTATATGGCGGCTGGCGGCGCCATGGCGGTCGAGGATGGCGCCATTCTCAGCCGCTGTCTGACCACATTCGACGAGCCGGCCGAGGCATTCCGCTGCTATGAAGCAACCCGTATTCCTCGGGTTGCCGATGTCCAGCGCATATCGATCGAGAACAGCTGGATGCGCGGTCCGACCGACACCGACTGGTTCTATTGCTACGATCCCTGTACCGCGCCGCTGACGCTACGTTCGTAACGTGCAGCTCGTTTCGCCAGGAGGCGGCAGATGTTAAAATCCAAGCCGGATCCCATGATCGCGCGTGACCTGGTCGGGTACGGCGAGGCTCCGCCCAATCCGGCCTGGCCGGGCGGCGCCACGATCGCCGTCAACTTCAATCTGAACGTTGAGGGCGGCGGCGAATCCACGCTCGTGAACGGCGATGACGTCTCGGAAGGAATGCTCAACGACATCGGCGTCGGCACGCAAGTGGGCGTGCGCGTGCCACTCGTTGAATCCGTTTTCGAGTATGGCAGCCGGCGCGGTGTCTGGCGCGTCCTGGACGTTTTTCGCGAATTCAAGATCAAGACCAGCGTTCTCGGTGTCGCGCGGGCTCTGGAGCAAAACCCGCAATTGGCGAAGGCGTTTGTCGATCGCGGCCACGAGGTCGTCAGTCACGGATATCGCTGGATCGACTATGGCGCGGTCCCCGAGGACGTGGAGCGACTGCACATCAAGCGGGCGGTCGAGATCTTGACGAATTTGACGGGCTGGCGGCCGGTAGGGTGGATGACGGGGCGCCCGGGGCCGAATACGCGCCGTCTTCTCGTCGAGGCCGGCGGCTTCCTGTACGACCGGGATTCGCTTGCGGATGAACTTCCTTATTGGCTTGAAGTTGAGCGCAAGCCTCATCTCGTCATTCCCTATTCCTACGAGGCGAACGACAACCGCTTCAATGAGAACAGCGGGTTTTCGACCGGAGAACAGTTCTTCACCTACATGCGTGACGCCTTCGACGTGCTGCATCGTGAGGGGCGGAACGGATCGCCGAAACTTCTTTCCATCGGACTGCATGACCGGCTGATTGGCCGGCCCGGGCGCTGCATGGGCCTGATCAAGCTGCTCGACTATATGCGCGGCTTCGACGACGTCTGGTTCTGCACGGGCGCCGATATCGCGCGCCACTGGCGCGATAAATTCCCGGCTGACCCTGTCTCCTGAGGCCTGTCAAACCAGACTTGCATCCACGCAGGTTTCGAAGACCGGCGGGCGTCTTAACGCACCGCCAGAAAGGAAGCTCAGGCCGAGGCGGTCAAAGCCCTGTCTCGACATGGCCGTGTCGCGTGCCCACAGGCCCGCATCGAGATAACGCTGTAGCGAACGAGCGAGCAGCGCCTCGGGTACATCGGGAAAGAAGGACGCGACGGCCTCGGCGAGCTCCTTGCCACTGTGGGCGTAGAGCCATTTCTGCATCTTGGCCAGTGCGCGGGTCACGGCGAGGAGCGCATCACGATGCGCGGCGATTTTGCCACGCGTCGTGATGAAGGAAGTATAGACCGTTGGGCCGCGCGAACTGGCTGCATATAGCACCGTGCCGGCTTGATCGATTTCGGCTCGCGAAACAAACGGCTCGAACGCCTGCACCACATCAAGCTCGTTTTCGCGGAGCGCCCTGTAGTTGTCCGGCATGGTGCGATCGTGAACCCTCGTGATCGTTGTCGGATCGATCGCGGCGTCGCGCAAGTCCTGCTGCAGGCACATCCAGGGCGTCGGCACCTCCGAGACGGTGGCAAAACGCAGACGCGCAAGATCCGAAAGCTTGAACCGGTCGGCATTGCCAATCAGGAAAAAAGGATCCCGGGATACAACCTCCCCAAAACATACCAGCGGACTTTGCTCGTCCCGATCGTGCGCCGTCATCACGCGCATCGGGCCGCCCCAGGTGAGATCGATCGTGCCATTTATCAGATGCGCGATGGCATCACCCGGCGCTTCGCTGGACACCAGTTCGACATCGACGCCTTCCTGCGCGTAGAAGCCGAGCGCGTGAATCGCGTAATACGGCGCATAGAAGACCGCGCGAAAATTTTCCATCAATCTGATCTTCACGTCGATCTCCAGATTTTCTATTCCAGAACCAGGCCGGACGACTTGATCGGCCCGGCCCATTTGGCGATTTCGTCGCTGACGAACCGGGCAAGATAGGCTGACGAGCGCCGTTCGTCGCCGACGAGATCAATGCCATTTTCCTTAAAGCGCTTCTGCACCGTGGGGTCGTTCATGGCTGCGACCGTGGCATCGTGCAGCCTTTGGACGATAGATACAGGTGTGTTCCCGGGCAGGAAAAAGGCGCTCCAGTTGGATGCCTCGAAGCCCATCAACCCCTGCTCATCGGCTGTCGCAAGATCCGGCAAGCCCGGCGAGCGAGCGTGGCTCAATATGGCAATCGGCTTGATGGCGCCGCTTTCGATTTGCGAAATCGCGGCCGGTGTATCGATGCAGAGATAGTCGACCCGCCGGGCGATCAGGTCCTGCATCGCCAGCGCGCCGCCGCGATAGGGCACGTGGGTGACATCGACGCCGATGCGCGCGTTCATCAACGCGCAGCCGAGATGGGTGGCGGAGCCTGCACCAGCCGAAGCAAATCGCATCGTGTTCTGGTTTTCCGTCGCGTAGGCGATGAATTCCTGCAAATTTCTGGCGGGCAGGTCCTTGCGCGCCACCAGCACCAGCGATAGCTCCGCGACCAGCACGACCGGCGCGAAATCAGCCGCCGCATTATAAAAGGGCGTTTTATAAAGCGTTTGGCTGACGGCGTGCGTCCCGACATTGCCGAGCACGAATTGATATCCATCCGGCGCCGCCTTGGCGACCCGGGCTGCGCCGATCATGCCGCCGGCGCCGCCCACGTTCTCGACGATCACCTGTTCGTGCAAGGCGTCGCTCAAGGCGGATTGCAGAATGCGGGCGACCGCATCCATCGGACCGCCGGTTGCGAACGGGACCACCATGGTCAGCGGTCGGCTCGGCCAGGTTTCGGCCTTGACCGGTGCAACGCTGGCGGCAAGCAAGGCGATCAGAACAAGGCGAAGCATCAGGGCTCCCAAAGCGCAAGCCGGCCGACTTTTGCAGATTTGCTTTATTCAGATATCTTGCCCGGGCTGGTTAGACAAATCAGGTGGGGTTGATCATGCGTCGCTGGATGAGGCTCTTTCTTGGAGCCTGGCTTGCGTTCATTTCGAATTCCGCGCGAGCCGAGTACCCGGAGAGGTTGATCACCTTGATCGTTGCGGTGCCTGCGGGAGGCGCGGGCGATCTGGTTGCACGGCAGTTTGCGGGCCGGCTTTCCGAATTGCTGAAGCAAAATGTGATCGTCGAAAACCGGGGCGGCGCAGCCGGCACGATTGCCACCGCGTTCACGGCGCGGGCGGCGGCGGATGGCTATACGCTGCTGCTCTCGTCGATTGCCACCCACAGCATCGCTCCGGTGGTCTACAAGAACATCACCTACGATCCGTCTAAGGATTTCTCGCACATTGGCCTGATCGCGACCGCGCCGGCGATCCTCACTGTGAATTCCGCGCTGCCCATTCGCTCAGTCGCCGATCTCGTCAGTTATGCCCAAGCCAAGCCGGGCGATCTGAACTTCGGCTCTTCCGGCGCCGGCAGCGGACCGCATCTGTGGGGAGAGATGTTCATGGCCGCCTCCAGCGTGAAGCTGACCCACGTTCCGTACAAGGGATCGGCTCCTGCGGTGGTCGATCTCCTCGCCGGCAGGGTGCAAATGATGTTTGATGCGGCGGCTGCCCAGGTGTCGGGGATACAAACCGGGCAATTGCGTCCGCTCGCTGTACTGGATCGAGAGCGATCGAGTTTCTTTCCGGACGTCCCGACGATGGCCGAGGCCGGCTATCCTTCGGTCACGGGCAATTTGTGGTACGGCCTTTCCGGTCCGGCGAAGTTGTCGCCGGACATCGTGGCCAAGCTTCAAGGTGCTTTACAGAAGATTGGGGCCATGCCGGATTTCCAGGAAGCGTTGAAACAAGTCGGATTCCTTTCCACGCCGACCTCTCCGCAGGCCTATTCCCAGTTCATTCTGGATGAGAACGAGAAGTACCGGAAGATTGCGCGAGCAGCCGACGTCACGGTCGAATGAGCGCGTCGAGAGGGTGTTAGTCGAGATAGAGCTGCCGGGAAATTCAGGCCGAAGCGTCGAGTTGAACCCACACTTCTCCTTGTTCGACGCGGACAGGATAGATGCGCAACGGCCTGCTCGCCCAGCCCTGCGATATGCTGCCATCGTCGAGATCGAACGAAGCCGCATGATGCGGGCACACCAGCCGCCCCTGGGACAGATGCCCGAGGCTGAGATCGGCCTGCTCGTGCGGGCAGGCCCGTTCGCAGGCGACCGCGCGGCCATCGTTCCAGATCAGGATCAGGTCGGTGCCCGCGACCCGGGCGCAGACGATGCCTTGGGTGGTCAGGCGTTCGAGCGCGCAGGCGGCGGTCCATGCTGAGGGCGGCGACGGCTTATCGTTCGTCTCACCCACCGAGATAGGCCTTGCGCACGTGTTCATTCGCGATCAGGTCAGTGCCGGGGCCGGACAGCACGATCCGCCCGCCCTCGAGCAGATAGGCGTGGTCGCACATGCCAAGCGCGGCGAATGCGTTCTGCTCGACCAGCAACACGGTGGTCCCTGCCGCCCGGATGCGCCGGATGATGGCAAAGGTCTGTTCGACGATGTTCGGCGCCAGGCCTAGTGAAGGCTCGTCGAACATGATGAGCCGGGGCCGCGACATCATCGCGCGACCGATCGCGAGCATCTGCTGCTCGCCGCCGGACAGGGTGCCGGCGGCCTGCTGCCGCCGTTCGGCGAGCCGCGGAAAATCTCCATAGATCCGGTCGCGATCGCTGGCGACTTCCGACGCGTCGCTTCGCAAATAAGCGCCCATGTTGAGATTTTCCTCGACCGTCATGTGCGGGAAGACACGGCGGCCCTCCGGACAATGCGCGATGCCGGAGGCGAGAACCCGCGGCGGCTTGGCGCCGGTCATGTCCTTGCCTTCGAACACCAGCGAGCCTGAGTTGGGCGGCACGAGCCCGGAGATCGCGCGCAGCGTCGTGCTTTTTCCGGCACCGTTCGCGCCGATCAGCGCAACCAGTTGCCCGGCCTTCACTTGCAATGAAATGCCCTTGAGGGCTGCGATGCCGCCGTAGGCGCAGACCATGTCGTTGATCTCAAGCATGCACCGCCGCCTTTCCGAGATAGGCTTCGATGACGGCAGGATCGTTCCGGATCGCATCCGGCGGACCTTCGGCGATGATGCGTCCGTAGTTCAGAACCACGATGCGGTCGGAGACACTCATGACCATCGGCATGTCGTGTTCGACCAGCAGGATCGTGACGCCGCGGCTGCGAATGTTGCGAATCAGTTCGACAAAGGTGTGCGTCTCCGATGCATTCATGCCGGAGACCGGCTCGTCCAGCAGCAGCATGGAAGGACCAGCCGCCAACGCCAGCGCGACGCCAACCAGCCGCTGTTCGCCGTAGGACAGCGAGCCTGCGAGATCGTGGATGCGCCGGCCAAGGCCGACCCATTCGGCGAGTTCGTGGGCCCGTTCGCGTATCTTTCGCTCGGCCGTGCGAGCCCGCGGCAGGCCGAGGATCGCCTCGGACAGATGAACGCGGCTTTGCCGGTGCAGCCCGATCAGGAGATTGTCGTACACGGTGTCGTTGGGAAACACGCTGGTGCGCTGGAACGTGCGTACCAGGCCAATGTCGGCGATCTGGTGCGGCTTCAATCCGTCGAGTGGCGTGCCGCGGTAGCTGACGCTGCCATGCGTTGGCGACAGAAAGCCGGTGACGATATTGAAGGCGGTGGTCTTGCCGGCGCCGTTCGGCCCGATGAGGCTGACGATCTCGCCTTCGTTGACCGTGAAATTGAGGTCGGACAGGGCGACGAGGCCGCCGAAGCGGATGCCGACGTGCTCGACCTTCAAGGCGGAGGGGGCCGTCGTCATGCCGGCTCCTTCGCATCATTCTTGGCGAAGGCCATTCCGTCCGGCACGGGAGCTTGCCCGCGTTGTTTCGATAGCAGCCGCGAAAATGAAGGCACGATGCCGCGCGGCAGAAGAAACAGAATGACGATCAGAACGCCGCCATAGGCGATCCATTGCGCTTCGGGCGCCATGATCGGCCGCAGGAAGACAGGCATCAGGCCGAAGATCAATCCGCCGACGATCGGACCCGCAAGCGATCCTTTGCCGCCGGAGATCACCATGATCACCATTGTGACGGTGTTGATGAAGGCGAAGATGTCGGGATCGATGATGCGGATATAATGCGCGTAAAGGCTGCCTGCGGCGCCCGCGATCGCGGCCGAAATCACCGCGGCCAACGTCAGCGTACGGGTCACGTCGATGCCGACGGAGACCGCGAGTGTTTCGTTTTCCATCAGGCCACGCATGGCACGGCCGAAATGCGAGCGGACCAGCCGCGCGATCAGGACGTAGGCGATCACCGCAACCGTCAGCACCAGATAGTAGTTATGGAGCTTGGTCCGCATCACCAACTCGTCGAAGCCGGGCAGGGGAATGGCGATCGAGGGAATGTTGTTCAGCGCCAGCGGGCCTTGTGTGAGTTCGACCCAGTTGAGCGCCACCAGGCGCACGACTTCGGCAAAGGAGATGGTCACGATGACGAAATAGGCGCCACGCACGCGAAACGAGAGACGTCCGACCAGATAGCCGCAAAGCCCCGCCACCACGATCGCCAGAAAAAATCCCGCAATGGGGGGCCATGGCTCGTGGACGATGTGAAAGTCGCCGAACAATCCGACATCGAAGCCCAGCGAAGTGAGGGCGCTGGTATAGGCGCCGATGCCGAAGAAGGCGACATGTCCCAGGCTCAACTGGCCGGTGAAGCCGAGCAGCAGATTCAGGCTCATCGCGCCGATGATGAAGATGCCGGTCGTGATCAGCGCATTCATCAGATAGGGATCGCGCAGCCACAGCGGCACCGAGGCGAGGGCTGCGATCGAAGCAAGCGTTGCGATCAGCTTCATCCGACGCGCTCCGAACGCGCGAACAGTCCGGTGGGTTTGGCGATCAGCACTGCGATGATGATCAGAAAGCCCATGGCGTCTCGGTAACCCGACGAGACATAGCCCGCGCCGAGTTCTTCGGCGAGCGCCAGGATGAATCCGCCGATCACCGCGCCCGTGATGTTGCCCAATCCGCCGAGGATCACGATTGCAAAGGCTTTCACGGCGGCGAGGTCGCCCATTTGCGGAAAGATCACGTAGACCGGGCCGAGCAGCGCGCCGGCGGCGGCCGCCAGGCTCGATCCGATCGCAAAGGTGGACGTATATATAAGATCGACATTGACGCCCATCAGCGAGGCGGTGTCATGATCCTGGAATGTCGCGCGCATCGCGCAGCCGAGCTTGGTGCGGTTGATGAGAAGATACGTGGCGACGATCAAAAGCGCCGCGGCCGCCAGCACGAACAGCCGCAGCCATGACACCGAAACCGATCCGATGACCAGCGGCGCTTCCGGAAACGGCGTCACGACGGACTTGGCGACGCCGCCCCAGATCCAGAGCGCACCCGATTGCATGGCAATCCAGGCCCCGATCATCACCAGCATGGTGGTGTCGATGTCGGACCCACGCAACGGCCGCAGCAACGTCAATTCGATAACCGCTCCGAGCGCCCAGCCTGCGACCA